>TARA_R110000782_G_scaffold19140_7_pt1 | contig 38134 bp, 28 predicted proteins | sample TARA_R110000782 | Tara Oceans TARA_R110000782 (sample SAMEA4397859) | marine metagenome | biome: Polar Biome; feature: [SRF] surface water layer (ENVO:00010504); material: water (ENVO:00002006), including particulate matter (ENVO:01000060) such as... | depth 5 m | reverse complement strand
CGGGGGCACGCCCGCGACCGCCGAACCGCGGTCGATCGCCGACGCGCTCGCCGACGCCGCGCGTTCCCCCGCCGCCGCGCCGTCCCCGGTTCAACTCGCCCCCGCGCCGGTCACCGAGTCCATCCTCCGCCCCGACAACGCCGGCGCGCCCCGCGTCCGCTTCGCCGAGATCGACGCGGCGCCCGCCCGCACCGTCGTCTTCGTGGTCGACGCCTCCGGCGCGGTCGCCAGCGCGTTCACCTTCGTGCGCGAGGAGCTGCTCCGCTCGATCGACCAGCTCAGCCCCACACAGCGCTTCCAGGTCATCGTCTTCCCCGGCCCGGAGAACACCGAGCCCGTCATCGCGCCCGTGAACCGGGGGCGCCTGGCCCTCGCCACGCCCGCCGCCAAGCGGGAGGTCGCCGATTGGATGGCCACCTTCCGCCCCCGCGGCCAGTCCAAGCCCCTCGCCGGCCTGCGCGACGCCCTCGCCCTGCGACCCGACATCGTCATGCTCATCACCCGCTCGATCGAACGCACCGGCCCCGTCGCCGCGTGGGGCGACGGGCTCGAGTCCACCCTCGACGAGCTCGACCGGCTCAACCCGACCGACCGACGCGGCCAGCGCCGCTCGGCCATCGCCGCCGTCCAACTCCTCGACCCCGACCCCACCGGCATCATGCCCGCCATCGCCGCCCGCCACGGGCAGGGCGTCTCGGACTACCGCGTGATCTCCGCCGACACCCTCGCCATGGGACGCGCCGATTCGCCGCGCACGACGGGCGCCAAGCCCTCGCGCACCATCGACTCGGCCGCCGCCATCCTCGCCGACCTGGACGACGCCGGCACCGCCCTGCGGATCTTCCAGGGATTGCCCGACGACGCCGACCGACGCACCGCCGGCGAGCAGGGTGCCCGCGCGGCGGAACTGGCCGCCCGCACCCCCGACGACGCCCGCGCCCGCGTCCTGCTGGCCCGCGCCCGTTCCCTGACCGGCAACCCCGCCCTGCTGGAGGACGCCATCGGCGTGCTGACCGACGAGTTGCTCCACGACGCCGACGCCGACGCCTGGCGTCGCCTGGCCCTCGTCGATGCGCTGACCGCCGCCGATCGGCCGGACGAGGCGTCCGCCCAACTCCGGGCCCTGCACGCCGACAGCCAGGAACTGCCCGTGTCCCGCCCGGTCCGGGCCCGCATGGTCACCACCGCCGCGGCCCTCGGTGACGAGCCCGCCGACCCCGACGACGCCCTGCAGCGGGCCCCATTCGTGGACGACACCGGCACCACCGACCCCTACTGGGTGCTCGCCCTGGCCGAGGCCCGTGTGCGAGGACGCCTGCGCACCGGGGCGTCCGATCCGTTCGCGCCGCTGCTCGAACTGCTGGAGCGGGCCGAGGCCGGGGGCGCCGACGCCTGGCCGCCCATCCTGACCGACCGGATCACCCGCGCCGCGGACATGGCCCGAGACGCCGCACCCGCCCGCATCGGCGAGGCCCCCGCCCGCGTCCGCCTGGTCATCGCCACCGCCTGGGGACGCTCGCCGGCGACCCGTTCGGACGCCCGGGACCTGCTCAGCTCGCTGATCACGCCCGGCAACCCGCACCGGCCCGAGGCCCTCTGGCGTCTGGCCCTGCTCGAGCGTGCGCTCGACACGCCCGCGGCCCGCTCGACCGCCGCGGACCTGTTTGCCCAGCTCGCCACCGAGCATCCAACCGACCCCAACGCCGGCGACGCCCTTGCCGGCGCCATCGCCCTGACCTCCGATCCCGCACGCCTGCGCACGCTGCTCGCCCGCGCCACCGACCGCCATCCCGACCGCCCGGAGATCGACCTCTGGCGCCTGCGCCTGGCCGAACTCGGCCAGGGCGTCGCCCGGCTCGACGCACTCCAGCCCGTCACGCCCGCCACCCGCGAGTCCACGCTGGCCCGCGAGACCTACGCCGCAACTGCCGAGTCGCTCTGGTCCGAAACCCCGGCCGGGCAGACCCGGCGCGATCTGGCCCTCCGCGTTGCCGCGTGGCTCGACCGGCACGAATCGCCCGAGGCCGCCCGCTGGCTCGGACGCGCCGCCGACGCCCTTGTGACCGACGACCCGGCTCGAGCGATCGGCCTGGCGACACGATCGATCACGCTCGCGATCGCACGCGGCCAACCGACCACCGACGCCGAACTCGCCCTGGCCCGCGCGCAGATCGCCGCCCGCCGGCCCGCCGAGGCCGCGGCCACGCTCTCCACGCTCGCCACCCGCCTCGACCGCGAAGAGCCCGAAACCCACTCCCCCGCTTTCTGGGAAGCATGGACACTGCTGCTCGAGACCGCCGGCCCCGCCGATGCGGACGCGGCGGTGTCGCACCTGGCGCGCCTCGAACTGCTCGACCCCGATCTCGGCGGCGAGCCGTGGAAATCGCGCATCACCCGGCTGGGAAAGCAACTACGCGCCCGCCAATCCGCCACGCCGTAACCGATATCCAACGCGCCACACACGCCGGCGCACCTCCCGCTACACTCGCCCCGTGCCAGCCGTGACCACACCGAAACGACCCATCGCCGACACGATCCCGCCCGCGCTCGCAACCGCGCTGCGCGGCAAGTTCCTCGTCTTCGACGGGCCGGACGGGTCGGGCAAATCCACCCAGCACAAGCGGTTCGTCAACGCCGCGCGGGGCGCGGGCATCGAGACCGTCGAGGTCCGCGAGCCCGGCGGCACCGAGGTCGGCGAGCGCATCCGCGCCGCCCTGCTCGACCACCTCGAACGCGACGAGATGTCGCTGCGCTGCGAGATGCTGCTCTACATGGCCAGCCGCGCCCAGCTCTGCGAACGCGTCATCGGCCCGGCCCTCAAGGCCGGCAAACTCGTCGTCGCCGACCGCTTCATCAGCTCCACCCTGGTCTACCAGGGCCACGCCGGCGGCATCCCGGTGGCCGAGATCGAGGCCGCCGGACGCATCGCCACCCAGGGCGTGGTTCCCGACGCCACGCTGATCTTCGACATCGACCAGCAGACGGCCGCGACGCGCCTCAACCCCCTGCTCGACCGCATGGAGTCCAAGGGCGCCGACTTCCACGGGCTGGTGCGTCAGGGCTACAAGAAGCTGATCGAGCGGGGCGGCGAGTACGTTGCCGTCGATGCGCGCGGCGGGCAGGATGAGGTGTTCGCGAACATCCTCACGGTACTGACCACGGCGATCGTCAACAAATAGCCCCGAACGCAAGTGAGGGGATGGGTTGGGTCATGTCAGATTCGGCGACCTATTTCTTCACATGGACAACGTACGGAACATGGCTCCCCGGTGACGCTCGCGGTTCGTTTGTCGACGATCGCATCTGCGGCCCAGGCACGAGTTCATCAAAGCCGATGCTTGAACAAGCATCGCGCGATTTACTCCGTCACCCACCAATGGTGCTCGGTGATGATGCCAGAAGGACCGTTGATGCCGCCATCCGACAACACGCCTCGCACCGAGGGTGGCACCTCAACGCTCTCAATGTCCGAACCAACCATGTTCATCTTGTCGCGAAGGTCGATCGCAGCCCGGAGAGGGTGATGAGTGAACTGAAGGCCCGAGCCACGAGGATGCTTCGGGAATCAGGACTCGTGGATGCGTCAAGCACCGTCCGGACCCGCCACGGGAGCACCCGCCATTTGCACGATGATGCATCAAGACTCAGAGCCGTGAAATACGTGACGGAGTATCAATGAACAAGCGTCCGCACGTTCTTTCTGACCTTGGCCCGGACGAAGCGGAACCCATCCCCTCACTTGCGTTCGGGGCTATCTGTTGGATCGACTCCTGACCTGCTCTCATGACCACCTGGCCCCTCTGCCTCGTGATCACCTTCCTCGCCGGCTCTATCCCCTCGGCCCGGCCGTGCGGAAACGCGCGTTCCGAAGTTCTCGCTCGGACCGCGACCCGGTTCGTGGTAGCCTTGAGCCGGTCGCCGTGGGGGTGGCCGATCGGGGGCCCATGCCGCCGCTGAACACGCCAGAACAAGGGATTCGCACGCGGTTTGTGCCCGTGGTGGTCCGCCTGCGCGGGCTCCACGCCGCCGCCCAACGCACACCGAGGAGATCCAAGATGAAACGCACGTCCGGCGTTCTCGCCGTCCTCTGCGTCCTCTCGCAACCCGCGCCCGCCGCGCCGGACGCGGCGTTCACATACCAGGGCAGGCTCACCGACGGCGGGGCCCCCGCCGACGGCCCGTACGCGATGTCGTTCCGGCTCTTCGATGCCCCGGTCGGTGGCACCCAGATCGGGGCGACGGTGACGAACCCGAGCGTGGCCGTCACCGACGGCGTCTTCAGCCAGAAGATCTCCGCGGACGCCAACGCGTTCAACGAGCAACGCTGGCTCGAGGTCGAGGTCGGCGGGGTGGTGCTCATGCCGCGCACCGAGATCGCCGGCGCCCCCTACGCGATGACGCTCCGCGGCGTCACGCTCGACAACGACGGCGACTTCGGGATCGGGACCGCCAACCCCAGCGCCCGGTGGCATGTCGATGAAGCCTTCGGCACCGCGATCTACGGTTTCACCGCGGGTGGTGGGACCGCCATCCTGGGCGGCACCACCGACCCGGCAAGCTCCGGCGTCTGGGGATTCAACAACTCCGGATCCGGCTCGGCCGTCCGCGGCATCATCGACGTGAGCCCGGGCACCGGACGGGGCATATTCGGCTCCGTCTTCGCCGACGAGGGGTACGGCGTCTACGGCCAGGCGACGCACCCAACCGGCGTCAACTACGGCGTGTACGGCCGCACCTTGAGCAGCGGCACGTACGCCAGCGGCGTCTACGGCGTCGCCGAGAGCGCGACCGGGAACACCCGCGGCGGAAACTTCGTGACATACAGCGCCACCGGTGGTGCGTCGGGTGTCGTCGCCCAGGCGTTCGCGACGTCCGGACTGACCTTCGGCGTGCAGGCCTCCGTCGCCAGCCCGGACGGACGGGCCGTCAGCGGCTTCGTCCCCGACAGCGCCGGCGGCGGGACCGCCATCCACGGATCGAACAACAGCCCGGACGGGTATGCCGGATACTTCCTCGGACGCGTCTTCATGCGCGACCACACCGCCGTCGGGAAAACCGACGTCCGCGTGACTTCGGCCGAGCAGTTCGGCGTGCACACGACCGCCGAGTCCGGCCAGTACGGCGGCATGTACGTCAGCGGCCAGAACGCTGGCGCTTACCCGTTCTACGGCTACTCGACCAACGGCACCAGCGTCAGCGCCTTCCACTACTATGACGGCGAACAGGACCACTGGCGCCTGGTGGTGGGCTCCGAACGTCTCACGGTCGAACGGTCGAACGGCTTCGTGGGTATCGGCGACGGCACGCCGGACTATCCCCTCGACATGGCCAGCGGGGCGCGGTGCACCGTCGGCGGGGTGTGGACCAACGCCTCCAGCCGCGAACTCAAGCGGGACTTCGAACCCGTGGACCCGCACGACATCCTCCGCCGGGTCGTCGAGCTGCCCCTCGCCGAGTGGTCGTACCACAGCGAGGACGGGGTGCGTCACCTCGGGCCCGTCGCCGAGGATTTTTCCGAAGCCTTCGGGCTCGGAGACAGCGACAAGGCCATCGGCACCATCGACGCCGACGGCGTGGCCCTCGCGGCCATCCAGGGGCTCTACGAAGTGATCCGGGAGAAGGACGAGCGGATCCGCGATCTCAACACACGCCTTGAGATGCTCGAGCGTGTCGTCGGATCGCTCGCGCGCGAGCGGGCCGCGGAGGTCGCTGCCGAATCGCCCTGACGACCGTCAGGCCCGCGAAGGGTGGACGGTTCAGGCCCCGTTCCGATCGCCAACCGCTACACTGGAGCGATGCCCGCCCTGACGCAATGGCCCCTCTTCATCGCGATCGCCTTCCTCGCCGGGTCCATCCCCTTCGGCTACCTGATCGGCCGGGCCAAGGGCGTTGACCTGCGGTCCGTCGGCTCGCAGAACATCGGGGCGACCAACCTCGGGCGGGTGTTCGGGCGCCGGTTCTTCTTTCTGTGCTTCTTCCTCGACCTGCTCAAGGGGTTCCTCCCCGTCGCCATCGCCGGGCACTTCGCCGGGCTGCTGGGCGAGTTCGCCGTGCCGACCTCCGATGCCTGGTGGTGGCTGGGCGTGATGGCGGCCGCCGTGCTCGGGCACATGTACACCCCCTGGCTGGGCTTTCGGGGCGGCAAGGGCGTGGCCACCGGGCTGGGCGCCCTGTTCGGCGTCTTCCCCGCGCTGGCCCTGCCCGGGGCCGGCACGCTGGTGGTGTTCCTGATCGTGCTGGGCCTGTGGCGCTATGTCTCGGCCGCCTCGGTGGTCGCGGCCCTGAGTCTGCCCTTCTGGACCTGGTACGCCCACGCCCAGTTCGAGACGCTCGAGGAGCGCCGCGTCGCCGAGGCCGCCCCGCCCAACGAGCGTGACGCGGACCGGGTCAAGGCCAGCGTGCCCTACCGGGGCTGGCCGTTCGTCTTCGTGGCCGGGGCGTTGGGCGGGCTGGTCGTCTACCGCCACCGGGCCAACCTGAGGCGTCTGGCCGACGGCACCGAGCCGAAGATCGGCGCCCGCGTGCCCCCGCGCCCGCCGGAACAACCCGCAGAACCGGCGGATCCCCTGCCGGCACGGCCCGAGAAAGCACCCGGATCCGGCGGAGCGCAAGAGACGCCCGACCCCGTCAAAGAATGATCCGTCAAGCCCCGGCCGCCCGATATGTGTGTTTATGAGGTGGTCCGACCCGCACAATCCGTCCAAACCCACCCCCGGGCGCAAGCCGGGGTCAAGGAGAGGCAACCGCAGGCCGATTGCAAATGGCACGCTTCCAATCGGAAGAAGGAGGCACGCCATGCCGCATCTCAGGCTGGTCATCGACGAACCGGAAATCGACCCCCCCGCGCCGCTCCCCATCCGGGACTGGCGCCGGCCCGACACGGACGAGACGCTCGACGTGATCGATCAGGTCGAGCGGGCCTTCGGACGCGTCCAGCGTTCGATCGATTCGCTCAGCGAACAGCTCGACGGCATGGAACCGCTGCCCTTCCCGCGGCGAAGAGACCATGACGACGACGGCCCCTGGGCCGCCTGAGTCCGCTGGCCGGATACCCGCCGGCCCCGAAACGACCCCCAACCCAGACGCCCGGTGTGCGAAAGCCGCCGGGCGTCCGCCCTTTTGGATTCGCCACGCCTAGGGCCTCGCGACCGGGAAAGAGCGGAACAGTCGCCGCGCCCGGGCCACCAGTTCGGTGTCGTCGGCCCGCACGAAGAGGCGGTTGGCGTGGATCCACGCGACCTGCTCGTAGCCGCGACGCTCGAGATCCCGGGCCAGCGCCGCACCGGTCCCCAGGTCTTCGATCAGGAGCACCCGGGGACGCCACCGCTCGAGGTCGAACCCGCGGATCAGGGAGGGCTCGGCTCCCTCGACGTCGAACACGCACAGATCGATCGGCCCGGCGTGACCCCGCAGCACCGTGTCCAGCGTGGTCACCGGGACATCGAACTCACGCGCCCGGTCGAGCTGCGACCGGTGCGACGCGGCGTCTCCGCGGTCGGTGAGGTACGAACCGCCGTCCGGCAGCGCCGTGAACCGGGCCGTGCCTTCGGCGCCGGGGTCCGCCAGCGCGACCCGCTCGACGCGCGCCGCCGGTCGGTTGGCCACGGCGCTGCGATGCAGGTCCGGGTGCGGCTCGATGAGCAGCCCGTTCCAGCCCAGCGCGTCGAACGCGTAGGTCACCGACCCGACGCGGCCGTCGTACGCCCCGGCTTCGATGTAAAAACCGCTGTTCTGGCCCTCGAAGAGGTGGAACAGGAACAGGTCCTCGCCGCCGACGGCGTTGAAGTCCGGCTCGCTGCGGAGCGCGGTCCCCGCACGCTCGGCGTCGGCCTTGGCAAACCGCGTTGCCAGGTGCTGGAGGCTCAGCCTCGTCAGCTCGTGCTCGCGACGCAGTTCACGCAGCCGGATGCGGGTCAGGCGGTATCTGCGGTCGGCGACCAAGGCCACGACGACCGCGACGATAAGACCGATCGTGGCGAGGACGGACGCGAGCAACCGGGGTCCTCCGGCGCCCGCGGGCGCGGACGCAGGCCCTATGTTATCCGGGCGATGACCAGCGTCTCGTCGTCGGCCTGCTTGTGCAGGCCCGTGAACTGGCGGACGGACCAGAACACCCGCTCGACCAGCTCGGCCGCGGAGGCGTAGGGGTCGGCCTCGAGGGTGGTGCGGACGGCCTCGGTCAGGCGTTTGCGCCCGAATCGCTCGGTCGAGAACGACTGCGCGTCGGTCATGCCGTCGGTGAAGGCCACGATCACGTCGGACTGGCGCAGCTTTGTCATCTCGACCGGGTAGGACTCGCCCGCCGACACCCCGGCTACGAGTCCGCCCCCGTCGAGGATCCGGCTTTCCCACGCGCCGTCCGCGTTGCGGCGGAAGAGCATGGGCCGGTCGTGCCCGGCGGAGACGTAGCGCAGCTCGCGCGTGTGCGGGTCGATGGTGCCCATCCATACGGTCGCGAACTCGTTGACGGTCGTGTCGCGGCACATGGCGTCGTTGGTGCGCCCCATCACGCGCGAAAGATCGTCGGACAGCTCGGCGTAGGCGCGCATGGTGGCGCGGACCGCGCTCATCAGCAGGCCCGCCGCCACGCCCTTGCCCACCACGTCCCCCACCACGATCGCCAGTCGGCCGTGCGATTCGAACAGGTCGTAAAAGTCCCCGCCGATCTCGAAGCTCGGGCGGTAGCGGGCGGCCAGGTCCACGCCGGGCACGCGGGGCACCTCGGCCGGCATCATCCGCTGCTGCACCGCGCCCGCGATCCGCAGGGCCCGCTGCGTGCGCCGCTCGCTGGCCCGCAGTCGGATCACGCCCGCCTGCTCGACCGAGGCGGCCGCGGACTGGGCGATCGAACGCAGCAGCCGGCGCTCGGCCCGCGAGAACTCCCGCGGGGCGCGGTCGTACACGCGGATCACGCCGATCGGGCGTCCGTCGAACACCATCCCGGCGCTCATGAACGAGCCGAGGCCCTCCTCGGCGCACTGCTCGGGCAGCAGCACGCGCGGGTCGTTGACCAGGTCCGGGCTGACGACGATCTCACCGGCCAGAGCGCGGCGGTCGAACTCGCGGTCCTTGCTCAAGGGGAGCGGCGTGGCCAGCCAGGACTCGGACAGGTTGATGGCGACGCTGCGGCGCAGGTCCGCCTCGCTCTCGGCCTTGGCCAGGCCGTCGGCGTCCTCGGGCAGGAGCATGATCGAGCCGGCGTCCAGCTCGAGCACCTGGAGGGCCGAGCGCAAGGCCGCGGCGAGCGTGTCCTTGACGTCGCCGCCCCGGACGAGCATGGCGCTGAGGCGGTAGAGCGTGTCGATCTCGGCGACGCGGTGGCGCAGCTCGGCGACGTCGGCGCAGGCCTCGCGGGTGGCGGCGGCGATCAGCCGCCCCGCGGCGACCGCTCGCCCGTGGTCGCCGGGCTCGCCCGGGTGGACCACCACCGAGCCGATGCGCTCCTCCTCGACCACGATGTCCAGCACCGTGGCCCCCGCCGGCACCGGGGCGGGATCGGCGGATTCGACCAGCGGGCCGGGGGGCAGGACACGGTCGTGCTCGTCGCGCAGCTCGATGGTCACGCCGCCGAGCTGCGAGATATGGTCGCACAGCGCGCTGATCGATCCGTCGGTCCAGTAGTCCCGCACGGACGACCCGAGCGGGCGCGGGCGGGCCTCCGGCGCATGGCCGGCCTGGCCGGCCGCCGGATCCGCGCGGTCGGGCCGGGCGGCAGCGCCCGGGCGGGCGGGCTCGGCGGGGTGGACGGGGTTGGCGGGGCTGTTCATGTCACGGTGCGTCATCGGCCGCGCCCGCCGGAGTGTTGGGGGCGGCGGGATCCGGGGTCCAGACCTGGCTGAGGATGGTGACGAGCCGGATGTCCTCCGGCGAGCCCACGGCGCGGACCACGCCGAAGCCCTCCTCGATCACCTCGGGCCGGTTGTTCTGGTAGCCCAGGTAGGACAGCAGGAGCGCAGAGGAGATCCGCGTGCTCAGCTCCTCTTCGGGGCGGCCGGGCACCTTGATCAGCCCCGCCCGCTCGCGCAGGTTGTCGATGAGCAGATCGATGCGGTCGGGAGACGGCAGCAGGCGACCGGCGTAGCGGGCCCCCATCATCTCCGGATGGAGGACGAACAGCGAGCGGAGGTTCACCGCCGCGGACAGCGACAAGCCCGCGCCGAGCTGGGCGTGCGCCCGACCGATCTGCGCGGTGGGGTCGCCCGGCTTGAGCGAGAGCGCCCGGGCGAAGCGTTCCTCGGCGTCGAAGTACCGCTCCGCGGCGATCAGACGCTCGCCGGCGCGCATGTGCTCGCTGTAAAGGTCACGCCCCTCGGCGTTCGGATCGATGAAGCCGGTCAGCGGTGCCTCGCCGGCCCGGATCAGTTCCAGAGTCGCCGCGTCCACGGCGTAGCGGGCGGGGTCGTACTCGGCCCGCAGCGCCTCGCCCGCCGGGTTGGTCACGCCCGTGCCGGCCGGGTTGGTCGCGCCGGGGATGATCTGGCCCGGCCCGGTCGCCGACGGATTGGCGCCGCCGGGGTCGGTCGCGGGCTGGGGATCGGCACCGCCGGGCCCGCCCGCTGGGCGCATGCCCGGCTGGTCCGGCGTCTGGTTCTGCGGCGGGGTTTGGGGCCGGGTTTGGGGCTGGGTTTGGGGCTGGGTTTGGGGCTGGGTCTGAGTCTGGCCCGGGGCGGGGTCGCCCGGGGCGTTGGCGCCCATCAGGCCGGCGCGGAGCGCCTCGAGCCGCTTGGAGATCTCGTCCATCCGGTCGCCGGGCGCTTCGCCGCCCGGCATGGTGTTGGTCGTCTGCCCGTTGCGGGCGGCCTGCTCCTCGGCCCGCGTGCGCATGCGCTCGAGCACCTGCTCGTAGGCCGTGGGGGTGCGCGGCGCGGTCGGGTCGCGCGGCACGCCGGTCGGGTTGGCGCCCGTGCCCTGCTGGTTCCCGGCGTTCTGCGGGGAGCGCATCGGCACGGTGGTGACGCCCGTGAGCACCGAGGCCGTCAGCCCGAACGGGCGACGCTCGATCCCCTGCTCGAAGGTCGAGAGGATCACCGGCGAGAGGCTGGTCGTCGTGGTGTAGGCCGAACTGCTGCGCAGCGTGCCCGTGATCGCGTCGGACAGCTCGGACTCCTGCGCCGACGCCTGGTACAGGCCCAGACCCCGGGCGTCCGCGTCCAGCGGGTTGCGCCCGATGGTCGTCGTCGTCATCGAGTTGTTGACCGACGACGCGGACTGGTACAGCGAGTCACGACCGTAGCTGAGATCCCCGGTGAGGTTCTGCGGCGGGCGGGCACCCGTGGTCAGGCTGAACTGGTACTGCAGCGCGTCCGTCCCGCGGATGCCCATCCCGGCGAGCCCGGAATAGAGCGAATCGCGCCGGAAACTGAACAGGTCGTCCGACCCGATGTCACCGGCGAACTCGCCCGACGCCCGGTACCCCAGATCGCCGCGGAAACTCAGCCCGCCGGGGGCGTTGCCGGTGACGATCGCGTTGCGGAACTGGAGTTCCTGCGAGAAGCTCGGACGCTCGTAGTTGACCCGCCCGCCCTGGCCCGTGTTGGCGTCCAGCCCGCGCCCGTCACCGAGGGCGTTCTGAGCGTTGGCGGCCGCGGCGGACCATGCGATACCCGCCACCCCGATGAGGGTGCGGACACGGATCCTGCTGTTGGAGCGGGTGCTCATGGCGTGATCTCCTTCCCGGCACTTCATCCTACTCGGACCGATGGGGCCCGGGTTCGTTCATTTCCCGCGCACACGGGCCTCCAGCACGAGGAAACGCCTCCGGACGCCGCGGGTGTCCCGCGGGGGCTCGTCACGGGCTCTGCACGGCCTGTGAGGGCCGGGTGGGGTTGGGGTGGGGATCGGTCGGGCTCAGAGCCCGGCGACCTCCGCGGGGGCGTGCAGGGACCGGCGCACGATGCCGCAGAACTCGCCCTCGGCCTCGCTGACGAGCAGGTAGACCAGGCCGCCCTCCCGCCACGCGTACAGCGACACGCCGGACTTGGCGCACGCCTCGGATCCGACCCGGTAGGTGGTGCCCGTCTCGATCGGGAGGCGCTGGTTATCGGGCATGACGAAGAGGCTCAGGCGAACGGGCGTGCCGTCCGGCGCGACGGCGTCGAAGCGCACGTGGGCGGACTCTGCCGAGCCGGGCACGTGGCAGTCGCCCGCGCCCCAGAAGCTGATCGACCCGGCGTCCGCGGGGTCCGCCTCGAGGCTGACCTGCGACATCCCGAAGGCGCTGGCGAAGTGGGTCTTGGCTGTCTCCGCATCGCGCAGGACCAGCTTGGCCTCGGCGGCGGAGGCGTTCTTGGTGCAGCGGCTGTGCTCGCCGCTGACGAACCCGGCCACGCGATCGCGATAAGCGACCTCGGTGCGGGTCATGCCCGGGGGAAGGGGGCCAGCGGGCAGCGAAGACGCCTGCCAGATGAGCACGCCCGCCACGGAGAGCAGCACGGCCGCCGCGGCCATCATGCCCGGGGATCGTTGCCAGAAAGACCGCTCCCGCGTGATCGGGGCCATGGCTTCCGGCCCGGCGGCCTGCTGAAAGGGCTGGGCCGGAGCCGCCTGCATGTCCGTCGAGCGGGACTCGGCCGCGATGGCCCGGACCCGGGCCCGGAGCGAATCCGAGCAGCACGGGGCGGCCTGCATCACCCGGCCGCAGCACTCGCGGAGCGTCTGCTCGAACCGGACGCGGTCCTTGGTGCAGTCGCGCTCGGCGCACAGGCGCTCGAACTCGGCGAGTTGGGCGTCGGTCAGTTCCCCGTCGGCGGCGGCCCGGATCAGGGCGCCGATCGAACGGGGCGCGTCGCCCGTGCATCCCGGAATGTGGTCTTGCTCACGCATCGTCGTTTTTCCGTAGGTTCGGCCCGATGCCCGGGGGCCGCAGGATCTGGTATCGAAACATCGCCCAAGCGGCTGTCATTCCCGGTCTTCGAACATTCTCAGCCCCATCTCATCGGCCGCCCCGGGATCCTCCAGCAGGCGGTCGGCCAGGAGTTTTCGGGCCCGGTGCAGGCGGCTCATGACCGTGCCGATGGGCACCTCGAGGATCTCGGCGATCTCCCGGTACTTGAGCCCGTCGACGCCCCACATCAGCAGAACCTCCCGATAATCGTCCTTGAGCTCCTCGATGGCCTTTTTGAGCCGATCGTCCACGTGCTCCCAGTCGAGCTGGGCCCGGGACCAGGCCGGGGGGGCCTCATCCGGTGGCGTCTCGTGGCCCTCTTCTGCATAGAACTCCCCAATCGCGGCGGGGCGTCGGGCGTCCTTTTTGACCTTGGAGTAGAACACGTTGTGGGTGATGGCGAACAGCCACGACCGCATGCCGCCCGAACCCGACAGCGTGTCCTCTTCCGGGGACATGTCCACGAAGCGTTCGACCGTGTTGGGGCGGAACGCCCGGGCGTAGACCTCCTGGACGAGGTCCTCGGCGGCGTCGGGGCGCCGGGTCAGGTGCAGCGCCATCCGGTACACCGCGTCCAGGTGCTCGAGGGCCAGGGTTTCGAACTTGGCTCGTTCCAATGGGCGCCTCGGGGTCCTTTGCGGGGACGGATCAGGCCAAGTGTATGGGGAAAACGGCACCCGGGATGCCGGCACGCCCAGCGCGCGGGGAGGCGCGACGCGGTGCCACGGCGGCGGCGCGGACCGCGCGACCACCGGATCTACGATCGCCCATGACCGACCCCCAGACCGACGACCAGCCCCAGCACCGCGCGCCCGCCGGCGACACCGCCCCGTACTACATCACCACCCCCATCTACTACGTCAACGACCGCCCCCACATTGGGCACTGCTACACCACGCTGCTGGCCGACGTGGCCGCCCGGGCCCAGCGGCTCATGGGGCGCGATGTCTTCTTCCTGACCGGCACCGACGAGCACGCCGAGAAGGTCGTCACCACCGCCAAGGACAAGGGCCACACCCCCATGGAGTGGGCCACCATCAACGCCGGGCGCTTCAAGGACGCCTTCGCGTTCATGAACTTCAGCCACGACGACTTCGTCCGCACCACCGAGGACCGCCACAAGGACCGCGCCAGCGCGTACATCCAGCGCCTGGTCGATTCGGGCGACATCGAGCTGGGCGACTACGAGGGCTGGTGGGACGGCTCGCAGGAGGAGTACGTCACCGAGACGACGGCCAAGGAGCACGACTTCAAGAGCCCCGTGACCGGCAAGCCCTTGGAGAAGCGCGTCGAGCAGAACTACTTCTTCCGCCTGGACAAGTACGAGGCGTGGCTGAAGGACCGGATCGAATCCGGCGCCGTCCGTGTGCTGCCCGATGCCCGAAAGAACGAGGTGCTCGGACGGATCAAGACCGGGCTCAACCGCGTGCCCGTCAGCCGCAAGATCAAGCCCGGCGACCCCGACTGGGGCGTGGTCATGCCCAACGACCCCGAGCACCGGGTGTACGTGTGGATCGAAGCGTTGTGCAACTACCTGACCATGGTGGACCAGCAGGACCGACGCGACTTCTGGCCCAAGGATCGTCCGCTGGCGGTGCACCTGATGGCCAAGGACATCCTGTGGTTCCACGCGGTGATCTGGCCGGCGATGCTCCACGCCCTGGGCGAGCAGCCGCCCGCGACGGTGTACGCCCACGCGTACTGGATCGCCGAGGGCAAGAAGATGTCCAAGAGCCTGGGCAACTTCATCGAGATCGACACGCTGCGGGCGTACGCCGACAAGTACAGCCTGGACTCGGTCCGCTGGTTCCTGACCACCCAGGGCCCGCTGGGCGCCAACGACGCCGACTTCGCCCACGCGCGGTTCGTGGAGGTCTACAACAGCGACCTGGCCAACAGCGTGGGCAACTCGACCAGCCGCGTGGGGAACATGGTGGCCAAGTACTTCGACGGCATGATCCCGGGCACCTGCAACGGGCAGTTCGGATTCCCGGACGGCTCGGCGCTGCAGACGGCGATGAAGGCGTTGGTCGCGGCGGGGAAGGCCCAATCGGACGCCCCGCTCAGGCAGTTCGATTTCCCGAGCTTCGTGGCCGGTGCCGTCGGCGAGGCGTCGCACGCGCTCGAACTGCTCGATCTGGAGCGGTACTTCCACAGAGCGATGACCATTGTCAACTATGTGGACGACTTCATCTCCTACAGCGCCCCGTTCACGCTGGCCAAGCAGATCGACACGCTCGACGACGGGCGCCACGCGCTGGCGTCGATCCTCTATTCCTGCGCCGAGGCCCTGCGCATCGCCACGCTGCTGCTCCACCCGGTCATGCCCGAGAAGATGACTGAGCTGTGGCGCAACTGGAACTGCGCCCACCTGACCGACCCGCAGGACGCGAACTCGGCGTTCGTCGCGCCCCTGAGCGAACTGGCCGCGTGGGGCGGGGCCCATTCGATCAAGAAGGGCCAGACGATCGCCAAGGGCGCCGTCCTCTTCATGCGGGCCGACGCGGCCGAGCCCGCCCCGGCGTGAGCGGGTTCCTCGTCCCCAACGAGCCGCGACCGGCGGGGAGCGGGCGCGGGGAGTGAGTTGGCCCGGCCACGCGGCGAACCTCAACCGCGCCCAAACGGAGCCGCCGAGCAACTCAACCCGGCCCGACCAACACGCACCCGCGCCCGCTCCCTGCCAGTCGCGGCTCGTATTGAGTGGGGTCCAACCCTATGATTCCCAGCAGGTTGGAACAGCAGGAGGCCCGATGCTCTGGCAGCCCTCACTCCCCGACGCGTACCACGCGATGACCGACGCCGAACTGGCGGCCGCCATCGCCGCGCGCCGGGAGCAACTCGGCGAGAAGCTCGTCATCCTCGGGCACCACTACCAGACCGACGAGGTCGTCCGTCACGCCGATTTCCTGGGCGACTCGCTCAAACTCAGCCAACTCGCCGCGTCGGTCGTGAAAGAACGGGCGGGCCGGGGGGTCGCGGTCGAGCACATCATCTTCTGCGGCGTGCACTTCATGGCCGAAACCGCCGACATGCTCACCCCCGATTCGGTGGAGGTCATTCTCCCCGATCTCTCCGCCGGTTGCTCGATGGCCGACATGGCCCAGTACGACGACACCGTGGAAGCGTGGGACACCATTCACGCATCGCTGAAGCAGACCGGCTGGAACGGGCGCATCATCCCGATCACCTACGTGAACTCCTCCGCGGCCATCAAGGCCTTCGTCGGAGCGCACGGCGGGGCGTGCTGCACGTCCTCCAACGCCGACCAGGTCTTCGCGTGGGCCATGGAGGGCGGCACCGAGCCGAAGCAGCCCGGGGAGGACATCAAGATCCTGTTCCTGCCCGACCAGCACCTCGGGCGCAACACCAGCGCGGGGTACGGGATCGACACCGACGCGCGCACCTGCGTCTACGACCCGCGCCGCGCCCGGCGCGGCGAGCCGCTCGGCGGTGCGTCCGCCCAAGAGTTACACGATTCCGTAACCATCTTGTGGGCAGGCCATTGCAGCGTCCACAAGCTGTTCCGGCCCGAGCACTGCGACCAGATCCGCGAGTCCGAGCGGAACCTGCCCGCGTCCGAGAAGACAACGATCCTGGTGCACCCGGAGTGCTGCAAAGAGGTCGTGGACAAGTCCGACCTGGCCGGCTCGACCGAGTACATCATCCGCGCCCTCCGCGACGCCGAGCCGGGGTCGAAGTGGGCCGTGGGCACCGAGGTCCACCTCGTGGCCCGCATGGCCAGGGAGTGCGCCGGGCGCGGCGTGCACGTGCGGATACTCTCCGAGTGCCAGTGCCTGTGCACCACCATGTCGCGCATCGACCAGCCCCACCTGCTCTGGGTCCTCGACGGGCTCTGCGGCGTGGGCACCACCAAGGACGCGCCCGTCTCCCAAGCCGGCGGCCCCGTCAAGGTCCGCAACGTGATCCGCGTCCACCCCGAGGTGCGCGAGCCCGCGCTGCTGGCCCTTGACCGCATGCTGGCCCACACGGGGATCGCGGCGTCGCCGGATTAAGAACGGGACGACCCGTCGCCGAAGCGCCTTGCCGGCGGCCGAGGGCGACCTCCAGCCATTCCGCGGGGGGGCGGGGCAAAAACCCGTCCCGCTACGGGGGTTATGTCGCATCGGAACCGATCCTCTGATGACCACCGGGTACCCCACCGGAGGGCGGTTCGGCGGCTCGCCGACGGGCGAAGAACTCCAGCGGGCTTGTGTCGGTCTCAGGCGCCAAAATTGCTTGCGTTCCCCCCTGTTTCTGCTTAGGCTTTGCACCCGGAGGTCCCGCATGAGTTGCAAGGTCCGGAAGGGGTTCACGCTGATCGAGACTGGAGTCGCCGCCTTGGTTGGCGTCAGCCTTGTGGGCGCTTTGGCGCCCACCGGCCGCCAGGCACGGATATCCCAGCGGGGCATCAGCAGCCAGGCGAATCTTGGTCAGATCGGCGCGGGCGCCGCGATGTACGGCCTCGACCACGCCGGGCGCATTCCGGGTTACTCCTGGCGAGGACCGGACGACGGCGAAGACTTCGTCGTCTACACCATGCCGAACGGCAGCAGCCGGGTCGCGTACAGCCACGCCGAGGCCGCCGCCCTGCAGGAAGAAGCGATCCTCCTACGCAATACCGGACGCATCGACGGCCCGCACCGGATCCTTCGCAGCGACATGCTGCTCGCCCCGCGCCACATGCCTCATCTTCCGCTGCAGGAGTATCTGGGGCTTCCGTTCCCGTCCCCGTTGTTCGCAGATCCGGCCGACGCCAAACAGCTTCAGTGGCAGGCCAATCCGTTTGATATTACGGCAGCGAACGACATTCCCTATGCCATCGGCTCGGACTACGGGCCGCAGCATCACAGCCCCGGTTCGTTTACGGAACAAGCGGCCCGCCAGCGGTGGGCGTACAAGTCCAGCTATGAAACCGTGCCTGCCGCCTACTCGCCCGATGGATCGCCCACACTGCTTCCACTGGCGGGCAGTTCCTATCTTTTCTTGAACCAGTCCGACGTGCGATTCGCAACCGGTCGCACCTTCGATGAGGTTCGTTTTCCCTCGGCCAAGGTGCACATGTACGAGGAGTTCGACCGCGAACGAAACCTGGCGATCGGCGGTCGCTGGTTCGGAAGCTTCAACAGCGCCCCCTCGAAGTTGATGTTTGACGGCTCGATCGATGACCAGTTGAACTGGCGCGCGACGCCGTCGTACCGGCCCGACCAGCCTCACAAGAGCTACCAGCCGTGGACGCAGGTCTACACGCCGCTGCACGAGTTTCCGCGTTCACCGGCGGGCTGGTACGACAACACCCTTCACAACATGTACTGGCGATGGACGCTGTTCGGGCTGCAGGGCAGTGACTACGCCCAACGGATCTCGGCCCCGGGATCGTAACGAGGGGCGTCCAACAAACGGCGGCGCTCCGCACGCGGCTCCTGGCAGGCGCTGCAGCAATCAGAATCTCAGTGTGCCCGATGGCGGTCGCGGAACGATCCGAGCCCCGGCATGTTCGCGGTCAGCGGGCGCCGACGGACTCGGTGGCGCGGGTGCCGATGGTCGCGACCACGTCGCGCTCGACCACGACCTCGGGGCGTTCCTCGCGTCCCTTGGCGGGGTGCTGCTTGGCGGCGGCCGCGGGCTGCGGGGCGGGGGCGTCCATCTCCTCGCGCATCTTGCGACCGGGCTTGAAGCGGACGGACCGCTTGGCGGGCACGGGCACGCGCTCGAGGGTCTTGGGGTTCTGGGCGGTGCGGGCGGCGCGGTGCTTGACCTCGAAGACGCCGAAATCGCGGAACTCGATCCGGTTGCCTTCGCCCAGCTCGTCGACGATCTGATCGAGGAAGTCCTGGAGGATGTTCTTGACCGCGGTGCGCTGCAGGTTGTGCTTGGTCGCGATGCGGTCCACCAGGATCTTCTTCGTGATCGTCTTCATCAGCCGCTCACTTTCAGCACGCCGGAGCGTGGGAGGGGTCTAGGTCTGTCCGCCGCCCGGACGGGCGGCTTCTGCGGTCCCGGGCGGGCCGGTGCGGCCCGTGCGGCGGGCCCGGTCCGGGCCGGGGTGCAACGCTGAGTATCGCAGACACCCACGCGCCGGTCAACGCCCGGCACGGCGGATATTTGCGCAAGATGGTTGACGCACGGCACTTGCAATTGGGGTCGCTCCGTGCTATGCCCACCCCTGTGAGTCCCGCAACGCCCGAAAACCCGCCCCCCGGCCACCCCGGACCCGAGGGAGGGCTGCAGCTCGCGCCGGGCGTGCGGGTGCCCGAAGCCGCCCTGAACTTCGCGTTCGTGCGATCCTCCGGTCCCGGTGGACAGAATGTGAACAAGCGGGCCACCAAGTGCCAGCTCCGCGTCCTGCTCGACGACATCCCCCTCCGCCCCGCCGCCCGCGCCCGGCTCGTGGATCTCGCCGGCGGCGGCCTGACCGACGCCGGCGAGATCCTCATCCAGGACGAATCGACCCGATCGGCCAACCGCAACCGGGCCGCGTGCCTGGAGCGACTGTGCGAGCTTGTCGCGCGCGCGCTCGTGCCCCCGAAGAAACGCAGGCCGACCAAGCCCGGACGCGGCGCGATCCAGCGCCGCATCGACGCCAAGAAACAGCAGGGCGAGAAGAAGCAGCGGCGCCGCCCGCCCGAGGCCTGACCGGGCCGCGACCCCGACCAAGGATCCGGCCCCATGCGCACCGTGCTCGTCATCGAGGCATCGAACCCCTCGGCGTCCCCCGCCGAGGTCTGCGTGGCGCGCCTGAACGCGGCCGGAGTGGCCGTCCTCGGGTCCGAACGCATCGAGCAGGGCGCCCGCTCGTCGGACGGTGTGATGGTCGGCGTGGACCGCGCGTGCCGCGCGGCGGGCGTTTCGCCCGGCGAAATCGACGCGATCGCGGTCTCGGTCGGGCCGGGGGGCTTCACCGCCCTGCGCATCGCCACCACCACCGCCAAGACCCTCGCGATGGCGCTGGGGATCCCCGTGATCGCGGTCCCCACGGCCGACGTCGCGGCCCGGTCCGTGCCGGAAGCGCACCGGCCCGCGATCATCGCGCTGGCGTCAAAGAAAGACGCGGCCCACCTCACGCTCCTGCACGCCGACGGCCGGACCGAGCCGCTCGGCCTGCGCACCGCCCGCGACCTGCCGGTGGACGCCGCGTCGACCATCGTCGCGGACGCGTTCCTGCCCGCCCCGCTCGCGGACCGTGCGGCCCAGGCCGGCATGGCCCGCCGGACGCTGGAACTCTCGGCGCTGGCCTGCGCCCAGGCCGCGGCCTCCCTGCCCGAGACCGACCCCGACGCCCTGGGTCCGATCTACGCCAGGGAACCCGACGCCGTCACCCAGTGGCGGGCCCGGCACGGCTCCTGACCGCTCCGACCCGTTCGCACCGCATAGTTTGGGCCCGAGCCCGGGTGAACCGCCGGTGAAGCTTCTCCCCGGCTTGTGGGGCTTGATTCACGGAACACGGCGATCGCTGTGAAGTTGGGCAAGCTGGGGGCCGATGAGCGATCGTGCCGGGTGTGCCGTTGGTTCCGGCGACGAGAGGTGTCTCTATGTCCGAGGCCAACGGGTCCAGCGATTGGGCCGACAAGAAGGTGTTCACCACGGGCGAGGCCGCCCAGGTGTGCAAGGTGTCGCAGCAGACGATCATCCGCTGCTTCGACGCGGGCCGGCTCAACGGCTTCCGCGTTCCCGGCTCGCGGTTCCGGCGGATCCCCCGAGAGGAACTGCTGCGCTTCATGCGTGAGAACGACATCCCCACCACCGCGCTCGAGTCCGGGCCGCGGCGTGTCCTGATCGTCGACGACGACCCGGAGATCGTGGGCCTGATGACCGAGTGGCTCGAGTCCGACGGACGGTTCGACGTCCGTGCGGCCGCCACCGGTTACGACGCGGGGCTGGAGACCGAGCGGTTCCGCCCGGCGCTCATCGTGCTCGACTACATGCTGCCGGACATCAACGGGAACGTGGTGTGCCAGCGCGTGCGGGCCACGCCGGAACTGGAGGGCACCAAGGTGCTCTGCGTGTCGGGCGTGGTCGAGGCCGCGGAGGTCCAGGGCCTGCGCGACGCCGGCGCGGACGACTTCCTGCAGAAGCCGTTCGACCTCAACGAACTGATCGCCCGCATCGAGAATCTGCTGGGCATGCAGGCCCGCACGGGCAAGTGAGCCGGCATGGTCAACCGCAACGACAGGTCGGGCTCGAACAACGCCGGGGCCGTCCCGGCGCTGGGGCCGGTGGCGCGCCGCTGGCTGGCGTTGCGCTCGGTCGAGGACACCGATCTGGACGAGGCTCTCGGGCTGCTGGGAAACGACGCCGTGCTCTCCGAGCCGGTCCTGGCCTGGTGCCGCGGCCGGGCGGGCGTCTCGGCGGACCGGGTCACGAGCCCGCATCGGGCGGTGATCATCGCGGGCCTTCCGGCCGTGCGCACCGCCGTGGTCGCGGCCTCGGCCTTCCTGACACTCAACTCCGAGCACGACGCCGGGCGGGCCATCGAGCCCGAGGGCTTCTGGACGCACGCCCTGGCGGTGTCGGCGTTCTGCGAGCACCTGGCGCGTGTGATGGGCGGCATGGACCCCGACGCGGCCGCCCTGGCCGGCCTGCTCCACGACGCGGGCAAGCTGCTCCTGGCCGGCGACATGCCCGGCGCGTTCGCCCAGGCGATGGAGACCGGCGAGCAGCGCGGGCGCCCCGCCGCGATCGCGCTGCGTGAGACCATCGGCATCGACCATCACACCGCGGGCAAGCGCCTGGCCGAGGCCTGGCACCTGCCCGGCGCGGTCCGCGACGCGATCTGGCTCCACGACCAGCCCGCCGACGCCATGCCGGCGTCCGCGGACCGGCGCATGGCCGGCCTGGTCTCGCTGGCCAAGGCCTGGGCGCGGACCAACCACCTCGGCTGGGCCGGCGAGTCCGGCCCGATCCCCGCGATCGGCCCGCTCTGCCGCGAACTCGGCGTCGAAACCGACGCGCTCGAGTCGGCCGTGGTGCCCGTGCTCGACACCGTCCGCGAACGCTCCCGGGCGCTCGGGCTGGGCGAGGGCGGGGGCGTGGATCCCATCGCGTGGTCGGCCGCCGCCGCATCGCGGCGCAGCAACGACCTGGCCGCCCGCCTGCGTGACATCACGCGCGACAGCGAGCACGCCCGCCTGGTGCTCCGTGCCATCGAGTCGTTCAACGCGTCGGCCGCGCTCGAGGAAGAACCGATCGAGGTCGTCGGCGCCATCGGGCGGTCGGCCTGCGAGCTGCTCGGCGTGGGCAAGGTGGCCGTGGTCTGGCAGGTGCCCGACGAGGCCGGCTGGTCACTGACGCTCGTGAGCGCCACCGGCCAGGCCGAGCGCACCAAGCGCGTCGAATCGCCCCCGGACGGAGCACGTATCCGGCGTCCGGCGGACCTGGCCCGGGCCCACGCGTCCCAGGTGCTCATCGCCTGCCAGCTCCGCTGGCTGGACAAGCTCATCGAGCACCTCCGCGAGGCCGGCACCCCCGCCCTCGTCGGCGCGGGCGCCACCGGCGACACGCCCGGCGCGTCCTGCCTGGTACTCGCCCCCGTGCCCCGGCTCACCGTCGGGATCGACCGCATGGGTCCCGTCACAGGCGTGTGGGCGTGGGCGCTCGAGGCCTCGGCCCGCGCCACCGCGGCCCGCCGCCTCGGCGAGGAGCTGGCCCTGACCAACCGCGCCCTCGCCCAGACACGCGACGAGCTGGCCTCCAAGCAGTCGCTGGTGCGCCTCGGGCAGATGGCCGCCGGCGCGGCCCACGAACTCAACAACCCCCTGACCGTCATCCGCGGGCGGGCCCAGCTCATCTCGGAAAAGGCGAGCACGCCCAAGCAGCGCGACGACGCGCGTGCGATCTCCGAGGCCGCCCAGCAGGTCTCGGACATGGTCAGCTCCCTTCACCTGCTCTCCAACCCGCCGAAGCCGCGCCCGGCCGACTGCGACCCCATGCTGGTCCTGCGGGACGCCATCGACCGCGCCCGGGCCCGCGTGCCCGAGCAGGCGCAGAAGTCGCGGGTCCGCATCAACGCCGACGGGCTCGAGACGAGCATGCGCCTCGACGCCGAACTGGTCGCCCAGGTGCTCTGCGAGCCCATCGCCAACGCCATGCTCGCACGTCCCGGCGGCGACGTGCACATTTCCATTGAATCCGAGGCCTTCAGCGACCGACTCAAGGTGCGGGTCATGGATCGCGGCCCCGGGCTGAGCACCAAGTCGCTCACCCACGCGTTCGACCCGTTCTTTTCCGAGCAGCCCGCCGGGAGGCGTGCGGGGCTCGGCCTGGCCCGGGCCAGGAGCCTCGTCGATCTGATGGGCGGTCACATCGAGATCGCCAACAACCCCGGGGACGTCGGCGGCGCCTACGCCGAGATCATCCTGCCACAGGCCCAGGCCGACCGGCGTGCGGCCTAGAGACGAAAGAGAGAGACCACCATGGACCAGGCCTCACCGCAGCACGAGAACAGGCCGGAGATCCCGGTCCGCGTGCTGGTGGTCAGCGCCCGCGTCTCGCTCAAGCGCCGCCTCTCCGACATGCTCGGCGGGCGCGTCGAGTCCGTCCGGTTCGCCCGCGCCGGCACCGAGGCCGAACGCATGGCGGCCGACGAGGCCTGCGACCTGGTCATCATCGACCGCGACCTGCCCGGCGAGGACGGCCTGGCCGTGCTCGAACGCATCGGCGGGCACGCCCCGGCGCTGTCCGGCGTGGTCATCGTCGAGTCCCCCACCGCCGACGACGCCGTCCGCGCCATGCGGGCGGGCGCCTGCGACCTGATCTCCCCCCGCACCCGCACCAGCGAGGTGCTCCGGCGCGTCGAGGCCGCCGCCCGACGCGCCGAACGCGTCCGGCGCAAGGACCAGCGCGTCGACCGGCTCCGAAAGCTCTGCCACACCCTCAACGGCGCCCGCACCCAGGTGTCCGGGCAGGTCGGCGAGCTGTGCAACGACCTTGTCGAGGCCTACCGCGACATGTCCGAGCAGCTCTGCGACGTGCGGATGACGGGCGAACTGACCGCCCTGCTCCGCCAGGAACTCGACATCGAGGGCCTGCTCCGCACCATGCTCGAGTACACCCTGGCCAAGCTCGGCCCGACCAACGCCGCGATCTTCCTGCCCTCCTCGGGCGGCGAGTTCTCGCTGGGCGCCTACGTCAACCACGACGTGCCCAAGGACCACGCCGAGGTCATGCTCGACCACCTCGCCGACTCGCTCGCGCCCGCCTTCCAGGACCACGAGGGCGTTCAGGCCCTCTGCGGCCCCGCCGAGATGCACGCCTGGCTGGCCGGCGACGCCCACTGGATGGAGGACCGCACCGTGCTGGTCCACTCGTGCCGGCGCGAGGACGAGTGCCTGGCCGTCGTCGCGCTCTTCCGAGACACCGGCCGCTCGTTCTCCGAGCAGGACGTCCGCACGGTCCAGATCGTCACCGAGCTGTTCACCGCCCAGCTCGAGCGGGTCATCCGCATCCACCACCGGCACCTGCCCAAGGACCAGTGGGGCGTGTTCGACCCGCCCGCCCACGACGACACGGACGAGTACGGCACCGACGACTACAACCAGGCCGCCTGACCCGCCTACCGCACCCGCTCGAAGGCGAGCACGAAGGGTTCCCGCCCAGGGCCGGTGTCCAGCGTGACCGTCATGCGCCCCGGCTCGGAGAGGTCGTACCGCAGCAGGCGCACGCCCCCTGCGTCCTCGGCCCACGCCGGGTTGACGAAGTCCATCACGCCTCCCCGCACCCCGTCGGCCACGAACTCGGCGGGGCCGCCCGCCTCGGACTTCCACGGGTTGAGCGCCGCGTCGAAGTGACGCAAACGCAGACGCACCCCATCCGGCTCCGGCGTCAGCGTCAGCAGCTCGAACAGGTCCGCCCTGCCCGACGGGCGCACGCGGCGCATGGCGCCGGTCATGTTCTCTCCGGCCGGCGCCATCCAGACCTCTTCGAACTCGCCGTCGGTGGTCCGCCACACCCCTTCGAGCACGCCGAACGGCGCCAGCGCCGCGTGCGCCCCGCCCGCGTCCGCCCGCTCCACCGGATCTGCCGAGACACACCCCGGCATCACACAGGCCACCCCCAGCACCGCCGCGAGCATCGCTTCTTTGATCATCCGCCCAGCGTACCGCGCCGGTCGGGGTGCCTCCTCGAACGCCCCGGCGAAACACCCGCCCCCCGTTTCCCAAGAACGCCGGCGAACGCCCCGCCCACGCGGGCGGGACGCACAGGGTCTTTTCGAACACAACACGCGGCGAGCCGCCGGATCCGATACCATCGGACCGGGGGGTGTTACGCCCACGCCAGGAAGGAGCCGCCATCATGGTCGACATCCTCTTCGGGGGCTCCGCCCCCTGGTTCACCGGTCCGGCCTTGCTCGGCACCGGCTTCCTGCTGATCCAGATCGTCATGGGCGAGGTCGGGGGCGACCTCGACGCCGACATCGACGACCCCGGTTCCGAGGCCAAGTGGCTCAGCCTCCAGAGTGTCGCCGCCTTCATGGTCGGCTTCGGCTGGATCGGCCTGGCCGCCCTGCACCTGTTCAGCCTCGAGTTCGGTGCCGCGGCCGTCATCGGCGCCGGCGCCGGCGTGGGCGTGGCCTGGATGATGGTCCGCGTCACCGCCGCGTTCATGAAGCTCCAGTCCGACGCCAACGTCTCGCTGGCCCAGACGGTGGGCCTGGAGGGCGCGGTCGCCGTCATGATCCCGCCCGCCGGCGGCGGTTCGGGGCGCATCACGCTGATCATCAACCAATCCCAGCACGAGTTCTCGGCCGTCCAGGATACCGGCGACCCCATCCACACCCACGCCCGCGTGCGGGTGGTCCGCGCCGACGACTCCGCCGGCACCGTGACCGTCACGCCCGCCTGATCGATTCAACGCCGACCCCCCCGGGCGCAACCGGGCGGTCGTGACCGGCCCCGCCGGAGAAAGAGGAGTCTCGATGGTTCAATCCCTCACGCTCGCACAGTCCGAGTCCGGCTCGGTCGGGATCTTCGTGGTGATCGGCATCGCCGTGGTGCTGTTCCTGCTCACGGTGCTGCTGATCTTCTTCGCCAGCCGGTACCGCCGGTGCCCGTCCAACCGCGTGCTGGTGATCTGGGGACGCTCGGGCGACCGCAGCGCGACGTGCTACCACGGCGGGGGCAAGTTCGTCTGGCCGATCATCCAGGACTACGGCTACATGTCCCTCGAGCCGCTCTCGATCGAGATCCCGCTCGAGGGCGCGCTGTCCCTGAACAACATCCGCGTGAACGTGCCCTCGACCTTCACCGTGGGCATCTCCAAGAGCCCGGTGATGATGTCCAACGCCGCCGAGCGCCTGCTCGGCCTCAACGCCCAGCAGATCCGCGAGCAGGCCCAGGACATCATCCTCGGCCAGCTCCGCCTGGTCATCGCGACCCTGTCGATCGAGGAGATCAACACGGACCGCGAGAAGTTCATGAACCTGATCAACGAGAACGTCACGCAGGAGATCAACAAGGTCGGCCTCGAGCTGATCAACGTGAACATCCGGGACATCACCGACGAGTCGGGCTACATCGTCGCCATCGGCCAGCGGGCCGCCGCCGAGGCCATCAACCGCGCCAAGGTCGAGGTGGCCGAGCAGGAACGCGAGGGCGCGGTCGGCGAGGCCAGCGCCGTCCGCGACCGCAACGTCCGCGTCTCGCAGGAGAAGGCCAAGGCCGAGCAGGGCCAGAAGGCCGCCGAGCAGCTCAAGCGCGTCGAAGTGGCGCGCCTCGAGGCCGAGGCGATCAAGGGCGAGGTGCAGTCCAAGCGCGACCAGGAGATCGCCGCCGCGGAACGCACCGCCGAGACGATCGCCGCCAAGAAGCGCGCCGAGCAGGAGCAGCGCGTCCAGGTCGCCAGCGCCGAGGCCACGGCCGTCGACGGGGAGAACACCAGCTCGGCCAAGGTCGCCGAGTCCAACGCCCAGCTTTCCGAGATCCGCGCCGAGGCCCGCCGGCGCGCCGACGTCGCCGAGGCCGAGGCCCGCCAGAAGATCTTTGTCGCCCAGCGCGAGGAGGAACTCGCCAAGCTCGCCAAGGAACTGCTCGCCCCGCAGGAGGTCGAGAAGAAGCGCGTCGAGATCGAGGCCGAGGCCAAGGCCGAACGCGAACGCCGCGAGGCCCGCGGCGCCGCCGACGCCATCCTCGCCAAGTACGAGGCCGAGGCCAAGGGCGTCCAGCAGGTCCTCGAGGCCAAGGCCGAGGGCTACCGCAAGCTGGTCGAGGCGTGCGCCTCGAACCCGCAGGTCGCCCCGACCCTGCTGCTCATCGAGCAGCTCCCCCAGCTCGTCGCCGAGCAGGTCAAGGCCATCAGCAACCTGAAGATCGACAAGATCACCGTGTGGGACTCCGGCCGCGGCTCGCAGGCCGAGTCCAAGGGCTCGGGCGGCGCCCGCAGCGCCACCGCCGATTTCCTCGCCGGCATGATCGGCTCGCTGCCCCAGGTGCACGAACTGGCCAGGCAGGCGGGCGTCGAGCTGCCCGGCGCACTCGGCAAGGTCATCGAGCACGAGGAGCCCAAGCCCAAATCGGCCCCCGCCGACGACAAGGCCTAAGCCGCCACCAACCCAGAACGACGCCCCGCCGGATCCGGCGGGGCGTTCTTGTTTGCGGGGTTCGTGGGTCCGACCGCGATCGATCAGTCGTCGAAGTACGCCGCGGCGTCGTCGCCCAGATCGGCCAGCAGCGCGGCCGTGTCGATCTGGTCCGCCGACAGGTCCACGTCGAACTCGCCCGTCGCCTGATCGGGGCTGTAGAGGTTGTTCTTGCCCACGCCCGACACGCCCTTGGCCCGCTTCTCCACCCGGCTCTTGGCCCGCAGGATCAGCTTGATCGGGACCTCGTCGTACGGCAGCAGTTCGCGGAACCGGTTCATCAGGAACCGCTCATAGTTGTTCGTGAAGCGGTCCGGGTCGTTGACCACCAGCACCAGGGTCGGCGGGTGTGTCTTGACCTGGCTGGCGAAATAGACCCGCGCCTCCGAGCCGAGCCGGTTGGTCGGTCCGCGCTCTTCGAGGATCGACCGGATCACCCGGTTGAGCTGGCCCGTGCCCACGCGGGTCGACGCCTGCTCCTTGAGATCGAACGCCACGCCCAGCGTCTGGCGGATGTTCATGTTCTCCTTGGCGCTCATGATGGCGATGGGCGCGAACGAGAGCCCCTTGAGCTCCTTGCGGATGTAGTCCTCGTACCGGTCCGGCGTCACCGCCCGGCCGCGCTCGTCCGCCCGCCCCTGGGCCAGGTCCCACTTGTTGACCACGATGACCACGGGCTTGAAGCTCTTCATCACCATCTGGGCCAGCTGCTCGTCCACCTGCGAGATCGGCTCGGACGCGTCGATCATCAGCAGCACCACGTCGCACCGGTCGATCGCCCGCTGGGCCCGGTCCAGCGCGTACCACTCGATCTGGTCCTGGAAGCTCTTCTTGCGACGCAGGCCGGCGGTATCGATCGCCACCACGCTCTTGCCGTCGAACTCGAACTTCACGTCGATCGCGTCCCGCGTCGTGCCCGCGATCTCGGACACGATCACCCGCGGCGAGCCCGCCAGCGCGTTGATCAGCGTGCTCTTGCCCGCGTTGCGCTTGCCCACGATGGCGACCTTCATGTCTGCCTCGGGCTCGGGCGCGTCCTCGTTCTGGGGCACCAGGTCGTACAGGGTGTCCAGGAAGTCGCGCCGGAAGTACTTGGAGGTCGAGCTGACCAGCATCGGCTCGCCGAAGCCCAGCGCCGCAAGCTCGTAGCCGTGCGGCTCCCACTTCTGGCCGTCGCACTTGGTGCCCACGATCTGCACCCGCGTCAGCTGGTCCTTGCCCGTGCCCTTCGCGTCGCGCCGCCCGAGCTTCTGCTCGCGCAGCATCTGGGCGATCACCTCGTCCTGCGGCGTGATGCCCGCCTGCACATCCACCGCGAACAGGATCAGGTCCGCGCCCGAGACCGCCGCCGCGATCTGGAACTCGATGTCCTTCGTCAGGCTCGCCAGGTCCTCGCCCACCTCGTTGTACCGCCCGTCCTCGGCCACGTACACGCCGAAGCCGCCGGTGTCGGTCAGTTCGATCGTCTTGACCGGGTCGGTCTCGACCGGGGGCTTGAGATCCACCAGCACGCTGATGCGGTCGCGCGTCACCCCGGGCGTGGGATCAACAATGGCGATCCGCTCCTGGGCGATCAGGTTCAGGAGCGAACTCTTGCCCACATTGGGGCGACCGACGATGGCGACGCGGGGGACTGGCATAGCCCCAAGTCTAGGCGTGAAAAGCGGATACGCAAGGGCCGCCCAACGACCTCCCCGGCCCCGAAGGGGCCACGGAATGTTGCCACGGGTGGAGCGCAGCGAAACCCGTGGCGGACCGGTATCTTTTCAAATCCGCCCCGGAGGGGCGGCGGAGGTTCCATGCCAGGCACCTACACCCAACTCGCCATCCACGCCGTGTTCTCGACGAAGGCACGCCAGCCGTGGATCGACCGAGATGTCGCCGAACGCCTCTACCCCTACATCGGTGGCATCGCCCGGAACGAGAAATGCCTTCTCTACCAGATCGGTGGCGTCGAGGATCACATCCACCTGTACATCCGGGTCCGACCCGACCTGTCCGTCTCCGACCTCATGCGGACCATCAAGTCACGCTCCTCGCGGTGGATCCATGAGTCGTTCCCAAACCTGCCACAGTTCGCATGGCAGGAGGGATACGGGGCGTTCACCGTCAGCAAATCGCAGGATGAAGCTGTCCGACGGTACATCGAGCATCAGGCGGAACACCACAAGCAAGAGGACTTCAAATCAGAGTTGCTCAGGATCCTCCGGGCCCACGATGTCGATTTCGAGGAACGATTCGTGTTCGACTGACCGGGCGACCATTCCACTGCCCCTCCGGGGCAAGAATAACGTGTGCCGATCTCTCCCACGGGTTCCGCTCCGCTCCACCCGTGGCAACATCCGTCGGCCCCTCCGGGGCCGGTCCGAGTTTCCATGACCACACCCTACCCCGTCATCACCGGCCCCACCGCCGGCGGCAAGACCGCCCTGGCCATCGCCATCGCCCACGCCCTCCGCGAACACAACACCCCCGCCGAGGTCGTCACCGCCGACGCCTTCCAGATCTACCGCGGCATGGACATCGGCACCGCCAAGCCCACCGTCGAAGAGCAGCAGGGCATCCCCCACCACCTGATCGACATCGTCGAGCCCACCGAGCGCTTCACCGTGCACGACTGGCTCCGCCTCGCCGAGCCGCTCATCGAGGGCCTCCGCGCCCGGGACGTCACCCCCATCGTCGTCGGCGGGACCAACCTCTACGTCAAAGCTTTCCTCGACGGCCTCTTCGAAGCCCCCGAAACCACCCCCGAAGTCGCCGACGCCGTCCGCGCCATGACCCAGCCCCAGCGCCGGGCCGAACTCGACCGCGTGGACCCAAAGGCCGCCGAGCGCATCCACCCCGCCGACGAACGGCGCACGATCCGGGCGATCGAGGTCTACCGCCAGACCGGCACCCCCATCACCACCCTGCAGTCCCAGTGGGACGCGGCCAACCCCGCCCGCCCCGAGGCCCTGCTCGTCGGGCTTGACTGGCCGACCGAGCCCATCAACACCCGCATCAACGCCCGGGTGAAGGGCATGATCGACGCCGGCCTGGCCGACGAGGCCTTCGCGCTGTGGAAGGCGGGCCGCCTCGGGCCCCAGGCCCGCGAGGCCATCGGCTACAAACAGCTCATCCCCTTGTTCGAGGGAAAGACCCACCTCGACAACGCAGCGGAACAGATCAAGATCGACACCCGGCGCCTCGCCAAGAACCAGCGGACCTGGCTCAACCGCCTGCGGGCCCGCCCGGAGAGCCTCTGGATCCGAGCGTCGGACAAAACTCCCGGCGAGATTGCGCAAGTCGTTGTCGCAGCACTTTTTCCAACACCCCCAAGGGGGTGTTGACCACCGCGCCGGGCCGAGTGCGGCTTGACTCAGGGTCCCCGTCCGGCTTCCCTGTCCTCCCGGACCCCGGGCCCAGAAGGCCGCGGGGCGGATACCTCCATGGCCAAAAAGACCACCAAACGAACCTCGAAGACGACCGCCGGCAAGGCCGCAGGACCCGCCAAGGCCCCGCGCGCCCGCTCCGGGGGCGGCGGCAAGCAGACCTACAAGGCCGGCGAGGCCACCGGCAAGGACCTGGTCATCGTCGAATCGCCCGCCAAGGCCCGCACTATCAATAGGTATCTAGGCACCAAATACCACGTCATGGCCTCCGTCGGCCACGTCCGCGACCTGCCCAGCAAGAACCCCAAGGGCGTCAAGGACCCCGTCCCTGGCGTCAACATCGAGAAGCGCTTCCAGCCCAGCTACGAAGTCCTCAAGGGCAAGGAAGGCGTCATCAAGGACCTCAAGCGCGCCGCCAAGGACGCGCAGGCCGGCGGCGGCCAGATCTGGTTCGCGACCGACTTGGACCGCGAGGGCGAGGCCATCGCCTGGCACCTCGCGCAGGAACTGGGCATCTCCTCCAAGGACGCCAAGCGCGTCATCTTCCCCGCCATCACCAAGACCGAGATCGAACGCGCCTTCAACAACCCCCACCCCATCGACGAGGACCGCGTCAACGCACAGCAGGCCCGACGCATCCTCGACCGCATCGTGGGCTACCAGGTCTCGCCTCTGCTCTGGAAGAAGGTCGCCCGGGGCCTCTCCGCCGGGCGCGTGCAGTCCGTCGCCGTCCGCGTCATCGTCGAACGCGAACGGGAGATCCGCGCCTTCGTCCCCGACGAGTCCTGGTCGATCAGCGGCTACTTCGGCCTCGATAAATCCGCCGCCAAAGCCCTCGGTGGCTCCTGGCGCGACTTCCTGGCCGAGAAAGACGAGAAGGGCAACACGCCCACCGTCAAGGCCCAGAACGCCTGGCTCGGCAAGCAGGACGCCATCCGCGCCGAACTCATCGAGTTCGACGGCGCCAAGTTCGACCCGTCCATCGCCAGCGCCAAGATCGTCCCCGAGCCCGCCACCCTCACCGCAGACGCGGTCAGCGAACGGCTCGAAAAAGTCCAAGCCGCCTTCGCCGGCAAGGACGCCCACGACCTGACCGGGCGCGTCAAGTCCGTCGCGGAAGCCTGCGGCCTGCGCGACGTCAAGACGAGCACCCGCGCCGACAAGAACGGGCGCGGCCCCGCGCGATGGGTCCGCACCGTCGAGGGCGTCTGCGACCCCGCCACGCCCTACGCGGTCGAGTCGATCGAGACCAAACGCACCAAAGTCCGCCCCACCCCGCCCTTCATCACCTCGACCATGCAGCAGGCCGCCTCGAGCCGCCTGGGCTTCGGCGCCCAGCGCACCATGCGTGCGGCCCAGGCGCTGTACGAGGGCGTGAACATCCCCGGCGAGGGCCCCGTCGGCCTGATCACCTACATGCGAACCGACTCGACGCACATCGCCCCCGAGGCGATCAACGCCGCGCGGTCGCACATCGGGCGCACTTACGGCGACAAGTACCTGCCCGAGAAGCCCAACTTCTACAAGTCCTCCAACAAGGACGCGCAGGAGGCCCACGAGGCGATCCGCCCAACCGACGCCGCACGCCACCCCGACCAGCTCAAGCGCGTGCTCAAGCCCGACGAGCACCGCCTCTACACGCTGATCTGGGAACGCTTCGTCGCCTGCCAGATGGTCCCCGCCGAGTGGGACCAGACCCAGGTCCTGATCCGCGGCGGCGCCAACAACAAGGCCCTCTTCCGCGCCTCGGGACGCACGCTCGCCTTCGACGGCTTCTACCGCGTCTCCGGCGTGCCCGGCTCGGGCGACGAGCTCAACCTGCCCAAGCTCGCCGAGAAGACCCCGCTCTACCCCTTCCACCTCGACCCGCGCCAGCGCTTCACCACACCGCCCGCCCGCTACTCCGAGGCGTCCCTGATCAAGGTCCTCGAGTCCGAGGGCATCGGCCGCCCGTCCACCTACGCCGCGATCATCCAGACCATCCTCGACCGCAAGTACGTCGAGCAGGTCAACCGCTCGCTGCACGCCACCGACTTGGGTGAGGTCGTCACCGACAAGCTCATCGAGGGCTTCCCCCGCCTGATGGACGTCGGCTACACCCGGGAGATGGAAGGCCAGCTCGACAAGGTCGAGGACGAGCACCTCGACTGGATCGAGATGCTCCAGACTTTCTACACCCGCTTCAGCGAGAGCCTCGCCCGCGCCCACGACTCGATGACCCACGCCAAGGCCGAGACCCGCCCCGCGCCGGACGAGTACCGCTGCGAGAAGTGCGGCTCCTCGCTGGTCTACCGCTTCGGCAAAAACGGCCGCTTCCTCTCCTGCTCGCGCTACCCGGACTGCGCCTACGCCTGCCCCTGCGACCGCGAGGGACGCCCCCAGCTCGCCGAGTTCGTGGACGTCAAGTGCCCCAAGACCGGGCGCCCCATGATCCGCAAGACCGGACGATTCGGCCCCTTCCTGACCACCCCGCTCGAAGAGGGCGAGTCCCAGGACGTCGGCCTGATCCTCAACATCGACAAAAAGGGCCACGTCACCGCGCCCTCCGTCCCCGCACTCGAGACCGACCTCCCCTGCCCAACCTGCGAAGCGCCCCTCAACCTCCGCTCCGGCGTCCGCGGCCCCTGGCTCGGATGCTCGCGCTTCCCCAAGTGCCGAGGCCGGGGCAAGTGGACCGAACTCGACGACAAGACCCGCGAGGCCCTTGAGAAGCGGCTCGAAGCCCACGAGAAGGCCCACCCCGTCATGGGCATCGACCGCTTCTCCGACGGCACCCCCCTGACCGACGCCAAGGGCAAACCCGTCGCCAACGCCCCCAAGGTCGAGGAACTCGCCCTCCAGGCCGACCCCCGCGAGATGGCCGGCGCCTGACCAGGCGATCTTTGGTTCTCGGTATCATGGAGGCGCATGCCCAAGGACTCCCTCCAACGCCTGAAGGACGGCAACGCCCGCTTCGTGGCCGGTGAGCCATCCCGCGTGGGCGCCGATGCCAGGCGGCTCCGCCAGACCGTCAAGGGCCAGAAGCCGTTCGCCTGCGTCCTGGCCTGCTCGGATTCGCGCGTGCCCGTCGAGTTCGTCTTCGATCAGGGCGTGGGCGACCTGTTCGTCGTCCGCACCGCGGGCAACACCGCCGGCGGGCACGAAGTCGCCAGCCTCGCCTTCGCCGTCGGCGTCCTCAAAACGCCCGTCCTCGTCGTCATGGGCCACACCGACTGCGGGGCCATCCGCGCCGCCGTCTGCCCCGACCGCTCCATCGAGGAGCTCACCCCCATCACCGACGAAATCCGCCCTGCCGCACTCCGCGTGCCCGGGGCCGACGCCGACGACCCCGACCAGTCGGTGATCGACGCGGTGTCCCAGTCCCACGTCGGCGACGTGCTCGAACTGCTCATCAACCGCAGCCCCGTGATCCGCGACGCCGTCGCCCGCGGGACCTGCCGCGTCGTCGGGGCGCTCTACGACACCGGCACCGGACGCGTGGACTTCATTGACGACGCGCTCGATCACCAGCCCTCCGCCGCCGCCCGCGCCCCCGAGCGCACGCCGGGCTGAACGGGCGCCCGAGCGCACGCCGGGCTGAACGGGCGCCGCCCGCGTCCCGCCGGCCGCGGCCCGCGCCCCCTCCCGGATCGGGTACCATCGCACCGGTGGACGATCTCACGCCCAACCAGGTCGGCATCCCCTACGGCCCGCTCTTCGTCCGACGCTGGACCCGCGAGCACCCCGACGGTTGGCTCAACATGATCGGCGCCCTCATCGGCGTCACCACCGCCCTGGGGGCCATCGCCTTCGACGCCGGGCTCAAGTGGGCCGAGCACACCGCCGGCCACTACCAGCACGTCCTCCAGATCGAGGGCAAGGGCCTGTGGGTCCTCCCGCTGATCCCCATGCTCGGGGCCCTGATCACCGGCCTGCTCGTCTACTTCTTCGCCCGCGACGCCGCCGGCCACGGCGTGCCGCAGGTCCTCGACGCCATCATCCGCGGCGGCGGCAAGATCCGCGCCAAGACCGGCATGGTCAAGGTGCTCGCCTCCATCGCCACCGTCGGCTCCGGCGGATCGGGCGGCGCCGAAGGGCCCATCATCCAGATCGGGGCCGTCATCGGCTCGGTCATCGCCCGCACCCTGGGCATCGCCCGCGCCCAGGTGGGCACGCTGGTCGGCTGCGGCGCGGCCGCGGGCATCGCCTCGATCTTCAACGCCCCCATCGCCGGCGTCTTCTTCGCCGTCGAGATCCTCCTGCGTGACTTCTCCCTGCGCGTCTTCACCCCCATCGTCATCGCCAGCGTCTTCGCCACCGGCCTGACACAGGTCATCCTCGCCGAGAACGAGGCCATCTTCGCCATCGAGCTGCCCCGCTACGTCTTCACCCCCGCCGAGCTGCCCGCCTTCATCGTCCTCGGCATGCTCTGCGCGGTCGGGTCGTGGTTCTTCACCGCCGTGCTCCACAAGGGCGAGCACCTCGCGCAAACCCACCTGAAGATCCACCCCATCTTCCGCCCCGTCGCCGGCGCGTTCTTCCTCGGCCTGCTCGGCATCGGCGGCCTGATGCTCTTCCGCGAGGTCGGCCAGGGTACCGCCGCGGCGGAGACCGGCGCCACCCCCTCCTTCTTCGGCAACGGCTACGAGACCATCCGCCACCTGCTCGAACCGGGCTCGTACTCCGATTCAGGCTTCGTCTGGACCGCCGCCGCCCTGCTCCTGCTGCTGACGGTGTTCAAGACCGTCGCCACCACCTTCACCCTGGGCACCGGCGGCTCGGGCGGCGTGTTCGCCCCGAGCCTCTTCGTCGGCGCCACCCTCGGCGGCTCGTTCGGCCTCGTCCTCCAGGCCACCGGCTTCATGCCAGAGTCCGCCAGCCCCGCCCAGTACGCCCTCGTCGGCATGGCCGCCCTCGTCGCCGGCACCACCTTCGCCCCGATGACGGCCATCCTCCTGCTCTTCGAGATCACCCGCGAGCCCAAGGTCCTCGCGCCCATCATGCTGGCCGCCATCGTCTCGACCATGCTCGCCCGCCGGCTCATGAAGGGCGACTCGATCTACACCGCCGGCCTCCGCGCCCAGGGCGTGCGCATCGGCACCACGCGGGACCTCTCCGTCCTCCGACACGTCCACGTCTCGTCCGTCACCCCCAACCCGCTGCCCCGCGAGCCCGTCTACGCCTCCGACCCGCTCAGCAAACTCATCACCCTCCACGCCTACCACAACGTCCCCGACTTCCCCGTCGTCGACGCCGAAGGCAAATACATCGGCATGGTCACCGGCTCGGACATGCGCACCGCCCTGATCGACCGCGAGGCCATCCCCCTGCTGCTCGTCGCCGAGCTGATGCGCACCGACCTGCCCACCATCCGGGCCGACGAGACCCTCGACGCCGCCCTGGAAAAGTTCGCCAGCCACGACGTGTCCAGCCTCTGCCTGGTCGACGCCTTCGGCGGCGCCAAGCCCATCGCCCTGATCACCCGCTCGCGGGTCATGGCCCGCTACCACGCCGCCCTCGACGAGGAGTGATCAGCAGCAAGGGGAGGGACTACCGTGGGATTCGAGCACGCGCCGAAGATGTCCGCCCCCAGCCCCGACGAGGTCGCCGGCACGCGCCGGGGTATCGACCCGCAGCGTCCCAAGCCCCGGTACCGCGGCGCCGGCGCGTGGGCGTTGGGCCTTGGCATCCCCGCCATGTGCGTCTGGTACATCGCACCCGTCGTCATCGCCATCGCGATCGTCGCGCTCGTGCAGGCGACCCGCACCGGCGACAACCGAGAGAAGGGCTTCGCGATCGGCGGTCTCTGCCTCGCCCTGTTGGGGATCCTGCTCGCGGCCGTACGGGCCATCTCCGTGATCACGCCCGCACCGTGACGCCCCAGCCCCAACCTAACAAGCCGCGCACGCAGTAAGCGGGCTCTTTATTAAGCCCGATGCATCAGAAAGCCCACGGACTCAGTGCAGTTTCTTCACACCTTCACAACGCCCACCCGGCCATGCCTCACGGGCACCCCGCGTTGTACAGCCCGATGTACGCCGCCACGTCGAAGAAGTTGAACACGCCCGCCGGGTCCGCCAGGTCCGCCGCCGGATCCGCCGCGTTGAACGCCTGCAGGAACGCCGCGAGATCGAAGAAATCCAGGGCCCCGAACGGCTCGGCGAAGTCCGCCGCGCACGACGCCCCCGGCAGCCAAACAGCCGCCTCCACCGCGTCCGACGTCCCTGGGGCGAACAGCGACAACGCCGCCGCGCCCTCCACCGGCGGACGGTCCGAGACGAAACCGAACGCGTACGCCGTCCCCCAGCGGACCGCGTTGGCGTCGGGGTTGTCCGCGTAAGAATCGGTCGACCACGACACGCCCGAACCGTCGGCCGCGACGTCCCAATCGGTCCCGTCGTACGGCTCGCCCGAATGGTGCTCGATGTCGCGGAACGCCAGTTCCGATGCGTCCCCCGCGAACGGCACCGCGAACCCGCCCACCCCCCGTGCCCTGTCGAGGTTGTGAACCACGTACCAGTACGACCATGTCCCGTCGCCCCGGTCCGACGCCGCGCTGCCCACGTGCAGCCGCCCGCCGCCCGGCACGTCGACCGTCGTCACCATCGCCCCGGCGGCATCGGCCCACGCGAAAATCGCCGGCTCGCCCGGCACCGTGGGGCCGACAAAGGCCAGTCCGAACGAACCGTTCACCGCCACCTCGCGCCACGACGCGTTGTTCGCACCGTTGCCCGCCGCCGCGTCATCGGGCGCCACGCACTGCAGTTCCACGAAGTACCGGGCGCCGTCGGCCTGCAGATCGGCCGTGCGCACCTGCAGCCGCTTGAACACCGCGTCGCCGGTTGTGTGCACGCCGTCCTGCGGGAACGCGATCGAGCCCGCCGTCGGATCGACCTCCGAACGACGCGACAGCCCGCTCTGGCTGCCCGCCAGGCCCGCCCCGTGCGGGTCCGAGCAGCCCGCGCCCAGCGCCCCGAACCCCCCCGTCGGCGTGCACGGCCCGCAGGTCTGCGTGTCGAGCGGGATGGTCGTGTTGAACAGCCAGCTCATCCCGATCTGCTCGAAGCGCCCGCCCACCAACCGGTAGAGATTCTGGGCGACCACCGGGTGATCCGCGTCCGCCAAGCTGTACCCCACGGGCGCGTCGCCCATGTTGCACAGCGTCCCCGCGACCGAATACCCGCGGACACCGCCGACCGCGCCGTAGCTGTTGGTCCCCGTGATGGCGCTGACCGTCAGGTCGGGCCCCGTGCCCGCCGCGCCGGCCTCGCACGCCCCCCCGGCGCACGCCAGCACTGTCATCATCCAGGCGGCCTTGCTCGTCCAGTGTGT
>TARA_R110000782_G_scaffold79115_4_pt1 | contig 38538 bp, 39 predicted proteins | sample TARA_R110000782 | Tara Oceans TARA_R110000782 (sample SAMEA4397859) | marine metagenome | biome: Polar Biome; feature: [SRF] surface water layer (ENVO:00010504); material: water (ENVO:00002006), including particulate matter (ENVO:01000060) such as... | depth 5 m | reverse complement strand
ACCGCCGACTTTCCGACGCCTCACGGCGTCCGAAACTCTAAACGGTTGCGGACCTTCCGCTTTTAGATTTGATTTATCGGAAGCTGACACGGTCGCATTATCGAATGCCGGGTACCACCAAGCCACCCAAGGGCGAATGCGAAAGGTATCCAGACCGGCTTCGCGAACGGCTTTCCGGTCACGGTGCGCTTCGTCCGCAGGGTTGGTGACGTGCTGACTATTGATTCAGTGAAAGGTGAGGAAAAGCAGCCGTTCAAATATTTCGTGTAGTGCAGCAGTCACCGATCCCATTTTTGGACTGTCGCGTTAGCGCGGGCACGAATGAGCGAAGGTGACTGACTTAGGAATTCGATCTTGCGGTCGAACCGCCAGCATCATCGAGCCATAACTTTTCTCAAAGTGAATTTATTTTTGGTTTGCTTAACTGCATGTTATCTGCTTTTTGCACTTGGGGGGAGGCGGCCCATGGATGATTTCGGAGCATGCCGCACTGCGAGTTCGGCGCTGACATTTGGTAGCAATTGTGAGATGCTTGGGGATGCTGCCTCGTCGTCTAGAGATTGTCACCGAGAAATGATGTCGGCCTTTCCCTACGGATCGCCAGATTTACCTAGCTGGGAAGATGCTGCGCGGGACATCGAAGTGATGTTGACCTCCCTAGGGCTTCAGTCAATCCGGCGTTATCTCGGCCAGCATCACTGGGAAAAAGAGTCGCAAAGCGCGCTCGCGGCAGACGAGGCAGAGCCCGGCCTGAAACTGGAGAATGTGGCCGCGCATAGCTGGCAGGTTGCGGACGCAACAATGCTGCTCGCTCCCACTTTTCCCGAGATTAATCCGCAGCGAGCGCTCGAGCTCGCGATCGTTCATGACAAGCTCGAGCTCTTTACGGGTGATTTCGATCCTGTCGGCTCGGATGGTCAAGGCACCTATTCGCACGCATTTAATGGCCGTGCTCAAACTCATAAGACCGCTCTCGAGCTCGCAGCGCTCGAGCGCTATGTTGCGCAATTGCGTGGGCCAGCACGCGACCTCCAGCGATCACTCATTCTTGAAACCATCCGTGCGAGTTCGGCGGAAGCGTTATTCGTGAAGGCAGTAGATAAGCTCCAGGCTTTGAGCTTCGTTCTTGTAAAAAAAGCTGGTCAGATGACCGACGAACATCTGGCGTTCAGCCTCCGCTATAGCGCTAAAGCAGTCGACTACTTTCCGCAACTTCGTGTTCACCACGCAGTGCTTTGTTCGCGGCTTGTAACGGGAATTGCCAATGTGCGGCACGTCCGCGTCGAGGAGGTACTTGAGGCAATCCCCCCTGCATTGCGCGCGCTCGCGACCCCCGACGAGCAATGACTCTCACCTTTGGCTCGGCGCCATTCCGTTTCGCTCTCATGGGGAAGAGCGGCTCTGGTAAATCAAGTGCCGGGAGGCTACTCGCTGAGCGCTTCGAGGTTCCTCACATTAGGACAGGCAAGATTTGCCGCGAGATCGCGCTTCTACTGTTTGGCAACGAGGATAAGAGTTCGACCCATCGCCTCGATGATGCCCTGACCCAGATCGATCCAAGTATTTTTCTTCGCGCTGCGCTTCGCGAGGCTGGAGCAGAGAATGCCGAACTATCTGAAAGCAGACAGGGCTTCATTATCGATGCCCTGCGCTTCGAGAGCGACCTGACGCTCGCAAAATCGCATGGCTGCCGTATCATCCGGATATCAGCGCCCGACGACATACGCGTCTCGCGGCTAGCCGAGCGCAATCAGGTGTTCGACCTCATGACCGATGGGCGTCACCGCTCCGAGTATGAACTCGACGCGGCGGCTGTGGATTACGAGATTGTCAACGACAACGATCTTGACAGTTTGCGGGCTGCCTTGAGGGCGATAGAGGCGCCGAACTGAATTGCGCCGCAACATTTTTCTTCATTTTCTCAACCGCGACACGCGTGAAGTTTTCGACCTTTACCGTGCGCTGACTCCCGAGAAGCATGCGGCTCTCATGCGACGCGCGCTAAATGCTGCCGCGATTATCTGTGAGGATCGATGCGTCGCGCCTCCCGGGTTTATTGTCGAAGACGAAATCGCCTTTGGACTTGCCGAGAACCAGCGAGCTTATCTTAGCGAAAGCCTTATCCAACTCCCAATGCGCGAGGACAATCTCGCCGAATTCGCAGAGAAGAAGCGGATCGGGTATGAACCGATGCGTGATCGCTATTCCGGACTTTATAATGACACGCGCATTGGCTTTCTTGGCGACACGGCGCGCGGGATCATCCAACGCAAGACGCATATCACCGCCGGGATATTGAAGGATTGGACGAGTGGCCCGGAGGCGGGCCGAAGCTTCTGGAAGCCAGCCAAGACGATATTGACTCCACCGCAGGTTGATCTTGTCGCGAAAATCCCTTTAATGCTCGACGAGCGCGGGGTTGCGCTAACTTGGTCTGCTATCGCTCCGGAACTCCCCGACGAAGTCAAGGTGGCGTTTGGCGTACTTCGCGGCACGCTGCAGCATGTTTATTTCCGGCAATATTGTCAGGAATTTAACCTCTGTGCGCTGTCGGGAATTCCCCACGTGATCCATGATTTCCGCGTGCCGGTCGAAGAGAGCGCGCACAATTTTAAACGACTAGGGCTGTTTCTTGACCTCTTCGAGCTGCGTGAATTGTTATTCGAAGCCCCGGCGGACCTGATCGTCTCGCTGAAGAAACAGCCCGGTTTCATCGCCTTTTGTGATGCCTATGCGATGCTTGCACAGCGAATGCCGGGCGACACCAACATGGTATTTTACGCCGGTCGCATTAGGAACACGCTCAATTACAGCTGGGCTTCGTTGCAAGAAAGGCGTTTCAGCTTCTATGAGGTCAGCCCTGTCGAGGTGAGTGAACTTGCAAGCGTGCTCGACGAGTTTGCAAGTCGGCTGACGACGGAGCATGGGCTTGCGACCCGCAGTACGCCTGAAAACAAGAACCAAAACCAGAAGAAAGAAACGAGATCGATCATGGTGAAAGAGCCCGAACTCGTCCTGTTCGTTGCGCTTGAGGAAGAACTGGAAGCCCTCGCCAAAAGCCTCAATTTGACAAAGACAAATACGACGCCCGAAGCGCACGGCACCATTGACGGGGTCCAGGTCGCAGTGATCTGTCCGCGGACCATGGGTCGCGTTGCGGCGGCAGTGGCGATGACCTCCTACCTAACAAAAAGAAACCGCCCCCCAAAGCTTATCCTGATCGTCGGCCTCGCGGGCGGCTTCGCCGAGAATAGAACCGAGCCCGGTCACATTATTGTCGTTACGAAAGTCGTCGACCTCGCGCTTCGGAAAGTGGTCGACGACGCGGACGGCGCGACGCCGAATTTCCGGAGCGAAGACTATGCGATGGACGACCGGGTTCTGCGACAGATTCACTCTGACGCATTCGACAAGAAGGGTTGGACCTTTGAGGCGTGCGACCTCGATTGGCCAGAAGGCCGGCGCCCTTCGCTTCACTACGGACCACTGGCCAGTGCCGACGAAGTCGTGGCCAGCGATGATTGGCGCAAGAAAATCCTCCAAGGTAAGGGAGGCAATCCCAAGCTGCTAGGGGTGGAGATGGAAGCCGGGGGAGTGTGTGCTGCGGCGGCACGCCAAAGAAATATTCCCGTCAGTATGCTGCGCGTCGTCTCGGATCAGGCCGACCCCTCGAAAGCGGACGATAATTGGCGCAAGGTCGGCATGAAGACGCTCTCCAGTCTATTAGCTGCGATCTCTCTCGGCGAAGTTCTAAAAAACTTCGATTAGCCGAGCATAGCGGAACGTAGGTTGCTATCCGCGATCAACCGCAGTGACCATTTGTCGAAGCGCTCGAGGTTGTTGAGCGTAATCGGAAGCTCGAGCCAGCCAGTGCTCGCGCGCGCTTCGACAGCCTCAGTAATCTCTGCGATGCCGCTGCACTGAAATCGCATATATACAGCAAGATCGGCGCGGCGACCTTCACTTTCCTCGTCGATGACAGCGAGCGGATCGGACCATCGGGTATCATCTTCGATTAATGCGCGGACATGGTGCGGAAGCTCGAAATGTTCTAGTAATGTGCGCGCGGCTGCGTCCATCAGTCCGAAACTGTCTGGCGAAAAGAGCAAAAGATCGTCGCGCTTCACGACGCCCTCGATGCCCATTACCGAACGGATGTGAAGATCGCCCTCTTCGGTCGTCGGACGCTGATTGTCGAGGAATATACGATCTTCAGCGACGAGCAGTAGTAGGAAACGAAACGGAACGAGCTTTGGGTCACGGCGGAGACTATAAAGCCGCGCAAAGCGCCAAGGCAGCTCGTGCAGCTTGGCGACAGCAAATGGTGAGATGAGCTTTGCCGCGAGTTTCGCAAGGTCAATGCGGGGAAAGGCGACTACATCGAAGCGGCCGAGCTGTGCTGCCCGAAGTGGCGCGTGGTACTCTTGGCGATAGCGCTCGGGCAGCCTATCATCTGACTGAAGCGCCCGCAAAAAAAAGCGCCCTGGACCGGTGCGAAAGAATTCGCTCTTAGAGCGGTGCTTTAGGATGTCAGTCGCGAGACGAGCCTGCAGAGTTTTATGCTGGGTGCGGCCGTACAGATCGCGCGGAACAAGTTGCATCTGCATGGCGGTTCGGAGGATTTGGCGGGCGCTGAGCGGTTGCCGCGCGCTTTGGAGCACGCTACGCGCCATTTCGAGATAGCTATCCACTAAGCATTGCCTATTTCCGCGCGGGGAATGGATAGACCTACGCCGACACCGTTTTCCCTGCAAGCCTAGGTCGGACATGATACAATCCGACCGGCCATTACCTATGGCCGGTAGATCGTCGCGAGAGCATTGGGGATTTGATTCACTCACCGCGTTGTGACAAGCCCGAAATGTCAGCTATTTTGCGGCCATCGGACGCAGTCGGAAGGGCCGAGATCGGGCGCACCACGGTCATAACTTTTCCGCCATCCCGCCTCCCGGCGGTCTGAACCTGTCTGATCCGGCTCCCGCGCGGTGTGTGCGGGTCGCTTTGCCTTTGGTCCGGCCGGGCCGGCCCTGCAACCCGCTGACGCGGGTCTTCCACATGCGTTGCAGCCCTTCGGGTGCGGGCCCGGCCCTTGGGGCCGGACCTGTCGGCGCTCCGCCGCCCACCCCGCTCTTCCGCCGGGTGCGGCTGCTGGAGAGGGAGAATGCTGATGGACCCGAACGAAACCCCCGCCGGCGAGCCCGATGCCCGGATGCTTGCCGCCGTCCGGCAGACCTTCCAGCGGATGCCAAAGCTGACCCGGACCGTGTTCGAGTTGCACCGCCATGACGGCCTCGACTACCCCGCAATCGCCGCCCGGCTGGGCATCAGCGTCGCCGAGGTCGAGCGCCATGTATCGCTGGCGCTGCAGCAGCTGTGGCGTGCGCTTCACCATCTGCTTTAGGGGGAGAAAGGTGCCCGCACGGACTTCAGGGGGGATCGAGGACCGCGCGGGGCATTCTCGATATGGGGTTGGCAAGGAGCGCTTTAAAGGCGAGTCTGTGAGCATGAAGACGGGTCTCGAACATCTTCCGGAATGCAAAAGGCGCGAGCTCGAGCGCGTCGTCGCACTACTGCGCGAGGGGTTCGCCGACGCCATCCGCCACCGCACACAGCCGCGCTACCGCGAAGGCCGGCTTCTGAAGATCATCCTGTTCGGCAGCTACGCGCGCGGCGACTGGGTCGAGGACCCCGTCGGCCGCTACTTCTCCGACTATGACATCCTCGTTGTCGTGAACCACGAGGACCTGACGGACGTTCCCGAGTTCTGGCAGAAGACCGAGGATCGGCTGCTTGCCGAGGTTGGCGAGGGCAAAGTGCGGACCCCGGTCAGCGTCATCTACCACAGCCTTGAGGACGTGAACGAGAAGCTCAAGCTCGGGCGGTACTTCTTCACCGACATTGTCAGGGACGGCATTGTGCTGTTCGAGGAACCCGGCCATCCGTTCGAGACGCCGCGCAAGCTGACCCCCGCCGAAGCGCTCAGGGAGACGCAGGATTACTACGAAGAGTGGTTCGAGAGCGCGCAGGACTTTCTGGAAACAGCGCAGGATTTGATCGCCAAAGGCAAGCCGAAACTTGCGGCGTTCCTGCTCCACCAGGCCACTGAACGCTTCTGCCATACGCTCTTTCTGGTTCGCACTTTGTACTCGCCCAAGACGCACAACCTGAACCGGCTGCGGTCGCAAGGCTCGTGCGCAGCGTGACTGTCGGCGACCGGCGCTACGGGCTCATCGCGATGAGCCGCGAGTTCAGTCTGGTGCCGTGGCGGCCGGTGCTAGAGCGGGGGCTCGGCAAACATGTCTCCGGCATAGCGCGGGATGAGGGCATCAGCTGGACGATCGGGCGGCAGCGCGGCCTTGAGATCGGTATGTGAGATTTTGCGTCAATATGCACTGAACGGCTTCAATACTGTACTTCGGCCGCGCCCCGCCTGGAGGCACACTCGCCCCCATGAAAACGCGCCATCAGTTCTATCTTCCCGATGACCTGTCGGAGCAGCTGGACAGCCTTGCCGGCAAACCCGGCGGGTCCAAAACGAAGATCCTCACCGACGCGCTGCGAATGTGGATCGACCGGAAGAGTACGCAGGGGCTCGACGACCGGTTCGGGCCGAAGATCGACCGGCTGCTGCGCAGCGCCGGCAAGACGCAGCGCGGGATCGACGCGCTCACCGAGATGCTGGCTCTGTTCGTGCAGCATCAGCTCACGCTCGTCGCCCATCAGCCGCCGTTCGATGAGGGCGCCCGCAGGCTCGGGCTGGAGCGAACCGAGGCGTTCCTTGAGCTCGTCGAACGCCGCATCCTCGGCAAGGGCGCCCGGCAGCGGCTTGCCGGGGAGGAGGAGGCATGAGCATCGATGCGGCGCCGCGGGCCATTACCGTGCGCATCCCCGAGGCCTGCCGGATGACCGGCATCGGCAGGTCCAAGCTCTATGAGCTCATCAAGGCCGGCGACATCCCCACGATCAAGGTGGGCAGCATGACGCTTGTGCCGGTCAGGGGGCTGGAAGGATTTCTGGAACGATGCGGGCAAGAAACGGTAGATTAGCACCTCATCGTCGTTCGGCGGTTGTTTCCCAAGCTCGAAACGAAGCCTGCCATTGTAGGCCACACTCTCTCGAACTACTATTGGGCAAGGGGGAATCGAAGATGTATCTTTCGGAAGTTTCAATAAAAAATTTTCGCGTCCTTACGGCTTTCGAACTGCGTCTGAATCCCGGGATCAACTTGATCGTCGGCGAGAACAATAGCGGAAAAACAGCGCTTGTTGATGCTCTGCGTTATGCGCTTTCCGTGAACTCCGGGGAATGGATACGGGTTCAAGACCGCGATTTCAGTCGCGGGGCCACGTCGTTCTCCATCCAGTTGAAGTTCGAGGATATCACCGCCCGGCAGGCGGCAGCGTTCGTTGAGCATCTGACGCACGAAAAGATCCCAGGCACCGACAGTCGGCGCTCGGCCCTCTATCTCAACTATCAGGCAGAACAGACAACACATCTCATACGCGGCGCCCGGCAAATCCGGACTGAACTGCGGTCCGGCGCGAATGCAGAAGGCCCATCAGTGGAACGAGAGGTGAGAGATTTTCTCGCGACCACCTATCTCCGCCCCTTGCGCGATGCGGATGCCGAACTGATGGGCGGTCGCGGATCACGCCTGCCGCAGATTCTTGGCTCCTCTGAAAGGTTCGGAGAAGCTGCCGTCATCGAAAATCTGCTGACGACGATCGTGGCAGCCAACGCGGCGATCATCGAGAATGACGGAGTGAGCGCAACCCGCAAACGCATTGAAGAGCAGCTTCGCAGGCTGGATTTTCGCACGAAACCCTTAAGCCCGCTGATCAGCATCATGGGCGGAACCGATCTCGAACAACTCGATGCGACCGAGCGCAAACAGATGTTCCGCACAATTCTGGAACGCTTGCAGCTGCTCATCGATTCACAGGAACGCTATCAGGGCCTTGGATACAGCAATCTGCTGTTCATGGCGACGGAGCTCCTGCTTCTTGAGCAGGAACAGCATGATTTTCCGCTTCTGCTGATCGAGGAACCGGAAGCGCATCTCCATCCGCAGCTTCAAATGAAATTTCTGCGGGCGCTCAGAGAGGGTTTTGGCGGCCAGAATTCCTCGTTGCAGAGCATCCTTACCACTCACAGCCCGAACCTGGCGTCGAAAGCTCCGCTTGAAAACGTGATCATCATGACGGAGGGCAAGGCTTTTTCCCTTCGCAAGGATGAAACACAGCTGGATGCGCAGAACTACGTGCATCTGGAGAAATTTTTGGATGTAACAAAATCCAACCTCTTCTTCGCCAAGGGCGTCATGATCGTCGAGGGCGATGGTGAGAACCTCCTCCTTTCGACCTTTGCCGACCTTCTCGGGACGCCATTCGAGGATTTCGGCGTATCTGTCGTCAACGTCGGCAGCATCGCCTTTGCGCCCTACGCTCGTATCTTCCAAAGGGCGGGAATGGACGATCCTGCGAATAGCGCCGAATGGCTTGGTATGCGCGTAGTTTGCCTGCGCGATCTCGATCTGTGGCCCGAACCCGCTCGCATCGCGGAAGGCAATATTTACGGCTTTCAGGAAGCAAAACCCGGCAACCAACAATACTGGGAAAGCCACTACGCGGAAAACGCTCAAGGCCGATTGAATTGGATCGCAAACCGCAAATTTCTTGCCGGACAGAATGTGCGGGTCGAGGTAGCGGACCATTGGACCTTCGAGTACGCGCTTGTGCGGGCCGGTTTGGCAGCAGAAGTATATCAGGCGCTAAAAGGCACGCTCGACGGCTATGACGAGTTGCCGGCTGATCCGGAATTGCGGGCAGTCGCCATCTACAGGGATGTCGCCACGCAATCCGGCGCGAAGACGAAGCTGGCCTACACGCTATCAAGCGTGCTGGCTGAAAAGTTCGGTCCGATCATCACGCCTGCTTCCGAGAATGAAACGCCCGAGCAGGCCGACGCGAGACGACAAGCTGACCTCGCGCAAACCACAGCACGCAGAGCCGAGTTTCGGGCAGCGCTGCCGGCATATATCGTGCGGGCTATAGATTATGTGACGGGGCATGAAGCCCCTGCGGCAGCGGTATAGGGCCTGCTCGATGCCGATACCTGCTATAGACGATGCCGACATTGATACGCTGCTCGAGGAGGTCAATGCCACGTCTGTGAACGAAGCGCTGTCTCTTGACGAGGCAAGGCGCGCGGCTATTCGGGAGCACCGCCATGTCCATGCTTGCCCCGGTGCCGGCAAGACGACGCTCATCGGCTTGAAGCTGGTCCTCCTTGCCCGCAAATGGCGCTACCGCCATTGTGGATTATGCGTTCTGACCCATACGAATGTGGCAAAGGACGAGATTCTAAAACGTGTCCGCACCGACGCTGCGGCGACATCTCTGATCAGCTACCCGCACTTCATTGGGACGATCCAGGATTTCGTACAAACCTTTCTCGCGCTGCCGGCCTGCCGCTCCAAAGGATACCCGATCCGCCACATTGATGACTCCACTACGGCGGCCTACATGCGTCGCCGCCTAGCCCCCAGCACGCGCACGTATCTGGACAACAAGAACGCCAGCACTTCCAGATTGCGTCTCGAGTGGGCTCAAGACCAGCTATCCGTCAACGTACCGGGAGCGCCAGGCACCCTTACCGCCTCCTATCAGAACATGATCGTCGTAAAGAATCAGACTCTGGAGAATGGCTATTTTTTCTTCTCCGAGATGTACGCGTTCGCAAGGGAGCTGATTTCAACCAATCCATCTGTCATCGATGCCCTGCGACAGCGCTTCCCGCTCGTACTGATCGACGAGACGCAGGATACGCTGAGATTCCAGGACGAGCTGATCAATCATCTGTTTGGTGATGCTGCAGGCTGCACCCTGCAGAAGGTTGGCGATCCCGATCAGGCGATCTTCGACGGTATGTCAGGCGAGCCGCCAAACGAAACGTTCAATGCGGCGATAGACCTCGCACCCATCCCGGACAGTGGTCGGTTTACAGCGAACATTGCTGACAAATTCTGCGGGCTCAGCACACGGCGTATTGCTTTGACGGGCTCTCGCCCTACCGCCGCGAATTCCCCTTCCTGTACATTCATTCTCTATAGCAATGATACGATCGGATCTGTACTGGATCAGTTTGGCGCTATAGTCGCCGGTCTTCCAGAAGCTGATCGCAAGGTCGTAAAGGCAATTGGCGGGCGCGCCGAAGGCGAAGCACTTAGCATACAATCTTACTGGCAGGCATTCGACCGGAACCAGGCGAACAAGATAGGGAATGCCGATAAATTCTGTGAATGCGTTCGGTCAGCGGTAGAATTGAAAGAAGGGCCGGTTCACACTCACTACCAGCATCTGAGGCAGGGGCTGGTCGAGCTTCTGCGCCTGGGCGGCAAGACGGCCATTGGACGATCTGGAGCCGCAGTGCCAATCACGCTTGCAAACGTAAGGCGGTACTTTGATGTCTCCGGGAAGATGCCTCATATTAATGCGCTGATGGCCGATCTGATGCTTCGCTCCGTACTCACGGCGGACGAATGGGCAGGCATTACGCAAAGGCTCTGCGACATTTTCGATGTCGATAGTGGCAACGCTGCTATTGCCGAGTATCTTGCCTATGCGGACCACGCGCCGGAGTTGCTCGATGAGGTAGTGTTGCCTGGCAATGTGTATCTGAGCCCGGGGGGGCATCCCCATAGAGGTTTCCACTATCCACGGCGTCAAAGGGGAAACCCACGACGCTACCCTCGTCCTCGAAACCAAGTTCGGGACTCTCTTTGACGTAAAGGAAATGCTGCCCTTCTTGATCAATCCGGCGTTGGAGCGACCGGTATTCGACCCAGCTCATGCCACCACCCACGCATCAATCCGGGCCTCCTTTATGAAAAAGATGTATGTGGCGACCACCAGGGCGCGACAACTGGTCTGCATCGCGATGCACCGCGATCGCATCTCGCAGCTGGACCGGACAACGCTCTCGGACACAAGAGGCTGGTCGTTTGTCGATCTGTAGTCTTGTTACCATGGCTTCGGCTATGAAGCGGTTGGGAGGATACACCCAAGTCTTATCGAAGTCGCGGACCTGGAGCGGAAAAGGAAGCACACGTGTCTGACGGTAAGGCTGGCTCAATTTCGCTCGAAGAGGAGGATGCTGGCGCTGGTTCAGGCGCGCATTCGCTCGCCGGCTATGACTATCAGGTTGATGTGTCGGTCTGGCTTGCTCTCGACTTGATGCTCGCCAACAAGATCGCGCAATTGATCGAGCTCGAGCCCGCCTCAGAGGAGGATATCGAAGCGGATCTCACCGAGACGGAGCCTTGCCGACTCGCGACGAATGTCACTGCAGATGGGTACAAACTCGTGGTACAGGCGAAGCTCCGCCGCGGCGATGCGTGGACTGTCAAAGGCATCAACGCCTTGCTGAAACATGGCGGCGTGAGGCGCTTGTCGGCCGCGCGGCGTCTCGCGGACACGGATGTTCGATATCTCTTGATCACCAGCGCCGGTCTCAACGGCGAGACGCGTGGCCTGCGAGTTGGCCGCCCAGGAAGCTGGCCGAAGCCGAGCGGTATGGCGAAAACAACGGTCTCCAGCCTTCCAGCCAAAGCGGCGGGGCGCGTGGGCGTCATTGCCAGTCTTGACGAGGATAAGCTCGTCGGCGAGATCAAGCGTCTCCTGATCGAGCGTTTCGGCGTTCCCTACTCCCGCTGGATCGAATGCCTTCACAAGCTGCGCGAAGAAGCGCGACTGCGCATCCGGCGCGTCGGCGGGGGGCGGTGGCAGCGCGACGAAGTCGCCCACATCATTCGGGAGCATGACGGGCATCTAGCGGCATCACCGCAGCTCGAAAATTACGTGTTTCCCAAGAACTGGGCAGCGCTGCGAGAGGCGATGGCCTCCCCGCGCTATGCCGCCGTCATCATTGGACAATCGGGAACCGGCAAGACACTAGCGACGAGTAAACTCTACCAAGAGCTGCGCGAAGAGAGCCCTGGCATGATCCGGGTTCCGATCCGGCACGGACCGCAGCAGCTTCGCGACGACACGACCGAGCCACCTGTCCTTTACGACATCGAGGATCCGTGGGGTCGCTTCGACTTCGATCCAGCGAGCCGCCCTTGGAACGATCAGCTCGCGGGTTTTCTGGCGAAGGCGACGCATAACCGTCGGATCGTCGTCACGACGCGACGCGACGTGGGCGTCTCGTCCAAAGCGCTCAAGACGGTCGACCCTTGGCTGGTGCCGCTCGAGGTCGAGCACTACGGCCCTCAAGAGCGCAGCAAACTCTACCGGAGCAGGATCGTTACTCTGCCCCGCGATGTGCAGCTGCTCGCCTCGGGTGCCGAGAAGCAGGTACTAGACGAGCTTGCGTCCCCCCTCGAAATCGAGAAATTCTTCGACTCCCTACGCACTTCTGGCCGCCCTGACCCAAAAAACCCGCTGGGCTTCATCAGGGCTGCGATGGACCGGGCGCACGAGGCGTCGATCGAGCTGACCGTCGTTGAGCAAATACGAGAGCGGGATGACTTCGCGGCAGCAGCCGTCATTTGGGGGCTTTTGAAGGCCAGCAACAAATTGTCGATCCGGACCGTCAGGTCGCTGGAGATCGATTTGGCCGAGCGCAACGCCCGATTCGAAAAGGGTGTGCAACCCCTCATCGATTTCTTCGTCGCTGCGCGTAACCTGCGCGTCGGCGAGGGCGATGCGACCTATTACCATCCGCGCGTGGAGGCGGGCGTCCAGTCAGCGCTGAAGATGGCGCCGGTTCCCGCAGCTGTTGCGCTGCGTGCGCTCATCGACGTCCTGACAGACCCCGATGGTCCTAGTCCCGGTTGGGGTTCAGGCATCGCAGCGCGCATTCTTGAGGCAGTTCGCCTAGTTCCTGAGCTGGAGGTGTCGGCAAAGCCGGCGGCACAAAGGGCGATCGATGCCTGGATCGATCAGCAATTCACCGATCCTGCCACGCGCATTCCCGAGCATCTGCGGACTGCGGCCGCGGTTGGATCGGGCGCGTCCATCGGCGCAGAGTTCGGACGATACATCAACCATCGACCAGACAAGACCTTCGCACGCCTGATGCACTGGAGCTCGCCAGGACACGGCCAGGACTGGTATGATCGCATGGCCACAGCCCCGCAGATGAAGACGATCGCGGCCCGCTTTGTCCGCGAGATGCTACCCAATGATCGAACCGGCTATGGTCGAGCGTTAGTGGCTGACCTAGAGCGGCTGGCTCCCGACCTGACGCCAGTATATCTGGAGGCGACCGCGGGGATCGTTCGCAACGGCTTCGATCCAGTTGTAGAAACCCTTGCAGAAGGCGCCTTGCGCGATCTGGCCGGATTCGAGTCTATCGTCGATGCTGCTGTCGCGGAACTCATGCCCACACCAGGCAACCCTGAGGCCGACCGCAAGGAACGGCTCGCCTATATCAACAGCGTCTACTCCGACGAATACATGGAGCATATGTCCGATAAGGGCGATGGCCATACCGCTCAGCAGCTTCTGCGCGCCTATGTCGACAAGGTGCGCGAGGTCAAAGGTTGGCAAAGCTTGGCTCAGCACCCGCACGCCGAGGCACTCCAGGCCGACTGGATGCGCTCCCTTATGGGGGGCGTCCGAAAGGGAACACCGCCCAGCTCTGGGGAGGTGGGGGGTGCCTATTCGATCGTCCGAGACGGGGAGAACGAAGACGCAATTTGGCAAGTGCTTCGCCATCACTGGGACGATTCCTATCGTGATCACCTAACGGAACGGATCCGGAATGGGAGCGATGATCGGGATGTCAGGACGGCGGCGCTCGCCTGCTTGATCGCCCACCATCGGAATATGCTCCCGCAGATACTGGACAGCCTGATCGCCGCCGGCGATCGCGAGCGTGCAGTCGAACTGGCCATCGACCTAGGCTACATCCTTGCTCAGCGGGCCCCGATCACGCACTTTCCCACCATGGAAGAAAGCGGGCCAAGCCCCGAGGAAGCGGAAGCGACCGCGGCCAAGGATTTACTGCCCGTGGACTATGCGGCAATCGCGCATGCGGCCCGTGTCTTGCGCAGCAACGATGACCCCGTGGTTCCGCTTCCTCTACCTGTAACGGCGTTGCTGGCCGCGACGCCGGCGACCCGCCCCGAAGTTCGGCGGCTGCGCATCAAGCATCATGCGACGTTGGGAGCAGCGGTCCGACCCGACATCGAGGCCACGCTGGCTGAAGCGCGCGTGAGCTGGGAGGACACGCATCCTTGCGCCGAGGCGATTGCGGCTGCTATAGCGCTCAACCTGACCGAGATCATCGAGAGCGCTCTCGACCATATGTTTGCCGATGTCGTCGCGCCCGCGCTTACGGCCATCGGTGGACCTTTGCTGGCCCCCCTTCCTCAGGGCCTCCTCGAATTTGCCAAGGCGGAAGGAAGTACTATCAGGAAGGCGCTTGTCGCGCTCCTGTTGTCAAAACCGCATCCAGACCATGTGCCGACGCTGATGACGCTCGCTCATGACCAATGGTCGTCGTCCTACCGGCGGTATGAAGAAGATGACCATTTCCCGATAGCACATCAGGCGATCGCCGCGCTTGGTGCGCTTGGCGACCTTCCGATGGACGTCCTCGAGCCTCTCGACGCCTTGGGCATCGAAACCACAGATCCGAACCTGCGTTACAACATCTTTCAATTGCTGGTGACGCATGGCGGCAGGCTGATGCAGGAACGGCTTCTCGATCGCGCCGTGACGCCCGGCCGTGCCTCGGTGAGGCGAGCGGCCGCACACGCTTTGGTCTTCAAAATGGAGAGCCTCGATGCGGCTGTGGTTGCAGCAATCGATGCGGAGACGGTAACCACGCGGATGCCGAGCGTGGCGGCTTCTCTGGTGCTCGCCGCAGCACACCGGGGAGGGGACGAATTCGTCTTCGAATTCGCGCAGCTGCTCGCGGCGCGTCCGAAACGCCGTGTGCTCGTCCTTCTCGCGATCTGGATGACGCGGGAACAGCGACCTAGGCTCGCTGAGGCTCTGGAGGGGCTGCTGCCGACGGAACATCCGGCGATCGCCTGGCTCCGGACCGGGCCAGCATCGATTGCGGTCGATGACCTGGTCAAGGACCTGGGTGACCCTGCTACCTGCCAAGAGGTGCTGCGCTGGGTTAACCCGAAAGAGGCGAAGGCGTGAAGAAGCCGTTCGATTTGCTGCGAGAGGTGGCCCGCTTCGGGCTGAGCCACGGGCTCTCGCTGAACGATCCGGACATGCCCGCACTGGGGAGATCGACAACTACGGGATGGTGCCGGTTACGATCGCCAAAGCGCAGCTATTCTGCGAGGGCAAGGAGCTCCTCCACCCGCGTGACCAGCAAATCGCATGGACGGTCATGAATTATAGCGACTGGGGAAACTCCAGACGCACGGTCGTTCGTTGACGGAAAGCGCCTTCTTGCGATCGAGTTAGAGAGCACCCCCCCTGAGCTAAGCTATCAAGGTTTCGGGATGGCCGGCAGCCTCAGCCGCATGTTCGCTCGTCATTACGCGCAGCAGACAATGTCGGGTGGCGAGATCATCGATATCAGCGCTCCCATTCAAGCCCAGTGGTTTGGGGCGCTCCAGGCCAGCGAAGGCCTTGGCCGGATGCCGCTTTGGCGCTTCCTCACGCAACCCAATTACGAAGATTTTCAGCCTACGGCAGACGACAGCCGCACAGTCGCGTAGCTTCAACGCAACAGCGTTCTAGCACACAAGCGGAGAAACTAACTGGGATGGCGCATCCCATCTCAAGAGCGACCTAAACGAACGACAAGTTCCGATAAAGCCAAACGAGTCTGGGAACGACCGGAATCAAGGCGGGTGCCGCCAGATGCATCTACCTCTGCGCCGGGCAGTTATGTCACCGCGCCATCTGAAAGCTGCATGACCGCAGACGACCCAGTTTGAGACGGTTGGTGAGCATCTCGTTTACACCGAGAGGGGCGGTTACAAATATTTGCTTGGCCATCCGGCGCCGATCGCATCGGTCGCCAAAGAGGCTCAACTAAACGGCGAATCACCAGCTAATAATCGGCGCACAAAAGACTCTCTGGACTCGAACCATTCTACAAAAAAGTCCCTTGGTATCGGTCATGGTATCGGTGATTTTTTTCAAAAAATTTTCAAGTAAATCAAATTGCTAAGATACCAATTCGAGTCCCGTAGGGTCACCACGAAGCATTCCCAAGACATCCCAAAGCATCCCATAAGTGGCTGTTTTCCGCCATTTATTCTGCTATAATGCTCCCAGGCCATCCCGCTCTGGACCGCCACATACCATAATCAGCCCCCGCTTCTCACGCTGGCGTCCCGCTTTTGCTTGTGCCACCACTGCAATCGGGGGTGCATATGAGCCACGTCTTCATTTCCTGTTCCCAACGGGACCAAGCGGTCGCCCGCCGGCCGGTTGATGCGCTGGAGGGTGCCGGCATAAGGCGGCGCCTGATTCTGCTTCTCAGCCTGCTCATCATCGCCGCAAGTCCCGCGCTGGCACAAACCGATGCACCGGACGGGACGCTACTATCGTCCGAACCCTGTCCGCCCAATCCGAACCGCTCCCACGAAGACTTCGTCCGAATGATCCGCGCAGATCTGGACAGCGAGGTGGAGGCGGCGCGTGAGGAAAACCTGGTCATGCCGCCGATCAGCGACGCGCAGCTGGCGGCAGCGCTCTCGGATCGGGCGCGGGTCGAGGAGGGGCTGGCCTATCGCGGCTTCGAATGCCGTGTCATCCGCTACGCAAGCGGCGGCTTGCGGATCGCCGGCCTCTTGTGGAAGCCCATTGAGACGGAAGGCAAGCGCCTGCCGCTGCTGATCGCGTTGCGCGGCGGCAACAACACGTTCGGCCCGATGCAGCCATGGATGTACCACGGATGGTACGCCTTTCTGAAGGCCGGCTATGTGGTGCTTGCCACGCAGTATCGCGGTGGGCCGGGCAGCGACGGCTCTGATGGCTTTGGCAGTCGGGGCGACCTGGACGATGTCCGGAACCTGGTACCGCTGGCGCAAGTGCTTGGCTATGTCGACACGTCTCAGACCTTCGTGTTCGGCGGCTCCCGCGGAGGGATGCAGGCCTATATGCTGGCGCGGGAGGGGTTTCCGATGCGCGCCATGGCCATCCGGGCCGGCGCCGGTAGTGTTCGCGACGCGAACCGGCCGAAGTTGATGCCGATGCGGGCTCGCATGATGACGGACTATGCCGCAGACCCGGAGGCCGCGCTCGACCGCCGCTCTGCCATCCTGTGGGCGGATGAGATCAAGGTGCCCACTATCCTGTTTCATGGCACTGCCGACTGGCGGGTGCCGGTCAAGGACGCGCTGGATGTGGCGCAGGGGCTGAACAAGGCCGGCACGCCCTTCGCGCTACACATCTACGAGGGCGACACCCACTCGATGACGCTGAACGCTCCGGACATGATTGCGCGGACGCTCACCTTCTTCGAACACTATCGCACCGGCACAGCCGATGACGGGGCTAAACCATCCGAAGCCGACGCAATGCCTCTGATCCACACCGACGGCGAACTCGATCGGTAGGCCAACCACACCTGCCATTCGGCTTCCGGACATATGCCGGTTATTTCTGTTGTACCTTTCGCTCCGGTCGGACGAGCGACCGAGTTAGGCCGTGTCCGATCAGTTCGATATTGGACGAGCGCAGAATAAGCCGACGCCCGTGAAGCAAAGCTGAAAATGCTGATGGACACCCTCCACGGTCTTGGCATTCAGGCATCGGCGTTTTCTATCGATAGTCGAGCGAGAACGCCGCGCAGGCCGGAAACGCCGAGGCGGCGATAGGTCATACCGAGGTGATTGCGGACGGTCGTGTCACTGATCTTCAGATCGTCGGCGATCGCCCTGACGGTCTTGCCCAGCAATCGCGCATGAAGAATCTGCTTCTGGCGTCGTCCCAGCGGCAGCAGGGCAACGCGATCGAGCAGCGCCGGCGTGATACCCAACTGCCAGCGCGTCCGCTGGCCGGTCTTGCGCCGTACGGCGGAGAGATGATGGGCGACGGTGGACGATGCGATGCCGAGGTCGTGGGCGATGTCGTCGTTGCGTGCGCCGCACGCGGCCTGCCGGGCGACGAGTGCCTCGCGCGGGGTGAGGCGCGAAAAGGCGATCGCGTCGCGGGTCCAACCCTGCGCGGCATTCGAAGGCGCGCTGATGACCAGAAGCGTCCGTTGCCCCTGGCGATACCGGCTGAGAACGACGTTCAGTTCATGACCGCCACGGCCCAGCCTGTATTGCTGCCGGTCATCGCCGCTACCTGCAAGACTCTGGCGGCAGAGCGCAGCAAGGTCGGGCGCGAACAGGGGCGGCTGGCGGGCACCGCGCCGGATATCCGCGAGGAGCTGTTGCAGTAGCGGCGATTGCTGCGGCCACCGGGCGACCGGGTCGAGCTGATCATTGAGGATCAGCAGATCGCGTTCGCGATACTCCCTGCGCAACTGTTCAAGAAGCCAGGCGCCCTGCGCCTCCCGCTCCCGGTAGCAGATGCGCTCGATCCCGCCCTTCAGGAACGGCAGCAGCGCGAGCGCGACCTGCTCGTCGCGCGTGCTGAAATGCCCGTCGCGATGCGAGCGGTGCATGACGATGGTGGCGAACAGATCGTCGTCCGTCGGGATGGAGAGCGCGAGCGCGTGGCGAATGTCGCGCGGCTTGTAGAGTGCGGTGTAGTACGCATCTCGCGGCTCGCGGGTGGTTGGCCAGATCATATCGGAATTGAGAACGCCGCTGCGGCGGCGGCTCTGGCTGCGCATCAGCGCCGTGCGCCCGGGATCCTGCTGGTTAAGCCGCTCCATCAGAAGCGGAAATTCCTGATCGAGGCCGACGCTGTGCAGGTTCTGCCAGGCCAACTGGCGGGAGTGGGTGATCGCGATGAACATCGATTTGCAGGCGAGCAGGCTGCTGAGCCGCGGCATCATCGTCTCTATAAGCGCGTCGGTGCCGTGGCACTTGAGAACGTCGGCGCCGATGTTCAGGATCTGCCGGTACTCGGCTGTTTGCAATGCTGTCATCACGCCATCCTCCCCAAGGCCGTCGCGCGCACACCCCCAGGATAGCAGCGATTCCCGGGCGCCTCAAACTGATCAATTCTTGCCATGAAATTGATGCTGTCTGGCTGCTTGTGGCGTGGTCCGGCACGGCCCTAATCAATCCCCAACAACAAGATTAAAGATGGGGGAGAGAGACCATGAAGGATCAGACACAACGTTTCATCATGCGGCAGCACCACGTCTCGCTGCTGGCGCTTGCCGCAGGGCTTTCGGGGCTGCTCGTAGAACCGGCCGAGGCTACCGCGCCGGACGCGCCGAGCGATGAACAATACAGTATCGAAGAGATCACCGTCACGGCTCGCAAGCGCGAGGAAAAGCTGCAGGACACGCCGGTTTCGATCGTTGCCCTCTCCGGCGAGGACATTGCGCGGCGCCAGATCGTCAGCCTTGCCGATGTCGGCCAGCACGCGCCCAACGTGCAATTCCATGCAAGCGGCGTCGGCGGCCGGAATTCCGGCCAGGCCTTCATTCGCGGCGTCGGCCAGTCCGACTATCTGCTCACCACCGATCCTGGCATCGGCGTTTATGTCGACGGTGTCTATCTCGCCCGTTCCATGGGCAGCATTTTCGATCTGGTGGATATCGAGCGCATCGAGGTGCTCCGCGGCCCGCAGGGCACGCTTTACGGCAAGAACACAATCGGCGGCGCCATCAACATCGTTTCCACGAAACCGAGCCTCACCGAGGCTTCGGGCATGGTGGAAGGGCGCGTTGGCCGCTTCAGTAGACTTGACGTGAAGGCCAAGGCCGAAGTGCCGCTGATCGCCGACAAACTCGCCGCAAAAGTCGCGCTGAGCACGCGCGACGCAGAGGGTTTCGGAACGCGCCTGCTGACGGGCGAGGAGCAGGGAAACGAAAACAGCGCGGCGGTTCAGGCGTCGCTCCGCTGGATGGCCGACGAAGACGTGGAGGTGACGCTCTCCTTCGACAAGACGCGCGTGCGCGAGACCTTCTCGCAGGTGCATCTGGAAGAGATTTCGGAGGCGCCGCTCGTCGGGCTCTACAACATGTTCGTCGCGCCTTATGATGCAAGCTACATCACCGAAAATCCCTATGAGAGCTACGCCACGGGCGGCAACCGGAACGACCTCGATGTCTGGGGTGTCAACGGCACGCTCGAATGGAGCTTCGGCAACACGACGCTGAAATCGATCACCGCCTATCGCCACCTGAAATCCGTGTTCGAGACGGACCCGGACGGTTCGCCGCTCACGATCGTCGACGAACAGGACGATAATCGCCAGCGCCAGTTCACTCAGGAACTGCAACTGTCGGGCACCACTTTCGATGACCGTCTGAAATGGGTGGTGGGCGCCTATTATCTGCACGAGAACGCGCAGGGCACTATCGATGTCCAGATCTATCCGGAACTCCTGCCTGCCATCGGCCTCGATATTTCGCGCCGGATCGAAGCGAAGCAGATCACGCGCAGCACATCGCTCTACGGTCAGGCCAGCTACGCGCTTGCCGATGGCCTCAACGCGACACTCGGCCTGCGCTACACGCATGAGAAGAAGCGCTATGACACCTCGCTCTATCTGCCGCTTTCCGATGTTTTTCTGATCGACCCGACGCGCCGTTCGCAGGACTGGAATTCGATGTCGCCGCGCTTCGGCCTCGACTACCGGCTGACCCCGGAAGTGATGGTCTATGCATCGGCGGCGAGCGGCTTCAAGAGCGGTGGGTTCAACGGCCGCTCCTCCACCGCCAACGAGGTGCAGCCCTATGCGCCGGAGAAGCTGTGGAGCTATGAGCTCGGCCTCAAGTCTGACTGGCTCGACAACCGGCTGCGCGTCAATCTCGCGGGCTTCTACAACGATTACCGCGACATCCAGTTCATGCTGAGCACCGCCGACGAGGACGGCGTGCAGGTCGTCCTCGTGCAGAACGCGGCGAAGGCGCGCGTGATGGGCGCCGAGCTAGAGGTGACGGCAGCGCCCGCGCCGCGGCTGCTGCTGTCCGCCTCGGCTGGCCTTATCGACGCGGAATTCACCGACGTCGCGGCGGGCGCCGCCATCACCACGGCATCGCATTTCGCCTCCACGCCGAAGTTTTCCTCGTCGGTTTCCGCCGAGTATGGCGTGCCGCTGGGAGACTGGGGCACGCTGACGCTTCGCGGCGACTACAGCTACCGCAGCCGCATCTATTACGAGGTCAACAACCTGCCGGCCGTGACGCAGAACGGCTATGGCCTGCTCAACCTGCAGGCAACGCTCGAACCCGAAGACGGGCGCTATGCGCTGATACTTGCGATGACCAACGTTGCCGACAAGCGCTACAAGTCGACCGCCGTCAGCACGCTCGACAGCCTCGGCTTTGCGAGCGCGCAATATGGCCGCCCGCGCGAGTGGTCGCTCACCGCCCGCGTGCGTTTCTAGGGCACGCGCATGGGCCGTGCAGCGACAGGTCTCCGCTATGGCATGGGCGGGGCTGCGGCGGGCGCATTGGCGATGATAGCCGTGCTCGCCTTTCCGCCGGTCGATCCGCCGGGCGCCGCGCCGATCCGTACACGCGGAGCCGACGGGCAGCTCGTCGAGCGGTTCGAGATCCGGCCGGCCGACATCATCGCGCATACCAGCGACGGAAGCCTTGGCGTGCAACCCTTTCCGGCGCGGATCGAGCCGGTCGGCGGGCCGACGGCGGGCAGTTCGGTGTTGACGGCGAAGCTCAGGAACGCGCGCGGCGCGGTGATCGGGGTCGCCAGCCGCTACACGCTGACGACCGACAGTCCCGATCAGCCGGACCGGCTGTGGACGCTTGTCATCACCCGACGCGGAACGCTCGCCACGACCTGTCCCGCAGACGCAGCGACACCCTGCGGCAGCGTGCTGGGCGGAACGGGCACGTTCGCCGTGTTTCGGGGACGCCTGGAGGAAACCGCACGCGGTGCCGGCTATGTGCTGGCGCTGACAGGCACGGGAGAGCGCTGATGGATGTTCTGCTCAGAGGGGTGACGGCACTGGCGGGCACGCTGGCAGGTGCCGTCTTGGTGCTGGTCGCGCTCTATGCCTTTCCGTTTCGCCACGTAGACCGGACCGAACGCGTGCTGCCGGCGTTTCTGGCCGCTGCGCCGGATCACGAAACCTACCGCCTGCGACTTTCGGGCGATCTGGTGTCGGTTTCGACGTCGCCGACCCCGGCGATTTTTCCCAATCGCCCGGCGGGAACGCCGCCGCTCGTCGAGCCCAACGTCAGCATGGGGCTCGCGCTCATCACCCACATTCGGGACGCCGACAACCGCATCGTCGGCTTCGCGACTGAACTTGAAGCTGCGCACGAGGACAGCAGCTTTCTGCGCGGCCGGCTGATGACGCACACCACGTGGACCGTGGTGCTGCCAGGCCGGGGCGTGCTGTTTCTCTACCAGACCGAAGACAACTGGACGCTCGTGACCCGTTTTCTGCTGCCGAGCTTGCTAAGAGGCGCGCTCTGGCGTGGCCGCTGGAACCACCTCAATACGCTGGGCCCGTCGCCGCAGGGTTATGGCGAGGTGATCGCCGGGACGGGCATTTTTGCCGGGCGGAACGGACATTTTGTGGAGGTCGCCGAGCTGCGCGGCTTTCAGCCCGACGCGGTGTTCGAGGGCGTGATGGACCTGCTGGTTTCGCGCGATCATACGGAGGGGAAATGATGTGCAATCGTCTGAAGTGCTCGCTTCTTGCGGCTGCGCTGCTTGTGGGGGCATTGCAAACCGCGCGCGCCGATCCGGCCGCGTCGCTACCCGGCGAGACGGTTCTCTCGTACTTCGCGCAACTGCCGGATCACGGTGTCGCGCTGACAACGGGCGGCGCCGTGAAAATGCGGCGCGGACCAGAGGGGATCGCGGCCCTCGCCGAGCCATCGCTCGACAATACGCTCGCACTGATCTGCAAGCTCGCCGACACTGGGGGCAAGGTTGTCGGTTTCGCCTCGGAACTGGAGATATTTCCCGCTGACCCGTCCGCCGTCGATACGAGCTGGCCGACAGCTTGGACGCTAGCCATTCCGGGCCGCGGCATGATCTACCTTCACCAGATCGAACGCTCCGGTAGCCTCGTCACCGACATCATCGGGCCAACCATGGCATCCGGAAAGCCTTGGTCCGGCGACTGGACCGTCACCACCACCGTCGGCCCGCTACCCGGCGGCCGGGGCCGCATCGTCGGCGGAAGCGGCGAATTCGCCGATATCGCGGGTAGCTTTGTCGAGGTCGATCGGCTCACGCACTATTCCGTCGATGGCGTGTTGACGGGCACCGTGGAATTGCGAATGTTCTTGCGCAAATGACTCTAAGTCCAAGCCACGCAGGCGTTTGCGGGGCTATGCTCGTTCGTTTCAGGTGTCGATAGCAGTTTGCTTTTAATCCCTCCCGGCTTTCCATCTTCGAGGCACAACGGCGGCCGGCGCTATGGCCGCTTTTCGGTCGCCTCAATCATCTGTCGAAGAACCGAGAAGGGGTGCGAAGCTGCCGCAAAAGACCTGATGAATGACCGGCAGCTATCGAGGGATCAGATTTGCCCTTTGAACGGCGCCTTTGTCGAAGGGTTTCGGGCGCCGGCAGGCGTACGAAAGCCTCACATGCAGGAACCCGCGGGTCGCACGCGATGACCTATGGGGATTTCGGATTTTGGCTGGTCTTCATGGCCGACCGCACGCCATGCGGAGACCGCTGAAGCGGGGTTTCGGATGGGGTGGAACAGTCTGTCGAGTGCTGTTGACGGCGGGTTCGGGCTTCGGAACGACAACGCGACAAGGCAGCATCGGGATAAGGCGCACGTCTCCATGGCCGCCAATGCATAAGCGCTGCGGATCGGTTCGGGATCAGGTCGTGCCGGGTCACGCGAGGATCTTCCCGGTTGTCGCCATCGTCGATGGCGGTGCCCGTGGCTGTTGCCAGCGTTCGAACGTCTCAATGATGATCATACGCCCGCCGCAACAGGGACACGGCGGGCGATAATCGTCAGATTCGGCGGTGTTGTCGTTGGCCGGTTCGGGCGCAACCTCGAGCAACCTGCGGGCTAGCGCGAGGCTGGCCTTTCGGGCGGAGCCGGCAAGCAGACCATAATGGCGGATGCGATGGAACCCGCGCGGCAGGACGTGGAGCAGGAACCGCTGGATGAACGCGTCGGTGGCGAGTGTCATGACCCGCTGACGCTCCGGGCCGTCGCGGCGATAATCCTTGTAGCGGAAGGTGACGCCGTTGCCGTCGAACACGATCAGCCGCCGGTTGGAGATCGCGACGCGATGCGTATAGCGCGACAGGTAGGCGAGCACGGCCTTGGGACCGGCGAACGGCGGCTTGGCGTAAACCACCCAGCGCTTCTTCCGGACCGGCGACAGGTGACGCAGGAACGCCCGGCGGTCAGCCAGATGCGCAACGCTTCCGCCAAAGAAAAGACGTCCTGCATCGTGCAAGGTCAGCAGCCGGGTGAGGAACAGGCAGCGGAACAAGGCGCCGAGCACGCGCACGGGCAACAGGAACGCGGGCCGCGACGATATCCAGCGCGTTCCGTCGGGAGCGATGCCGCCGCCCGGCACGATCATGTGCACGTGCGGATGGTGCGTCATCGCTGATCCCCAGGTGTGGAGCACGGCGGTGATGCCGATCCGGGCCCCGAGATGCTTCGGGTCGGCGGCGATGGTGAGCATCGTCTCCGACGCCGCCTTGAACAGCAGGTCGTAGATCACAGCCTTGTTCTGGTACGCGATGTCCGCGATCTCGGCGGGCAATGTGAAGACGACATGGAAGTAGCCGACCGGTAGCAGGTCCGCCTCGCGTTCGGCGAGCCAGGTACGCGCGGCGGCGCCCTGGCACCTGGGGCAGTGCCGGTTGCGGCAGCTGTTATAAGCGATCCGCCAGTGCCCGCAGTCCTCGCAGGCCTCGACATGACCACCAAGAGCAGCGGTGCGGCAGGTCTCGATCGCCGTCATCACCTTGAGCTGGATGAGGCTCAAATGCCCGGCATGGGCAGCCCGATATCCGGGACCGGCAGCGCGGAAGATGTCGGCGACCTCGATCGCGCGCACCGGCTCACTCGGGCGGGGTCTGGCCCTCCATCAGCGCCATGAGCCGGTCGAGCGGGCTCGCCACCGCCTGGATCGTTCGGGTGGAGACCTTGGTGTAGATCGCTGTGGTATCGAGCTTGGCGTGACCCAGCAGCACCTGGATGATGCGGATATCGACGTCCTGCTCGAGCAGGTGCGTCGCGAAGCTGTGCCGCAACGTATGGGGACCGACACGCTTCTTGATGCCGGCAGCTTCGGCCGCCTCCTGAACCGCGCGATGCAGCTGGCGGGTCGAGATCGGATCGGTGTAGCTGCGGCCCGGGAACAGCCAGCCATGCGCGAACATGACGCCCCGCCGTTTGCCCTCGCGCCACCACACCCGCAGCAGCGCCAGCAGATGCGGCGAGAGCATCGCATTGCGGTCCCGCGCGCCTTTGCCCTGTTCGACACGAAGCAGCATGCGCTCGCTGTCGATATCGTCGACTTTGAGATGCGCGACCTCGGACACACGCAGGCCCGCGCCATAAGCCACACCGAGCGCGGCCTTGTACTTGATGCCCGGTGCCGCCTCGAGCAGCCGCGCCGCTTCCTCCACGCTGAGCACCTGGGGCGCCTTGTAGGGGCGACGCATGGCGACCAGACTGCGCGCCAGATCGCGCCGCTTCAGCGTCACGCCATAGAAGAAGCGCAACGCCGAGACGGTGCCGTTGATCGTGGGAACGCTCGCTCCGGCTTCATGCTGGTGAACCTGGAAGCGACGCAAATCCTCTCCGGTTGCGGTATCGGGAGGACGGCCGAGGAAAGCAGAAAGGCGCCGGACATGGCGAATATAATCCCGCTGCGTATGTGGCCCGAGGCCCCGCATCATCATGTCGTGCTGCATGCGCTGACGCAGCGGGCTGACAGGGGCGATGGCGGTCGGTGAAGTGGCAGATGTAGACATGGTTGGCTCCTCTTCGTTGAAGGAACTCCATGTTCGGTGGACGACCTATGTCCGCCCAAAGCCCATAAATATCACGCTACGCCACCCCACGCGACAATCCCGCGCGAGCGGGTTCGTGCTGGTCGGCGCGAGGCGACATCGGGGAGTGCATGCCCGCCAATGGCCAATGTCCAGATGCACTGGTCCTAGACGTCAGATATTGAGCGTATTTGCCTGATCCAAGGCTCCGCCGTCCGCTCGATTTCGGTAAGTTCAGACGGGAAGCACCGGTCCTGAAATGCCTGTACGTCGTCGAGCGACCCGTGAAGCCAGCGCTCCCACTCATCGGGTAGCAAGAGAACCGGCATCCGATGATGCACGGGTTCAACTGTCGCGTTGGCGTTTGTCATCAGTCCCGAGTAGACCGCGCCCCATTCGTCGCTGTCTTTCCACATACCTGCCCACGAAAACACGGGCTCGCCCTTCACCCGGAACCACGTCCGGGTCTTGGCGCCTTGCTCGCCTTCGGCTTCGGCAAAGCCGGTCAAGGGGATCAGGCAGCGGTTTTCGGGACGCGGGGCGATATGGCGCCACATGAAGCTCGACAGGTCGGCAATGTTGTTCACTGGCTTGGGCTTGATCGGCAGTCCGGTTTTCTTGCTCTTTTGCGGGAGCGGGAAGCCCCACGTCATCGCCTGCACCACGCGCCCGCCGTCCGCCTCGCGCACGACCATGCCGGGAGCGCCGGGATACACGTCGCCCTGCGCGGCGTTGAAGCTCGTCGGCATCCGGGCCTTGAACGCGTCGGCAATGTCGGCGGCGCTCACGTTGATGGTGTAGAGGTTGCACATGCCGCGAGCGTATCACGTGGCGCGCGTGCCGCAATGCGTGAGCAGACCGCCAAGGGCTTCAGAGAGGCTTTTCGACGAGCAACCTGCCGCTCACCAAGTCGCCTGCCTCCCTCGCGCCTTCGGGCTGCAATGTCGCGGGCGCGGCCGGCAGCGGCTCGTCGGCGCGCCTGCCGTGTCTCTCGATGTCCTGGATCAGCATTTTCATTTCCGCGATTTCCTTCACCTGATCGCGCGTGATCCGGTCCGCAAGATAGCGCACGCGCGGGTCGCGAATGTCGGCTTTGCGTGCGTTGTTGATGGCAATCGAGTGGTGCGGGATCATTGCTTTCATGAAATCCCTATCGCCGATCAAGGCTTGGCTGCGGTTCACGGCTAGGAGCGCCACGCCGCCGATGACGGCAAAGGCAAGCACGGCAATCTTCGCGGCGTCTGGCCGGTACATGCGCCACATGAAAACCAGCATCACCGCCGTCATGACGCAGCCCATAACAAGGGCACCGACAAAGCGGGTGAGGCTGAACAGGGCGTGATCCCAAGCATAGACGAGCTGATACATCAGGACGAACATGATGCCCGTCGACGTGGCGACCATCGCTGCGAAGCGCCCCCATCCCATTTTCATCTTTTGGTGCTGATCCATGGCGACCTCCTGCCATTCAACGGATCAGGCGGCCCTTGGTTCAGCGCGGCATGAAATGCGCCTAGAGCAGCCCGCTCACGACCGCGCCGCCCTTCGCGGGGTCGCTGATCTCGAAACTTCCCTTCGGAAATGGCCGCAAGAGCTCCCCCACGGGCCTTTGCTGCGTGAGCCAGTCCTGCCAGTCGTCGGGGCGCACGACGGCCATGTGGCGGTCCTTGTAGGGCGCAATGTCGGGGTTCGCTTCCACGGTGAGCGCGGCGAACGCCTCGGGCCATCCATCCTCCGCCGGACGCCACACACCCGCGAAGCAGAAGAACGGCTCGTCGGTGATGAGCTTCGCCGTGTAGCGCTTCCTGCGCGAGCCCTTGCCCGCATCGATCGTGAAATCCGATGCGATGATGAGGCAGGGATTCGTGATCGTGCGGCCTTCCGAGCGCAGCAGGTGAACGGGGTTTCCGTACATCTCGACGGGCTTCAGGCCCCACTTGCATTTGAGCTGCATCGCCGCGCCGTTTCGCCAGAGGACGATCTGCGCGGTCTTGCCGGGGCCGTCGCGCCAGCTTTCGGCCGGCACCCGTCGTGCCTGTGCCGTCATATCGGGTCTCCTTCAACGCCGCCGCCGTAGCTCCTTCTTCCATAAGGCCTCGCTCGGCATCGGCAGCGTCTCATCGGTCAGCGGCTCGCGTACAAGGTCCAGCGTCGGCCGCCGCGCCCCGCAGGACGTGCATTTACACTTCTCACGGACGTCTGGGAGCCAGTCAGGTCGGCCGCGCTTGTGGAAGTGATACCAGAGGGCATGGGGATCGAATATCCGCTGATGGCGGCAGCGGGGGCAGGTGAGCTTGACGGCGTAGTGGCGGACGGCTGCGTCGAACAGGTCGCGGATAGGATTGACCAGCTCACGGGGTGGCATGTCAGGGACACGGGTCGGGCTCTGTCACGCCGAACTTGCCGGGGCTTTTGCCATGCGGTGAGGCGTCCACCATTTCGGCGGCGATGACCATCGTTCCGCTGTTGTCGATCAGGTCGCAGATGCGCCCGGCAAGCGCGCTGGCGCCTTCGTCCGACTCGTGCGGCAGCTTCGATTTGAACTTTCGCACATCGACCTTCGACGCCGTTTTCAGGCTCACGCTGATCGACGTTGCAAGCTCGTCTCGGGTGATTCGTCTCATGCCATGATTATGAGAACAAAACAGGAACTATGACAAGAGGCGATCCGGCGAGGCGCGATGGTCTTGAAGCGATCGAAGAACGATCCAAAATAGGCCGGGCCGAGCCGTTCAGGTCGGCACGAACATAGTCAACTTTTGCATGGAGTGGGCGATGTCCAATCATCTCTTGAACTATCTGCGGCGCGAACATGCACGCCTCGAAGGTGAACTCGCAAGGGAGGCGGCACGGCCGCTTCCCGATCAGGTGCTTCTGGCCCGGCTGAAGAAACTGAAGCTGGCCGTGAAGGACCAGATGGCAGAGGCGGAGAAAGAAAACCGTCAGGTCGCTGCCTGACCGGTACTGGCGGGGTCGTGCCGGCCCCGCCTTCTTTCAGGCCAGTTCGACAGAGACGCGCGGACGGCTGGGGTGGTCGTCCTTCATCTGACAGTCAGCTTGGCAGGGATAACGCGAAGTATGACAGACATCGTCCCATTGAACTCGGGTCCGGCAGGGCGCAGGCGGATGCTCAAAGGCGAAGCTGGGGAGCGAACGCTCGGTCCCGACAGTATCCGTACCCGGTGGCTTGGAACGCGCCTCAAGGATCTTGCGCTGATCGCGTTGAGCGGGCTCGTGCTCTGCGCGTTCGTCATTTGGTTTATAGGGCTGGTCAACGACGCCTCGTAAACGAAAACGCCCGGCACTGGGGCCGGGCGTTACGATTTGTCCTGATCAGGCGGGGCCGGTGGTCACGTAATCTTCCGGACGGCGGTAAGTCCCAGAACAAGAAAAATGACGGCAATGATCAGCGCCGCGACGAACAAGATTTTAGCAATCCCCATCGAAGCGCCCGCGAGGCCGCCGAAACCCAGGGCGCCGAGCACCAATGCGGCAATGGCGAAAATAATGGCCCATTTGATCAACGCGCGCTCCTATCGTTAAGTGATCTCTCCCGAAACAATGTCCCGAACGCCGAAGTGTTCCGTGCGCTTCATGGGTCACGGTTGTGCGGTGCTGCTGGTCCCGCCCAACGTTTCAAAGTCCGTATCGCTTGTCCTCGTCACCGGCGTGCATGCGAAGATCTCGGCCTCCGGCACGACGAACACGGTAGCAGCGAGGATCATGAACAGCATTCAGGCGCGTTTTCTCATGGTCACAGACGGCAAAGTCTGTCGCATGAGGCAGAGCCTGTTGTCACGGCACCGCGTGACAGAATGGATGTCGAGAGACTTTCCGCCGCCGCTGCGGCGCACGCTGCCCGGCGTTCACGCCAAGGGCAGGCAAGCACAAGGGCGGGGACGGCAGCATGGCTGCCGCCCCCGGTTTGCGCGCGTGTCAGAAGCGGAACAGGACGCCGACGACACTCTGACTGTTGATGACGTCGTCCTCGAAGTTCACGTGATTGAACGCGGCGCGGAGAGAGGCCTTGACCGGGCCGATGCGCGGCGCGGGGGATGAAATCGGCAATCGCAGCTGGTCGATGTCCCGTGCACCTTCGCGCCGTCGGACAGCGCCTTTCGCGAGCGCGCATGCGGCGGCCTGCCGCGCGGCGGGCACCGGACGCACGAACTCTGGACCGGCTGACTTTGCCGAAATTGCCCGGCGGTCACCTCACGGCAGAGCGGCCGTAACAATGATCTCGACCTTGTAGTCGGGCGTCGCGAGGCGAACCTCGCCCGTGGCGCGCGCCGGCGCGTGGACGCCGCCGATCCATTTTTCCCACTCGACGTTCATCGCGGCGAAGTCCGCCATGTCCGCAAGCCAGATGGTGGCCTGAAGAATCCGCGAGCGGTCGGTGCCTGCTTCGGCGAGCAGGCTGTCGATCTGTGCGAGCACGGCACGCGTCTGCGCCGGCACGTCGGGCCCGAGCGCGACCTGACCGGCCAGATAGACGATGCCGCCGTGGATAACGGCCTGGCTCATGCGGGGGCCGGAATGCAAACGCTGGATGCTCATGAAAATCTCCTTCTCGCTGTGTCCGTCACGATGAATAACGTTTGATGTCAAGCCCTTCCGGATCGATCGGTGGCGCCGTGCCGCTGATGAGGCTTGCAATCAGCCGGCCGGAACCGCAGGCCATTGTCCAGCCGAGCGTGCCGTGGCCGGTATTGAGGAAGAGGCCCGGCACCGGTGTCGCGCCGATGATCGGTGGACCGTCGGGCGTCATCGGACGGAGCCCGCTCCAGTATCCCGTCTCCTGCAGATCGGCCGCGCCGGGGAACAGGTCGTTGACGCAGTGCAGGAGCGTTTCCTGGCGGCGGGCCGGCAGGCTGTTGTCGTACCCCGAGATCTCGGCCATGCCGCCGACGCGGATACGGTCGCCGAGCCGCGTGAGGGCGACCTTGTAGCTTTCGTCGAGCAGGGTCGAAACGGGCGCCCGCTCCGGTTCGGCGATCGGCAACGTTATCGAATAGCCTTTCACGGGATAGACCGGCAGGCGCACGCCGAGCGGTTGCACCAGCCGCGGCGCGTGACTGCCGAGCGCCACGAGCACGGCATCCGCTGCGAGTCTGCCCTGCGTCGTCCGCACCGCGCTGACCCGGCCTGATGCTGTTTCCACCGCTTCGATGTCGGTATCATACCAGAAGCACACACCCCGTGATGCAAGCCATTCCGCGAGTGCAGCCGTGAATTTGTAGCAATCGCCGGTTTCGTCGCCGGGCAAACGGAGCCCGCCCACGAAACGGTCGCGCGATGCCGCAAGACCGGGCTCCGCGCGCACGCAGCCGTCGCGGTCCAGGACTTCGTAGGATACGCCGTAGGACTGGAGCACGGCGATGTCGTCCGCGCTGGCATCGAGTTGCTTCTGTGTCCGGAAAAGCTGCAGCGTGCCGAGCGTCCGCTGGTCGTAGTCGAGCGGCAGCCGTTCGCGCAGTGCGGCAAGCTCGTCGCGGCTGAACTCGGCAAGGCGCACCATCCGGCTTTTGTTCAGCGCGTAGCGCGCCGCGGTACAGTTGCGCAGCATCGCGACGATCCAGCGCACCATTGCAAGATCGAGCTTCGGGCGCAGGATGAGCGGCGCATGGCGCATGAAGAGCCAGCGCATCGCCTTCAGTGGAATCCCCGGTGCGGCCCACGGCGAGGCGTATCCCGGCGAAACCTCGCCTGCGTTGGCGAAGCTCGTTTCGAGTGCCGGACCGGGCTGTCGATCGATCACCGTCACCTCGTGGCCCGCTTCCGCGAGATAATAGGCCGATGTGATGCCGACGACGCCCGCACCCAGGACCGCAACCTTCATTCTGCTATCTCCAAAGTCGCCGCTGCGGCAGTTTGATGCCCAATAACGATGCGTTCCGAGCGCGTACCGAGCCGTGTGAGAATTTCGTAAGCGATGGTTCCGGCATCGCGCGCGACGTCTGCGAGCGATTGGGAAGGGCCGAGCAGTTCGACGAAGTCGCCTTCTGCAAGTGCATCGGGCGCAAGCGCGGTCAGATCGACCGTCATGCTGTCCATCGAAACGCGGCCGACGATCGGCAGCCGCTGTCCCGCGTGCCACGCCGATCCCGTGTCCCCCAGGCTGCGCGGCCAGCCGTCGGCGTAGCCGATGCCCAGCGTTGCAAGACGGCGGCGTGACGGCGCGGCATAGTCGAGCCCGTAGCCGACGCCGACACCGGCCTCGACATCCCGTATCTGAAGGATACGCGCGTCGAGCTGGACCACCGGGCGCATCGGTGCGCTGCGTGAATGGGGTTGCACGCCGTAGAGCGCGATGCCGGGCCGAACGAGATCGCAGTGAAAGGTGGTGGACAGAAAGGCCCCGCCGCTATTGGCGATCGAAGCCGGTACTGCGGCAAACAGCGAACGCAGTTCCTGAAAGCGCGCGCGCTGTTCGGCGTTTTCTGCGCGGCCCGGTTCGTCTGCGCAGGCAAGATGCGTCATGACCAGGCGAAGCGGCACGTCCCGTGCGAATTCCGGGTCCGCCGCCAGCGACGCGGCGGCAGCCGCATCGAGCCCGAGGCGCGACATGCCGCTGTCCACCTGGAGCATGGCGGGAAGCGGCCTGCCCTTCGCGCGTGCAAGGCCGCGCCAGCGCGCGACCTGGCTCAAAGCGTTCAGGACGGGCAGAAAGCCATGTGCCGCGCAGGCGGCTTCAGCGCCGGGTTCGAGGCCGCTCAGGATCACGATCTCGGCGTCCTTGCCGAGCGTATCCATCACGTTCAGGGCTTCGCTCAACTGCGCGACAAAGAAGACGCGGCAGCCCGCGTTGTAGAGAGCGGGGGCAACGTCCCGCGCGCCGAGGCCGTAGGCATCCGCCTTGATCGCAGCACCGCAGGCGGCGGGCGCGACGTGGCTGGCCACTGCGCGATAATTGGCGCGAATGGCGCCGAGATCGACAGTCAGCCTGGAAAACGCCGTTTTGAAATGTCCGGACATGCCGCCTCCTGAAAGGAGTGTATCCGCACTGCGTTCGAATTTTTCGCTTCTGTGATGTTTGAAGTCGCAATTATTTTAGATTATTGAAATCATATTCGATGTTCTGGAATAAAATTCATGATCTCGCTCGACGATATCGACCGCAAGATTCTCACCGAACTCAGGCTCAACGCGCGCATCCCCAACAACGCTCTTGCGCAGAAGGTCGGGCTTTCCGCATCGGCATGTCTCCGCCGTGTCGGCCTTCTCGAAAAATCCGGCGTGATCCGCGGCTATACGGCGATCGTCACAGGGGCGTTGCCCGAGGAAGGGACCGTCGCGATCGTTCAGGTCGAACTCGAGCGGCAGACTGAAGAGTTTTTGTCGCGCTTCGAGGCGGCGCTGCGGAAGCACCCGGAGATTGAGGAATGGCATCTGATGACCGGCGCCGGCGATTATATCTTGCGTATTCAGATCGCCGGCATCGACGATTACGGGCAGTTCCACAGGGATGTGCTGTCGCGCCTGCCGGGCGTGTCGCGCATCACGTCGAGCTTCGCGATGCGAAGTCACAGGCGCGCATAGGCCGCCGGCTGCGATCCCGGGGCAGTCTTGCCAAAGCCCTGCCTAGTGGAGCAGCATTTGATGCAGGCCGTTCGGTACGCACTGCGCGGGCGTGTCCGCCGCGACGACCCGGAGCCCCGTTGCGTCTTCCAACATGGACCGGATAAGCGGAACCACGGCGCTGCCGCCTGTCAGCACAATGCCGTGATTGTGGATGTCCTGGCTGAGCTCTGGCGATGTACCGCCAAGGACATCCAGAACGACCTCGACGATTTCCCCAACATGCCTTCCGACGACCGTATCGAGTTCCTTGAGGCTGATATCGATCGTGGTCGGCATTCCTGAGGTGAGGCTGCGTCCCTTCACTGCTATTGTACCCGCTGCTCCGGGCCTGGTCTGCCGCTGCGCGACATAGTCCTGTTTGACGCGCTCCGCCGTCGTGTCGCCGATCAGGAACTTGTGGCGGAAGTGCAAGGAATCCGCGATCGCCTGGTCGAGCGATGCGCCGCCGATACGCACCGAGCGCGTGAGGCAGATCCCGCCGAGCGAGAGCACCGCGACTTCGGTGGTTCCCGCGCCGCATTCCACCAGCATCGTTCCTGTCGCTGCCGAAACCGGGAGTCCGGCGCCGATCGCCGCCGCAAACGGCTCCGCGACGAGGCGGACAGAACCGATACCCGCGTCGCGCGCGGCTGTCAGCAGCGCGCTGCGTTCGGCCATTGTCGCATCGGCGGGAACGCCGATCACCGTGCGAACCGGACCCGACCGCTTGCGACCGAGTGCCTTGGGAACGGCGTATCGCAGCAGTTCGCGCGCTGAATCAATATCCTGAAGCACGCCGCGGCGGAGCGGCCGTTTGATTTCGAGATTTCCCGTGGTGCGATCGACCATTGCCTGTGCGCTCATGCCCGCGGCGATGAGACCCGGCGCGACCCCGGACTTGCTGAAGCAGCAAAGCGAGGGCTCGTCGAAGACGACGCCTTCGTCGCGCCGTATCACCCGCAGGTTGGCGGTCCCGAAATCGATCGCGAGATCGGGCTTCCGTGAGAAAAATGAAGCCATGGAAGACGCTTATCAGGCGTCCTCGCCCCTGTCTCTCCATATTGCGGCACCGAAGACCTTCCGCGCTTATCCTCCGCCAGGCGTGTCCGACCGCAGGGCGCAGTTAGACATGTGGGTTCAAGGGCGCCGTGCCGGACGTTCGACAAAAAAGGGTCGAGGCATAGCGTGATTGTCAGCTGGCGTGCCGCTTTTCCGCATGGTGCTCTGCGTATGAGAACAGCGCTTCGAGATCTTCGCGGCTGATATCGAAGCTATCATGCATGTCCTCGAGGGCGGCATCGATATCCTGCAGTTTTACACCGTTCTGGACGCGGACCGGCACCGCTGGTTGATGCGGGTAGCTGTGGCCGCTCAAACGGTGGAACAGCATGGCAATCCCGACAAGCGCGATGGAATTGATGCCAACGGGCATGAAGGCAAATTCATAGCCCGACGCATGGACCGCGTGGCTGCCGATGACCGCCGTGAGCGCGGATGCGCCGCCGGGTGGATGCAGGCACCTGAGGAGTGACATGACGAGGATCGCAGCACCGACGGCAACCCCTGCCGCAAGCACGAGGTCGGGGATCGCCCGGAACACGGCGACGCCGACCAGCGAGGAAATGACATTGCCGCCGATGACCGGCCAGGGCTGCGCCATCGGACTGCTGGGTACGGCGAAGACGAGCACGGCCGATGCGCCGAGCGGCGCGGCGATGAAGGGAAGGTCGGATCTCGTGAAGGGAAGGGCTGAACAGAGCAGAATTGTGAACAGGATACCAATTGCCGCGCCAAGGCTCGCAATGGCGCGATCTCGAAAATCGGCACCTGTCAGAATGGGACGGAAAAAGCGCACGGGGAGAAGGCCACTTCGTACTGTGATGAATCGCTGGTCACGAATGCTGCGGCCGCGCGTTCGTGACCAGAAAGACCTATTTGATGCGCCTAAACAAACGCCTTCCGGGTCGTCGTGAGTCAGGCCGCGAGCAGCGCGTCGGCGGGGCCGAAAAACTCATGATGAATGCGCCCAGCAGGCACACGAGCGAGCGACCAAGGCCGACACGGCGTCGCGCAGGAATGGGCGCCGGTCGGGCAGCCGGCGGCGGAGGAGGGGGCAAGACCGGGCCGTGTCTTGCAGGGATAAGCCCGTGTTTTCCGCTGTTTTCATCCTGACCTGTCTCGCCCCGCCGGTCCGCGATGGAAATAGCCTTCGGGTTGAGCGCGGGCACGTCTGGCTGATTGATATCAATGCGACAGGGCGGGCGCTGCCGAGGGCGCGGCGATCACGCGGCCCTGGCGAACTTCTTGACCTTGATATCGTGCTCGTGCGCGCGGGCCTGGGCGAGGTCATAGGTGGTCTGCATGCGCAGCAGTGTGTCCGCCTTCACGCCGAATGCCTTCTCGAACCGGATCGCCATGTCGGCAGACAGGCTGGCACTGCCGTTCAGCAGGTTGCTCAGAGCCTGCCGGGACACCCCGAAATGCTCTGCCAGCGCGGTCACGCTCACGCCTGCGGGCTCGACGATTTCGGTCTTCAGCCAGTCCCCGACATGGACCGCGAGAGACGGGTGCATCCTAAGCGCCATGATAGTCCTCCAAATCCATATCGATCAGCGCGCCCTCGTCATTGATGCGGAACGTCAGGCGCCAGTTTCGTGTCACCGTCATCGACCAGCTTCCCTTGCGGTCGCCCGTCAGCTCATGCAGCCCGAAGTTCGGCGGTATGGCCAGCTCCTCAAGGTCTTCGGCGGCGTCTATGTACGCGAGCATCTTGCGGAGTCTGCCGGTGTCGCCGACAAGGCCCTTGGGATTGCCGGTTTCGAAGAACCGCCGCAGGCCTTTGTGGCGGATGCTCACGATCTCCATGGCGCGACTCTGATGCAGGGCTTATCGTTTGTCAAGTGTCACTTGTCGCTTGACGAAATCGGTCGCGGCATGATCGGGCGACGGCGCGCCCCAACCGAACGAACCGGACCGAACCGACCCTCGACGGGGGCGTCGTCGATGCCATCCGCGCGGGACGTGGTGGTCAAAGTGCGCTTGCGGGCGCGAGGGGAGGGCACCCCGCGCCCGCGTGCGCTTCAGGCGGCGAGCCTCGTGGTTTCCGCGTTTGGCGCATCCGCTGCGACCGGCTCCGGCCCGGCTTCGGCGTAACGCGACGCCGGGAACCGCATCCAGCGCGGCACCCAGCGCGCGGTGCGCGGACGGCCGTTGCTGCCACTGAGATGGTCGGCGAGGATCGACCGGAGCACCTTGCCCGCCGCGCCGTGATTGGCGTCGGCGATCGTCTTGCCCGCCACCTCGGCAACGAGTGCGGAGAGGTTTCCCTTGTCGCGGACGAGGCCGAGGAAGGCGTCGTCGGCCTGCCACCAGTCGGCCATGTCGATGCCGAGATGGACGCCGAGCGCGGCGATGACGGGATCGCCCGCCGCGAGCGTTTCGCCCATGACGACGGCGAGGATATCGAGAACGACACCGTCGGGAAGCTCGGCGAGACGCAGGAACAGCGCGGCAAGGTCGCGTACGCCGTAGGCGCCGATGACGCTCGGGCAGTCGGCGTCGAGTCCGAGCACGTCGAGGACGGCGCGGCGCTTGCTGTCGAACGCGGTTTCTCCGGCGGAGGTTTCGACGCTTTCGGCGACGGCGTCGCTGGGCGCCGTCTGCGGTTCACGGCGGACCGACCACAGGGTGGAACCGCAGACCGCGTGCGCGAGCATGAGGCGGAGCGCGGCACCGGGATGCGCGGTGAGCACGGCGCGGACGGCGGCATGGCGGTGGAGGTCGAGATAGGCGCGGAGCGACTTGCTGATCTCGGCGCGCGGCAACGGGGCGGGCGCGGCATCGGCGCCGCCTTCGCGAAGCCGTTTCGCCTCGCGGCGGGTGATATAGCCTTCGTGGAAGACGACCTCGCCGGTGCGGCGCACGTCGATGTAGACGCGTCCGCCCTTGCGCCGCGCGCATTTCTCATGCTCCCAGCTTTGGAACGGCGTGTCGGGGCCAAGGATGACGACCTCCTGCCATCCCGCCGCGCGGTACGCGTCGGCGCGGGCGGCGACGGCGGCGTTCTGCGCGGTCCAGAACGCGTCGGCATCGGCGAACCAGCGCGTTTCCCTGAACAGGTCTTCGGCAATCGCGAGGCCGCTCGCATCGACATCGAACAGCGCGTGATCGGCGGGAATGGACGCGCCGCCGAAGAGCCCTGCCCTCAGGCGCTCGCCGGTGGGGGCGTGGCTGTCCGCGTCATCGAGACGCGCAAGCCATGCCTGCTGCTGGCGCTTGGTGGCAAGGGTGAGGTGGCGGATGCTCGCAGTGTCGATGTCGCCGCGCCGGTAGAGGCTGCGGAGGCGCGGCAGCAGGTTGCCGAGCGCGAGGATGCGGCGGACGGCGCTGTCCGCAAGCCCGAACGTCGCGGCGATGTCGGCGGGCGTGCGGCCTTCGCGGGTAAGGCGCACGAAGGTTTCCCACTGGGCGACCTCGTCGGGGTCGAGCCGGGCGAGGTTCTCGATGAGGGAGGCCTCGACGGCGGCGTCATCGTCGCTGTCGTCGATGATCGCGCAGGGTAGCATCGCGGCGCCTGCGTCGTCCGGACGTTCGGCGGCGACGGCGAGCGCGGCGTGGAAGCGGCGACGTCCGGCGACGATTTCGAAGGTGCCGCATGGCCCGCCCGCCCGGACGAGGATGGGGACGAGCACGCCGCGCGCACGGACCGAGGGGAGGATGTCGCCGACATCGGGCGGGCGCTTGCCGTGGCGCATGTTGGCGCGGCTGACGCTGAGATCGGCTCGTCGCGTTTTCCGAGCTGGCGGTGGCGCCTCAATGCGGAGGATGCTGCGGAATAGGTCCCTTGAAGCCGTTGCTCTGATTGCCAGAAATGCAGGTTTTGAGGTGCCGGTGTGCCGAGTTGGACGATTAAATTTCGGCGGCGAGCCGTCGTACTTTGTGCGTTTTGGATGAGGCCAGCCCGACTT
>TARA_R110000782_G_scaffold37223_7_pt1 | contig 39508 bp, 40 predicted proteins | sample TARA_R110000782 | Tara Oceans TARA_R110000782 (sample SAMEA4397859) | marine metagenome | biome: Polar Biome; feature: [SRF] surface water layer (ENVO:00010504); material: water (ENVO:00002006), including particulate matter (ENVO:01000060) such as... | depth 5 m | reverse complement strand
TCTTTACTACTACTTTCCATTCGGCCAACCGGTTCCCCGGCGAGTAGCAATTGGCCGACCGTTCCGTCGATGGACCCCATACCCGCCAATAATGTATGGTATCCATCGCCGTGATCAATGATCAGCAGCAGCCCGTAATGCCGGAAAGGGCCGGCAAAGGCGATCTGACCATCAAAAGGCGAGATAATGGCCGCTTGCGGGCGCGTCTCTATCGTAATTCCCTTTTTATGGCTGACGTCGTCACTTTCATCATAGCGCGTGACGATTCTGCCGCCAACTGGTAATGGAAGCAAGCCTCTCGCATCCGTAAACTGACGGGTTGGACCTAGGCTGGCCAGTTTACGGGACACTTCCGGTTTTTGTACCGGCTGTGGGGGCTGTGCTATCTCTTTATCGGGTTCGACAGCGGCTAAAGCGTTTCTTTCTTTTTCCTTCGCGGCGATTTCTCGCTCAAGCGGTTCTTTCTCGGCAGCGAGTTGTCGGGCTTTGTCTTGCTCAATCCGTGAGAGCAATGCTGTCGTATCGCGAACCTCGGCAGCAAGTTTCTCAAGGCGTTGCTGCTCGTTCTCTCGTTCACTTTCTACCTTGCTTTGAGCGGCGCGTTTCTTCGAGAGAAGCTGATCTAGGGCGTCCTGTTCCGCAATGCGTTCGTCACGAAGCGCGCTGAATTCTTCTCTCTCCGTTGCATATTCCGCACGGAGGCTGGCCAGGGCGTTTAACTGGACAGCAAGCTGGTCCGCATCATTTTTAAGCTTCGGCAGGATCGATTGCAGCAAGGTAGAGGCCCGTAAGCTGTCGACCAGACCGGACGGGTTTCCCATCAAGGTTCCCTCCGGCTGGCGGCTAAGGTTAACCAGAGCGGACAGCGTTACGGCAAGTTCGGCATTCCTTTTTTCAAGGTCCTGGAGGGTATTGTCCTCCACTTGCCGTATCTGATCCAGCCGCTCTTCCACATCGACGAGTTTCTCATCAAGAAGCGTCAGATTTCGGGCTGCTGTAACGGACTGTTGTTTGAGGGTCTTGATTTCGCCGTCGAGGTTTTCAAGCTGAGCAGCAATATCTTCCTGCCGGTTCTCCGCTGCGCTCAATGCCGCTTGCAGGGCCTTGAGATCATCGTCTGGGGCGGCGAGGGAGGTCACGGGCGACAACAATATGATGATCCCAATCAAACCAATGGTTATGGGATATCGGTAAACGCGACGACGCGAACTGAACTTAAGACGCAACACGGTTTGTTTCCAGCCTCTCCCTCTCTTCGACAAGGTTTTTTCCGGTCATTTCCGGCGGAACTTCCAGCTTCATCAGATTCAATACGGTCGGCGCAAGATCGGCAAGCGTACCATCATGAACAATGGCATCGTTTTCACCTACAGCCACGACAAAGGGGACAAGATTTGTCGTGTGGGATGTATAGGGTGAGTTGGTATCAGGATCGCGCATCACTTCGATGTTGCCGTGGTCGGCTGTAATGACCATCGCGCCGCCGACTTCTTTGATCGTTTTGGTGAGATCGCCAATACATTCGTCAATCACTTCGACAGCCTTGATCGCGGCCTCCATCACTCCGGTATGTCCAACCATGTCCGGATTGGCGAAATTAACGACGATCAGATCAAACTTCCCGGATTTGATGGCTTCAACCAGTCTATCCCGGACTTCAAAAGCAGACATTTCAGGTTTTAGGTCATAGGTCGCGACTTTCGGGCTGGGAACCAGAATGCGTTCCTCTCCCTCATAAACCCGTTCTTCGCCCCCGTTCAGGAAAAAGGTGACGTGGGCATATTTCTCCGTTTCCGCAATGCGGAGCTGCGTTTTGCCGGCGCTGGCGACAACTTCACCAAGCGTTTTTTTGACATCTACTGGCGGAAACAGAGCCGGAGCTACATCGGCGAGGGCCGCCGAATATTCGACCATTCCTTTTACAGCGACAAGTGCCGGACGGCGGTGGCGGACAAAGCCCGTGAAGTTTTCGTCAGTGATCGCCGTCAGAATTTCCCGGGCCCGGTCGGCGCGGAAGTTGGCCATGATAATGGCATCCCCGTCTTTGATGCCATCATATCCTTCGGCAATGCGAGGGCTGATAAATTCGTCCGTCTCACCCGCTGCGTAGGCAGTTTCAAGGGCCACGGCGGCATTTGAGAAAGGAGCGCCGGTTCCGTCAAACATTGCGTTGTAAGCCTGTTCAACCCGGTCCCAGTTTGTATCCCGATCCATCGCAAAATACCGACCTACTAGCGTCGCAATATGACAATTGGTCAATCTATTGAGCTTGGCTCCAAATTCGGTTACATAGCCGGCACCGCTTTTCGGTGGTGTATCACGACCATCCATAAAGCCATGGATGTGAACAGAAATTCCCGCTTCCGATATGATCTGGGCAAGGGCAACCATATGATCCTGATGCGAATGTACCCCCCCCGGTGATAGCAGACCGGCAATATGACAGCGTCCACCTGAGGCTTTTAATCTGGAAATAACGTCAAGAATTTCAGGATTTTTTGCCAGGAGCCCCGTTTCAATTTCATGGTTGATACGGGGAAGATCCTGAAGAATGACGCGCCCGCCACCAATGGTCATGTGGCCGACCTCGGAATTTCCCATCTGACCGTCCGGCAGGCCGACATCCCTCCCGGAGGTCCCCAGCAGGCTGTGCGGTCGCGTAGCAATCAGGCGATCCCAGTTCGGTGTGTTTCCAGCCGCGATGGCGTTATCGACCGCAGTTTTGCTATATCCCCAGCCATCGAGAATACACAGCATTACCGGCCGCGGGGTTGATTGGTCAGGATGATTTTTCATAATCGCCTTTATAATCCCCTTAAACTTAAGATTCCATTATTATCATACGCGATGATAAGGGTGGTTCGACAAAATCGAAGATGCACGGTACAGCTGTTCCGCAAGTAGCCCCCGCACCATCAAATGTGGCCATGTCATGGGCCCGAGAGACAGAAGCTGATCGGCCTTGTCGAGGGTGGCACGGCTATGTCCGTCCGCACCGCCAATTAGAAATGCGAGATTCTGTATTCCTTCATCAGCATATTGGCCGAGCATTTTGGCAAACTCGGGGCTGGTCATGGATTTCCCTTTTTCGTCCAGCGCGATCAGGGTGGCACCGTCGGCAACGGCGCTTATCAAAAGCTCAGCTTCCCGGGCCTTGCGTTTTTCACCTTTAAGGGGCTTTTTCTCCTCAACCTCTCTCAGTTCTATCGGCCAAGGCAGGCGGCCTGCATAGTCCGCATACATTTCCTGCAGCGGTCCGCCCCGAAACCTGCCAACGCTGGCGACAACGAGGCGCATCCACTACTCCTCTTCCACAGAAGCCAATTCCCTTACGGGATGCTAGCTGATCATCTCCATCGGAATATCCGGCGCCCAGATTTTCTCCAGGTTGTAGAAATTCCGAACCTCCGGGCGGAAGAGATGAATTATGACATCACCGGCATCGACCAATATCCAGTCGCCGCTGGTTTGTCCTTCCGTCCGAACAGTGCCAAAGCCCTCTTCCTTGATGCGCGTTTTCAAATGATCTGCCATTGCCGCCACCTGTCGGGTGGAGCGACCGTTGGCAATAATCATGTAATCAGCGAAGGAAGTTTTTCCGGCAAGGTCGATAGAGACAAGATCTTCCGCTTTGTCGTCGCTCAATGTTTTTTCAACGAGATCGCGGAGTTTAGCAACTACAGCTTTGTTAGCTTTCATAATAGGGATCAATTATTCTCCAGTTACAGTGATCAATTTCACATCCTTACTCTTATAATTTGGGAATTTTTTGGCTTAAGAGCAAGTATTTCCTGCATTGTCACGATATTTTCTTATTTGAGTGCTGCTCAGCTCAATCGTTGTTTCCGGCAAAAATGCCCAGGCGGGAGGGCGCATATCCGCCAGCTGGCGTCGGTAATCACCCTTGAGCCCGCTCTTAAGGCGCTGGCGTCGGTATTTGAGAGCAACCTTTCCGTTTAATGCTTTATAGGTATATCCGGGGCGATTGAACACCGCGATCGGAACGAGTGACATAATCTGCTCCCATTGCTGCCATTCGGGCAGTTGGACCATATTATCCGCACCCATGAGCCAGACGAATTTGTGTTGCGGATATGTCTTTTTGAGTGCGGCAAGGGTACGTACTGTTCGTTGCTCCCCTATGCGGGCTTCAAAATCGGAGACCACAATTTTGGGGTGCCGTGCAATTGCTTTTGCGGCGTCAAAGCGCTCGGTGAAACCTGCCATGCCCTTTTGGGATTTCAGAGGATTTTGCGGCGATACCAGCCACCAGACCTGATCCAGGCCCAGCAGGCGCAGCGCGGCCAGACTTATCCTGCGATGCCCGTCATGGGCAGGGTTGAACGAACCGCCCAGCAATCCGATTTTCAGGGCCTGCATAATAAACTCAAGGCCGCGTCTGGCCAGTCCCTTTAACGACGTATTTAAAGCTGGTCAGCTGTTCAACACCAACCGGTCCGCGGGCATGCATCTTGCCGGTGGAAATGCCGATTTCCGCACCCATGCCGAATTCTCCGCCATCTGCGAACTGGGTGGAGGCGTTTTGCAGCACAATCGCGCTGTCAACTTCCCGCATGAAAACATTCGCGGCGGCATCGTCCTCTGTGATGATGCAATCGGTATGATGCGAGCCATATGTATCGATATGGTCAATCGCCGCGGCCAGATCATCGACAACCTTTATGGAGAGAATGGGCTCAAGATACTCCGTGTGCCAGTCGTTTTCGGTGGCGGCTTTGACACGGGAATCAAGGGCCTGAACGGCCTCATCGCCGCGCACCTCGCATCCGGCTGCCAACAGGTCATCCAGAATATCGGGAAGCAGCTGTGTCGCTACATCCCGGTTTACCAGAAGAGTTTCGAGCGCGCCACAGATGCTGACCCGCCGCATTTTGGAGTTGAACACGATCTCGCGCGCCTTGGCCGGATCGGCCTGTTCGTCGATATATATATGCACCAGCCCGTCAAGATGGGAGAAAACCGGAATGCGGCTTTCCTTTTGCACACGCTCGATCAGGCTACGGCCACCGCGGGGAACGATCACGTCAACGAACTCACTCATACTCAGAAGTTCGCCAACAGCGGCGCGATCGGTTGTCGGGATCATCTGGATCGCTTCAACGGGCAGTCCGGCTGCGCGTAGCCCATCCTGCAGGCAGGACCATATAGCCCGGCTGGAATGAAAACTCTCTGATCCACCACGCAGGATACAGGCGTTGCCCGCCTTCAGACAGAGGCTTCCGGCATCCGCGGTGACGTTGGGGCGTGATTCATATATGATTCCAATAACTCCGAGCGGGACGCGGACGCGCGATATTTCAAGGCCATTCGGACGATCCCAGTCAGCGATGACATCGCCAACCGGGTCTTTCAATGTTGCAATTTCATCCAGCCCGGCAGCCATGGATTCGATGCGGGCATCATTGAGTTCCAGCCGATCAAGGAGTGCGGGCGATATGTTCTTCTCGCGGGCCGCCGCCATATCTTTTGCATTGGCTTCAAGAATATCCTGACGGCGGGCGCGCAGGGCGCTGGCGGCTTCTTTCAATGCCTTATTCTTCGCATCCGTTGGAACGAGAGACATCGTCTTCGCAGCTTTGCGTGCGCTACGGCCCAATTCTTCCATCATCTGGGCGATGGAGTTGCTTTCGGTGATTTGAGGCTGTGCAGTCATAGAGTTTCCCCGTTCCTGGGATTTAGTTTAACGCAAGTTCGTCACGATGAATCATTTCATTGCGGCCAGAATAGCCGAGAATTTCCTCGATCTCACCACTTTTATGGCCAATGATACATTCGGCGTCTTCCGAAGAATAGGCGACAAGTCCACGGCCAAGATCCTGTCCCTCACTGTTCGTCACCATTACGAGGTCCCCGCGCTCGAACGGTCCCTCAACTTTTATGACCCCCGCAGGCAGCAGGCTTTTGCCGGACTTGAGTGCTCTTTCCGCTCCTTTGTCAATGACAAGGCGGCCACGGGAAGAGAGGCTTGCCGCAATCCATTTCTTGCGCGCTTTGCGGGGTGTATCATGGGCAATAAAGCAGGTACTGTTGGCGCCATCTTCAAGTGCCTGCAGGGGATGCAGGATCGTGCCGCTGGCAATAAACATGTTGCATCCTGCGGCCATGGCAATTTGCGCCGCCTTGAGCTTGGTCTCCATCCCCCCACGGCCGACATCGGTTTTCGTCTTGCCTGCCATCGCGAGAATGTCATCACTTAATTCGGACACCTCGCGGATTAGTTGGGCGCCTGCACCGCTTTTCGGATCTGCCGTATACAGCCCATCCACGTCACTTAACAGGATCAGGCAATCTGCCGTAATCATCTGAGCAACTCTGGCTGCAAGGCGGTCATTGTCGCCATAGCGGATTTCGATCGTGGCGACTGTATCATTCTCGTTCACGACAGGTAGCGCGCCGAGAGAGAGGAGGGTGGTAATTGTGCTCCGGGCGTTTAGGTAACGGCGACGTTCTTCGGTATCGCCGGGCGTGAGCAGAATCTGTGCAACCGGAATATTTTCAAGCGCAAGAATTTCCTGATAGGCGTGAGCGAGCTGGATTTGACCGGTAGCCGCGGCTGCCTGGCTCTCTTCAAGTCGCAGGGGCGAGTTTTTCAATCCCAATATATGGCGTCCCAATGCGATTGAACCGCTTGAGACCACGAGGACCTCCTGACCGCGGCGGCGCATTTTCGCGATATCCTGACTAAGAGCAATAAGCCAGTCGCGGCGCAATCGCCCGTTCTTGCTGTCAACAAGCAGGGACGAGCCAATCTTAATAACTACACGTTTCGCGCCTGTGAATCTGCTGATCAGGGTTGCCATGTGGTCGGCTCTTCTCCAGCAATTGATTGTTCTTCCGCTTCCTGTTCTACCTTTTCGGCGACTTTGCTGACGTCTACAATCTTCAGAAGCGCGAAGAGCAGGGGTTCGACATTCTCGCCAATCACGGCCGAAATGGCATGCACCGGTTTCTTCGAGATGCTCTGGAGTGATTTTACCTTCGCCTTCAACTCATCATCTGTCACCGAGTCCATCTTGTTAAGTGCGATGATCTCGTCTTTGCCTGCTAGATCATCGTCATATGCGGCAAGTTCGTTACGAATTGTCTTGTATGATTCGACAACATCGTCTGCCGTTGCATCAATCAGATGCAAAAGGACCCGGCAGCGTTCGACATGCCCCAGGAAACGATGTCCAAGGCCTACTCCTTCCGATGCTCCTTCAATCAGGCCCGGTATGTCAGCAAGCACAAACTCACGCGATCCAACAGCGACTACGCCAAGCTGTGGGACAAGGGTTGTAAAGGGATAATCGGCGATCTTCGGCTTTGCCCGGCTTGTGACGCTCAGGAAGGTCGACTTGCCGGCATTTGGCAGCCCGATCAACCCGACATCGGCAATCAGTTTCAGGCGCAGCCAGATCCAGCGCTCTTCTCCGGGCCACCCTGGTTCGAATTTGCGGGGTGCGCGGTTTGTCGAGGTTTTGAAAGCGGCATTGCCGCGTCCCCCGTCTCCGCCTTTGCAAAGAGTAATTCGTTGCCCGACTTCAGTAAGGTCCGCAATGAGTGTTTCATTGTCTTCTTCGAGAATTTGGGTGCCGACCGGGACTTTCATGACGATATCATTTGCCGCCGCGCCACTACGGTCGCGTCCCATGCCATGACCGCCGTTTTTGGCTTTGAAATGCTGCTGGTATCGGTAGTCGATCAGGGTATTCAGCCCCTCGACGCATTCAATAATGACCGAGCCGCCACGCCCTCCGTCACCGCCGTTGGGTCCCCCGAACTCAATAAATTTTTCACGCCGGAAACTCAGCGCACCGGGCCCGCCATTACCGGAACGGAGATATACCTTGGCCTGATCGAGGAATTTCATTTCGCTGCCGTCTGTTGCCTAGTTTGACGGGACACTGCCCGCAAGATTTCAAAATAAAAAAGGGGAATGGCCGGACCATTCCCCTTCTCAAATCTTTTAACCGTCGGAGGCGGGCGTTATGCCTGCTGCTCTACGGATACATAGATCTTTCCGCCACTTTTCTTGGTAAATTTAACATTACCATCGGTAACGGCGAAGATGGTGTGATCCTTGCCAATGCCAACATTCTCACCCGGGTACCATTTGGTGCCGCGCTGGCGCAGAATAATATTTCCCGGGATTACCTTTTCGCCACCATATTTCTTGATGCCGAGGCGGCGACCGGCTGAGTCACGACCGTTGCGGGATGAACCGCCAGCTTTCTTATGTGCCATTTAGCTTACTCCTCGGTTTTCTTGGCGGCGGTCTTCTTCGGCGCCGCTTTCTTTGCGGTTTCTTTCTTCGGTGTCGCGGCCTTTTTCGGCGCTGCTTTCTTTGGAGCGGCCTTTTTCGGTGCCGTTTTCTTCGGCGCGTCCTCAGCTTTTTCCGTTTTCGAAGCAGTTTCAGCTTTGGGTTCAGCGGCCTTTTTCGGCGCCGCTTTCTTCGCGCCCTTTGCTGCGATGTCGGTTATCCGGAGCACCGTGAGGTCCTGGCGATGACCTGCCTTGCGGCGGTAGTTCTGGCGACGCTTCTTCTTGAAAACGACAATTTTATCGGCGCGCGCCTGTTCCAAAAGCGTGGCGGAGACGATAGCACCTTCGATGAGAGGAGCGCCAACGGAAAGGGCGCCGTCATCACCAGAGATTGCCAGAACCTGATCCAGCTGTACATTATCGCCAGCTTCGCCTGCGAGGCGCTCTACCTTGATAACATCATCTTTGGCGACTTTATATTGCTTGCCGCCGGTTTTGATCACTGCAAACATGGCTGATCCGTTTCGAACATAATTAACAGGCCGCAAAGACCGATTTCTTAGCGCACCGTGATTGAAGGGCGCAATATATCCATGGCCCGGGTGAAGTCAACATGATTCAGGCCTTGTATTAAAGTTTTTACCTGATTCTACGCTTGCGCCGCAATAACCCATGCGTTACAAGCCTGATCCTTGTGACGAAGAGCAGTTTTGGGTGGTTTAAGATGACTCAAAAGGCTCTTTTTAAATGCGGTCGGTTGGCAGAGTGGTTGAATGCGCTGGTCTCGAAAACCGGTAAGGGTGCAAGCCCTTCGAGAGTTCGAATCTCTCACCGACCGCCACTTTCCCGAGTTATATTTATAGTTATATAAGATTAATTGATGCTCTTATCGATGAAATTAAGTGTTCAAAACGAGCTGACGGTTCCTTTTTTCTAAGGCAGTTTTGTTCGCAATTTCACGTATTTCTGATGATTTATTAATATATAAGTTTCTAAAATTCGACCCGATAGATTGACATTATTGCTTTAACCTGACACCAATTAGTTCCCCCACATCCCTGCATGTCATGCAAGATCAAATAGGGTTGCCCCGCCGCTTTAGCTTTGGAAATAAAGCAGCGGGGCTGGGGATAGTAGTCATTACCTGGTGCCTGTCCTGGCTACTATCCCCAATTTCGATAAGGTTAAAATCTTCCTCATCGCGATGTCGTTAAATCCAACTTGTTCTATACTTTTTCACCTAACCAACCAACCAAAGGGGTTAAAAATGAAAAAGTTTGAATACACGACAGATTTATGCCGGTCCGGTCACCTCGTTGACATGATGCGTCCAATCGTAAAAGCGATGAACCGGAGCGGTTTCAAGTACAGTATCCGATATGATATGGACGGGTGGGCGCACGCCCGCGCTGCAATGGACCCTAGTCATACCGTTGTGATGCCGACATTTGATCCTGCGGTGTGCGATCAATCGGACAGCTATTGGATTGAGGCGACGAACAGCGAGAATGAGGTCTGTGCCGTTATCGCGGCGCGGCGATTTGATACGGAAGACTTCGTCGAACTTATGCGGACCGGGCATGTCTGGGCTGACACCCCTAATCATCATCGGTTGAGGCTGTCTCTGCCATCGAGTTTTGCTATGCGGGGCGCCATACTGTATCGTGGCGGCTTGTGCGTTCGAAAGGATCATCGGAAATCCGGCCTTTCCTGGGCTCTGCCGCGCTTGGTTGCGCTCATATCAATTGACCAGGGCATTGACTTCATAGTCTCCCATAATCTGGCGGATCTTCATGGCAACGGATTTACGTTTCGCGTATATGGGCATGCCGGATCCGAGCTTTGTTTTGACGGAACGGAATATTTCCCTCCCACGGAGGATAAACGGAAGGCTTTCTTCGTCTGGACTGACTTGCGTTCCTCCCTCAGGAATGCCAGACGGGACAACGATGTCCTGATAACGGGCGGCGACAAGCAACTCTGTGATCTTGCCTTTCTCGCGCAGAGGCCAAATCAGGTGAGTGTACCGCCGCGAGTCGAAATGGCTCTTAGTCACCATTGATAGGCGGGGAAGACCGGAAATCTGCGGGAATGTATAGGCCGATGTAATGGCGTCTCTCGATAACTGGTCTTCCCAATCCCCTAGGATCAGCCCTTTATAATTTGTGTAATTATGCATTTGAGTCCGGTTGTCATACTCAAGTACCTTGAATGCGAATGCATTTTCATGGTTCACATCAATACGATGGAAGAGTATGTCCGGAAAACGGCTTCTAAATACCTCCATCGGAGGTATTTTGCTGGCGACACCTAACTCATCACTTGTGTACAAATAACCAATAAGGTTATTGATGTCTTGGCACAGCGAGGTTGCGCTCTCAAGCGTAACTTGAGTTTCCTCGATGGAATAGTCCTGGGTGGCCCAGACGCTCGTTTGAATTTCCAGTGGTTGATGCACTATCGATAACGCCCATTCTACTAGTTCAACGATATGTTGAATTAAGTAAATGCGTTTATCAAGGTTAAATGTGTTTAAAATTGCGCATACTTGAAAAAAATATCAAAAAAATTTCAAGTGACCTGTAATTTATAGCTCGCGCGTGCAATGTCAGGCGTCACAGCTTTGGCAAAAGAGTCAAACTCACTCCACAAATTCTCGGTTGGTTGAAAAACCTTTCGACGCTGATCCTTGCTATCTGTCAGTGAGTTTAGAAGTCCTTCTTTTTCCATTGCCCCTACTTGTACAGTGATTGTATTTCTTGCTCTGCCGGTGACATGCGCAAGGCCACTGACATCAATTGACCTCCCTTGGAGAGAAGATTCGATCACAAAAAGCGCTATCTCCCATTGCACATCATTTTCAAATGCAGATTGCGTGCGTCTCCTGGAGCGGATCGACAGCAATAATGTACTGAGCGCATGGCGAGTGTTTGAATTCTTCATTACTGTACTTTGCAAACTCAACATGGACGCTCGAAACATATGACATAGAACGGTATGTTAGGCTGTAAGAGCCAACAAGTCCACAACTATATAGAGTTCTATCAGGTTAAGCCTGAAGGCAGCCATTGTGCTGTTGCTGTTGGCCAAGATAGGCGAAACCATCATATGGAATTTCTTATATTGCGCCTTTGCTTCTAAGATCGGCAATATGATCTTCACTGATCCCGAGTGACTTGAGTACGGCATTTGTATCCTGTCCGTGTAGTGGGCCGGTTATGTTAACCTTGCCTGGCATTCGGGCAAATTTTGGCGTGACAGCCTGCATGGCAACCGGCCCGAGTTCTGGATCATCGACTTCAATAATGGCTTCGCGGGCGCGATACTGCGCTGAATTGAATATATCTTCTATTGAGAATACCGGACCACCTGCAACGCGTCCGGAGCGCATCTCTTCTATTGCTGCCAATTGCGTCCTTTCTGAAAACCACTTGCCGACAATTTCGTCAAGTTCATTAGCATGTTCGACCCGCTTTTTATTGGTTGCAAACCGTGGGTCGGTAATCAGTTCTGGCCGACCCATTTGTCGGGCAAAATTTTCAAAAATCGATTGGGCTGAAGCACTTAATGAGATCCATTTGCCATCCTTGGATTGATATATGTTGCTGGGGGAGGCGTACTGGCTTCTGTTTCCGGAGCGTTCCCTGACATGTCCAAGCTGGTCATATTCGATTGGGAGGAACTCGAGAATGCGAAACATGGACTCCACGAGTGATAGGTCGATAATCTCGCCCGGTGCGTCAGGATTCTTCGCTTTATTCCAACATGCGATCATGATTCCGAGTGCCCCGAATATACCAGTGGTGGCGTCGGCAATCGGGAAGCCGATATGCATCGGGCTTCGATCTTCGTATCCGCAGAGATAGGTAAATCCGGAAAAGGCTTCTGCGACGCGTGCGAAGCCGGGACTCGTCGCGTTAGGACCGGTCTGGCCATATCCGGAGACGCGTAGGATTACAAGACCCGGATGGCGGTCCTGAAGAACATCGGGCCCTAGCCCATATTTTTCGAGTGTGCCCGGACGGAAATTTTCTACAAGAACATCAAAGTTGCTGATGACGTCGAGAAGGAGTTCACGCCCCTCTGGTGTGCGAACATCAAGGGTTATGCCTTTTTTGTTGCGGTTCGTCACTTTCCACCACAGGGCTTTGCCATCTTTGTGAGGAGGAAGCGCGCGTAACGGATCTTCACTTCCCGGAAGCTCCACTTTGACAACATCTGCGCCAAAATCTGCGAGAAGTGAAGAGGCCATCGGGCCCGCCAGCATGGTTGCCAGATCCAGTATTTTAAGTCCTGATAGAAGTTGTGGGTTTTCGTTCATTGGTTTCCTATCTGTTGATGGCGTCAAATTCTTCGCCAATTAGCTTTGCAGCCTCGATGGCCGCCGGCGCATATTTTTCGATATTTTCTTTGTTGTACCGTCCTTTAGGCATGGCGATTGCGATGGCGGCGAATACTTTTCCATTTTTGTCGTAGGCGGGAGCTGCAACACCCGCCGCTTCCGCCGCCCATTCTCCTTGAGCCGTACCCCAGCCGAAAGACTTTATGAATTCCAGTCGATCCAGTAGCACTCGCTTGGTCAATCCATACTCCTTTGAAGGAGGATCGTTTTCCATAAACAAACAAAGAGCTTCCAGCTCCTCCGAATCCATACCGGACACAAGGCAGGCACCGGATCCGCTCAGATAAAGGCGGTTGCGTCGGCCGACTTCCATCACATAACGGACGGGTTGGAAGCTTGGTTCACTCGCGATAACGACACGATCCCAACCTTCGCGAACAAGAATGGTCACCGTTTCTCCCGTCTCGTCACGCGCTTTGCGTAAATGTTTTCTCGAGATTTCCGCCAGGCTGTTGCGATCCAGCATGGCGTCAACAAGGGCAAGACAGCCGAAGGAAAGGGAGTAACGATCATTTTGCGGGTCCTGGCTTAGCAAGCCCTCATAAACAAGTGTGCGGGCAAGCCGGAACGTTGTGACCTTATTAAGCTGCAATTCATTTGTCAGTTCTTTAAGCGACATGTCTCGCGTGCCGCCGTTGAAGGCTCTTAAAACGGCGACAGCGCGGCTGACTGTCTGCAAATATTGTGTCGGATATTTCTTCGGCGGCTTCACGATGATTTCTCCCAAATTGTAAATCGCTTCATCCGGCTTAGGTTCGCGCAATTGTATGACATGACTTGATGGTTCTTGACTACCATAGCCATTTCAGGATATTGTTTCAATATAAGATATTTCATTTCAAATAATGAAACAATAAGAATAATGCGCTAGCTTAAAACTAACGCAGTAATCCTAGGAGGAGGAGAATATGAAGCTTCTGAAACATATCTTTGCAAGTTCAGCGATATTACTGACTTTGGCCGTGTCGTCGGCACATGCGGATGACAATCCCATTAATATCCCATCCGGACCATTTGGAACGGGAAGCAACGCTTTGAGCGGCGCTATGGAGCAGATTTCAAAAAAGACGGACGCAAAGGTCAAGGTGGTTGCTGCGGAAAGTCCGGGGTTGGTGTTTAATCTGAAACAATTGAAGGCGGATCCGGGAAGTAAACCCGAGACGCTTACGCCCTACACATCCGGTCTGGCATATCTTGCTGAAAATGGATTAAAGCCTTTCGATGAGCCGACACCAGCACCAAAATTGATGGCAACCTATCTGTTGGGTTCAGTCTGGCTGGCTACGTTGGACGAAAATATCAAAGAACCGAAAGATCTTGTCGGCAAACGTGTCGGGCTAGGTCGCCCGCCACAGATTCTTTGGACGATTGAACCTGAGTTAATCATTAAACATGGCTGGGGTCTGGACGGACAAATTGATATTGAGTATCTCGGCACCAAGCAAGCCGCGCAGGCATTGTTGGACGGGACTGTGGATGCCGCTATTATTGGCGGGTATGCCGACCCGATTAACAAGACTTTCAAAGCAAGTCCGCAAACTCTAACCGTTGTCGGCAGTGGCAAGACACTTTATCATATCCCTTGGGGCGAAGAGGCCGTTGAGAAAACCATTGCGGCCGGTGTCGGGATTAACAAGATTACTATCCCTGAAGGTGCGATTGATGGTGTTACTGCAGATATGCCGGGGTTCTTCGATCCAATCGCATGGGGTGCCTATCCGGAAATGCCGGAAGAGACTGCTTACCAGATCACAAAAATGATTATCGAGAATGTTGGCACATTTAAGGAATATCATGCATTGGGCCAATTGATGTCTCGTGAGTCGCTCGCCTACGGTGTTGATCCTTCCAAGATTCATCCTGGTGCGCTTCGCGCATATAAAGAAGCAGGCCTTAAATAATCAAGACAATATCTACGACCCTCGCTGGCAATACTAGCGAGGGTCGATGACTATGAAGTTGGGGAGGTCCTTTATGGACAAGGGGTTTGACCGTACTATCAGAATTGCAGTTTACGTCGTTGCTTTGGCGATGGTTGCATATCATATGCTCAGCGCATATGGAATTCTGTTGGGGAGCATTGAGCATCAGACAGTGCATCTTGCCTTTATCTTCGGACTGACCTTTCTCGTCGTTGTTCGTTCTTCCGCCAGCCCGGTTCGGCGTTTGATATATCTAGCCTTTTTTGCCTGCGGTATGTTTGTTACGGCATATGTGTATATCAATCTCGATACACTGGAACAGAACGTCGGATTTCCTGCCCCAACGGATGTCGCCGTTGGCATTTTAATGATCATTTTGGCATTTGAGGGAACCAGGCAGGCCTGGGGCTGGATTCTGCCTATTGTTGCTTTGGTTTTTGTCGCCTATTTCCTGTTTGGTCATTATCTTGGAGGTCCTCTCTACCATCGAAACTTTCCGCTCGGATATGTCATATCCTATCTGTCAATTGGATTTTCTGGCATTTACGGGACATTCCTTTCAATCTCGGCGAACCAGATATTTCTGTTTGTTGTCTTCGGAAGTATGATGGGGCTCCTGCGCATTAATGATTTTCTGTATGAACTTGGAAAGCTGGTTGGGCGTCGCATTGCGGGAGGGCCTGGCCAGACGGCCGTTGTTTCAAGCTCCCTTATCGGCATGGTGTCCGGAGCAGCGGTCGCGAATGTCGCCATTACGGGTGCCTTTACGATACCTTACATGAAACGGGCCGGTTATTCCGCGCCCTTGGCAGGTGCAATCGAGGCGACTGCCTCGACCGGTGGTCAATTAATGCCCCCAGTGATGGGGGCGGCCGCATTCCTGATGGCATTTTTTGTCGGCGTCCCCTACACCGATATTATGATTGCGGGCCTTATTCCCGCGATTCTTTTTTATGTAGGTGTAATGCTTTCCGTACAGTTTGCCTCGACTGCGGCGGGTATCAAGGCGCCGCGCGAAATGCCGAACTGGTCGGTAATCGCTCGTGGTATTCCAATGTTTGTTATTCCCGTAGGAGTCCTGACAGGTTTACTTCTGTTTCGTTTCAGCCCTTCCTATGCGGCTTTTTGGGCGATCTGTACAGTCATTGTTCTAAGTTTCTTCCGGTCCGGCGGTAGACCGAAGGCTGCGGAGTATCTTGAATTTCTGACTGAGGGGGCTGTTGTCGGAGCTCAAATTGGTGTTTCCCTCTGTATTGTCGGTTTGATCTCACAGACACTTATAACGACCGGACTTGGTGGTAAAATAGCCGGTCTTGTGGAACTGTTCAGTGCGGGAAATCTTGTTATGGGTTTGCTGTTGACGATGATTGTTTCTCTCATCCTAGGATGCGGTGTTCCGCCTGTGGCGGCATATAGCCTTGTCGCTCTCGTGGCCATTCCCACGATTATCAAGATGGGTGTTCCGACAATGGCGGCACATTTTTTCTGTTTCTACTTCGCTATTATTTCTGCTGTAACGCCACCGGTTGCCATGGGGGCGCTGGCAGCTTCAGCGATCGCGAAAGCCAACTATTTTGCGACAGCAATGAAAGCTTTCAAGTTATCACTTGCCGGTTTTATCATCCCGTTCCTGATTGTTTTCAATCCGGCTATGACGTTGCAGAGCACGGATATGCTCAATGCCATCCTGTCCATTGTGGCTATCTTTATCGTACTGGCTGCAGGAACGGCATTGCTGTATGGGACCGGCGCAGTTCGCTTTAGCAGGCGCGATTGGATATTTGGACTTGTTGCAGTCGGTGCCTGTGCTACTTATGCTCTGTGCCGGAATATCCTCTCTGCAGAATTTGAATTATTCTTTTTCATTCTAGGAGCAGCATTTGCTGTGCTGCTTTTCTTGTCGCAGCTTCGACAAAAACGCATGGCCGTCTCAGACGCAGTAGTGAGTTGACACTGCTATTATGTTATTGGATTGAATATATCCGAAATCATCGCTATTTCCGCTTGCTTTCGCGGACGGTGGTGTAGGTCGTCGCCGCGACGATCATGCCACCGCCGATCCATATGTAGATATCCGGAACCTCGCCAAAGGCGAAATAGGCAATGATGGAGATCCAAATCAATCGGGAGAACTCAATTGGGAGGACGACTGGCGCTTCCCCGAACTTAAGGGCGTTCGCCATCGCAAATTGCCCCAGGCTCCCCGAAATCCCGATCGCAATCAGCCATAGGTAATCATGGAGGGTCGGCACGGTCCAGACGAAAAGCGCCGGGATCAATATGATCGGGGCCATGGTAATGGACATGTAGGCAGTCGTTGTCGCGGCGGACTCTGTCTTGCCGAGCTCCTTTATGATAATCATACAGACAGCCCAGCCAAAGGCGGCGCCCAAGGTTACAATACTCTCGATGCCAACGTGAGCTAACCCGGGTCGAACTATGACAAGGGTGCCAGCGAAGCCGATAAAGATTGCTGTCCACCGTTTCAGCCCGACCTTCTCCCCAAAAAAGAAGACAGCCAGAACGATTGCAAAAAGTGTCGCGGTAAAGCCAAGTGCTGTAACACGGGCCAACGGACCAATAGAAAGGGCATAGAAAAAGCCCATCATGCATCCGGCGTTGATAACGCCGCGCAGGATATGCATGGGCAGACGGCTTGTTCTAAGAATTCCATATCCGTGCCGGAAAAAAAAAGGAAGGATAGCAAGGAGGCCGAATACAAGCCGGAAAAAGGCGATTTCGAATGGATGAAGACTCTCCGACACATGCCTTACCGACGCATGCATCCCACACATCGAGAGCGTATAAAGGATCATCCAGAATATTCCGGTCAGATTATTGTTACGCAGGGAGGCCGCGCTATTTTGAGGGTCTGATGACACTGGCGAAATCAGCAAGGAAACTTGGCGGGGAGCATCGGGATACTTTCAACGCGTGAGCAGAGCTGGTCTTTTAATCCTATCATAAAGACTGAATGTGATCGGCGATAGAGGGGATCGTGATTAAATGCCTTTAATTCATGCTTTTCTTGTGACGATATAGACAGCGGCCAATATGAAGGGAATGGCAATCCATGTATTAAGGCTTGGCTGCTCTCCCAGAATAAAGATTCCGAGTAGCGTGCCCAATATCGGGACAACGTAGTTCACCTGTTGCAGCCGACCGGCACCGATGCGGGGAATAAGATAGAAATAAATCGCTGCCGCGAGAGCCGTCGGCCCAATTCCCAAATAAAGAATAGCCAATAGTGAACCAAGCGAAGCCGTTTGCGGTTGCCAATTTGCCATACTGATGATGCCGATGAACAGGGCACCGACAAGAACTGATGCCGCGGCTGTCTGCATTGGCTTTTCATGCGGAAAGCGGCGGGAGAACAATGCTGTAAAGGCGTAGCAAAAGGCGGCACCCAACAAGGCAAGCTGGGCAAGGGTTTCATACCCCATATCATCAAATGCGCTGGGCCCGACAAGGAGGCCTACCCCGCCGAAACCGACAAGTGCGCCCACAATTTTCCGTCTCCCGAGAGTTTCTTCATGATGGGCGAGTGGCGCTAAAACGAGTGTGACGACGGGCGCGATCCCCATGATAAGGGCGGCAAGCCCGCTATCCACACGCTGCTCAGCAAAGCTGATCAACAGGAATGGCAGTACATTCCCCGTAAGGCCAACGGCCGTGGCAATTAGCCATCCGCGCCATCCCATTTTAAGTGACCCCTTGCCAAGCAGCAAAATGAGAATGAGGAAGGCAGCGCCGATTCCCATCCGCCCTGCGACGACATCTACAGGGCTAACCGTCTCGACCGCAATGCCAATCGCCAGAAAGGAACTGCCCCAAAGCCACGCAAGGCAAAGCCAAATCGCCGTATCTTTTGGGTTCATGATCTTCCTCTTGATTGGTGATTATTGTCGAAGGCGGAAGTTTGGTATGGGCGATAATGTATATGCTGTAAGAAAATTCAATGAAATAGTCGAAGCTGACAAACGACCAGAAACGGCGCGGCAAGTTTAGCTCATAGAGTACTTCTTGGCAGAGTGAGCGGTGAAATGCCGCATGTCACTTAAAACGCATGACATTCCCGCAGTGAATGCTAATCTGTCAAGGAATGAACGGAAGGATTGTAGGGCATAATGTTTGATATCAGTGCGTTGGACCTGGCGCGAATACAATTCGCCTTCACCGTATCTTTTCACATTATTTTTCCGGCTTTTTCCATTGGACTTGCTAGCTATCTTGCCGTTCTTGAGGGGCTTTGGCTCTGGAAGAAAGAAGACCGCTATATGGAGGTCTTCAACTACTGGAAAACTATTTTCGCGGTCGGCTTCGGCATGGGCGTTGTCTCGGGTGTGGTGATGGCGTACCAGTTCGGCACAAACTGGTCTGTTTTCTCGGATAAAGCAGGGCCGGTCATCGGCCCGCTTATGGGATATGAGGTTCTGTCGGCGTTCTTTCTTGAGGCCGGTTTTCTCGGCATCATGCTGTTTGGGCAGAAACGCGTTGGCCCGAAGCTTCACTTCACCGCGACATTGATGGTTGCCGCGGGAACGCTGTTTTCGGCTTTCTGGATCTTGTCTGTTAATTCCTGGATGCAGACGCCTGCCGGTCATGCGATGAATGCGCAAGGTCAATTCATCCCAGATGACTGGATCGCCGTGATTTTCAACCCGTCCTTTCCTTACCGCCTGGTGCATATGGTTCTGGCGGCATATTTGACGACAGCCTTTGTGGTTGGTGCGGTTGGCGCCTATCATCTTCTGAAAGACAAGGCGAATGCACATGCGCGGCTGATGTTTTCCATGGCCATGTGGATGGCCGCAGTTGTCACGCCGTTGCAGATACTGGCCGGGGATCAGCACGGTCTCAATACGCTGGAACATCAGCCTGCAAAGATTGCCGCAATTGAAGGACATTATGAAAACGTAACGGGTGCGCCGCTCATTCTGTTTGGCATTCCCGATAACGAGAAGGCGGAAGTTCTGTATTCGATTTCCGTGCCTAAACTGGGCTCACTGATCCTCACGCATAGCTGGGACGGGGAATTGCAGGGGCTGGAATCTTTTCCGAAGGAAGACTGGCCGAATACATTTCTGATATTCTGGACATTCCGGATAATGGTCGGTATCGGGTTTATCATGCTTGCCATAGGCGTGTGGAGTCTGCTGCGACGATATCAAGGCGAGCTATACGAAGACCGCTGGCTTGCACGGGCGGTTACTCTGGCAGGGCCCAGCGGATTCGTTGCCGTATTATGTGGCTGGATCACGACGGAAGCCGGACGGCAACCCTGGACCATTTACGGGTTGCTGCGAACCTCCGAGAGCGCCTCACCTCTCGTCGCCGCCGAGGTTGGGACAACATTGCTCGCTTTTATTGCTGTCTATTTTACCTTGTTCGGTGTCGGGGTCTATTACATGTTGCGGCTGATGGCAAAAACACCGGAGAAAACACCCGAGACGATGGAAACACTGAAACGCGCAGTGGGCATGGTGAGCGCGTCATCCAATATCGATGAGTCAAGGACCTGAGGGAGGATAATGATGGAAATTGATTTACCTCTCATCTGGGCTGCACTCATTGCATTCGCAATTCTTGCCTATGTCTCGCTTGATGGCTTCGATCTTGGAATTGGCGCTCTGTTCCTGCTGGCACCGGAAAAATCGGGCCATCGCGATATCATGATGAACTCCGTTGCCCCGATCTGGGACGGGAATGAGACTTGGCTCGTGCTTGGCGGGGGTGGTTTACTGGCAGTGTTTCCGCTGGCTTACTCCGTGGTTTTGCCGGCTCTATATATGCCGATCATCGCCATGTTGCTGGGCCTGATATTTCGCGGGGTGGCGTTTGAGTTCCGCTGGCGGGTTTCACGCAAGTATCGCGTTTGGTGGGACTGGTCATTCGCTTTCGGTTCCCTGCTTGCCGCATTCGCTCAAGGCGTATGTTTGGGCACGCTGATACAGGGGATTGAAATTGTTGATCGCAGCTATGCAGGCGGCCGGCTTGACTGGCTGACTCCGTTTTCCATTCTGACAGGCATTTCACTTATCTTTGGATATGCTCTTTTGGGGGCCACCTGGCTCGTGATGAAAACGGAAGGTGAGTTGCAGGATATGGCGCGGAAATATGCCGTGATTACCGGTCTGATAACGCTGGCACTTGTGGGCGTCGTCAGTATCGCAACGCCATTCCTTGATGCGGAATATCATTACCGCTGGTTCGAAGGCGCCAATCTCGTCTACAGTATTATTGTTCCTTTCCTGATGGCGGGGTGTGCCGCTGTTCTGTTTTATGGACTGAAACAGAAAAGGGATATCCGACCCTTCTTCGCGGCCCATGGCATCTTTGTGCTGTGTTACATCGGTATCGGCATCAGTTTTTATCCGCGCATGATCCCGCCCGATCTTACCATCTGGCAAGCTGCAGCGCCCGACAAGAGCCTTGGCTTTTTGCTCGTCGGCGCGGCTTTTCTTATCCCGATCATCCTTTGCTATACGGCGTACAGCTATTGGGTGTTTCGAGGAAAAGTCGGCGAAAATGAGGGATATCACTAAATGCCCCGGCGACTGCGGCAGCTGCTCTGGTTTGTCGCTTTATGGGCGGCGGGTGTTCTGGTGCTCGGGGCAGTCGCTATGCTTATCCGTCTGGTCCTGATGCCCTCTTAAGTGAGACAGGCGTTCATGGTACTGCGGACCATATCATATCTGTTTTTGATAAATTGGTAGTCTGCCGGTGTTGTCGCAGCGAAGCCGGTTAATAACAAATCATTCCGAATAGAGCCGGGCAGGGAAGCTATTGCCTCGACAACGGCACGGTGAATCCGGTCAACTTCGGCTTTGGGTCGGCGGGTTGTGATATAGGGAAGACCCGGCGTTGGAAGCGTCTGGCCGATGATGCGTAAGCATCCCGTGGCGCGCTCATGGCGCATGGCCAGTTCCCAGGTGACCGCATCGATGGCGGCGACATCGACTTTCCTCTCGGATAGCTGTTGAATTGCATTTCGGTGAGACATAACCCTTTCAAATCTGGCGATTTTATTTAACGGAATGCCGGAGGCGTGGAAATGGGAGAAAAAGGCTGCCGCTCCGGACTGTGACAATGGATCATTATAGGCAAATACAGCGCCGTCGAGATCAGCACAGGTTTCAATGCCGCTGTCGTTATGCACGACGATAACGCTGTAATAGGAACCCGCGCCACAATCGATATCGTAGGCTGGCGTGCCAATCAGGGAAACGTCAGCCGAAAGATGATCCACAAATGGCAAACCGCATGTTTGCGCAATCAAAAGCTGCGGGCTTCGCCAGAGAGGAAAAGGATCGTCAGGACGAGACAGATATTCTGGCGGGGTAAAACCCTGCTCCGCAAGAGCCTCACGAAGGGTATTCCAGTATTCATTTGTTGCGTCATGGACTTCCGGCCAATCATACATCGGCAGGAGCGCTATGGGATTGTTCATCTGATCAGTCTGCGCACGCGATCAAAGTGGATCAAGAGGGAAGGCCACCGGTTCTTTGCGGGCAAAAGCATATTTTCGGATCACGTCGAGATAGCTTTTATAAAAATACCCCTGGTTCATCTCAAGGAAGCGGCTTTCATGAAGACGGAAAAGGCCTGGTAACCGGTACCACGCAACGGAAGGAAAGGCGTGATGCACTGCATGAAGATTGTTGTTCAGGAATAAATAGCGCAATACGCCCTGATCATCAATCAGAACGGAACGGACCCGGCGGTCCGGGTGTGCCTGATGCTCCAGAAACGTCCGGATCATCAGGACGGACATACCAAAATAGGTCGAAACCAGATATGCAAGAACGGGCAATGAGCCATAGAGCGAGAGTACGCCGAGAAAGATAACGCAAAGCAGAAGATGGATAATCCAGATTGAAAGAATGCGACGATTACCGCGGAAAATACTCTTCGCGTCTGCTTTGAGCAGCGTATAGATACTTAGCGCCGGACCTATGAGAAGCCGTCCGATCAAGGTGTTGTTTAACCTCAATAGCGCCTTGGTAATGCCGCCAAGCTCTTCCCACTTATTCGTTGCAACATACCAGCTTTCCGGATCCTCGACCGGATCGGTAATGCGGGCGCGTTGGTGATGCGTTAGGTGATTTTCCTTGAACCTTGGATATGGAAGAAAAATTCCAACCGGAAAATAAATGAGCAGATCATTGAAGCGGCTGTCGGAGAATGGATGGCCATGGATGCATTCATGCTGGAGTGAGGAATGAAAGGCAACCACCGGGACAAGCAGGGACGCTGTGAGCCAGCCTGGCAAAATAGTTGGCACAAACAGAAGAACTCCCCATACCCCGAAGCACAATAGGATTAATCCCAGAGTCCGGATTTCCTGTCGTTCACGCAATAACACTAACTACTGTCCTTTCGCCTTGAAAATTTGTGGCAAAATTATGACAGCTGTGGCAGGAAATATACAATGCGACAGTTCGCGAATTTTTATGTTATTATAAAACTTAAGTTTAAATATATAACTTAATATGGATTATGCTGTGAATTCACAACATTCAGGCATCGAACATATAGACAAGCGGGACGTTGCCGAAGCGTTTCGGGACAGAATGGCCCTCCTCCTGGCGCGAAAAGGGTTCAATCTGAGCCAGTTTGCCGAAAGCGTCGGTATCGACCGTTCCGCATTGAGCCAGTTTTTGGCGCCCGGCTCGACCCGGCTGCCGCGCGCGGAGACGCTTTGCACGATTGCCCGCACCTATGGCGTTTCCGTCGACTGGCTGATGGGGCTGATCGCCAATGACGAGGTGGCAAGCGAAGCAGTACCAATGATCGAGATTGAGCGGGTTACGGAGGCTTCCGCGAGCATCAAGCTGGCGACATGGCACCGTGAAGCCATGGGATATAAAATCCGCTATGTGCCGACGACCTTGCCCGATCTCTTGCGGACCGATGAAATCGGAAGCTATGAATTCGGCGATTTTACAAAAATCGAACGTGAGGCGAAAGAGCAGCAGATGCATGATCAGCTCAGCTATTCAAGGCGGCCGGAGACGGATATGGAAGTCTGCATGCCATTTCAGTCGATTGAGCAGCTCGCGAAGGGAGAAGGAAACTGGAGTCAGGTGCCCCGTCATGTGCGGAAAGATCAGATGGAGCATATGATCCGGCTGACCGAGGAACTCTACCCGACGTTTCGTCTTTTCCTGTTCGATGCGCGTAAGCATTATTCGGCCGCTTACACCCTGTTCGGCCCTCTCAGGGCGGCCATCTACATCGGTAACATGTATCTCCTGATAAATTCGGTGGAGCATATCCGCGCCCTGACGGGTCACTTTGATGGATTGATTCGGAACGCAGACGTCGCGCCAGACAAAGTCGCGGGAAGGCTTGTCGATTATATGGATATCCTGCGTTAAGGTAGGACCCAAAGCGATTGACGGGGAAGCTGTATGATAACCTCTGTTCCGGTTTGAAGCGATTCCGCCGTATTCGGTGACAGCAAGGCACTCAATTCCTGTTCTGCTGCAATGAGTTCCAGCCGCGTCTGGCTACCAAGAAATTTTTTGGATGTTATCGTTGCCGGAAAGCTGTTATCCGACCTTGCGCCAGAGCCGATTACAATATTTTCGGGCCGGATGGTTAAAAGTCTGCCGTCCGCGGGCGCATTTTCGGGCAGGACGATCTGCCCGAGCGGGCAATCGAATTTTCCTGCTTCAACCCTGCCTGAGATAAAGTTTCGGGCCCCGAAAAACTGCGCTACCTCACGGTCTTTCGGGTGGTTATACAGATTTTGCGGGATATCATACTGGCGAAGCCGACCTGAAAGAAGAAGCGCTATTTTATCGGCCAGCGTAATTGCCTCTTCCTGATCATGGGTCACGAAGAGCATGGTCGTTTTCATTTCCGTGTGAAGTGATTTCAGCAATGCCTGCATCTCCAGACGCAGGCTTTCATCCAAATTTGAAAATGGTTCATCCAGCAATAATATTTTGGGGCGCAGGATGAGGGCTCGTGCAAGCGCTACCCGTTGCTGCTGACCGCCGGATAACTCTGAAGGTTTGCGCTTCTCCAGGCCGCTCAACTGGACCAGCTCCAGGATTTCTCGGACGGCGCTGGCGATTTCCTCCTTGGGCCTCCCCCTCATTTTAAGGCCGAAGCTTACGTTCTCACCCACCGTCAAATAGGGAAAGAGAAGGTGATCCTGAAAAACCATCACCGCATCGCGGGATTGTGGTGGTTGTCTGAGTACGGAGCTGCCGGAAAACCGTATATCGCCTGAGGTTGGTGTAAGCAATCCGGCGATCATTTTCAGAATTGTAGATTTCCCACAGGCCGACGGCCCAAGCAATGCCGTCAGGGAACCGCTCTCAACTTCAAGGGAAACATTGTCTACGGCTGGTGTTTCTGAGCCAGGATAGACTTTTGTTAGATGTTCGAGCGCAAGGTCGCTCATATCCGGTGCATCTCCTCAATATTGCTGTTGTGTCCGGTCAGGTGCCGCGCGGCAAAAAGCAGTAAAAGGATACCTGGCAGAATATAGATCATGCTGATGGCGCCGGTGATGTCATTGCGGCCTGCGCTTGCAAAATTAAACAGTAGCAGCGGCAGAGTCACGACTCGCCCACCGCCGATCAGGAGCGTCAGGATATACTGGCTCCAGGAGACAAGGAATGTAAATAATGACCCGACGATGAGGCCAGGCAGAATGGCGGGCAGTGTTACATAATAGAAGGCCTGAAACGGATTGGCGCCAAGGCTTCGGGCCTGTGCTTCCGCAGCAGGATTGTAATTGGAGAATATCCCGGACATGACCAGCACCATATAGGGCAGCGTGGGTATCAAATGAACTATCATGACCCCGATAACAGACCCCGCAAGCCCCAACTTTAAGAATACGACATGAAGACCGAGTGCAACGGCGATGCCGGGCACGATCATTGGCGCCAATATGAGAATCTCAATGACGGCCTTGCCGCGAAACTGATAGAGCCCGAGCGCACGCCCCGCCGGAACGCCAATAATCATGGAAATACAAGTTGACCCAAGCGCAATCAATGCGGTTTGTCCAAGCGCGGGGAGGACTTCGGAAGTTGTCGAGAACACATAGCTCCAGGCCCGTAGACTGTATGAAGAGGGCAGAAGATCCGGGAAGAACCAGCTTCGGCTCACTGACCAGAGACCCAGCGGAACGAGGGGAAGTATCAACCAGCTTATCAACAGGGCGAGAGAGAGCCAGGCCAGTCCTGATAATCCGCGCTCCCGGTTGTCTCTCGCGTTCGATCCTTGAATATGCTTTTTCATTTTCGAATATACCGTCGTGCGAACCGCGCATAGCCATAGATCATGACAGCGCTCAGCAGGGCGATAATCATTGCCATGGCGAGAGCCTCCGGACGGGCATTAAGGTCTACATCGGTAAAAGCCTGATAGGCAAGTACCGGCAGGGCGGCAGGGTAACTCTGACCGAGCAGGGCCGGGATTTCATAGGCGCCGAAGGTGAAGGCAAAGACGATCATCCCTGCTGTCAGCAGGCCCGGCATCAACTGGGGTAGGAGAACATGGCGAAAACTCTGCCAGCGGCTGGCCCCGAGCGATTGGGCGACGGCCTCATAATCACGGCCAATTGTCTGCATATTTGCCAGCAGGATCAGGCCGATAAAAGGAACCTCTTTCCAGACATATTGCATAATTATCCCAATTGCCAGAGGGTCGAAGATCATGGCCGGGAACTCTGACGGCCTGGAAATCAGGGAAAATTCATAGGCAAGCCGGGCAAAAACGCCGGACTGGGAAAAAAGATATAGGATGCCGACGGCTCCCACCAGATGCGGCACGGTCAGGTTAATCTGGAAGAGAAAATTAACAACGGATCGACCGAGGAAACTCTGGCGGAGGATTAGGGCGGTCCCAAGTGCCAGCAGGGAGGCAATAACCGTGGAGGTGAAAGCAATATGGAAAGTCAGCAGGAATGAGAGAAGAAATCGCTCCGATGACAGAATCCGTTGGTAAGCATCGAGATTAAAGGTTTCCTGTCCGATAAGGGGCATATAACCCAGACTTCCGACAAGTCCGAGAGCGAGCCCGCCGATAAAAAGTCCACAGACTATCAGCAATGCCGGAGACAGCATCAACGGAATTTTCCATCGCTCAAACATAAGATGTTTTACAGATCAACCCGCTATCGCACAAGCGGGCAGGATTGGCGCACTAGTTACCGACATTTTCCTGCCATCCTTTCTCGATTGCGCTGATCCAGTCGGGATGGAGTTCAGGAAGAGATTTACGGGCAAGAACCTCGGGGGCAACAACTGCGGGATGCCTGGGAAGGGCTGCAAAACGCGCGGCGGCATCGTCATCCAGCTTGGTTACATCAATTGCCGGTGCCGCACCCCAAACGTTGGATTTCGCTTTTTCGTATTGCGTATCGAAGGAGAGCAGATAGTTGGCGGCGACCATCGCTGCGGCCTTGTTCGGCGAGTTATAGGGAATGGCGACATAGTTGGTGTTGCCAATGGTTCCGTCTTGCAGACCATAGGAGCGTGTCGTTTCCGGAAAGATACCATTTTCAACATTGATTCCGAATATTGCCGGGTCATAATCGAAATAAAGCGCGACTTCCCGGTTGGCGAATAGCTGGGCGAGACTGGCAATGGCGTTGGGGTAGGTCTCGCCTTCCCGCCAGAGATAGGGTTCCATCTCATTCAGAATGGCCCAGGCTTTTGGGGCAATGGTATCGAATTTTTCCTGGTCGAAGTCCCCGAGCAATGCTTCTGGTCCTCCTGCGGCGTGATAGAAGACATGTCTTACGAAAACGCTACCATTGAAATCCGTTGCCGCCGGATAGGTGAATTCTCCGGGGCTTTCTTTAACCCAGTCAATGAGCTCCGCGATGCTCTTTGGCGGGTTCTCAGTGCGCGCATTGTCATAGGCGAACGCGAATTGTGCCCGGTTCCAGGGAACCTCGCATTCATCTACCGGGAGGCCGAAATCATTTGCGATGGACGGATCCTGCCAGTTGACGAGCTTGTTATTGGGAAGCAGACTGTGATAGCCGCAATACAGCAAATCACCTTGCTTCATCGTCCGAAAATTTCCGCCATTGATCCAGATGAGATCAACTGAACCGGCATCATCAATTCCTGCCTGCTTTTCCCCGATAACGATATTGACCGCTTCCGCCGTATCGTTGATCCCGACCCGTTTCAGGGTAACATTGTAGCGGTCCTTAAGCTCGCTTCCAATATAGCCACTCACATATTCATTGATATTATCCGCGCCACCCCACATAAACCAGTTCACCGTCCCGCCGCGCGCAGCCTCAACCACTTCTTCCCAGTTGTTGAAGCTTTTTTTGTCTGCTGCTTTAGCCATGAGGGGAGCCATGATGGCAAGGAGGGTTAAAAAGGCGGCAAGGCGGGTTGCGATTACAGAATTGGCAAACAGGTTACGTCGCATGGTCTCAGGTTCCATTTATCGTCAGATCAAAGATTATTTTCGGACATCCTAAACAAGTCGCGTCGTTACGTCCGCATAATACTGGTCAAACCTCTACAACTTTTCGAGATCGTCGGAAGGTAAGCTATGCGGGGAAATTTTCTGGTCTTTTCCGAAGGAAACGGCTTAGACTTGAACCTGATTCATTTATCCGAGATTGCGGGACGTTGCAGGTAGCGAATGCTGGCATTGGACAGGACAGATTACAGAATCCTTCGCGAAATCCAGGCGAATGGCCGTATTTCTCTGGTCGATCTCTCCCGCCGCGTCAATCTGACCAAGACGCCCTGCGCCGAGCGAGTGAAAAGGCTCGAAAAAGCGGGCATCATCCGGGGTTATTTTGCGGCGCTTGATCCTGAAACGGTTGAGGCCGCTCATGTGGTCATGGTGCAGGTTCAGCTCTCGACCACGACTGCCGAGGCGCTTGAAGAATTTAACAATGCGGTACGGCAGATTCCTGAAATACAATCCTGTATGATGATTGCCGGTGGATATGATTACCTCCTGAAAATCAGGACCCGGGATATTGCCTCCTATCGCGAGTTGCTGGGTGCGGCTATTTCGCAATTGCCCCATGTGATGCAGACTCATAGCTATGTGGTTATGGAGGTTGTCAAGGATGAGGTTACGCTGGCGATTTCCGATTCAACAGGAAAGAAAGTGCCATGAAAAAGGCAATCCGGGGTCGGTGTCTTTCCTATCGGGGCAATCCCTTTGCGGACCCGGTTTCCGATTGCCTTCAGTATGAAGAGGATGGCCTGATTGTCATCGAGGCAGGGCATATCATCGGTTTCGGCCCTGCTTCCGATATCCTGCAGGAGATCGGTCCGGGCGTAACTGTCACGGCTTACAAAGACGCCCTTATTTGTCCGGGGTTTATCGACTGCCATGTTCACTATCCTCAGACAGAAATGATTGGCGCCTATGGAAAGCAGCTGATTGATTGGTTGAATAAATACACTTTTATTACCGAGCAGAAATTTGCAAACAAGGACTACGCCGTTAGATCGGTGAAGGTCTTCCTGAAGGAAATGTTGCGCGCGGGAACAACGACATCCGCCGTGTTCTGCACAGTCCATCCCCAGTCCGTCGACGCTTTTTTTGAGCAGTCGGCGAAACTCAATATGCGGAACATCGCCGGCAAAGCCCTGATGGACAGATTTGCGCCAACTGGACTTAAAGATACAGCGCAGACCGGATATGACGAGACGAAAAAGCTGATTGAAAAATGGCATGGGAAGGGACGTGCGCTTTATGCGGTCACCCCGCGCTTTGCTCCGACAAGTACGGAAGAGCAAATGGAGATGACCGGAGCCGTCTGGCAGGAGCATCCGGGAACCTACTTGCAATCCCATGTTTCGGAGAACAAGGCGGAGATTGACTGGGTAAAGGAACTGTATCCGAACCACAAGAGCTATGTAGATGTGTATGACCACTATGGCCAGCTTGGAGAACGGGCGATCTTTGGCCATGCTGTTCATTTTACGGAAGAGGATTTTCGTATCTTTTCGGAAACGGGAACAGCGATTGCACATTGCCCGACTTCTAACCTGTTTCTGGGAAGCGGTCTTTTCCAGCTTGAAAGAGCCATGACAGGAACTTCGCCTGTGCGGGTCGGCCTTGCCACGGATCTTGGCGGTGGCACAAATTTCTCCCAGCTCGTCAGTATGAACGAAGCCTATAAAATCGCGCAGCTGAACGGCTTCGCGCTGGATGCGCATAAAGCTTTTTATCTCATTACTCGAGGGGCGGCAGAGGCACTGTATCTGGAAGACAGGATTGGCAGCCTTGCAGAGGGATATGAGGCTGATATTACAGTACTTGATCTCAAGGCGACACCTATTCTGGACTATCGCCTGGATCATGCCGAGACACTGGAAGAACAGCTTTTCGCGTTGGTGATGCTCGGAGATGACCGGGTAACTCGCGCGACTTACGTCGCCGGAGAGCTGGTCTATGAGCGGAACCATGAAACCGGCGATACCAGATTCATCGGAATTTAGTCACATAATTTCATTTTTATCTGGGATGCTTGCCGCCAAGCGCGGTTGTGATTTCGGCGGCGATACCCACCGTTATGCGGCCAAGCTCTTTCAGTCTCTCCTGCGAAATGCGGGCAGCAGGCCCGGAAATTGACAGCCCCGCTAACGGCTCCGCATGCTCATCATAGATAAGCGCTGCGGCGCAGCGCAGGCCGATGGCATGTTCTTCGTCATCCATGGCGAAGCCGCGCTTGCATGATTCCTCCAGCTCTGACAGGAGCATTTGCGTATCCGTTATCGTTTTATCCGTCAGCTTTTTAAGCGTCTTGTTGGCAATGATCCGCTGAATATCTTCTGGCCTCATCGCCATCAAGATAGCTTTTCCAACGCCGGAACAGTGCATCGGGACATGGTTGCCCGGTTTTGAAAAGACACGCATCATTTCCCGGCTTTCGACCTGCGCGAGATAAATAACCCTGTTTTCATCTGCAATGGCGAGATTGACCGTCTCGCCGCTGAGCTCCATCAACCGGCGCATATAGGGCCGCGCCACGGTTGCGAGATCCCGCGATGTTAGGAAACCGTTTCCGGTAACAAACGCCCGCATGGCAATCTGCCAGAGGCTGCCATCCCGGTCATATTGCACGTAATGCTCCTCCTGCAGCGTCGTCAGCAGGCGATGTGTGGTAGAGGGCGCAAGCTTGAGCAATTTTGAAATTGACGTCAGGGAGAGGCCGGGCGGATTGTCGGCAATGGCATTCAGTATGGATAGCGCCCGTGTCAAGGATTGAACCTGCCCCGTTCTGACTGATTGTGTGGTGGATGCTTCGGCCGACATCATAAATTCCATAATGTGAAAATCTTTCCATTATTAGTTTATTCTCTTTCCCGAGACTGTCAATATCGCTCCGCTGATCAGCGGCCGGCAGGGTTTTGCAGGCTGCCTGAGAATTTTTTATTATCACGGGCGAGATTGGACAGATGACAAAGCGTGTGACAAAAAGCGGCCTTCAGGTTGCGACGGAAATTGCCGACCTTGTTGAAAAGGAAATCCTACCGGGCCTTGACCTTAAAGAACAAGTGGTTTGGATGCTTCTGGCTGACCTGGTTGCAGATTTCGGGCCGCGCAATCGATTGCTTCTTGAGAAGCGGGATGAGCTGCAGAAAAAAATCGATGCCTGGTATCTCGCTGCCAAGGGCAAACCTCATGATCCGAAGGCCCATAAATCCTTTCTTCAGGAAATCGGATATCTTGTTCCGGAAGGCCCCGCCTTTAAAGTAACGACAGCCAATGTCGACCCGGAGATATCAGATGTTGCCGGTCCACAGCTTGTTGTGCCGGTGATGAATGCCCGGTACGCGCTGAACGCAGCAAATGCCAGGTGGGGGAGCTTGTATGACGCCCTCTATGGCACGGATGTCCTGTCTGAAGAAAACGGATGCGAAAAAGGAAGCAGCTATAATCCCAAACGCGGGCTTGCCGTCATCGACTATGGCTTTGGCGTCCTTGATCGCGCGGCCCCACTCACCAAGGGTGGACATAAAGATGTTCGCGCCTATCGGTTGAAAGAGACGGGCGGGCAAAAGCAATTGGAAGCGGAACTGGCGGATGGCTCCGTCACAGGGCTTGCCGATCCGAAGCAGTTCGCAGGCTATCTTGAAGATGATGCGCTTACTTCTGTCCTTTTGACCAAAAACGGTTTGCATCTTGATATCCTGATTGATCCGGATCACCCGGTCGGGAAGGATCATCCCGCAGGAGTGAAGGACATATTGATGGAATCGGCGATGTCTACCATTCAGGATTGTGAGGATTCTGTCGCTGCCGTCGATGCCGAAGATAAAGCCCTTGTATATCGGAACTGGCTCGGCTTGATGAAAGGCGATCTGGAAGATCAGTTCAAAAAGGGCGGGAAGATGATTTCCCGCACATTGAACCCGGATCGCGTTTATCTGGATCCGGCAGGCAGGGAGATGACATTGCATGGACGGAGCCTGCTTCTCGTTCGGAATGTTGGCCATCTGATGACGACCAATGCCGTGCTGGATAGCGGAGGCAAGGAGATTCCGGAAGGGATTCTGGATGCCGTTATGACAACGGCGGCGGCACTACATAACCTGAAAGGTCACGCCCGCTATTCAAACAGTCGTGCGGGCAGCCTTTATATCGTGAAGCCAAAAATGCATGGCCCCGAAGAAGCCGCGTTCACCAATGATCTGTTTGCGGCAGTGGAAGATGGCCTTGGCCTGCCGCGCAACACAATAAAAGTTGGCGTAATGGATGAGGAGCGGCGGACAACGGTCAATCTAAAGGAATGTATTCGCGCTGTATCTGAACGGATATTTTTCATAAATACGGGCTTTCTGGACCGGACAGGGGATGAAATCCATACCGGTATGGAAGCAGGAACCTTTATGCGGAAGGATGACGCAAAGGGGGAACCATGGATTGCGGCTTATGAGGACTGGAACGTCGACATAGGACTTGAGACCGGCCTGCCCGGCCATGCCCAGATCGGTAAGGGAATGTGGGCAATGCCAGACGAGATGGCAAAGATGATGGATGTCAAAATAGGCCATCCGAAGGCCGGCGCGAATTGCGCGTGGGTTCCATCACCGACGGCGGCGACGCTTCATGCGCTTCATTACCATGAAGTCTCTGTCAAGGACCGACAGGCGGAAATCGCTCGGCGGGGTCGGGCAAGCCTTGAAAGCATTCTGACACCACCGCTTCTCAAAGGAGCAAACCTCTCTGAAAAAGAAGTTCAGGCCGAACTGGACAACAACGCGCAAGGCATACTCGGTTATGTGGTCCGCTGGATCGATCAGGGGGTCGGATGTTCCAAAGTGCCGGATATCAACGATATTGGCCTTATGGAAGACCGGGCGACATTGCGCATATCCAGTCAGCATATTGCAAACTGGCTGCATCATGGAATTTGCAGTGAAAAAGATGTCCTGGAAACCATGAAGCGCATGGCAGGGGTTGTCGATGGGCAAAATGCAGGGGATCCGTTGTATAAGCCAATGACAGGGCATTTTGATACGTCAGTTGCGTTCAAGGCGGCCTGTGATCTCGTATTCGAAGGACGCTCACAACCGAGTGGATACACTGAGCCTATCCTGCATGCCCGTCGCTTAGAGGCAAAGGCCCAATAGCGTCGGTTAAGCAGCTAAGAAATAGATATTTATATTCCTAATTGGAGGGCAAAATGCTCAATATTAAACGCCTGTCCCATGCAGACGCACTTATTCTTATTCATGGTGCCCGCGAGAAGGCAAAAGAAATCGGTGTACCGATGTGTATCTCGATTGTCGACGAGAGCGGAAATCTGATTGCGTTCGAGCGGATGGACGGCGGCAAGGTGACAAGCATTACCATTTCAGCGGACAAGGCCTACACGGCTGCAGCAGCGCGAAAAGCTACCCATGAGTATAACGCCGTGAATGTCCCTGGGAACCTGGCGTTCGGTATTCACACTGAAGTCGGCGGGCGTCTCTCTTCTGTTGGTGGAGGACTGCCGGTAATTGTTGACGGAGAGGTCGTCGGCGGTATCGGGTTGAGCTCGGGCACACCGGCGCAAGACATGGAATGCGCCGAGGCCGGACTAGAACATTTCTATGACGTGATGGAATAGTCTCGCGCTCCCTTGTGCTTCGCTATATTCTGTGGCTATAACAATTCTCTCGGCAGAGTCATTGTCGACTATGGAGCGAAAGCAGGAGCCCGGCGGAGCGCAATGTCAGCGGAAAAATCCAAAAACGGAAAGCAGCTTTCCGATGAAATGCAGATGACGGCGCTGGAGGGCATCGTTGGGTTTCATATGCGCAAGGCGATCCTGCGAGGGCAAAGCAGGTTTGCGACCGCTGCGGGCCGGAAACTCGTAACGGGCCAGTTTTCTGTCATGGCCATCATCAATGAAAATCCGGGCAGAACCCAGAGCGCTATTGCAGAAGCTGCGGGTCTGGATCGCTCGTCGCTTGTTCCCATCCTGAATAAATTTGAGAAGGACGGCTTGATTCATCGCGCGCCGGTGAAGGGCGACAAGCGCGCTTATGCTGTTCGATTGACCAAGAAGGGAGAGAAGGAACTTGCGGTGCTTGAAGAAAAGGCCGAAGAGATCGAAGCACAGGTAATTACCGGCCTGGGCGCGAAGGACCATGCCCGGCTGATCGATCTTCTTAAAAGATTTCATGACATCATTTAAGCAGTGGCAGGCTGTCTTCACAAGCGTCTGATTCGCCTGTTAGGTATCATCGTTTGAAAAGATCGGCGACCTCGGCAATGATAGTAATTGTTGTTTTCGGTGAGATGGCAACCATATCTTGTGAATGCATTAATACAATTTTATGCACGCAAAATAATACGTCCTTAAAAGTGTATAAAAATAACACATAGCAACCAAAACGCTAGTTGAGAATGGCGTCCTCCCATATACTGTTTCCAACAGCAGGCGAAGGCGATGCTCGTGGAGAGCAACGCAAGAAAAGGGGGACGACATGGGCATGATGTTTCGCGATTTTAACAAAGCACTTTCCGTTAAAAGCTGTTATTCCAAATTCCTCTTGTCCTCTGCGGTTTTCGTGTTGACCGCTCTGCTTTCCGTCTCGTTTCTCGTCCATGAGCCCCTGCAAGGAGATAAAAACACCTTGCCAATTGAGACGACAGCTCTTCTCGACTAGGGTCAATCCCATAGGCCGAATTGGCTAAATTCTGCCATTTTGGGCTGCGAGAACACTTCCTTAATGAAATGGTGTATAAATTCCCCCTTAGAACAGGTCGATATGATTGACCCGAAAGGTAAGGCACGACTCCGGATGAGTATTGAGACAGGTACGCTGGAAGCTTATCGCGTACGCGCCCGAAATACGAATGTAAATGACGTCACTCTTCTGGCGACGGATTATCTCAACCATTTCAACGAAGCCCTGATGCTCGCTGAGCTGGTTATGGATATGCCGGACATGCTCGATGAATTTATCGGCTGGGGTCCCTGCAGCTATAAGGATCATTTTGCCGCGAGTGGTATTGCCGACAAAGAACTGGCGATAGAGGCCTACGCATTTTCCCCGACGGAATATAAGCAGCCATTCGAAACCACCATTCGGCGACTGGATACCGAAATAAGGTCTTTACAAAGTTGCCTTGGGACGAGCGAGGGACTTGATGGCGTGCAAAATGTCCGAGCCGCTGCTGAACATCAATGTCAAATCATTCGGGAGCTAATCGACAATGCCGGCGCCATCATAAACGGTAAACTCCGGGAGGCGCACATGCAGTCATTCAGTATGTCGACCGAGACCGGCGAGGCAAATCTCGACCAGGATGAAATCAATGCGTTATTCGGCTAGTTTTGAAACCCTGTACACCAAAATTCCAAAATGGATGTCTATGCGCCAGAAAGATATCCGCTGCGGCTATGCCTTTTTTGCAGCTTTCCTCTTCTTGTGGCCTGCAAGCGCACTAGCTGAGACGGATAAGGAATGTCTTGCAATCTGGAAAAAGCCGGACGTCAAAATCGAGGTTGTATCGAACAAACCTCGGCTGGACCATGGAAAATCATCTCAGCAGATTGAGCAAATTGCCAAGAAAAGTGGTTTTGCAAAGTCGCTGCGCCATGCAAATCTTCTCGGTTTGACCCATTCATCAATAGGACCAAGCCTGGGCGTTGCGACCAAGCATGCGGAGTTGAGGGGCGGAAAAAACTGTCTGCGTCTTGACTGGGTTAGGCTCACATTCGGTGCCAGAAAAACCAATGTTTATATCGACCGGAAATACCGGAAAAGCAGTTGCGCCTATAAGGCGGTTTTTGCACATGAGATGGAGCATGTCCGAATAAACGAGCGTGTCATAGAAGAATATCTTCCAATAATCACAAAGGAGCTGGAAGAACGGGCAGCCGAGGTCAGACCGTTTTACACAAAAAGCTCTAAAGATGCTGGGCGTTCCATCGTCAATCGGTTGATGTTCGAGCTTGATCCCCTACTAAAGGAATTCAATGCGGCGCGCATGGCGGCAAATGATTTGATCGATACGCCTGCTGCCTATGCAGCAACTCAGGCACAATGCACAGATTGGTAAGCATTGAATCTAGTTATTTGCGAATTATTAAGATTTTCTTGATTAAGTTAAGCAGGGTCAAAGAACAGATTTGTTCCGGCTGAAAATACAGCCTTCGGAAAACAGAGAACTGAGATGATCATTGCGAAAGATATCAAGAAAATGCTGAGAGCGCTTGAAGTCGAAAGCGATCACGTCAAGACAGGCAGCGCGAAAGATAGACGGTATCGCCGGGCCGACGTCCGGTGGCCCGCGACTATCCGCGCGGAACGCGGTCATGCCTGCCTTCACGAGGAAGAACGTGAAGTGAGTGGAATTATCAAGGATATATCGGCCAATGGCGCGCGGATAGATGTCGAGGGTCTGTTTTTTGAGAAAAACAATCTCTTGTTGCAAGCGTCTCAATTCGGTGCCCTTCGGTGTGATCTTGTCTGGCGCCGTGGAAACAAGATTGGACTGCAGTTTTCAGAAGACCCGGCAAAAATTCTTGCGAAATTACAGGAACTCATTCCCGGATTTGATAATACAGCCCCCTGATGGCAGACACCCAGTTCCAGGCCGTAAAAGTACTCCTTTTTGATCCTGATCCGGCCATGCGACACAACACGCGAAGCGCGCTGTTGAATACCGGCTTTGGGGAGGTTGTTGCCTGTGCGCACCTCGTTGAATTTGAGGACAAGGCTCAGACCGGAGAATTCGATCTGATCCTCGCGGAAACGGGTATAGCCGATGCAGACACCCACCAGATCATCCACGAAATTCGGCGTCACAAGATTGGACGGGATCCGTTTGTGAATGTTGTTTTGTCGCTCTGGAATTCTGCGCCTGAAGTCGTCGACAGGGTGATGAAATCCGGCGCGGATGACTTGATTACCCGACCGATGTCTCGCAGCCAGATTGTCTCGCGCATCCAACGTTTGGTCGCAACGCGTAAGCCGTTTGTTGTCACCGCAGATTATATTGGCCCTGACAGGCGTCTTGTGGCGAGGACTCCGAGCGCGATGCCAGCAATTATCGTTCCTAATTCCCTGAAGGCAAAAGCGGAAAACCGACCGGAATTGTCGGCGACACCAGAAGCCATTCAGCTCGCGATGAAAGTTGTAAATGAGCGGAAGATCTCGATATACACTGAGCAGTTAATGCGGCTTTCCTCGGCGGTGGTTCTTTTGTTTGGCACAACCGGCTCGGCACGGGATCGGCGGGCGATTGTTGCTGCAATGCAGGACCGGAATGGGGGGCTCGCGACAGTCGTCAAGGGAACGAAGTTTGAGCATGTTACTTCCCTCAGCGATGCATTGGACGATTTATTGCAATCCATCGATGTCGAGGGGCACGCTCTTTCTGATAAGGATCGCGAACTGTTGTCACAAATTCCCTACGCCATTCACAAGGCCTGCATGGAAGTACATCATACGGCAAGCCTGGCTTTTGACATCCGGGATGTTTCAAGTCAGTTGAGGAACAAGCAAACCCGGCAAAATATGGGCACCCCCTCGGAAAATGAAGTAAATATTCCTGTTTTTGACTAGTTCTTACTTTGCTCCTGAAATTTGAGGACTATTATCAATATTAAAGCTTAGCCTAGAAAATCAGGAGGGTAGGATCATTTCAATCGCAAGACCGTCAACGCGTGCCGGGGTATTCTTTTCATTTCTCTTGATTATTTGTCTCATCTTTGGAGCTGCCAGTGCGCAAAGTATCACTTTCCTGCGTATTGGCACCGGATCGACAGCGGGGACCTATTACCCCATAGGCACGCTGATCGCGTCTGTCATTTCCAACCCTCCGGGCAGCCGTCCTTGTGAGGCAGGTGGTTCCTGTGGCGTTCCGGGCCTAATCGCGACGGCCCAGACAACCCATGGATCCGTTTCCAATATTCATGGCGTTGCGAATGGAAGTTTCGACACGGCGCTGGCCCAGTCGGATATGGTTGCGGCGGCTTACAAGGGGCAAGGCATTTTTCACAAGAACGATCCGGTCACATCGATCAGGGTAATCGCCAATCTTTATCCGGAAGATATCCATCTGGTTGTGCGCAAGGGGGCCAACATCGAAAGCGTTGGCGACTTGAAAGGCAAGCGGGTGTCAATTGACGTTCCAGGGTCTGGTACGCGGGAGAATGCACAGCAGATTTTAAAGGCCTATGGACTGTCAATAAAGGATATCGATGCTGTGACCGCGGATCCCGACAAGGCTGTCACCCTGATGCTAACGGATTCTCTGGATGCGTTCTTCTTTGTCGCGGGCTATCCTGTAACGGCGGTTTCCGAGCTGGCGGATGCCGGAAAGATTGATCTTTTGCCCATTGAAGGGGAAGTCGCGGAGAAATTTCTCTCTGAGCATCCATACTATTCCGATTCTGAAATACCGGCAGAAACCTACCGGGATTTGGGATCTGTGCCAACGCTTGCGGTCACTACCCAGTGGATCGTAAACGCGGGTATGCCGGAAGAGCTGGTCTATGAAATGACGCGGGCTCTATGGCATCCGGAAAACCGGCATCTGCTGGACCGTGGGCATGAGAAGGGAAAGCTTATCCTACCCGAAACAGCACTTAAAGGCGTTAGCACCCCAATACATCCCGGCGCGGAACGATATTATCGAGAAATAGGGGTTCTTACTGACTAGGAAGTCGGCGAGAAATTTTATAGGCTGCTTTTCTCATATTCATTAACGGCTGTTGCCGTCTCTCGATAGCCTTGTTAGGGTTGTCAAAAGTTAGAGGAGTAGATCGTGCCCCCCTTTATTGTCACGACCCCAGAAACGACCCCGAAATCCATTATCGTTGTCGAAAAGGCAGAGTTTGATAGTTGGCTCGCATCGCAGCCGGGTACGTATAAAAATTGGATTGAAGCCCACGATTTTGAGCCCGAAGATGGAAAATTTCTCCTTCTCCCGGGAACGGATGAAGGGATCGATGCGATTGTCTTCGTCAAGGACAAAGATTGGGATATCTGGTCTCTGGCCGATTTGCCAGCGCAATTGCCGGTTGGCTTATACGCCCTTGATGCCAAACTCGATGCAGCAGAGGCCACAAATCTGGCGACGGGCTGGTCTCTCGGCACCTATAATTTTGATCGTTATAAAAAGAACAAGAAAAACTACGCGACACTGGTCTTGCCGGGCGCAGCGGATGAAAACAAGATTGACCGCACGGTAAAAGCCATGACGCTGGTGCGGGACCTTATCAACACGCCGGCGGGCGATCTGGGCCCCACCGCCCTCGAAGCTGCGGCCTCTCAGGTTGCCGGTGAGTTTGAGGCGGAACAGACGAACATTATCGGAGATGATCTCCTGACCTATCATTTTCCCATGGTCCATGCAGTGGGACGCGCAGCGGCGGATGCTCCCCGGCTTATTGACATCACATGGGGGGATAAGGACGCCCCGAAAGTCACGCTGGTCGGCAAGGGCGTCT
>TARA_R110000782_G_scaffold53205_4_pt1 | contig 39847 bp, 29 predicted proteins | sample TARA_R110000782 | Tara Oceans TARA_R110000782 (sample SAMEA4397859) | marine metagenome | biome: Polar Biome; feature: [SRF] surface water layer (ENVO:00010504); material: water (ENVO:00002006), including particulate matter (ENVO:01000060) such as... | depth 5 m | reverse complement strand
CCGAGCCGCGTGAGCGGCCGGTCTCAGCGGTGTGTTGACCGAAGCAAAACCACCAGAGCCAAACCCATCACCGCGACCGGGTGCTCACGCACCGCGGCTGGGATTGAAGATCACCAGATCCACCGCAGGCGTCCGAAGTCCGGCGCGAGGATCGGGCCGCCCGAGAGCGGCGCGGGGAAGTAGACGATGAACGCGCGTCCCACGACCAGGTCGCGGTTGACCACGCCGGGGGTGGCGTCGATGTTGCGCCGGACCCACGGGTTCATGTCCTCGTCGCGCCAGTAGCGCGAGTCCTCGGAGTTGGGGGAGTTGTCGCCGCACATGAAGAACTGCTCGGCGCTTAGCGTCGGGAAGTGGTCCCAGTGCGCACCCAGCGTGGCGCGCTGGAAGCGTTGCGGCGCGGGCTGGTAGAAGATGTCACGCTCGAGCTCGACGCGGTGGACGCGCATCGGCCCGCCGGCGAACTCCCAGCGGACGCGGGCGTTGCGGTACTGATCGTTGCGGGCCAGCGCGCCCGCGCTGGTCACGCCCGGGCGGTTGGACTCGGTGGCCATCCGCTCGTCCACCGCCACCAGCTCGTCGAAGGTGGGCACCATGGCGGCCTCGATCCGTTGGGCGGGCGTCAGCGCGTAGGCCCCGCGCTCGGGCCCGCCGCAGACGAGCCGGCCGTCCACGAACAGCCACAGCGCCTGGTCCACGTGCCAGAACTCGACCTCGGTGACCGCCCCCGGGTGAAGGCCGTCGAAGGTCCCCGTGTCCAGATCGGTCCAGCCGTTGACACCCTCGGTGGCGTCGGGGCGCATGCGGACGGTGGCGACGCCCGACACCGGGTCGACCACCCCCTGGAGCACCAGGCCGCGGGCGGTGATCGTGGGCGTGACGGCGACCGGCGATTCGGTCGGCTCGACCGCGATGCGCAGCGCCAGGTCCGACACCGGGTAGACGGGCGCGATCGCGCCGAGGTCTTCCGGACGCACGAACGGGTTCGTGGGCGGCAGGCCCGTGGTGCGGTCGCGGTCCGGGCGGCCCTGGTTGTAGGCGTAGTAGTCCGTGATCGGACGCCGGTCGTTCCACGAGAGCGTCGTGGCCTCGCGCCCCGTGTAGGTCCACAGCGTCGCGTCCTGCACGCCCGACCACGCGCCCGCGTCGTCGGGCGAGATCGGCGGTCGGTAGGTCGGCTCGGCCCGCACGGGCGTGTAGCGCGAGTCGAACACCGGCTGGAACATGGTGCGCTGGGTGCGCTCGTCCTTGCGGGCGATCCGCCAGTCGGGCTCGCGCCAGGCGTGCGGGCCGGAGGTGGACGTCTTGCCGGGCGCGTACGCCCGCGTGAACACGTCGCCGTCGACCAGCGCGAGCTGCTCGCCCGGCAGGCCGACGAGCCGCTTGATGAAGTTCTCGTGCGTTCCAGGGTTCTTGAACACCACCACGTCCCACCGCTTGGGGTGCTGGAGCCCGGGCAGGTACTTGAGCACGAACACGCGGTCGCCCGCGGCCAGGCGCCGGTCGCGCTGGGGCTCGATCAGCAGGCCCGTCATCGGGTCGGTGGGGGTCAGAGGCGGGAAGTCGGCGGTGCCCTGGCGGCGCAGCGGCTCGCCCGTGTTGCCCCGCCCGCTGTAGTCCCAGGGCCCCGTGGGCCAGTCGTAGCCGTTGTGGGGGCTGACGAAGCGGACGTGCTTGCCCATCAGCGTGGGCGCCATCGAGCCGGTGGGGATGATGAACCCCTCGATGACGAACCCGCGGAAGATGAACGCCATCATGAAGGCGATCATCAGCGAGGTCAGCGTCTCTTTGATCCCGAGGGGTTGCTTGGTGCTCATCGTGGCGAAGGGTATGGGCACGGGGCGGGCGCATCCGGGCCCGGGCCGGATCGGGCCGCGGAATCAGTCCGGCGGGCCGGAATCGCCCGAACCGCCCGCGTCCGGGCCGCCCTCGGAGCCCCCGCCGGGCTTGCGCCGACGACGGCGCCGACGCTTCTTCTTCGCCGGCCCGTCCGGTCCGTCCGGGGCGTTCTCGCCGGATGCGTCCGCCGGTCCGGCCTCGCGACGCGGGCCCGGGCTGGCGGACGGCGGATCGCCGGCGCCGGAGTCGGCGCCCGCGCCGGGACCGCCGGGCTCGGCCGGGCCCTTGCGCCGGCGACGCCGGCGCTTCTTCTTGGTCGGCTCGCCCGTCGGGGCGGTCGGCTCGTCGCCGGGGATGTCGCTGATGTCCACGCTCGTCGGCTCGGAGCGGCGCGGGCGGTCGGGGCGCGGACCACGCTCGGCGGCGCGGGCGGGGCCACGCTCGGGGCGGGGGGCGCGGGCGCGTCCGGGGGCCGACGCGGGGGCCGGCTCGGGGGCCTTGGCCAGGCCGGGCTCGGAGAGGTTCTCGATCGGCACGGCCACGTCTGTGCCATTGTCGAGCCGGACCAGGGCCAGCTGGGTGAGGATCTGCGTGTCGATGACGATGCCGTCGCCCTCGGGCGTGCCGACGCGGGACTTGCGGTGCGGCAGGCGCTTGCGCAGCTCCTCGTAGGTCTCGTCCTCGTAGCGGAGGCAGCACATCAGCCGCCCGCACCGCCCGGAGATTTTCAGCGGGTCCAGCGTGGCCTTCTGTGTCTTGGCGGACTTCATCGAGATGGGCTTGAGCACCTTGAGGAAGTTCTTGCAGCAGCAGTACTGGCCGCACCGCTCATAGTCGGCGGTGATGCGGGCCTCGTCGCGGGCGCCGACCTGGCGCATGTCAACGCGGGTGTCCAGGTCGGCCTGGAGCCGGGAGACCAGCTCGCGGAAGTCCACGCGTTCCTCGGCACTAAAGTAGATGGTCAGACGCTCGCCGCCGAGGATCGGCTCGGCCTCGACGATCTTCAGAGGCAGGCGCAGCGCCTCGGCGTGGCGCTTGGCCGCGGTCCGCAGCTCGTGGCGGGACTGGTCGCAGGCGGCCTGGCGGTCCATGTCCTCTTTCGTGGCGATGCGCAGGGCCCGGCCGTCGGTCGAGAAGGGGTACTGGCGACCGCCGGAGTTCTCGATGTACTCGAGCATCTCCTTGCGGCTGACCGACTTCGAGCAGCCGGAGTTGGGGCAGGTGCTGGTGAGCATCTCCCCGATCTCGGTGCCGCGGTGGGTGCGGACCACGATCTTGGACCCGCAGCCGGGCTTCTCGTCGGACTGCCAGGGGAACTCCCCGACCATCTTCAGGTGCCCGTAGCGGACCACCAAGGTCTTGGGGGCGTTGAGCTTCTCGTAGGCGACGCGGTCGGCCTCGTCCTTGAGATGCTCGGCCAGGTCGGCCTCGAACTGTGGGAGGGGCAGGATCGGCAAGGGGTGGCTCCGGGTCTGTCGGATCGTACGCCGTGCGGGCGCGGGGACCCTCCGCCCGGGTTCGGGCGGGGCACGGGCCGGAGGATGAGGGCCGTGAGGTCAGGGCCGGGCGGGGAACCCGGCCTGGACGCGGGCGCGGTTGAACAGGTCGGGCAGGGCCTGGCGGTCCTCGAGCACCACGCGGCGCTGGTTCTCGACGTCGTAGACCAGCAGGGTCTCGTTGCGCTCGTCGATGAGCAGCATGACCTCGGTCGAGCCGCCCTCGGTGGTCATCATCACGTAGCCGCCCTTGTCGGCGACCATCTCGGCCTTGGCGGTTCGGTCGAGCAGGCCCGCGCCCTGGACGACGATCAGGGCCGCCAGGACGCCGGCGGAAACCCAGAGCCAGTTGCCCCGGGCGGCAGGGGACGCTTCGCGGGTGTGCGGTGCGGTGGTCATGGCGTCTCCTCAGCGCTGGGGGTCGATGACGAGGTCGGTGGTCAGATCGCGGTAGCCCACGCCGAGCATCTGCCGGCGGGACGAGTCCCAGCGGAGGGTGATCATCTCCCGGTTGGCGGCGTCGAGGATGTAGACGGCGTTGGAGTTGCCGCCGCTGATCTGCCCGCCGACCATGGTGTACTCGCCCCGGGCGCGGGACGGCTGCATCGGGGCCTGGGCACCGGCGTCGGGCGCGACGCTGACGACCATCAGCAGGGCCAGCAGCGCGGCGTTGAGCGCGATCAGGCGTCGGGCGGGCGAGCGGGACGCGTGGGGGACTCGGGGGTCGGATGGACGGTTCATGGGGCCTCCGTGTCTGCCGCCCGCATCGGGGCGGGTGGCCTTGGAGCGGTACGCCCCCGCACGCCGACCGGTTGCCCGGCGGCCCCGGCAGGGCCGGGATGGCGGCTCAATCCTGGTGCGTGCGCTTGGACTTGAGCGAGGACGCGAAGACGATCACGGCCAGCAGCAGCACGAACAGCGCATACATCCAGATCCGCGGGGCGGTCGGGGACTCGTCGATCCGCGGCAGACGCAGGGCTTCTTGGGCCAACGCGGTCGGGGCCGCGCCGGCCAGGGCCATCAGGGCGGTCAGGATGCCGGCGGTACGGGTGCGGATCATGCCCTAAGGCTACGCGACGGGCGGTGGGCGGGCAACGGGCGCGTTCCGGCCGCTCCCGCGCCCTCGGACGGCGGGCCTAGGGCCCCCCCCACCCCGCACGGGGGCGGGGGCATCCCGTATCATCAGCCCCCGTGGCCCTGAACAAGACCACCTACGAGATCCAGGGCCTGGCGGCCCGGCGGGACATCCGCACGACGCTGGCGGGGTTGTCCGTGGCGATGCTGGCCGCGGGCGGCGTGGCGCTGGAGCGGGGCTTCCGCCTGGACATCCGGCCCGATTGGATGATGCCGGTCCTGCAGATCGTCGCGTCGTACCTGGCGCTGTGGGTTGCCGGCGATCTGGGCCCGCTGGCGGGCCCGAAGACCCGCTGGCGCTCGCGGGTGGGCCAGCTCGGCGAGCTGGGCCTGCTGGCCGCGGTGGGGATCGAGGCGGCCGGGTTCTCCATGGCCGGGGAGATCGTGGCGGTGGCCATGGCGGTGACGCTGGCCTGCCGCCTGAACACGCAGCTGGCGCGGACGATCTCGAACCCCTCGCTGCTCTTCCCCGGCTCGTTCGTGGTGCTGATCCTGCTCTCCACGACGCTGCTGATGCTGCCCGCGGCCACGCCCCAGGACAACCGCATCGGCCTGGTCGACGCGCTGTTCACCGCCACCTCGGCGGTGTGCGTGACGGGGCTGACCGTCCGGGACACGGGCGGGGACTTCACGCTGTTCGGACAGAGCGTCATCTTCGCGTCCATCCAGCTCGGCGGGCTGGGCATGATGATCTTCGGCTCGACGCTGGCGCTGCTGTTCGGGGCCCGGCTGAGTTTCCGCGAGAACCTGACGCTCAGCCGGGCGCTCAACGAGTACCCCGCCCACCGCATCTCGCGCTTCGTCGGCTTCATCGTGCTGACGACGGTGTTCATCGAGGCGGCCGGGGCGGTGGCGATCTACGCCCTGTGGCCGGCGCCCGCCGACATGGCCTGGCAGGCCCGGGCGTGGATGGCCGCGTTCCACTCCGTCTCGGCCTTCTGCAACGCCGGGTTCGACCTGACCGGCGAGAGCATGGTGGGCATGCGTTCGAGCCCCGTGGCCTACCTGGGCGTGATGCCCCTGATCATCATCGGCGGGGTGGGGTTCCTGGTGCTCGACGACCTGTGGCGCAAGGCCTTCGGGCGGGCCACCGCGGGCGGGGGGGCCGTGGCCATCGGGGACACCGGGCCCGGCCCGCGCCGGCGCCTGTCCACGCACTCCAAGCTGGTGCTGGTGACCACCGGGCTGCTGCTCGTCGGCGGCGCGCTGGTGATCTTCGCGGCCCAGCTCAAGGTGCCCGGCGTGGCGCCCGGCCAGCGCGTGCTCGACGCGGTCTTCATGTCCACCACCGCGCGGACGGCGGGGTTCAACTCCGTCCCGATGGAAGAGCTCGCCCCGGGCTCGCGCTTCATGCTGATGGTGCTGATGCTCATCGGAGGCAGCCCGGGCTCGACCGCGGGGGGCATCAAGACCGTCGTCTTCGCCGTGCTCGCCCTGGGCGTGTTCGCGACCGTGCGCGGGCGGGACGAGGTCGAGGTGTTCGGGCGGGCGTTGCCGGACGAGCTGGTCAAGAAGGCCGCCGCCGCGGCGTTCGGGCTGATCACGCTCGTCGCGCTGGCGACGCTGACGCTGGACCTGATCGAACAGATCCCCTTCGAGCCCCTGTTCTTCGAGGTGATCAGCGCCGCCAGCACCACCGGGCTGTCGCTGGGCATCACCGAGCGGCTCTCGCCCGCGGCCCGGCTGGTGCTGGTGGCGGCCATGTTCCTCGGGCGGGTGGGGCTGCTGGCGTTCATCGGCTCGCTCATCGCGGGCGGCGGGCGCCGGGGCTCGTACCGTTACCCCCGCGACAACGTTTCCCTCGGCTGACCGGAGACCCCACCCATGCCCGCCAACTCCAAGGACTCCCGCCCCATCGCCGTGCTCGGGCTCGGACGCTTCGGCCAGCGCATGGCCGAACGCCTCTCGCGCGGCGGCGAGGACGTGCTGGCCTGCGACTACGACCGCGACGTGGTCGAGCAGATCGCCACCAAGGTCGCGCAGGCGGTCGTGCTCGACGTGACCGACGAGGCCGCGATGCGTTCCCGCGGGGTGCACAAGGTCAAGGCGGCGGTGATCGGCATCGGCGAGGACTTCGAGGCCGCGGTGCTGACGACGGTGATCCTCCGGCAGATGGAGGTGCCCCGCATCATCGCCAGGGCCCGGACCACGACCACCGCCGAGGTGCTCCGCCGGGTGGGGGCGCACGACGTGGTGCTGGCCGAGGACGAGGCCGCCGACCGCTGGGCCAACCGCCTGCTGGGCCCCAAGGTGCTCAACCAGATCGAGTTCCACCAGGGCTACAGCATCATCGAGTTCCAAACACCGAAGGACTGGGTCGGGAAGGGCCTGGCGGAACTGGACGTGCGCAAGAAGCTCAACCTGCACGTGGTGGCCGTCAAGCGGAACGTGACCGACGACGGGCCGAACCACTCCCGGATCGTGGTGCTGCGGGCCAACGAGCCGCTGGAAGAAGACGACGTGCTGATCATCATGGGCCGGGACGAGGACCTCAACAACCTCATGAAGGACTGAACGGGCCCGTGGGGGGGTGTTGGGGGCGTGCTCGGGCAGCGCGGCCCGACCCGTACAGGGCTCTATCAGCCGCGCCCGCCGCCGCGGCTGTCGGTCGCGGGGGCGGGATTGTTGCTATCCTTGCAACCTCTCTCCTCCGACCCACGGACCGGGCCGGGGGGACACCGACGACCATCCACGCCCCCGGGGTCGGACCCCGGAGGCGCCACGACACGCGGAGCCGCCGACCATGGCCAAGATGTTTTACACGCTCGAGGAAGCCGCCTCCAAGCTGGGCATGTCCGAGTCCGAGGTGCAGAACCTCGCCGAGTCCGGGCAGCTCCAGGAGTTCCGCGACCGCGACCGGCTGATGTTCAAGGTCGACCAGGTCGACCTGCTGGCCGGCGACGACGGCGAGGACGACGTGCAGCTGGCCGACACCGGCGCCGGCCTGGATCCGATCTCGCTCAGCTCGTCCAACACGGGCACCGGCTCGGGCCTCTCGCTGGGCGATTCGGCCGCCAACGAGGGCACCGGCGTGTCGATCTTCGACCCCGAGGACGCCGACGCGGCCGACGCCAACGCCGAGACGCTGGTCACCAGCGGCCTGGGCGGCTCGGGCTTCGCGATGGACGCGGGCGCCTCGGGCTCGGGCCTGGCCCAGCTCGCCTTCGAGCCCGACGACACCTCGCTGGGCGGGAACCTGCTCGACGGGACCGACGCGGGCGGCAGCGCCGTGGGCCCGGCCGCCGGCGGGACCGCCGCGGGCGCGCTGTTCGAGTCCTCCGCCGCCGAGTCCGACTTCGGGCGCGGCGCGGCGGCCCCGGCCATGAGCCCGATGATGGCCATGGGCGAGCCCTACGACGGTGCCGCCTCGGGCCTGTTCGGCGGCTTGGCGCTGGGCGTGTTCCTGCTGACCCTGCTCTCGATGGCCGTCATGATCCTGGGCATGTCCGGCGGGTCGGCCGCGGTGCTCGGCGGGATCCAGCAGACCACCCTCTACATCGTCGCCGGCGGCGGGGCCGCGGCCCTGATCATCTTCGCCGTCATCGGCTGGGCACTGCTCCGCAAGAGCTGAGCCCCCCGGACCGACGAATCAGGCAACCTCCGCAGCCCCGGCCACCACCGGGGCTGTTTCTTTGACCCGGCGCGGGCGGCGTCCGTTGAGCAGCCGGCCGAGCGGCGTGTGCCGCACGAGCACGGCGTAGGAGATCATCAGGACCACCATCGAGACCACCACGCACGCGCCGAACTTGACCAGCGGGTGCGCCTCCCACGGCAGCAGCACGAGGCCGACGGCAATCACCAGCGGCAGGTGGGCCAGGTACACCCAGTACGCGCTGTCCGAGACGTAGCGCACCACGGCCTGCAGGCGCGGGCCGGGGCGGCTGAAGAGCCGGGTGAACAGGCCGATCATCGCCAGCGAGTAGCCCGCGGTCATCAGGGCGCGGGACCCGACGGCGAACCACCACGCGGCGGCGGCCCGGCCCTCCTGACCCTCGACGATGGTCGCCAGCACCCCGTTGGCACGCACGTGCGCCACCGTCGCCAGGGCGGCGATCAACGCGGGGACCCACCAGCGCCGGGCGAGCCGGTCGATCGCGTGGCGGTGGGCGTACAGAGCCCAGCCGGCGAAGAACGGCAGCGCGTAGTAGGCCAGGCCCTGCCACTGCGGCGTCAGCGACCCGTTCGGCTGGGCGCCGGACGGGCCGTGCATCGTCAGCGCCGCCACGACGGGCAACGCCAGCAGCACCACACCCAGCCACGCACCCACGCACCAGCCGACCGCCCGCGACAGCAGGCCCCATCCGTGCGTCAGCGGCCCGCGCAGCGTCCCGGGCAGCAGCGACGCGAGAAACCGCACGAGCAGCCCGGCGCCGATCAGCAGGCACAGGTCGTACAGGAACCACAGGTGGTACAGGCGCCCGAACTGGCCGGGCGAGCCGGGCGTGTCCACGCCCCAGCTGTTCTTGAGGATCGCCTCGGCGGTGCTGCCCAGCGGCCAGCCCCACTGCGTCGAGATGCCCCACGCCCACACGAACGCGCACAGCGGCTGGATGGTGACCATCGCGATCACGAAGGGGACAAGCACCCGGGCGGCCCGCTGGCGCAGCGTGGCCATCCCGCCGCGTCGTGCGACGAGCATCGCGGTGAAGAAGCCGGAGAGCAGAAAGAAGGTCTCCATCCGCCACGAGTGGATGATGGTGACCGAGTGGGCGATCGGCGTGCTCTTGGTCGGCTCGAGGAAGGGCCAGAAGAAGAACGGCACGCCGGCGACGAACGGCAGGGCGGCGTGGAGCCAGACGCCGAGCATCATGGCCACGGCCCGCAGCGCGTCGAGGGCGTGCAGGCGTTCGGTTGGCTGGGTGGCGGGGGAGTGCGTCGTGTCTGGCGTGGTCATGGTGCGTGCGCGCCTTGGTCGGAATCGACCCGTCATGATTGCACCACGGCGCGGGCGGAAAAGCAGGAAAAACCCGCGTCGGGCGACGCGGGCGGGTGAGCGGCTCGGATGGGCGGCCGGAGGGCCGGGATCGATCAGGCGTCCTCGACCTTGGCGATCTGCCACTCCTCGAGGTCGACGGGGGCCTGGCGGCCGAAGATGGTGACCAGGACGCGGACGGTGCCCTTGTCCGGGAACAGCTCGTCCACGGTGCCCTCGTAGTTCTCGAACGGGCCCTCGCGGATGACCACGGACTCGCCCTTCTGGAAGGACAGGCGGACGGTCGGCTCGTCGGCGGGGGCCTGCGAGTCGCGGAGCATCTTCTCGGTCTCGTGCTCGGCCATGGCGGTGGGGCGCCCGGCGGTGCCGATGAAGTCGCCCACGCCGGTGGTCTCCTTGATCAGGAAGAACACATCCTGGGGGATGCGGCCGTCGTCCTCGAGACGCATCTCGACGAAGACGTAGCCGGCGTAGAGCTTCTCTTCCTTGATCTTGGTCTTGCCGCCCTTGATGGTCTTGACCTTCTCGGTGGGCACGAGGATGCGGCCCACGAGGTGGGTCATGTTCTCGATCTGGATCTTGCGCAGCAGCGTGTTCTGGACCGAGTGCTCCTTGTTGGAGGCGACCCGGAGGACGAACCAGTCCATGCCCTCCTGGCGGATGGGCTCGTCCGCGCCGATCACACCCTCGCGGGTGGGGGCGCCGACGGTCTGGACTTCCTGGGTTTCGTCGTGTTCTGCCATCATGGTGCTCTGCCTTCCGCGGGGCGGGTGGGCCCCGGCGTGCTGGTCGTTGGTTCCCGGCGGTTCAGCTCTCGAGGACGTTGATCGCTTTGAAGAACGCGCTGAACCCGATATCAACCACGAAGAGGATGCCGGCGATCAGGAATGCGGCGACGATCACGACGATCGTCGAGCCTTTGACCTGCTTGTAGGTGGTCCAGTTGACCTTCTTCATCTCGGCGTCGGTGGCGATGAGGAAGTCGGCGGAGGTGCGGTTGGCCCCGACGAAGTACGCGGTCAACACGGTGCCCACCAGGATCAGCGAGCCCGCGACGATGGCCTGCAGGTACAGCTGCGGGATGACCGGGGTGGGCGAGGTCGAGCCGATGTCGGCGCGGAACGAGGGGGTCAGCGGGTCGCCCGAGACCATGCTGTAGGCGTCGGGCATCTGGTCGCGGACGGTCTCGGAGTCGAAGGTGTCCACCACCAGCGTGGCCCGGCGGGCGGCGCCCTCGGTGAACGCGGCGACGCGGGCCGAGCCCAGGGGCGCCAGCTCGTCGCCCTGGTAGTGCAGGATCTGGACGGTGTCGCCCACCGCGATCTCGCCCTGGACGGACTGGGCGGCCAGGGTCCATTCCTTGGCGGGCAGGCGGACCGCGGCGGCCTGCCCCCAGCCCCAGGCGGCGGCGTAGAGCGTGACCACGCCGACGGCGACGGCGGTGAGGACGCGTGTCCAGTAGCCCTGACCCGGCTTGTAGAGTCCCAATGCCATGTCGGGCGTCCCTCCGCGTGGCCGCTGCCGGGGGCCCGGGTTGGTCCGGGGCTTCGGGCGGCCTGGTTCTTCGAACACGGCAGGAGGGACTCGAACCCCCGACCGGTGGATTTGGAATCCACTGCTCTACCAACTGAGCTACTGCCGTAAGACAGGGGCTGACCACCGGGGACCAGCCATCAGGGGAACGAGCGTTCGGCCGGCCCGGACCCGTGTGGTCGCGGCCGGGCCGTCGCGTTACTTCCGCTTGATCTTGTGCATCGTGTGCCGGCGCAGGCGGGGGCAGTACTTGCTGAACCCCTCCTTGAGCTTGTCGTCGATACCACCCTTGGTGTTGATCGAGGTGCGGTAGTTGAGGTCGCCGGACTCGCTGCACTGCAGCCAGACGAACTCGCGGGCATTGGTCTTCTTCTTCGCCATAGGAATGCTCCCGTGTTCCGGGTGGTGTTGTTCGGAAAAGCGGCCCGGGGGCTTTCGCCTCCGGGCCGATGATTGCTCAAAGGACCCGGATCGGTCTTACTTGACGATCTCGGTCACGGTGCCGGACCCGATGGTGCGGCCACCCTCGCGGACGGCGAATCGGAGGCCGGTCTCCATGGCCACGGACTTCTCGCCGAGGTCGACGAGCATGGTGACGTTGTCGCCGGGCATGCACATCTCGGCCTTGGCGCCGCCGTCACCGAACAGCTCGGTGACCTGGCCGGTCACGTCGGTGGTGCGGAAGTAGAACTGGGGCTTGTACTTGGGGAAGAAGGGGGTGTGGCGTCCGCCCTCTTCCTTGGTCAGCACGTACACCTGGCCCTTGAACTGGGTGTGCGGGTTGATGGACTTGGGCTTGCAGATGACCTGGCCGCGCTCGACCTGGTTCTTCTCCACGCCGCGGAGGAGCACGCCGCAGTTGTCGCCGGCCTGTCCCTGCTCGAGGCTCTTGTTGAACATCTCGACGCCGGTGATGGTGGTCTGGAGGTTCGCGGGCGCGAGGCCGACGATCTCGGCGGCGTCGCCGACCTTGACCACGCCACGCTCGACGCGTCCGGTGGCCACGGTGCCGCGGCCCTTGATGGAGAAGACGTCTTCCACGGAGATGAGGAAGGGCTTGTCGATCTCGCGGGTGGGCTCGGGGATGAAGGTGTCGATGGCGTTGAACAGCTCATCGATCGAGGCGCAGGCGGCGTCGTCCTTGGGGTTCTCGAGGGCGAGTTTGGCCTGGCCGCGGACGATGGGGGTGTCGTCGCCGGGGAAGTTGTACTTGTTGAGCAGCTCGCGGATCTCCATCTCGACGAGGTCGAGCAGCTCGGGATCGTCGACGAGGTCGACCTTGTTCATGAAGACGACCATGTGGGGCACGCCGACCTGGCGGGCCAGGAGCACGTGCTCGCGGGTCTGGGGCATGGGGCCCGAGTCGGCCGCGACCACGAGGATGGCGCCGTCCATCTGGGCGGCGCCGGTGATCATGTTCTTGACGAAGTCGGCGTGGCCCGGGCAGTCCACGTGGGCGTAGTGCCGACTCTCGGTCTCGTACTCGACGTGCGACGAGTGGATCGTCACGGTCTTGTTGGCGTCACGCACGGTGCCGCCCTTGGTGATTTCCGCGTAGGACTTGGCGCCCTGCACGAGGCCCTTGGCATCAGCGCGGGCGACCATCGCGGCGGTCAGGGTCGACTTGCCGTGGTCGATGTGCCCGATGGTGCCCACATTCACGTGCGGCTTGGTCCGCTCGAAGGTTCCCTTCGCCATCGCTCTACCTCTTCTGACTGCTCTAAGCGGTCGGTGTATGCCCTGATCCCGACCATCGGGAGGGGCGTTCCGCCGACCGCTCCGGGCCGGCGATCCATCTGATGAAACACTCACCCGCCGGGTGCGTACCCGACCGGGCGGACCCCCTCACCGTCGTGGATCCGGGGGCGGCCGGCCCCGAGGCCGACCTGAAAGCCGCTGGCGAGACTTGAACTCGCGACCTCACCCTTACCAAGGGTGCGCTCTACCACTGAGCTACAGCGGCACGATGATCAGACTCGGCGAGCCGGGCCTTCACGAAAACCGCCCGGACGGGGATCCGAGCGGGACAGGATCTTTCGCCGCTGCCCCCCACGGGTCAACCAATTGTCCTTCATGGGGTTCCGATCGTTCCGGTCCGGAGCCCGCGACGCCCCCGCGGACGCTCCTGCCCCGGTCCGAGCCCCCGGACGGGGCCGAAAAGTCGCCCCCGATCGCGCCGAAATCTCGCCCGGATCGGGTTGCGGAAGACCCCGCCGCGACGCCGGCAGCCCTGATCGGGGCCCTTATCGGGGCCCTTCGGCTCGGGCATCCCCTCATGGGCCGGGCGTCGAAAGCGTTTGGTCTCACAAACGATCCGGTGTACATTCTCGATCGGACCCGCTCGCGAAACCACCCGACCGGTCGCCGGAACCGCCGGAATCGCCCCCGGGACGGCCGGCTCGGCCGGACCCCGTCGCCTTCTCGACCCCCAGAACCGAGGACCGCCCATGCTCCGCTCCATCCGCACGCTGATCGGCCTGGCCGGGGGGCTCATCGCCACCGCCGCCGGCACCGCCCAGGCCACCTGGTCCATCCTGATCGTCGATACCAGAACAGGGGAGATCGGGCTCGCCTCGGCGACCTGCCTGATCCGCCTGGACCTGCGGGAGCTGACACCGGTGCTGATCTCGGGGGTGGGCGGCGTGACGGCCCAGTCCGCCGGCGACTCGACCGGCCTGAACCGCTCGCTGATCCGCGACCGGTTGATCCAGGGCGTGGCGCTCGATGACATCCTGGCCGAGCTGGCCGTGTTCGACGCGGGCAGCCACCAGAGCCGCCAGTACGGCATGATCGACGTGACCGGAGACACGCTGACCTTCTCGGGCAGCAACGCCTCGGACTGGGCGGGCGGGCAGACCGGCCAGCTCGGCGACATCGCGTGGGCGGTGCAGGGCAACATCCTCACCGGGCCCAACGTGGTGCAGGACGCGGTGGACGCGATCGTCAACACCGACGGCGACCTGGCGGACAAGCTGATGGCTTCCATGATCGCGGCGCGCGAGGCCGGCGGGGACGGGCGCTGCTCGTGCGCCCCGACCACCCCGACCGCGTGCGGCAGCCCGCCGCCGGGCGACTTCAAGAGCGCCCACATCGGGTACATGCTCATCGCCCGGATCGAGGACCAGGACCATTCGCGGGTGTACTACCGCGACCCCGGGCACGGCGGGCACTTCGCCACGCCCGACCTGAACGGGGACGGGCTGCCCGACGCGGTCGCTTCGGCGTTCAACGGCCCGGAGGTGTTCGCGTACCTGAACGACTCGGCGCCCGGCTCGCGCCTTGCCAGCGCGGTGCCGGCCGGTTCGGTCGTGACCGGCCCCGGCGCGATCGTGCGGATGACGCACGCCGACGTGAACGGGGACGGGTTCGACGACGTGGTCTTCGCGACCGCCGGGCCGGACGAGATCGGCTACCTGCCCGGCGACGGCGCGGGCGGGCTGGGCGCGGCCGTGCGGGCCGCGCTGCCCGGGCCAGTCGACCGGATCGACGCGGGCGACCTGACCGGCGACGGCGCGGCGGAGATTGTCGTGACCGTCAGCGCGGTCGGCGGCGTGTACGTCTTCTCGGAGAACGCCGGGACCCTGACGCAGTCGGCGCAGATCGACGTGCCCGGCGTGCCTACCGGCGTTTCGATCGCGCAGATGGACAACGCGGGCCTGAACGACCTCGTCGTGGCGACGGCGTCGGACGACTCGGTGGCCGTGCTGCGCAACCTCGGCGGCCTGGCGTTCTCGACGCTGGCCACCTACACGCAGGCCGGCCTCGGCCCGGTGGACGTGGCGGCCGGGAGCATCTTCGGGTCGGGCCTGGGCGATGTCGCGGTGATCGGCGGGACCTCCCGGCGCCTGACCGTGCTGCGTCAGGACAGCCCCGGCGTCTTCAGCGCGAGCACGAGCACGCTGGTCAACGCCGGACGCCAGGTCGAGCTGGGCCGCTTCACGCCGGACGGGAAGACGGGCATCGTGACGATGGCGATCGGCAACCGCACCATCGAGATCCACGCCGAGTCGGCGACGACGCCCGGCGCGTTCGAATCGATCGACCGGACGCGGGCCGCGCCGGCGCAGGTGGCGCTGACCGTGGCGGACCTGAACCAGGACGGGCTCGACGACCTGGTCTCCGGCGGGCTGACGCGGGGCGTGTCGCTGATCGTCAACACGGGCGACGGCACCTTCCCCGAGTACGAGGGTTTCGCCAGCGGCGAATACTTCATGGAACTCAACGTCGCCGACACCATCAACAGCAGCCCGGACCCTGTGGACCAGCTCGTCGGGCAGTTCGCCGACTGGCGCGCGGGGCTGGAGGGCAAGATCGACGCGGTGCGGTCCACGGTGGTCGCGCCGTCCCGCGTCGGCGCGGGGCAGACCTACACGCTGCGGGCGCAGGCACGCGACTGGCGGGGCGACCCGGTCGCGCCGGCGCTCTTCGCGGCCGAGGCGTTCGTCGTGTCCGGGCAGGCGACCATCGCCGAGGTGCGCTCGCCGGCTCTGGGCGTTGTCGAGGTGGATGTCGTCGCGTCCGCCGAGCCGGGCGTTGACCTGATCGGCATCCGGATGGTTGACGGGCAGGACCGCCCGGTCCGCCTGATGCCCGACGCGACGGTGATGGCCCTGGCCGACCTGGCGGACTTCAACAACGACGGCGGGCGGAACTTCTTCGACCTGGGCGCGTTCCTGGCGGCTTTCAATAGCTCGGACCCGGCGGCGGATCTGAACGGGGACCAGGTCTTCGACGCCGCCGACGTGAACGCGTTCGTCGCGCTGTTCCTCGCCCCGGCCCCCTGACCACGGGGGGACGGGCGGGGCCGCCTTCGCGGGGTCGGCGCGTAGACTGACCGGGAGCCGAGCCTGCCGCCCGGCCCGCTGAAGGAGTGGTGCGATGAAGAAGGTGCTGATCGGTCTGGTTGTCGTGGTGGTGCTGCTGGTCGTGCTCGTGGTCGGAGGCGTGATCTTCGGGCTGACCCAGATCGACAAGATCGTCAAGACGGGGATCGAGCGCGGCGGGACCTACGCGACCGGCGTGGACACCACCGTGGACATGGTCGACGTGAGCCTGACCAAGGGCACCTTCGACATGGGCGGGTTCCAGCTGGCCAACCCGGCCGGCTTTGACACCCCCCACTTCCTCGCGCTGAGCGATACCTCGGTGGCGCTGAACGCCAACCAGACCGGCAGCCAGGTGATCACGCTCTCGTCGCTGACGCTCGACGGGATCGACGTGTACCTGGACAAGGGCGGCAACCCCTCGAACTACAACACCGTCCTGAACAACCTCAAGCGGTTCGAGTCCGGCGAGAAGGGCCCGCCCCCCGCCGAGAGCGACGGGATGAAGGTCGTGATCGACTCGCTGGTGATCGAGAACATCGACGTGCATCTGGCCAACATGCCGGGCATCGGCTTCGTGGCCGGGGACGTGGCGGTCAACGTGCCGCGGATCGAGCTGAAGAACGTCGGCAAGGACGAGCCGATGGGCTTCGCCGAGGTGATCGGCCTGGTGGTCAAGACGGTGCTGGCCGCGTCGGTCGAGGCTGGCGGGGGCATCATCCCCGGCGACGTGCTGGGCGATCTGAGCGGCGGGCTCGCGGGCCTGACCTCGTTCTCCGACATGGGCATCGAGGCGGTCGGCGATCTGGGCAAGCAGCTCAACGAGCAGCTCGGCGGCGCGGTGGAGCAGGCTCAGAAGGCCCTCGACGACGCCAAGAAGGCGGGCGAGGACCTCCAGAATCAGGCCGACGACCTGCAGGACTCGGTCAACGACGCCGCGGACAAGGTCAAGGGCATCTTCGGGGGCGGCAAGAAGGACGAGCCCTGATCCGGGCTCGGTGATCCCCAGACCAGGGGGGCGATCGTGGGATTTGGGGGGCGATCCGGGTCGTCCATCGCCCGGATCCGGCGGGGTGGCGGACTGATCGGATCACCCGATTCCGGACGCCCCGGGGCGCAGACGGCGTCGTTTCGGGAACCGGGGGCGGGCCCTTTCGTATGAACTGGGGCGCGGGTTTGGCCGCGCACCGGCGGGGCGGTCTTGCTCTGACGGTCGGGACGGTTTATCGGACTGATTTGTGCTGTTTCGGTCCGATCCGGCCCGGTGTGGGTCAATTTGGCCCCAATCACGGTCGTTTCCGGGGCTTTGGGCTTGTTCCAAGGCCCGTTTCGGGGCATCGTGTTTGTGTTGTGCAAGGGTCTCGGGCACGCGGGTGCCCGGTCGCGGTGACGGAGCACGCCCAGGGCGTGCGAACGGGCAAAGCAAGAGAGATAGGAACGAAACATGATGACGGTAAGCGGCAAGCGTGCGGTGCTGGCGATGGCCCTGGTGTTGGCGAGCGGTTCGGCGATCGGCGCCGACGCGCGCCCCGCGCCGGCCGGCGGGACCGCGGGCGTTGAGCCGTCCGTGCTGCGGGCGTCCCCCGTCCAACGCCAGTCGGCCAACGACGCGTTCGCCTGGATGGCCCGCGACGCGGGGCTTATGGACCGGGCCTTGCCCATCACCGAGACCTTCCGGGCCTCGCCCGGGCTGATGGAACGGCACAACCGCATGGTCGCCAAGGTGCGCGACCGGCGCGACATGGCCCGCGCCGCCGCGATCGAGTTGAGTTCGGATGTCGCCGGCGCCACCGGCGTGGCGCGGGCCGCGGCCCAGCCGGGGTTCGAGGCGATCTGGGCCCGCGCGGACGATCGCATGGCCGAGGCCCGGGCCCGGCTGGCACCGTCGATGATCGAATCGCACGCGGACATCGACATCCACTCGTTCCGGCTGCCCGACGGCTGGACCGAGGAGGAGGCGGCCGCGCTGCTGATGGCCACCGGCGACTACGAGTATGTCGAGCCGGACTGGCTGGTCTACCCGACCGACACCACCCCCAACGACCCGCAGTTTGGCCAGCAGTGGCACCACCGCAGCCAGAACATGAACACGGTGCTCGCCTGGGACTACGTGACGGGCGGGAGCGACGTGATCGTGGCGGTGTGCGACACCGGCGTGCGCAAGAGCCACCAGGACCTGATCGACTTCGTGCCCGGCTTCAACGCCACGACCAACCTGGCCGAGGTCGACGGCGGCAACACCGACGACGCCCTGAACGGGCACGGCACGCAGGTGGCCGGCTGCATGGCCGCCCGCGGCAACAACGGCATCGGCGTGGCGGGCGTGGGCTGGGACTTCACCATCATGCCCATCCGCGTGTCCGACACCGCCGACGGGACGGCGGCGCTCTCAGACATCCTCCAGGGCGCCCGCTGGGCGGCGGACAACGGCGCGTTCGGCGTCAACTGCTCCTACGGCGGCGCGAACAGCTCCCAGAGCAACAGCGCGGGCGGGTACATCCGCAACCAGGGCGGGCTGCTCGTGTTCAGCTCCGGCAACGACGGCCTGCAGGACCAGACCGTGGACCGGCCCTTCGTGACCATCGTCGGGGCAACCAACAGCAGCAACTCCGTGGTGGGCTTCTCGAACTACGGCGTGGGCATCGACGTGGTCGCGCCTGGCGCGGGCATCCGCACGACGACCCGGGCCGGCGGTTACACCAACGCGACCGGCACGAGCTTCTCGTCGCCGCTGACCGCGGCCGTGCTGAGCCTGATCCACGACGCGGACCCCACCCTGACGCCCGAGCAGGTCGAGCAGATCCTCAAGGACACCGCCAAGGACATCGGCGCCATCGGGTTCGACAACTTTGCCGGCCACGGCCTGGTCGACGCCGGGGCGGCCGTCGAGACCGCCCTGTTCGGGCCATCGATGATCGACCTGCCCTTCACGGACGACTTCGGCACCGGCGTGCTGAGCAACCTGTGGCGCCAGCCCGTCGGCTCGGTCAACGTCAACGCAGACGCCGCCGACCTGGACCCGGGCGACTTCGCCCTGAACCTGGCGGGGACGGACTCGATCACCACGGTGGGATTCCGGGCCGGCTTCATCGCCGCCGACATCGGCGAGATCGCCTTTGACGTCCAGCACCGCGGCGTGGAGGCGGGCGAGAGCCTGCTCGTCGAGTACCTGGACATCATCGGCAGCTGGACCCCGCTGACCACCCTGACCAGCGACGGCACGGACGAGGACACGTTCTCGCGCGTGCGGATCTCCATGCCGCTGTTCGCCAAGTACGACGGTCTCAAGGTCCGCTTCACGGCCCAGGGGTCCGACGCGACCGACGACTGGTACATCGACAACGTGCTCGTGGACGAGTTCGTGCGCAACGTCCTGCCCTGGCAGACCAGCTTCGAGGGCGGCATCGACACGGACTTTGACTGGGCGGTCTCGCAGGCCACCGCGGTCAGCGATGCGCCCAACACGCCCGACGGCACGATGAGCGCCCGGCTGACTGGCACCGGCGTCATGGAAAGCCGCCCGGTGGACATCACCGGCGTCACCACGACGCCGTACGTGCGACTGCGCACGCTGCACACCGGGGTCGAGGCCGGCGAGTCGCTGGAGGTCGAGTACCGCGACATCTTCGGCGCCTGGCAGCCGCTGGCGAGCATCGTCTCCGACGGCGTCGACGAGACCGGCTTCACGCTCAACCAGTTCCAGCTCCCCTTCGACGCATTCGGCCTGGACATGGCCGTCCGCATCTCGGCGGCGGGCTCGGACAGCGGCGACGTGTGGTACATCGACGACGTGGCCGTCACCGAGGAGTTCGTCGTGGACCCGCCGTCGTGCCCGGCCGACCTGGACGGTAACGGACTGCTGAACTTCTTTGACATTTCCGGCTTCCTGAACCTGTTCAACGCCCAGGACCCCGTGGCGGACTGGGACAACAACGGCCTGTACAACTTCTTCGATATCTCCAGCTACCTGGCCACGTTCAACGCCGGATGCCCGTGATCCCGGCGTGGGCCGGCTTCAGTTTTCATTCCCCGCCGCGGGGGCCCCTCCCCGTTTCCTTCCCCGCGGCACCGTGAACCGAACGGAGTTTTCCTGATGACGAGTCCTTTCTCCCGCGTCTGCGCCCTCTCTCTCGTGCTCGCCTGCGGCTCGATGTCCGCCGCCGCGGCGGGGCCGGTCGATCCGCTCGGCGGGTCGCGCCCCGGCGACCGCGCGACCATGGTGCAGCGTGCGGCCTCGGTGCTGGCCATGCAGCCCGGCGACGACGCCCGCGTCGCGGGCGCCGAGCCGATCGCGTTCGAGGCCAAGGCCGGCGACCGCGAGTTCTCCGGCGAGCTGATCGTCCGTGCCAAGGCCGGCAAGCAGCGCTCGGCGGCCGGGCGCGTGGCGCCGCTGGTGGCCTACCGCAGCGAGCTGGTCGAGGAATACGTCGTGCGCGTGCCCGCGGGCATGAGCGAGGGCGAACTGGCCGGCGTGCTGATGGCCACCGGCGACTACGAGTTCGTCACCCCCAACTGGACCGTGTTTCAGCTGGCGACGGTGCCCAACGACCCGGGCTACTCGAGCTCGTGGCAGCACACGCGACTGCAGTCGGCGCTCGCGTGGGACATCGAGCAGGGTTCCTCGGATGTGATCGTGGCGGTGTGCGACTCGGGCGTGCGCCTGACGCACGCGGACCTTTCCGCCGCGCTGGTGCCAGGCTACAACTCGGCCAACCGGGTGGCGCAGATCAACGGCGGGCTGGTCGACGACGTCAACGGCCACGGCACCTTCGTGGCCGGCTGCGCCGCGGCCATCGGCAACAACGGCGTGGGCGTCACCGGCGTGGGCTGGAACCTGGGTATCATGCCGATCCGCGTGACCAACAACTCCAACGGCACAGCGAGCCTGTTCGCCCTGACCGACGGCGCCCGCTGGGCCGCCCGCAACGGGGCCAAGGCCATCAACGTCTCGTTCACCGGCGCCACCAGCTCGGGCAACAACAACGCCGCCCGCGACATCAAGGAGGACGGCGGGCTGCTGTTCTGGGCCTCGGGCAACTCCAACGCCCCCATCGCCGGCAACACCTCGGAGTTCGTGGTCGTCGGGTCCACCACCTCGAGCGACAACCGGTCCAACTTCAGCAACTACGGGCAGGCCCTGAGCCTGGTCGCCCCCGGCTCGGGCGTGCGTTCGACGCAGAGCAACGGCGGCTACGGCAACAGCTCGGGCACGAGCTTCGCCAGCCCCATCGCCGCGGGCGTGGGTGCGATGATCTTCTCGGCCAACCCCGCCCTCTCGCCCGACGACGTGCAGGACGTGCTGTTCAGCTCCGTCGACGACCTGGGCACGCCCGGCTGGGACCAGTTCTTCGGCCACGGGCGTGTGAACACCTTCAAGGCCGTCACGCTCGCGAAGACCTACACCCCCCGGGCCCCGCTGCCGCTGTACGAGCCGTTCGACTCGGCGTCGTGGCAGGACAGCCTATCGATGATCTCGGGCAGCCCGGCGATCGCCGCCGACCCGGACGCCGCCTCGGGCGGTTCGGCCCTGCTCATGCCGGCCGGGGCGGGCGTCGAAACCGCGCCGCTGGCCGGACGGCCGGCGTCGGGCAACAACTACTCCGTCCGCCTGAGCGTCCGCACCGAGGGCGCCGAGCCGGGCGAGTCGCTCGGCGTGATCTACCTCAACGACGCCGACCAGTGGGTGCCGCTGTTCGAGGCCCCCGCCACCGGGACCGACACCGGGTACATCGTGCACGAGGAGCCCGTGCCGGCCGACTTCGCGCACCACGGCGTGCGGCTCCGCCTCCTGGCCAACGGGTCGGACGCGTCGGACCGCTGGTTCGTCGATGACCTCTCGATCGACGAGCGGACGCCCGTCTCGGCGCCCTTCGCCGACGGCTTCGACGTGGGCCGCCTCAGCGCGATGCGGTGGGACGACCTGAGCACCGCCGGCATCAGCCAGATCGCCGACAACTTCCTGATGAACCTGCCCGACGGCGCGACGGCGACGACCGTCGAGGTGCCGCTGGTGGACCTGGCCGCGTTCGAGCAGTGGGTCTGGTTCTACGTCGACACCGACGGCATCGTGGCCGGCGACACGCTGGCGGTCGATTACTTCACGCCCGCCTCCGGCTGGCAGCCCCTGACCACCGTCGACGGCGGGAGCCTGGCCGGCGGGCTCAACGGCTTCGAGACGCCCGTCCCCTTCGGCGCGATCGCCTCGAGCAACTTCCGCCTTCGGTTCACCGCCAGCACGAGCGGCGGGGCGTTCTTCGTCGACGACGTCAACGCCGGCACCAGCCGCCTGCCCGACGCCAACCCCGGCTGCTCGGCCGCGGACCTGGCCGAGCCCTACGGCGTGCTCAACTTCTTCGACCTCTCGGCCTATCTGGCCCTGTACAACACGCAGGACCTGGGCGCCGACCTGGCCGCGCCCTTCGGAGTCTTCAACTTCTTCGATCTGTCCGCCTACCTGGCCGGCTACAACGCGGGCTGCCCGTAAGCGGACCTGATCCGATCCCACAACACAAACGCCCGGGACGCGCGTCCCGGGCGTTTTTCTTTCAACTGCGCGCAGAGGTCACGGGCAGCCGGCGTTGTAGAGCGCGATGAACGCCGCGACGTCGAAGAAGTTGAAGACTCCGAAGGGCGCGGCCAGGTCCGCCCTCGGGTCCTGGTTGTTGTACGCGGTCACGAAGTCGGCGACGTCGAAGAAGTTGCGCACGCCGTCGAGATTGAAATCGGCCGGGCAGTGCATCTCCACCGCGCCGATGTCCGGGGTGCCCTGCGGCCGGGGCTCGTGGCGCTGGTCGTCGGTGACGACGTTGCCGGCCGGATCGACGCTGAACGCGACGTTGCCGGCGTTGATGCAGGGGCTGCCGGCGAGCAGGATGTGCGTGGGGGTCGGCCCGCCGTGCAGACCCAGCGGCGAGAGATGCGGGTCGACCGGGGCGCCGAGGGTGCCGCCGATGTCCCCGGGGCCGGCCAGGCCCGCGGTGCCGTCGGAGTCGAGGTTGTACCCCAGCGAGCTGAGCGGCAGGCTGGACCCCATCACGAGCGGGTCGACCGAACCCGGCACGCCCGCGACGATGGTGTGGGTCAGGTGCATCGTGGCGCCGCCGGAGGGCGTGCCGTTGTGGATCGCCGCGCCGTTGGGCGAGCCGTTCTCGGCGAGTGTGACGTGCGTCAGGCTCGCGTTGCCGCCGGTGAGGTTGAGGATGGCCCCGCCGAGCCCGCCCGGGCAGGCGTTGCCGCTGAGGGTGGAGTTGGTCAGCTCGAGCGTGGCGAAGTTGTAGATCGCGCCGCCGCCCAGCTCGGGCCCGCCGAGCGCGTCGGCCGTGTTGGCGATAAACGCCGAGTGCCCGACGCGGCAGACCGACGAGTTGGTGATCGCCCCGCCGCTGGTCTGGCTGGAGTTGGCCTCGAACAGGCAGTTTTCGGCGAACAGGTCGCCCCCGCCCGCGACGTTGATCGCCCCGCCCCCCGAGTCCGACCGGTTGAACAGAAACGTCGAGTTGGTCACACGGACGCTCGCTCCGAGCAGCCCGACGGACCCACCGACGGCGACGGCGTGGGCGTTCATGAACACGCACGAGTCGATCTCGGCGGGTGATCGCAGGTTCATCGCCCCGCCGGATCCGCCGGAACTGTCGCCGTCGAAGGAGGAGTTGGTCACGCGCAGGCTGGGGCTGGCGCTGGTCGTGCGGATCGCCCCGCCGTCGCGGTCGGAGTGGTTGACGTAGAAGTGGCAGTCGTCGAGGATGCCCGCGCCGTTGAGGTAGATCGCGCCGCCGATGCCGGTGGCGGTGTTGCCGTAGAAGTTGCAGAAGCCGGTGGCGGAGAGCGATCCCTGGGCGTCGATCGCCCCGCCGCGGGCGGTGGTCCCCCCCGAGGCGGAGTTCATGGAGAGCTCGCACTGGTCGAACTCCAGCGCCGACCCGGCGACCGCGCGGACCGCTCCGCCGGATTCGCCGCCGATCGCGGTGGCGTTGTAGACACCCAGGGTCTCGAAGCGCACGCGGACGCCGGCGCGCACGTCGAAGAGCCGGTCGCCCAGGGCGCCGGCGTCCAGGAATGTGACGCCCAGACCGGAGCCGGTGATCACCACTTCCCTGTGGATGTCGATATCGCCCGACACGGCGCTGTCCTCGCCCGCGCCCACTCGCGTGAACAGGAAGGTGCCGGACGGGAGCGTGACGGTGAACGCCTGCCCGGCCGGCTGGGTGTTGATGTGCTGGATGACCGACCGCAGCGTCGATTGAACGCCGGGCACGGCCGGTTCGACGTCGGGACTGATCGCCGGGTTGACCGCGGGGGCGTCGTAGGTCTCGGTCACCTGGAACTGTGCGGCCGCGTCAGGCGAAAACGCCGCCTGCGCGAGCGCCGCGGCCGAGATCAGGAAGGCTGGGTGGACGGTGCGTGCCATGATGGGCTCCCTTCGTTCGGGCCCACGCTCCGCGGGCCCGAGTTCTGAGAGCGACAACGAGGCGATCTGGTCACGACACAGATCCCGAATGGGGTCCGCCGATCGGTCCCTGTAGGGGTCGCCCGGTGGTTCAGCCTGCGCTGCCGACCAGCTTGTCGTTGGTCTCGAACCGCTTCAGGGCGGTCAGGAGCTGCTCGATCTGCACGGGCGGGGGCATCTGGAGCATCCGGCGGCGCAGGGCCGTGATGGTCTTGCAGGCCTGATCCTCGAGGAGGAGTTCCTCTTTGCGGGTGCCGCTGGCCGCGAGGTTGATCGCCGGGAACAGGCGCTTCTCCGCGATCTTGCGGTCGAGGATCAGCTCCATGTTGCCCGTGCCCTTGAACTCCTCGAAGATCAGCTGGTCGCCCTGGCTGCCGGTGTCGACCAGGCACGTGGCGATGATGGTCAGGCTGCCCGCTTCCTCGGTGTTGCGGGCGGCGCCGAAGATCTGCTTGGGCACCTCGAGCGCCTTGGAGTCGATGCCGCCGGACATGGTCCGGCCGGAGTTGGCGTGGCGGTTGGAGCGGTTGAAGGCGCGGCCCACGCGGGTGAGCGAGTCGAGCACCACGACGACGTGCTCGCCGTTCTCGACCATCCGCTTGCAGCGTTCGAGGGTCTGCAGGCAGATCTGGATGTGCTTGTCGATGTCGTGGTCGTTGGACGAGGCGATGACCTCGACCGCGTCGGGCTTCCAGGCCTTGTCCCACTCGGCCTCGCCGTCGCGCTGGGCGGGCGAGCCGCAGAGGTATCGCCGGAAGTCGGTGACCTCCTCCGGGCGTTCGTCGACGAGCAGGGCGATGAGGTGGACGTCGGGGTGATTGATGAGGATGCCGCTGGCGATGTCCTTGAGCAAGGTCGTCTTGCCGGCCTTGGGCGGCGCGACGATGAGCCCGCGCTGGCCGCGCCCGATGGGGCAGAACAGGTCGATCAGCCGGCAGGAGGGCGCGCAGCCGGGGTGCTCGAGCGTCAGCCGGGGCTGCGGATCGATGGAGGTGAGCTCTTCAAACGGTTTGCGGGCCGCGAACTCCTCGGGGGTCATGCCCTCGATCTCGATGAACCGTTCGACGACCGCGCGGGGCTTGCGTGGCCCGCCCCCGGAGCGTCCGCGCCGGCGTCGGCGGGGCATCTTCTCGCCCACCTCGACCTCCACGCGCAGGCCGTTGCGCAGCGGCAGCGTCTCGCCGAACGAGGCCGGAACGAAGGGGTCATCGGGGGCTTCGAGCACGCGGTTGGCCTCCGTCATCTGACGGACACGGCCCTCCGCGCGCTCCGGCCACTCGAGGATGCCGGTAAGCGTCTTGGTCGACATGGGTTGTCAGTTCGCCCCGGGAGGTCCGATCGGCACAACACGCCGACCCCGATCACCCGGTCATGCGGGGTCCGGCCGAGCCGGGCCCCTTCTTGCACTCCATTGTCGGCCATCTGACCCCCCGAGGTCAAGCCCGGCGCGCAAGGTCCGATCATCCCGCCCCCCGGAGCACGCCGGTCCGACCGGGCCCGTTCTCCTAGGATGCGGGCTGTCCGGGCGTCTCCCGGGCGTCTGGGGACGATCGGTTCGATGCGGACACTCTCGGGCATCCCGGTTTCTTCCGGCGTGGTGATCGGCCGCGTGTTCGTCATGAACGACGACCGCCCGCACCGCGTGGCCCGCCGCGCCATCGACCCGGCGGACGTGCCCGCCGAGCTCGAACGCTTCGACCTGGCCCGCCGCTCCGCGATCGAGGAGCTCAACACCCTCCACCACGAGGCCGCGGCCGAGATGGGCGAGGAAGCCGCCAAGATCTTCCTGTTCCACATCGGGGCCCTCTCCGACCGCGCCGTGCTCGGGCCGATCCGCAAGATGATCGAGACCGACCGCGTCTCGGCCGAATACGCCAGCACCACCGCCATCGCCAACCTGGCCGAACGCTTCGCCAACCACCCCGACACCACCTTCCGCACCAAGGTCTCCGACCTCAACGACCTCGGCGGGCGGCTCCACCGCCACCTGACCGGGCGCCGACGCCAGAGCCTGGGCCACCTCGAGCCGGGGACCGTGATCGTGGCCCGGGACCTGACACCCTCGCAGACCGCCGCCTTCGACCGCACCAGGGTGGTGGCCATCGCCACCGACCTGGGCGGGCAGACCTCGCACACCGCCATCGTGGCCCGCGCCCTGGGACTGCCCGCGGTGGTGGGCCTGAAGGAGCTGACCGAGCACGCCCGCGACGGCCAGACGATCGTCGTCGATTCCGACCGCGGGCAGATCGTGCTCGACCCGGACGAGGACACCGTGGCCGCCGCCGGACGCGACGCCGAGCGGGCCAAGCGGTCGCGGATCAGCCTGCACGAGGACGTGGACCTGCCCGCCGTGACCACCGACGGCGTCGCCATCGAGCTGCTGGGCAACATCGAGTTCCCAAGCGAGATCGACGTCGTCCTCGCCGAGGGCGGCACGGGCGTGGGCCTCTACCGCACCGAGTTCCTGTACCTGACCAGCGACCACGACCCGACCGAGCAGGAACAGGACCGGGAGTACCTCGACTGCGTCCGCCGGCTCAAGGGCAAGCCGCTGACCATCCGCACCATGGACCTGGGCGCCGACAAGCACACCCAGCAGCGGGCCGAGACGCCCGAGCGCAACCCCTTCCTGGGCCTGCGGTCGATCCGGTACTGCCTCAAGCACACGGACATGTTCCGGCGTCAGCTCCGCTCGATCATGCGGGCCAGCGCCCACGGGCCGGTCAAGGTCATGTTCCCGCTGGTGACCAACATCGCCGAGCTGCGCCGGGCCAAGTACTTCCTCCACGAGGCCATGGAGGACCTGGCCGACCGGGGCGAGCCCTATGACCGGGACGTGGAGGTCGGCATGATGGTCGAGGTGCCCGCCGCGGCCATCATGGCGGCGTCCTTCGCCCGGGAAGTCGACTTTTTCTCCATCGGGACCAACGACCTGGTGCAGTACACCCTGGCCGTGGACCGAATCAATGAACAGGTGGCCGGGATGTACACCCCGATCCACCCGGCCGTGCTCAAACTCATCCGGGACGTCTCCCGTGTGGGGTCAAGGGCCAAGATCCCGGTGTCCTGCTGCGGAGAATCCGCCTCGGACCCCGAGTTCGCGGCGTTGCTCATCGGGCTCGGTGTGCGTAGCCTCTCTGTGACGGCGTCCAGCATCCCCAGGCTCAAGCGGGCCATCCGGGGGCTCGATTCCAGGCGTTGCGAGCGGATCGCCAAAAAGGCGATGTCGTTCGATTCGGAAGCCGAAGCCGCGGCCTATGTCCGCGATCGGATACGAAAACTTGTTCCCGAGGTGTTCGAAGGACGGTCCTTCGAATAGTCGTAAGCCCAGCCGCACCAAGCGTCTGGCAGTCACCTCGGACCACAGATCACCGCGCAGCCCCCCGGAAATCGTCCGGGCGAGCCGCGGACATCCGAAGACGCCGGCCCGCGGTCCGGGGTCGCCCAAGCACCCCTGCGGGGCCGGGCGAGCCTTCCGGAGACCGGGGTGCGGCCCAGGATGGTCCCCGGACCGGCTGCCAGCGTCAGCGAGCCACCAGCGTGCCAATCCAGCGCGTGTGCCCAGCGAGCAACCACCCACCGGGCGATCCCGGGCGGGCGTCGTTGTGCGTGGCGGAGCGATGACGCCTTCACCCAAGGCGCCCCGATGAACGACGACACAGACCAACCCACCAACACCACCAACGAATCCACAGACAGCGGCTCCGGCGACACGGGCGAGACCACGCCCGCCAAGTCCACGCCCGCCAAGAAGAAGACCACCCGCAAGAAGCCCGCCGCCAGGAAGACCACCAAGAAGAAGGTCACCAAGGCCGCCGCCGCGGCTTCGGACGAGCCCGAGGCAAACGAGAAGACCGACGAGGCCCCGGCGAAGACGACCAAGAAGTCCGCCAAGAAGACCACGAAGAAGGCGGCCAAAAAGACCACCAAGAAGCGTGTGTCCAAAAAGGCCGCCGCCAAGTCCGAGGCCGAACAGCCCGAGGACGAGACCACCGCCGACGATTCGCAGCCCAGCACCGAGCCCGCGGCCGACGACACGGGCGCGGACGGCTCCGACGCCGGCGAAGACGCCGAGCGGGCCCAGGGCGACGGCGACGAGGACTCGGCCCCCAAGGGCAAGAAGCGCCGGCGCCGGCGCAAGAAGTCGTCCGGCCGGTCCGAGTCGGGCGAATCCAAGGGATCCAGGGAAGACGACGCCGTCTCGGCCGCCGTGCAGGCCACGCTCAACGACGACGACGCCGACGAGCCCTCCGGCGACAGCCGGTTGGAGATGATCATCAACTACGTGCCCGGCGAAGAGTGCCGGGTGGCGATCACCGACGACGGGCAGCTCGAGGAGCTGTTCGCCGAGCCGACCGACCAGGTCAGCCGCGTGGGCAACATCTACGTGGGCAAGGTGATCAACGTGGAGGCCTCCATCCAGGCCGCCTTCGTGGACTTCGGCTGCGAGGAGAACGGCTTCCTGCACATCTCCGACCTGCACCCGCAGTACTTCGGCGACGATGACGAGGCGACCGAGCGCGTGGGCAAGAAGACCCCGCGCCGCGACCGCCCACCGATCCAGGAGGCCCTGCGCCGCGGGCAGGAGATCACCGTCGCGGTGCTCAAGGAGGGCGTGGGCACCAAGGGCCCGACCCTGACGAGCTACCTGTCCATCCCCGGCCGCTTCCTCGTGATGATGCCCGGCATGGACAAAGTCGGCGTCTCCCGGAAGGAGGAGGACGACGACCGGCGTCGGGCGGCCAAGGAGATCCTCTCCCAACTCGACCTGCCCGACGGCTTCGGTTTCATCCTCCGCACCGCCGGCTTCGATCGCACCAAGACCGAACTCAAGCGCGACCTTGCATACCTGATGCGCCTTTGGAAGGACATGGAGCGTCGGCGCAAGGGCGGCAACAAGCCCCGCCCGCTGTACTCCGAGTCCGACCTGCTGCTCCGCTCGATCCGCGACCTGATGACCAGCGACATCCGGCGCGTGGTGATCGACTCCGAGCCGGCCCTGCGTCGGGCGGCGCAGTTCATCAAGATCGCCGCGCCACGCGCCCAGGCGAAACTCGCCCGGTACGCCGGCGGCGCGCCCATCTTCCACGCCTTCGGCATCGAGGACCAGATCGAGGCCATCCACGCCCGGGAGGTGCCCCTGCCCAGCGGCGGACGCCTGGTCATCGACCAGACCGAGGCCCTCGTCGCCATCGACGTCAACTCCGGCAAGTCCCGCTCGGCCCGCGACGCCGAGACCAACGCCTTCCGCACCAACATGGAAGCGGTCGACGCCATCTGCCGCCAGCTCCGCCTGCGGGACCTGGGCGGGCTGGTCGTCAACGACCTGATCGACATGCGGTTCGCGTCACACCGCAAGCAGATCGAACAGCGATTCATCGACCGGCTCAAGCGCGACCGCGCCAAGACGACCGTCGGCTCGATCTCCGAGTTCGGCCTGCTCGAGATGACCCGGCAGCGGATGCGCGGCTCGATGGAGAGCCAGCACTTCGCCGACTGCCCGACCTGCCGCGGACGCGGCCTCGTGCAGAAGGCCGACTCCGTGGCGGCCAGCGCCCTGCGCGATCTCGCGGCCATCGTGGACCACGAGAAGGTCCGCAAGGTCGAGATGGTCGTCAACCCCCGCGTGGCCGGGGCGCTGCTCTCGACCCGGCGCACCGCCCTGACCCGCATCGAGCTGCACTCGGGCAAGCAGGTCGAGGTCCGCGTCTCCGACGCGCTCGCCCTCGACCGCGTCACCTTCTACGCCTACGACCACAACGGCCAGGACCTGGCGCTCGAGAAGATGTCCGGACGCAAGCGCCCCGAGCCGAGGGTGCTCGAGTGGGTAGACGACTCACCCGACGAGGCGTGGGCCGTCGACCCGACCGACGAGGCCGACGAGACCACCGCCAAGAAGCTGGCCGAGGAGATCGCCCGGCTGGCCGAGGCCGCCGGTCCCGAGGCCAACCCCGTCCAGCCCGAAGAGTCCGACGGCGGCGAGGGCGGCAAGAAGAAGCGTCGCCGGCGGCGCCGCCGCAAGGGCAAGGGCGAGGGCGAGCCGTCGGATCAGGACGACCACGCCGACACCGACCAGCCCGACGCCGATTCCAAGGCCCGCGGCACGCAGGACCCCGACGACCGGGCCGACGAGGATCGGTCCGGTGACGAAGACCGGGCGGACCAGACCGATGGGGCCGGCGAGGGCGGCGAGGGCAGCAAGAAGAAGCGCCGTCGCCGGCGTCGGCGCGGCCGCGGACGCTCGGGCGATGGGGAGGGCGAGGGCAACGCCGACCGCGCCGACTCCGCCCCCGAAGACCGCGCCCCGCGCGGCGAGAACCGCAAGCCCGACAAGCCGGCGCCCAAGGCGGCGACCCCCGCCCCGGAACCCAAGCCCGAGCCCAAACCCAAGCGTCGCGGGCTCTACTCCGGCGCGCGGCGCAAACTGGCCCCCTCCGAGGTCGCCCGCATCTCGCCCGACTGAGCCCACCCACGGGGATTGTCTGTGCCCAGCACGCGAGCCCAACCGACCGACGCCGCACCGGGTGGCCCGCCGCGCACCCGGCGCGTCGTCGTCCTCGGATCGGCCGGGTCCATCGGCACGCAGACACTCGAGGTCATCGACCACCTCAACGCGCTGCACGCCGCCGGTCGCTTCCCCCACGCCTTTCAGGTGGTCGGGCTCGCGACGGGCACCAACGCGGCGCTGATGCTCGAACAGGCCGCCCGCTGGGGCGTGCGAGACGCGGCGCTGGCCTGCGTCGAGACCGACGCCGACGCGGGCCGGGTCGACCTGCGTCGCGGCCCGGACGCCGCCGAACGGCTCGTCCGGGAGGTTCCGTGCGATCTGGTGGTGGGCGCCATCGTCGGCGTCGCGGGCCTGCCCGCGGTGACGGCCGCCCTCGAACGAGGCACCGATGTCGCCCTGGCGAACAAGGAGACCCTCGTCGCCGCGGGCTCGCTCGTCATCCCGCTGGCCGCGGCCAACAACGCACGCGTCCTGCCCGTCGACTCCGAGCACGCGGGCGTGTGGCAGTGCCTGATGTCCGCCTGCGGCACGAACTACGCCCCGCCCGAACCCGCGCCGGCCGACATCGCCCGCGTGGTGCTCACCGCGTCCGGCGGCGCGTTCCGCGGCCGCACGCCCGAATCGGTCGCCCACGCGACCCCGCAGGAAGCCCTGGCCCACCCCACGTGGGACATGGGCGCCAAGGTCACCATCGACACCGCGACACTCGTCAACAAGGCGCTTGAACTGATCGAGGCCCACTGGCTCTTCGGGCTCGGCGCCGACCGGCTCGACGCGGTGATCCACCCGACCTCCACCGTGCACGCCCTGATCGAGATGGGCGACGGGAGCGTCGTCGCCCAGCTCGGTGCGCCCGACATGCGCACCCCCATCGCCCGAGCGCTGACCTTCCCCCACCGATCACCCGAGCCGATGTCCCGCATGGATCTGGGCGCGCTCGGCCGGCTCGAGTTCCGCCCCATCGAGGGCGGCTGGCGCCGCGCCATCGACTTGGGCATGCGGGCCATCCGCGCCGGCGGCGACGCGGGCGCGGTCTTCAACGCCGCCAACGAGGTCGCCGTGCGGGCCTTCCTCGCCGGGTCGATCCCCTTCGGACGCATCCTCGACGCGGTCGAATCGGTCTGCGACGCCCACACGACCTCGCCGGTGCGCACCATCGACGACGTGCTCCGCGCCGACGCCGCCGCCCGCCACGCGGCTGAAGAGCATCTCGGAGCCACCGCGTGAACCGCCCGCGTCCGCCAGCCAGACCGGGCGCCCGCCCGCAGCCGGCGCGCACGCTCGACCCGCGTGCGGCCGCCAGACTCAACGAGGCGATCGCCTTCTTCCAGAAGGGCCAGCCCGACAAGGCCCTCGCGTCCGTGCAGAAGGTGCTCGACAAGTCGCCCGGGCTGGCCGAGGCCAACCAGATCGCCGCGGTGGTGCAGCTGGCGCTCAACCGCCCGGAGCGCTCGCTCTACCACGCCGAGCGGGCCGCGGGCGCGGACGCGGCCAACCCCCGCAACCACATGGCGGTCGGCATGGCCCTGATGGCCCTCAACCGCGACACCGAGGCCGCCGACGCGTACGCAAAAGCCGTGGAACTGGCCCCGAACGACCCCGAGGCCCTCGCCGGGCTCGGCTCGGCGCGCGCCGGGTGCGGACGGTACACCGAGGCCGAGGACCTGCTGACCCGGGCCGCCGCCGCCCGACCGGGCTGGATCGACCCGACACTCGCGCTGGCGACACTCTTCACCAACACCGCCCGGGCCCACGACGCCGTCCGCCTGCTCCGCCCGCTGGTCGAGGCCAACCCCCGCCACCTGCCCGCCGCCGACGCGCTCGCGCTCGCCTCCTCCTACGACGACCGGATCACCCCCGCAGAGGCCTTCGAGTGCCACCGGCTCTACGGACGCTGCGCCGAGTCGATCGTCCGCCCCGCCGGCCCGCACGCCAACACGCGAGAGCCGGACCGACGCGTCCGGCTCGCGTACCTCTCCGCGGAGCTGCGCGATCACTCCAACTCGTTCTTCCTCCGCCCGATCCTCGAAAACCACGACCGCGAGCGTTTCGAGGTCGTGCTCTACCACACCTCCCGCCACGAGGACTCGGTCACCGCCGAACTCAAGAAACTCGCCGACCGCTGGGTGGCCTGCGACCAGATGACCCCGCCCGAGCTGGCCGCCCGCATCCGCCAGGACCGCGTGGACATCCTCGTGGAACTGACCGGCCACTTCGGGCGCAACCGCCTGGCGACCATGGCAGCCCGGCCCGCGCCGGTGCAGGTGACCTACCTCGGCTACGGCAACACCACCGGCCTGACCACCATCGACGCGCGGATCATCGACGACACCACGGACCCCGCCCCGGACGCGGACACACTCGCCACCGAGCGGCTCGTGCGCCTGGGCCGCTGCTTCCTGGCCTACCGCCCCGACGACGACGCGCCCGAGCCCGGCGAGCTCGACGCGAGCCGCCCGTTCACCTTCGGATCATTCAACGACATCAAGAAAATCACCCCGAGCGTCGTCCGCGTCTGGTCAGACATCCTCAAGGCGTGCCCCGGTTCGCAGATGCTGATCAAGACCGGCGAGCTGAGTAAGGAATCCATGCGGACGCTCCTCGCCGAGCGCTTCGCAGCCGAGGGCATCGACGCCGAACGCCTGCGCCTGACCGGGCGCATCGAGTCTGACCGCGGCCACCTCGCCCTCTACGACGACATGGACCTCGCGCTGGACACCTTCCCCTACGCCGGCACCACCACCACCTGCCAGGCGCTGTGGCAGGGCGTACCCGTGCTCACGCTCCGCGGCGACACCCACGCCGGGCGGGTCGGTGCTTCGCTGCTGACCGCCGCCGGCGAGGAGGCCCGCATCGCCCACGATCACGCCGGGTACACCCGCCTCGCTTCGGAAGCCTTCGCCCGCGGCAAGCCCGATCGGGCCGCGCGCAACGCCCTGCGGGAGCGGATCCGCGCTTCGTCCCTGCTCGACCACGCATCGCTGACCGCGCAACTCGAGTCCGCCTATCACGACCTCTGGAGCCGGTGGTGCGCCAAGGGGACCGCCCGATGAGCGCACCCGCCGATCCCCACGGCGTCGTCTGGCTCGCCTCGTACCCCAAGTGCGGCAATACCTGGGTGCGGTTCATGCTCTACGCCGCCATCTATCAGCCCCCCGAGACCTCCATCGAGGTCACCCGCAAGATCCCCGACCTGCACCGCCCGCTGCCCGTCGACCCGCCGCGTCCCGGCCGCCCGATGCTGGCCAAGACGCACCTGATGCTCACCGACCGCCACCCGAAGCTGGACAACACGCTGCGGGCCATCCACGTCATCCGCAACCCGCGCGACGTGGCGCTCAGCGCCCTGAACTACCGGCGACTGGCCACGGGCGACGACAAGGGCCTCGACGAGGCGGCCTACCTGAAAACCTTCATCCGCGCCGGCGGCGACCCCGACTGGCAACGCCAGGGCTTCGGCACCTGGGCCGCCCACGCCCGGTCGTGGCGCGACACCGACCGCTTCCCCGTGCTGGCTGTCCGCTACGAGGACCTCAAGGCCGACCCCCGGGCCGCGCTGGTCACCATGCTGGAGTTTCTCGACGAACCCGCCGACGACGCCCGCGTCGACGCGGCCGTCAAGGCCGCCTCGTTCGAGTCCATGCGCGCCATGGAGATCCGCGAGAAGCAGCAGACCGCCAAGGACGCCCCCGCCAAACGCCTGTTCGTCGGCGACGCCAAGGCCGCCCGCAAGGGCGTCTTCTTCATCAACAAGGGCCGCAGCGGCCAGTCGCTCGATTCGGTCGCCCCCGGGCTCGACGCCGCCTTCGACCGGGCCTTCGCGAAAGACCTCGCCGACCTGGGCTACGCCTCGTAACCCAGCATCTCGCACGCACGCCGGTAGTCGTCGCTGGCCTGGAAGCCCTCGTGCAGGCCCTCCGGCACCGGGCCGCGTTCCAGCGGCCGGATCTGCGAAGACCGCGACCCCCGCGAGCCCGACGCCGTGTCGCCGGTCATCTTGGTGTACGACGCCCACCGCTCACGCCAGGTTGGGTCGTAGTTGATCGTCAGCCGCTCGCACAGGGTCTTCAACGCGGGCTCGGGGTCGGCGGTGAAGTCCTCGTAGCGGACGAAACCCACCTCCGCGGCGTGCTCGGCGAACGCGCAGCAGCCCCGCAGGTAGCCCGCCGGGGTCAGCCGTCCGCGCATGATGTCCATCTTCGCCAGCGACAGGAACTGATCCAGCGGGTGCCGCACCGTGACCGCCTCGGCCACGCTGTACGCCCCCGCGAGCGCATCGCGCACCGCGAACCCCATCGCCGGCTTCGCGTAGGGCACGCCGATGTAGTCCAGGTGCGTCCAGTCACGCAGCACCAGCCGCTTCCCGCCCGCCCTGGCCCGCTGCTCGCAGATCGACACGAACTGCAGCAGCGTGGGCGGCCCGGCCCGCTTCCACCGCGTGATGTCGGCGTCGGTCACCAGCCCGAACCATTCCTTGGCCTGGCGGATCGGCTGGGTGACGACCATGTTGGCCGGGTGCACCTCGGAGAGCATCGCGACCCCCGCCATGCAGCCGATGCAGCGCGAGATCACCGTGCCACCCGACCGGGCGAGGTGGCGCAGCACCGGGATGACCGGTTTGGAACGGGCCATCAGACCGACGACCGCCCGCGCATCCACGCGAACTGCCGCTCGATGCCGGCGCGCACCGGCGTCTTGGGGTCGTAGCCGAGCTCGGCCCGCGAACGCGTCAGATCGGCCCAGGTGCGTTCCACGTCGCCGGGCTGCATTGGCCTGCGTTCGATGACCGGCTCACGCCCCACCGTCTCGCCGATGATCGTCACCAGTTCGGACAGGGTGATCGGGTGATCGCCGCCGAGGTTCCACACGCGGTAGCCGTGCGCGTCGATCCGCTCGTACGCCGCCAGCACCCCGGCGACGATGTCCTCCACGAAGGTGTAATCCCGCGAGCTCGAGCCGTCGCCGAACAGCGTGATCGGTTCGCCCGCGGCCACGCGGGTCAGGAACAGCCGGATGGCCAGGTCCGGGCGTTGCGCCGGGCCGAACACCGTGAAGAACCGCAGCATGGCCACCTTCGCCCCGGTCAGGTGGTGGTGGCTGTGGGCGATCAGCTCGCACGCCTTCTTGGTGGCCGCGTAGGGCGAGATCGGCCGGTCCACGCGGTCGTCCTCGGCGAAGGGCGTCTTCGGGCTGTTGCCGTACACCGACGACGACGACGCGCACACGATCCGCCCGCAGCCCACCGCCTCGGCGGCGTCGAGCACGTGCTGCGTGCCAATCACGTTGGTCACCGCGTAGCCGGCCGGGTCCGCGATCGAAGGTCGCACCCCCGCGCGGGCCGCGAGGTGGATCACGCCGTTGGGACGGAAACCGGAGAAGGCCCGGTGCACCGCGTCCGCGTCGCGGATGTCGCAGTCCCGGTGCTCGAACGCGCCCGGCGCGGCTCGGGCGGCCAGCTCGTCGAGGTTGTCTCGCTTGATCGCCGGGTCGTAGTACGGGTCCATCGAATCCAGGCTCAGCACGCACGCCCCACGCTCGAGCAGGGCCCGGGCGGTGTGCGAGCCGATGAACCCGGCCGCACCGGTCACGATGACGCGTTGATCCTGCAAATCGATCCTCGGAGGTCGCCGGAGCCGGCCTCTGCCCGCCCGGGCCCGCATGGTACCCCCCGCCCGGAACCCGAAGGCCAAAAAAGAAAGCAGGGTGCCATGGGTCCACGGCACCCCGCTGGAGGAGAGAGAGATCCTGATAATGTACGAAGATTCGGTTCAACGGTGCCTCCCAAAGGCCGTATGGTGCGAAAATCTTTCCTATATTGACATTATTTGCAGCTTGTTTGGTATCTGATCGCATGAAATTGTGCGCCGGCGGTGGGTAAATGGAGGTTGGACAGCGGCTTGCAGAGCGATAGAGTGGACGCACGCCCGAGCCGGGCCCCGGGCTTCTGCGGAACGCGACGTTCCGACCGGGGGCCGCCAGACTCGAGAACGATGGACGAAGAAGAACGATCCGGGTCGTCGCCGACGGACGACGACGACCGACCTCCCGCTCAACGCGTGGTGGACCTGCACGACCCCGGCGCCCTCATCAGCCCGGCGGACGCGCGGTGGCTCCGCGATACCGCCGACCGGGCGGTCGCCCTGCTGGGCGCCCGCGGCGAGGTCCGCGTCAAGGTCGTCGCCGACGCCGAGATGGCCGACGCGCACCTCCGCTACACCGACACGCCCGGCACCACCGACGTGCTGACCTTCGATCTGTCCGACACGCCCGGCGTGCTCGATGCCGACATCATGGTCTGCGCCGACGAGGCCGCCCGCCGCGCCGCCGAACGCGGCCACGACGCACGCCGCGAGCTGCTGCTCTACGTCGTCCACGGCGTGCTCCACTGCCTGGGCCACGACGACCACGACGAGGCCGACTACCAGCGCATGCACGCCGCCGAGGACGAGCTGCTCGAGCGGCTCGGCGTCGGGGCCACCTTCCACGCCGGCGACCGGAACACCAACCCGGGGGTGCCGTCATGACCGCCGGCTGGTGGCTCCTGCTCTCCATCGCGCTGCTGACCTTCAGCGCGTTCTTCGGCACGCTGACGCTGTGCCTGCACCGCTTCTCGCGCGGGCGCCTCTCGCAGATCGCCGAGGACTCGGACAACCCCGGCCTGCAGCACCGGATCTACGCGATCCTCGACGACCCGCACGGGCACTCGGCCGCCATGGCGTTGCTGCGCATCCCCCTCCAGCTCGCCGCGGGCATCGGCGTGGTGATGTGGGTGACCGGGCTGCGCCGCGAGCCGACACCCGGCTGGGTCGACGCGGGCATCGGCATCCTCATCGCCTCGCTCATGGTGTGGGTCTTCGGCGTGCTGGTGCCGCAGGCCGTCGCCCGCCACGGCGGCGAGCGGACCATCGCGGTCATGTCCCGCCCGGTGCGCTTCGTCCACGCGGCGCTCGGGCCGTTCACCGTGCTGGTGCGCTTCATCGACGAGGTCGTCCGACGCCTCGCCGGCGCCGACATGCCCAACGGCGACCATGGACCCGACGCCGAGCTGCTCTCCGTCGTTACCGAACGCGAACGCGACGGCCACATCGACGAGAGCGAACGCGACATGATCGAGGCCGTCGTCGAGTTCCGCTCGACCACCGTCGAGCAGATCATGACCCCCCGCACCGAGATCGACGCCCTCGCCTACACCGACGACCTCGAGACCGTCCTCGCCTTCGTGGACCAGCACGGGCACTCCCGCGTGCCCGTCTACCGCGAGAACCTCGACAGCATGGACGGCATCCTCTACGCCAAGGACCTGCTCCGCTGGATCCATACCCACGGAGGCAACGGCAAACCCTTCGTCCTCCGAGAGATCCTCCGCCCCGTCTCCTTCGTGCCCGAGACCAAGACCGTCCGCGAGCTGCTCACCCAGCTGCTCAGCGAGAACGTCCACATCGCCATGGTCGCCGACGAGTACGGCGGAACCTCCGGCCTGACCACCATGGAGGACATCGTCGAGGAGATCTTCGGCGACATCCAGGACGAGTACGAAACCCCCGAGGACGCCATCGGCGGCGTCGAGATCGACCAGACCGACCGCTCCGCGCGCATCGACGCCCGCACCCCCATTGACGACACCAACGACGAGATCGAGGACCTGGGCATCGAGCTGCCCGAATCCGACGACTACGACACCGTCGCCGGCTTCGTCAGCGCCACCCTCGGACGCATCCCAGAGCCCGGCGAAGTGTTCGAGCACGGCAACGCCCGCATCGAGATCCTCGAGGCCGAGCCCACCCGCGTCGTCCGCGTCCGCCTGACCGTCGTCGAACCCCAGCGCCCCGAGCCGGCCGAAACCACCGGCAAGTAGCGCCCGCCCGGGATCACACCCGCCGCCGGGCCGCGTCGCCGAGCACCAGCCCCGCCTCGCGCGCCAGGTCGGCCAGCACGACCGCCTTGGACATGCGCAGCTTCGCGCCGATCGACTCACGGTGGCGCTCGATGGTCTTGACCGAGCGGTCCAGGCTCTCGGCGATGTCCTTGATCGACAGCCCGTTGCCCAGCAGCGTGAGCACCTCGAGCTCCCGCGGCGTCAGCGCGTTCAGCTCTCCCAGCCGGATCACGCCCGACTCGATCACCTTCTGCTCGCTGGACAGCAGCCGCTTGGACTCCTCGCCCGCCGCGATCCGGCGCGTGACCACCATGAACCGAGGGGTCTCCCCCGCGCTCTCCAGGGGGATCTGGCGGACCCACGAGAAGTGCTGGTGCCCGTGCCACACCGTCCGCATCAGGCGGGGCCCGGGGTCGGCGATCATGTCGCGGAACAGGCCCAGACGCTCCTCGATCCACGCCCTGGGGAATCCCAGCTCGTCCAGGCGCTTGCCGCGCAGCTCCGGCGGCGCCTTGCCGTCGAAGAAGATCCGCACGGTCTCGTCGTTGAGAAACAGCAGCGTGCCGTGCAGGTCCAGAATGCTCACCGACACCCCGGGCTCGGAGGTCATCGTCTGCCAGAGCAGGTCCGGGGCGGATTTGGGGACGTCCCCCGCGCCCGGGGCTTTGTGGTGCGGCGGTTCTTCGTGGGAGGGTCCGGTGTGGGTCATGGACCCATCGTACGATCCCTTTCCATGATCTTCCGCCTGTACAACACCATGTCGAAGCAGATCGAGCCACTTTCCCCGGCCGATCCGGGGCGCGTCACTTTTTACACGTGCGGCCCCACGGTGTACGACGATGCGCACATCGGAAACTTTCGCTCCTTTCTCGCCGCCGACCTGCTCCGACGCTGGCTCGAGAGTCCGCTGTGCACGCTCGAATCCGCCGACGGGGTCCCCCACGCGGGCCCGCGCCGCGTCGTGCACGTGATGAACATCACCGACGTCGGTCACATGACCGACGACGACCAGGCCGACGGGGGCGGCCAGGACAAGATGGTCGCCGCCGCCCAACGCCTGCTCGACGCCAAAAAATCAGGCAAACTCCCCGCCGACGCGGGCATCGACCCCCACGACCCCTTCGCCGTCGCCGCCTTCTACCGCGCCCGCTTCCTCGAGGACGCCCGGGCCCTGGGCCTCAAGGTGGCCGAAGAAGCCCGCGACGATCCGTCGCTCATGCCCCGCGCCACCGACCACATAGCCGGCATGGCCCGCGTCA
>TARA_R110000782_G_scaffold102791_4_pt1 | contig 40011 bp, 33 predicted proteins | sample TARA_R110000782 | Tara Oceans TARA_R110000782 (sample SAMEA4397859) | marine metagenome | biome: Polar Biome; feature: [SRF] surface water layer (ENVO:00010504); material: water (ENVO:00002006), including particulate matter (ENVO:01000060) such as... | depth 5 m | reverse complement strand
AGCGGGGTTGCCGTTAGTATCATGGAACACACCACTAGCGGTTTGTCCTCTGTAAGTAAGGTTATACTTACTGTAAATGGTATCAACGTTAGACGTAGCACCGTGGACTCTATCAGCACCGAGGTAGAAGATTTGAGAGACGGGACCGCCCATGGGTTGAACGCCAACAATACTGTTAGCGATTAGTTGTGGATATACGCGACGAATGAGAGGGAATGCAAACTTTTGAAAGGTGCCCAACTTACCAACCGTAGTTGGTGCGTCCGCTTCATCAACTCTGTCAGATTGCTCTGCTAGAATAGACTTGGCTTGGTTTTCAAGTAGTTGTGCGGTTACACTTTTAGTGTAATCGTTATCAATCCCCTCAAGTACGGGTGCCCACTTAGTTAGAACATCAGAATTTTCTTTTAACATAAGGTTTCCTTACTATGAGTTTTGGTTAGAGGGCATGTGTTTCATCACCTCAGGGGTTAAGAAATCGTTAATCTCAATTAACTTTTTCTCGGATTCCTTGTCTACGTTCTCCGTAATAACAAGGGCTTTCTCTGAAGATTTGAATGGGAGTCCTTCAGATTCTTGCAGAGTTTCCACGGATGCAACAAGCACAGTGTTCTCCTCCTCAAGCGTTTTAATTTTACCTGAGACGGCAGTAAGAGCGGTCTCAAGTTTCTCGTTCACCTCAAAAGACTTACGAAGCTCATCAGTTAGGGCTTCAACTTCTGCGGAGGTCTCTTCTTGTTCTGAAACAAGAGCGGAGATAGCACTGTCCTCGTCTTCAACACTTAGCTCTAAAGCCATTAGCGTCTTAACGGATTCAAAGAGCTTAGCATTTCTTACGAACTGCTCATTCTCCTGTAACTCAAGCATTGCTTGGTCTTTTAGCTCATCAACCTTAAGGCGCATGAAGCCTTTTACTTTAACTTCTAGTTGGTTGATTTTCTCTTCTACTTGCTCTTCGATTACCGTATTAACAAGGTCAGCAATATCAGTGATAGCTGACTCTGAAAGTCCTTCGGGTAGTAGCTCAGCAATAGAGAGCATGTTGTCTTTGGGTTTGGGGTTCATTGGGGAGATCTCCAGTTATAAGTATCTATAACGTAAGGGGTTAGGATGTGAAAATAATTTATTTTTTGTTAAGAGCTTTTCTTAACTGGGTGAGTAATACCTTTTCTGAGTAGGCTTTGTCGTAAACAGTCTTCACTGTCTCCTCTATAAAACCAGAGGCTACGGACTCATTGACGCAAGCAGGGAAAGCTCCTTTAGTAGAAGGGTCAGCTACGAGATCAAAGGTTACGAGTTTAAAGTCCTCGCTAACCATTGAGAACCCGTCTGGTCCTTCTGATAAACTTCCCATGCCTCTAGAGGAGATGCCTAACTTTACTCCACCCTTAATAAGGGCTTGGGCTACCTGCCCTGCTGGAGTGTTTAGGATTTCTGCCTCTCCGATCATATCATTCCCACGCATGGTTAGCTTGGTGATAAGATGTGATACGTTCTGTAATTTAACTGAGTCGTTGGAGGGGTGATCTAATTCTCCCATCAACCTACGCTCAGACAAGGACACTTTTAATCTATCCATCTCCCTCAACAGAAGTCTCTTCTCATAGATCCTCTTGTTGTGGTTTGGTGTGTCGGCTCGTTGGAAGATACCTGCGATCTTCATAGTCCCTTTGGATGAGGACTCTTCTAGTACCTTAAGTTCTTCAATGATAAACGTGTCTGAAATGAACATTACTTTTTAGCTCCTGCTTTAGTCTTAGAGTTCTTGATCTTGTTTTTAGCACCAGGACCGTATAGCTTCTTAAGCCTAGAGGAGTTGTTGCCCCCATGCTTAACCATAGTCCTAGCAGCGTGAGCCTTGATACTCTTGAAGTCTGAGCCAGGAGTTGAGCTACCAGGAGTAAACCCTTTGGCGATCTTACCTTTACTCTTCTCTCCCCAACCAGCTTTGGATACTACGTAGAGCCTGTCCGCACCTTTAGTTGAGAAGATCTCTCCAGTCTTGCCAGAGCTAAGAGCCTTCGCAATCGTGTCATAGATTCTAGCTCTAGACTTACGAGACTTTACAGCCCCCTTCTTGGGAGCATCCTTCTTGTCATCCTTTTCAGATTCAAGTACGGACTCTAGCATTGTGAAGATATTCATTACTGTGCTTTCCTTTTCTGTAGGATAGCCTTGAGCTTGTCCTCTAGAGAGAGGGTCTTGTCGTCTTCCTTAGGCTTTTTTTTAGGCTCAGATGCGCCCATGCCAATACCACCAGCGGTTGACATTTCAGTTAGCTGAGTTCTAAGCCCTAGCAATAGGTCTCTGATCTCAGTAAGTAGAGGATCCACAGTAGGTGGTTGTTCCTTACCAAGAGGAACAGTAGTCTCAACTACTACCTCAGCAGTAACCTCTTGCTTTACAGCAGGAAGGGGCTTACCTGTTGCGCTTTCCACAATGCTATTAATGAAATCATTGGGGACTACTACCTGAGACACATCAGGTGCTTCTTCCCCAACGTTGTTGGAGTACTGGCTCTGTGTTGGGGCTAACGCTGGTGCGGTTGGTTTAGGAGAAGCGGTCTCCGTCATCAGGTTCGCAGCGAAGTCCGCTATATTAGCGATATCCATGATTACTTAGCCTCGGTCTTGCCTTTGGTCTTGTACTTCTTGTAAGCGGCTTTGAGGTCCATCTTGCTAGGGCCTTTCTTGCCTTCGCCTTCTTTCTTCTTCTCAGCACCGATCTTGTTGAGGTCATCATCAGAGGGGCCATCTTCCATTTCTTCAATGGTGTCTTCGTCTTCTTTAGCCTTCTCTTCCTCTTCAATCACAGAGAGCAAAGCCTCTTCGATGTTCTTGATATGCTCCATAAGAACGTCTTCTGAAATCTCTTCAGCTAGAATGGACTCGCATAAAGGACACGCATGTTCTTTAGCCTCCTCTTCAGCAACTACCTCAGCTTCCACTTTAGCAACTACCTCTTTATCTTCGGTGACTAGCTCAGAAGGTTTCCAAGCAGCTTGCTCAACAAGAGCTTTAATGTAATCGTTCTCAACTTTGTAATGGTTATTCATGGTAGTGTCCTGTATCCTATCTATCACCAGGAGCATCTCTCCTGGTTGTGTCTTGCGCGTTATCCCTAGCACCGTCTTTGGTGCCTGTATCGCTCTTGCCTAAGCCTTTACCTTTAGCTCGCATCTTAGCTGCTGCTTTCTTGTAGTGGTCTGCTTTAGCATTTCCAGCCTTGTCTCCTAAGAGCTTTACAGCTTTGTCCCTGAGGGTCTCCGCTGGTCTAGCTTCCTTCATAGGGTTTGCTTCCTTACCTTTAACAGCAGTTATTGTCTTCTTTCTCCTTTCTAAGGGAGTCTCCTGAGAGGGTGTCTTCTCAGGTGCGCTAATGGTAGGTTTACTTTTTAACTTACCTGATAAGGTATTCTCTTGAATGAACTTAGCGAAGGTATTTAGTACTGTGATGTGGTTGGTCATAAGGGTGGGTCCTCTATTATGTATCTATCGTTTACACTTAATATTGGCTGAAAAATAATTTAAATTGTAGGCTAGCCTCCTACCTCAACGTCAGGTGAGCCTAGCATTACCGTGCTTCCGCAGTTGACAGGATCTCCTACCCTAGCTAAAGGCATCCCGTTAACGGTTACCGTTCCTGAGCCTTGCCCCATCGTACTATCGTGTGCGCTATTACCAAGTACATGTACTGCCCATGCATCATTAGTTCTATGAGCTGCCTTGCCATTAATTGTCACATCAGGAGAACCTTGGATGCATTGCCTGGGTGGGAAGCCACCATGGCCTGTTCCTAGATCTCCCTCTCTTGCTGCTTTTGCCATGTTATCTGTATAGTATGTTTTTGTAAGCCAGTGGGTAGTACTGGTTTGATATCGAGGGTAACTTATCATAGAGCCTGCTGGCTGCTAAAGAAGTACCAGTTAGTCTTGCTGCACTTATGTAGCTCTTCTCTACTTGGAACTTCAAGATAGGGAATAACTCCAGCCCGTTAAAGGTACCGAAGAACAACTCAGACTGAGTGATTGAGGGTGTCCTCAATACGAAATCAACTATCTCAGATATTGATAAGAAGGAGAACACATCCATGTGAGGTATGGCTGATAGGTCAGCGTTAACCCTTAGGTTGTAGTTGTTTTTTATGTTATCAATGTGTCCTAAGATTACTCCTAAGGGGGACTTACTGCTGGTTATGGTTGGTGCTGTACTTCCCAAGGTCAGTAGGGTTAAAGCAGAAGTATCAATACCCTTAGAGTATTGGAACGAGTTTAGATCAGGCTTACCGTTGAAGTTAGTTTCATCTTCCTTACGAATCTTCTTAACATAATTCTGACCAAGAACATCGTTAGTGGGTGCTATCATCACAGTCAGTGACCTAACACTCTCTTGGTTTGTGTAGCTTACAATCTTAGACTCGCCTAAGAAGGGTGTGTATTCTATTTTTGAGGAAGGAACTAGAAGTATGTCCATGTTGACACGCCTAGGGTATAAGAAGCCATCGAACCCATCGACCTCCATATCTAAGTAGGTAGCTGATACTTCTCCAGTGCTATTAAGGAAGGTATTCCACCATGGGTCCTCTTCATTAATAAATACCGTATTTCTAGGACCGGAGTACGAGGATACTGTAGCATTAAATCCACTAACGTCATCTCCGTCTTCCCACACTGAAGAGTAAGTAACGTCAGTCTTCTTAAACGTTGCTACTTGAGATGGTCCTTTAACTAGGGAGGATAGGTCTAGCTTAAGTAGGTAGGAGCCTTTGATAGTCTGGGTGGTTTGCTCTGACACTGCTGGTGCGCTAACGTCTAAAGAGAAGGAGTACATTGATAGGCCCGTATTGTTACTACCCGCTGCTTGCTTCATGTAGGAGTGAATAATAGACAGGTCTGGTAACCCAAAGGCGTAGGCCAACTTCCTATTAGATATAAGACCTACAGTAGTCGTGCCTGATACGGATTCTACTTGCACAAAATCATGAAGCTGAGGTATGCTTATAGTCTCTCCAGAGGTGTTGACCACACTTATAGTGTCATCATCCTGTACTTTTATTTGTGTGGTGTTTCCTCCCAATGAGTAGATAGGAACAGTTAGGTTGTAGTCAGAGGGGATCATGTGCCTAGACTGAACCTCCCTTTGTGAAGAGCCATCCTGGTAGCTACGAGCAAGCATACTCCTCCTAGCTTTCCTTATCCTAGTGAGGGCTACGCTTTGGTTAGCAGTTAAGAAAGAGAATTGGGAGGTATCCTGTATAGGCTCTGCTAGTTTCCTAGAAGCTGTCTTCATATCCTCAAAGAAAGGTATGGAGTACTCCTTGACCTTGTTCTTTACAATAGCTTTCTTTAGAGCCCCTGTCAGTAGGGTATCGAACACCAAAGAGGAGTTGTTCTTAAGCTTAGTAGATTTGATTACACTCTTAGTATTCTCTGATAGGGTCTTACCCATTAGAGATGTAGCATAGATGAAACTACCTAAGGTTACACCGTTGTAGGGTACGTACGAGATAGTCCTGCTACTATCTAAAACGTCTTTGTATACCTTTGGTATCTTCCTATTGAATAGACTGTAGGGATCCGAGCTTCTATCATTCTGAGCTAGTACTCCTGCTACGTTGGCTTTGCGTGGGTCCGTAGCTACTTGAATGTTGTAATCAGAATCGAAGTATTCTAACGTTCGATCCGGCGGCCTAGTAGGTAAGTACACACTATTCTCAGTATCAAAGGCTTGACCGTTGACACTGACAAAGTTCCCAGCATCTGCTGAGTTAGATACTGTAGGGCCTCCTCCTCCTCCATTGCCGGGTATTACTACTGGGCCTCCTGGGGGATTAAGGACGGTTCCAGGGCCTCCCCCGCCTCCAGGTATGCTGCTTGGGTCTCCACCAGGGCCAGGACCAGGAGGCTCACCACCACCGTCCTGTGGCTCAGGGGGCCATATAGGAGGAACGGTTGGGGGTGGGGTATCAGGGGGCTCAATAATCACACCTCCACCTACATCTCCTGGGGGAGTGCCGGGACCACCTCCAGGAGGGCCTCCAGGGGTATCAGGAAGACACTTAGGATCAGGAGGATCGGTGGGTACTCCATTCCCTCCTGGGTCCCCAACATCCCCTTGATTACCCCCATCCTCAGGGTGATCGGGATATAGAATGAAGAACGCCATAGCTACACCCTGTTAGTAAGGGACGTTATTTATGTCTATGTAAGTGCTATCGTAAACAGGTGCTATCGTTCCGAAGTTGTTATGCACTCCACCTTGAGGAGTACTATCAGGGATCAAAGTTTTACTGGTGTAGTTTGGGCCGTTAAGCTGATAGCTAAGGTTAGTCTCAATAGGTGCTTGTGGGTACCCAATGACAGTGAATTTAACAGTAGGGTAGAAGGCTGCTCCAAACTTAGGAGTGTACTTCATGTATGGTTGAATAGCCTCAGTCTGCTGACCTGTTCTATATGCTAGCTCCCTGAACTCAGGCAAACACACAGAGTAGCACAACCACTCGTAATGCTTCTCTTGGATGTAAGAGGTCTGAGCCGTTAGGTTCACTCCACCGTTTCCGTATTGATCTAAAATCCTACCTTGGTACAGTAGTCCTTCCGGTCCTGCGGGAAGACCTTGAGCAGAAGAAGTTATTGTGAAGGTAGCCTCTCCATTAGCAATAGACCCTTTGTTTACGGATAGTCCGCTACCGAGCATTACTTTATTTCTACTGTCAGCATCATCAACGTGACCTCCATAAGGAGTACAGTTAACATACTCAACTAGAACATCGTAATCAGTTGCCCAACTAGGTAGTCTGATTTGGATCTTCTTCATACTGCTTTGGATGAACCCCCTGGATGCTGAGTCGGTAGGAGACCCGTACCCTGGCATGTACTCGTAATCCAACGCTGGTGCGCCTCCAGTTATCTTGGCTGTAGTTGATACAACCCCACCAGGAACGTACCTTAGGGATCTGTTCCTGTCAACACCTTCTAGCCACATCCACCATGTAGGCTCGGCAGCTTTATGAGTAGTGTTTGACATAACCTCAGCCCAGTTATCGGATCCCATTGCTGGTTGCCACTCTGGGAAGATAGGAATGTTTCTTGCACTGTTTAGGTTTAAGTAAGTGTTGGTATTGTCACTTCCGTTAGGGTTAGCTAGCCACCTCTTAACGTCAGATTGCCTTTGGTTATACACATACTCAAGGAACGCTTTGCGCCTCCCAAGTTCAGTATCTTCTAGGTATGCTTTTGAGGAGGTGTATCCCGCAAAGCTGTAGGTATCATAGTTTAACTCTCCTTGGGTAGTAGCTCCCCAAGGGTCTGAGTCATCAGAGTTGGTGTTGTTCATCGTCAACATAGTACCCTCGACTCCATAAGCTAAGCCTCCCATAACATAATCCATGTACACAGGTTTACCCAGGCTAGTTGATTGAGTACCTGACTCTACAGTTTGAATTCTGTTGTACACTCTGCGAACAGCGTCTTTAAGCTGGAAGGCTCCAACTGCTGGGTTAGCCAGTGATAGGGCTGGGGAAGCCCCTGCTACTCCTGCTCGCTCATTGTAGGTTAGTTCTGTGGTACGTAGGAATGGACGGATATCAATGATATCACTAACAGCGATGTTAGCCTCTCCTTTCCTAACTACGATGTACGCCAAAGGAAGTGCGGTCTGCCCGATTAGCTGAAGCTCCAAGCTATAGGCTGAGTCCCCAGATAGTGTGGCTAGGTTGGCCGCTTGGTTGATGAGGTCATCAGGACTTGGGAAACTTCCATGTACTTTAACTCCAAGGCTATTGGTGATTCCATTGTTACTAGTGGAGTTCTCGTCGTTCTTGTTGGATAGTATTCTTTTAGATCCAGGAACTCCAGTCTCACCACAGTTCTCAGTAGTTGTAAGTTTATCTTGAGCGTTGCCAGTTAAACCTAGCTCCAAGTTGATCCCTACACCTGCTCCTCTGATTATACCTAAAGTTGGCTGTGTTAGTTTCTTAGGGTCATTGATATCTGTAGTACTACAGAATCCTCCTTCAGTGTAATCGTTTACAGTGGTTGAGCTAGCGTCAATGGGTAGAGCGTACGCGAATAGAAGGTCAATCCTCTGGGTAACACCGTCAATCTGGGTGCGTATTCCTTGTCCATCATAGCTGTAGTAATCATCGTCGTCCCAACCAGGAATCTCAATAGCACTATCAGGGAAGTCTACAACTGCTGTACGGAACACGGACTTCCACATCTTAACGAAGGACATGTGGATCTCTTGCAGGTTGGTAGGTATGTACCCTTCGCCATACTTAAGATAAGAGTTTAATGCGTCTGTCACCCTACCATGGTTTTGTCCAGGCCAACGTACATTAGACTGAGACTCTACTTGGTAGTAAGGGTGGGCTCCACTGCCCTCATCAGGCATAAAGGCTCCAGCAGAAATACTATCAGCAGTTACCCATTTGTTTCCTAGTCCAGTAGGTGATTGGTGGAACGTATATGTAGTCTCCAGACCATTCATGTTGAAGGAAGCGTTGGACCCAGCTTTAGTGAAGTTGTTCCAGGTGTTAGCAATGTCTGCGTCAGTCCATACCCTATTGAAGTCTGGGATTATGGAGGGCTCGTCCGTAACACCAAACCCTGTATCCTGACCTGTGAACGTTGAGGCTATGAGTCTATTTAAAGGCTGCTGTAGGTCATACGCATCGTTGATTCTAGCGTTGAATTTACCAGCGTTGACCTGTACAGTTCTATTACCTAAGAGCTTTGGTCGTAGCTGCTTGATCCTAGTCATGTCCAACTCGCTAGAGTCGGTTAGGAATCCACCACCATCTCCACCGTCACCACCATTAACAATGAAGTCTCCGTTCTCCAAGCCTGTCTTAAGGTGGAGAATGTTTTCCTCTAACTGCCTAATTGGGATGTTGTCTATCTCAAAGTAGTACGGATCGTTAGCTTTGTAGTAACGAATTGGGTGAGTAAAAGTGTATTCAGGCATGTTTAAATGTTACGGTCAGTGTCAAAGAGGCTTGCAGATCCGAATCCTACTCCCTCATCATGGTTCCAAGCGGCTTCCCCAGGGTGTACTGTCTTGTGGGAGAAGAAGCTAAAGATAGCTTTTCGTCCAGAAGTAGATAGGGTACCATTCTTAGCATTAGCGAAAGTATTCATAGCGGACTCATCTAACCAGATGTTCTTAGCTGTATCGCCAAGCATATCGGCAGTGTAGTAGAAGGAGGACGCAACGTTCTGCTCCTGGTTAATTATAGGCAAGGACTCCACATAGGAACTAAATCCTAGGTCTTGGTATACCGCACTAGCTGACCACACAGGGGAAGCACTACAGTCTCCAGAAGGATTATACCCTTGAGCAAATAGTTGTTGTGGAACTCCCGTTTTAAGGGTGGCCTTGTCGGTGAACTCAAAGCCCATGCTCTCAAACGCATTAGGGTATTGAGGTGATATATATCTACCACCAGTCGGGCTCTCAGGGAATCCCAAGTAAGATGCTTTAGGTGATGGGGAGACGTAAATCCTGAAGGGTCCCACATTTCTGTGAGTAGACTCTCCGTAGTAACCATGCTCTCCACCAGCAGGAGCCCCTTTACCGAACGTATCTAACACACTCAATGATGAGGTATCAGGAGTAGAGGAGGGCGCACCATATAGAGGAGTGTTACCGTCATTCCACAAAGCACTAGGGCCATAGTAGGTACCGCTAAGCTCTCTAGGGTGGTTCTGATTAATAGAGATGTAAGAAGCGTGTAGCTTAGAGCTATCAGCGATGTTCCACATCCTAAGTAACTCACATGCAGTGGCCGAGGCATCGTAATATACCCCTGAGGTATTTTGGAACTCGCATACAAAGTCTACATTCTGTACCGTCACAGCACTATCTTGAACTGCTCTAACACAGTACCCACCGTACGATAAGTCTGTAACAGTGCCTGTGAAGGGTACAGTCCTAGTTGATTCCGTAGCTATAGCTAAGTACAATGCTGGGTGAGCTTGGGCTGTTAAGTTAAGTAGGTTGGAGCCAATGCCATAAGCGGCGAAAGGATTAGGGTAGAAGTATACAGCACCTGAGGATGTGTAGGGTGAAGTTTTACGTGAGTTAGGGAACCCAGTAGACCCAGAGGAACTAGGGGATAAATCTAAATCGTCTTGGTACTTAGAGATCCAGTTGTTTTGGAAGTCCCCTAAGTCCTTCATAATTATCTCAGAGTTCTTATTAGCAACTAAGCAAGCCCTAGTAGCGTGCAGTGCAACCCTAGTATGGTTGGATGCATTGTCTAATTGCCATCCTGAAACATCAAGTGTACCGTCTCTCTTATGAGGACCGAATTCAATAACAGAGTTGTCCTCAGCCAAGGCATCAATACCAAACTGTGCAATATGGGTTGGTCCTGCTACGTAGATAGATGAGTTCTTTCCAGCGTAGAGGGCTGCCGTGTTCATCTGTGTATCAGGAGTGTACGGGCCTAATAGCATAGTGTGGTCTAGCTTATGCCCATGCAAGGTTAGGTTACTTCCCTCAGTCACAGAGAATAGTGCGCCTTTCCTAAAGGTGTCAGCCTTAGTAACTCCAGAGTCTCCGGTAACATCGTAGCACTGTGCTTTAACACAGACCGCTTCCATGCTAGACCCTTTAGATAAGGAGACTGCGGGAACAGTGTCTTTCCCTTCAGTCGTTCCTTTAGTTGACCTCTCCACTTGCTTGAAGTTATTCTTCAATCCAAATCTAGTGGACTCGAATAGCATACCAGACTCTACGTACAAAGGATCGAACGTTGAGTTGATAAGGTTAATGTGCTGTCCGTTATTATCGAATGAGGTTTGTGGGTAGAAAGGCCCTCCAGTATAAGATGACCTCAAGCCATTCTTACTGTAAGTGATTGTGGAGTTCTTAGCAAGCACTCCAATCTCTTGATTAAAGTCTGCTGTGAACTCTCCTATCTTCATATCGGAGTTGTGCAGGCTAATACCAGTCTTGTTTTGGAACACAGATATGCGTTGATCGAAGTCTACAATAGAGTCTACAGCTTTGATCCCCTCTTCTATGTTGAGGAAAGATTGAAGGGTTAGGGTATGCAAGCCCCAGGTAGTAGTAACTCCAGTTCCCCCATCTACATCAGCTCCAGCCACAAACTCCTTTGGGTTATGAACTCTTGAGTTATGTAGCTCCACTCCCACTTGGTTTCTGGAGAAGCAGAAGGGGGAATCAAGAGGGATACCTTTAGACTCTGATACAGTAGAGCTAAGCATGATATCGGAGTTAACAGCCTTAAGACCAGGAGTCTTAAAAGTACTCTTCGTATCTAAATGTAAAGTAGTCTCCTCTAGCTTGTAGTTCCTGTAAGCAATGAAGCCTCTGTTTAGAACAACGTTTGAGTTGACGATCTCAGCCCCAGCCTCAGAGCATCTAGTAACAGCACAGTTCTCTAAAGTTACACTAGAGTTCTTGATTGCCATACCGATCTCAGTACGTTGGGTGCCATCAGTAGTGATGATTGCCTTACTAGCACCGTCAACACAGAACCCTCTAAGGAAGATCTTGCCAGTACAGTTATTAATAACTAGGTTGCTAAGCGTGTTAGCATAGGTCATACCTACTACCCTAGCATTAACACCCGTGGCGATAGTAGAGCGTTGGGTTGCAGTAGTATCAGGAAGGACGATTTGGATATCACTGTTAACAGAGTTATCAATATAGGTCTCTACACTGAACTTGTCAGCAGTGGACGTTAGGAATGCTGTCCCACCTGGGTCTTTGAATCTGGTGGAGATATCAACCGTCTTTTCAGAGTCCAGTACATTCTCTGCCCACTCAGGAGGCAATACGAATGCTCTAGCGAAGTGGTCCCAGTACTCATTAGCGTTTGTAAAAGTACTCCATACCGTGGAGCTAACACCTATAGCAGATGAGTCCGTCATGGTGCTACTTAAATCCGAGGACTCAAATACAGTAATAGCACTAACCGAAGCTGTGTCAATATTAGAGAACGGAGCCCCACTTCCACTTAGGACTTTCGCAAACCCTCTGTTGATGATCTCTAGACCAGCGGTTGGTCCCTCGAATTGAATGTTCTCTAATCTCATCTCACCAAGCTGACCACTAGCAGCCACCTCAACTACGATGGGGAACCTAATAGTGTTTGGCAGAGCCTTAACCAAGTCTTGTATGTTACCGAAGATCTTCTTGTTGTCAATACCGCAACAGGACACAGCAAGCATCATACCACTCATACTAGAGGTGGGGTAGCCAGCCATCTCAAACAGTAGGTCGTCTCGCTCTTCTAGGTCGTATAGTGGTAGGTTGTCCTGCTCCCAGTTGTAGAAGGAGGAGGAATCATATTTGTAAACAGGGTCCACATAAGCGTTGATTAATTGGTCAACGCCCGAGGCTAGGTAGAGATCGTTTTCTGGGAAAGGCATGTTAGAAGTTCAAGGTCCATTTGAAAACAAGAGAAAAATCACTTGTCTTTGTTATATTTGTGAAAGGTCGGTAGGCTACTAGGTTAGATCTATTGGTGGCTAACCCAATAGGGTTCTGCATAAACAAGCCAACCTCATTCAGAGGCTCAGTAAGGTCATTGCACGTATAACGGTCCAAGTAAATTATATAGGTTACTGAGTTAGTATCTACTCTTTTGATAGAGTTATCTGTGATGGTGCCAAACTGATGAAACTCTGTTCCTTCTGAGTTAGCTCTAACTCCTCCATCCCAATCCATTAGGTGGTGTTCCGATACACCTAATAAGGAGTTAGCATTAATGTAGTCATCAGAACCAAGTACCTGTCCTAATGATGAAGCTAAGAAGCCTTCATTTACACCGTAGGTTAGTAGCCTATCGTCGCCACCCACACCTACTTGGAAGTACCTGATTTGAAAATTAGTTATATCATCTGCGCCGGAACCTGCGTATAACATGCCCAAGCCTACTCCCATACCAGAGGTGATAGTGTTGTCCTCGTCGAACGCCAATACCTCTTCCCCTGATTCATAGACTTTCCAAATCTCTAAGTGTCCTGTTATGTTTTCTGTGTCTTGATTCTTCATTAGTCTATTTTGAAATACCCATTTGTGCCTTGCTGGTTTCCTAACGTGGGATCATCAGGGCCACCCTTATCCCTCCCACCTGGGGAGTAGTGGTTGTCTACCGTCGATCCCCCTAAGAACCCTATGGTCCAATGGATAACTAAGGAGAACTCCTCTACCTTACCTATCGCATCAAACTTCTTGTACGCTATTAAGAAAGGGGAATCCTCTCTTAACCCTCTTGGATTCTTAGCGTATAAGCCTATCTCTGTCAAGTCTATACCATTTGCGCTCTTCTCATCTATTACTATCTCAGACGAAAAGGAATCCATGTAGTATTTAGTTGTTCTAGCAGCGGTGGTCACTCCGAAGTACTCATCTGTTCCTGAATATATGATAGAAGAGAAGCTAGTAGCACTAGCTAGTAGATGCTCGTTGTAAGTAGCTCCGTCATCGTTGGAGGATACTAGGAACCCCCGATAAGCCTTCTTAACTTCTATGTCTGAGTCGGGTCCGTAGTCTGCCCATCCCAAGGCTCCTGATACTTTGTAGAAGTAAGCGGAGGGGGCGATAAGCTCGTAGTCTATCGTGTCATTACCCAGTTGGAAGTATCTGGGTGCGTACTCCTCGATATACTTGGCTCCTGTTCCAGTGAAGAGATTAGCTATAGTAAGCCCTAACCCAGCGGTAACCAAGTTATGCTTATCCATGACGATCTCTTTAGTCCCGTCTTTGTATACCTTACAGATTGATATGTGTCCACTTATCATTGGTTACCTATATGACCTCAAGTCTACAGTCCACTTTATTACTAGCTGACCGTAAGCATCTATTCCTGGTGCATCCACAACGTCTATAATCCTAGCTAGGTTGTCTGTGAATGTCTTCTTGGCAAACAGCCTGTACTCTCTATCATTAGCCCCAACACTATCTAAGTCCCATCCATAAGGAGGTAGAGAGTTAGCTAAGCACTTCTTAGCATCGAAGGCCCACAGACCTATGTGGTGTAGTCCCCCAAACATGTTAAACATCTTCACATCATCATGATTGAGTTTAGTAGTTATTCTGATCCTAGGATCTAAGGCGAAGCTGGATGCATCGGTCTGTGTTCCTACCCCGGATACCCAAGCTCTTCCTTGCCATTGCGAATCATTGGTTCCAGGGCTCCAACTAGCGTAGTAGTCCTCTGCTCCAGCTATAGGCTCTACCCTAACAAATCCTCGGTAATCTACGTTACCCCTACCGTTGTAAGCATTAGTATTCCCTACGATGTTGGAGCTAGCAACAATATTTAAAGTCCTGTCAAATACGAAGTCCCCCTCTAAAGAGGACACTAAAGCTACGTGAAAATCATCAGCAGTAGTAGGTGTTCTTCCAATAGCATAAGCTCCTACCACATAGGCAGACGCTGCGCTTTGGTTATGCTCTAGCCTATTCTCAAACTGACCAAATGATTGGGTCCCATCATTGCTTAGCACCGAGTAGGCTGTGCTAGCGTCCTCTAATTTCTTATTGGAAGGGTCTGGATACCCAGGAAGTTTATAAGGTGGAGTGTATGATGATGCTGTGGTGTTCTCCTGAGATCCTGATACGTATAGTGCCCTAACTATCCTGTTGTCAGGATTTGTCATATCGGCATTTATCCAGAAGCTCGCGCTATTCAACAGTGTGCTTGTGACATAGCTAGCTGGCGCACCTACTACGTTACCGTCAATACCAAAATCATCGTACACGCTACAGGTAGCAGCGAAGACAGGATTTAGACCAAAGTTCTCTTTGGCTGGTCCAAAGGATAGGGCTTTTATTCCCCAGTTGGAGGAATCAAATAACCTAGGCAGGGTTGGTAGTAGGCTGGAAGGAGTAGTTAACATATCAACTATGGACTCCCCAGCACCATCAACTGTTAGGTTGCTTTGCTCGTACATCAGGCTCTCTGTACCATCGGACATGATACAAAATACTTCTACTTTACCATTCATCTATATCCACATAATCCACTTGTTCTGTCGTAGCGGACTTCGTACCTTGGTACATGTACACCGTGTCTCTGTAATTTGACCTAGCACCACCGCTAAGCTCCATCACCTCATAGGTAGCATCAGAGTTTCTGCTGTTGATACCCGTAGCCATGTCCTTGAAGTGCTTGAACACAGACTTCAATTCCTTCTTTCCTAGTCTTACCTTACCATAGGTAGTGTCAATAGCAGCTAACTCGTTTTGATTCGTTAGGTTAGCGATGCTGATCTCCTCTATTGCTATGAATTTAGTGGTGTGCCCGTTAACTAAGAAGAACTCTATGACGTACTTCTGGTCGGTCCTGTGGACCTTTCCTTTCCCCACCTTCTGAACGTAATCAGGGGAGGGTACCGTTGCCTTGTTATTATAGGTGCTGAACCTGAAGTTGGGAAGCTCTAACGTACTCTGTCCTAGCTTAGCTACAGACTCAGGGTTACCTCCTTCGATAACACCGTTTACAAAGTCCTCGTAGCATCCTATGCTGACAGGATCTAGGATAGCGTACCTGTCTATATTCTTCTCTGGCAGTGCGAAGGTTTGGTATAAGGGAGTCAGTACGGATATCCCTGTGTCTTGGATGCTAGGTACACTAACTGATACCCAGGAGTCTAGGATTAAACCACACTGATCTTTCAACCCCGCAGGATTGAATACCCACACTCTACCGTTCTCAGGTTGTGTTCTTACAATGCATCCTAGCGTCTGCCCACCTACTAAGTTGGACTCCACATCAGAGCTATGCACCTTAAGGTCAACAGTATACTCACACTCAGGTTCTAGGAAGTTTCTAGATTTATCGTCAGCGTCAGTATTATCTAACGTTACCCTAACTCTTGGGAACACATCTGTATTTGTGGACCTATGGTATTTGATGATTGAGTTATTTACTAGGTACTTGGATAGGTCGTACTGGTTGGTCTTCTCTCTGGTCAGCTTGAATAAGGAGAAGGTAGGATGGAATGGGGCATTGCCTGGGGAAGAGGTATCCACCAGCTCAATACCACTAACAAGATGTTTGTTGTAGAACTCAGGGTGCTTGAAGTAAACGTCATTCACTCCCGATGAGGAAGAGGTTCCTAGGTCATGGTTACCCAACTGATTCATACCAGAGGGGCTAAGGATTCCGCTACCACCATAGTAAGAGATGTTAACCTCATTAATAGGGGAGGCTGCTTGTATGTACGAACTCGCCTCCAAGGCAGAGCCTTGTACGTTGAACCCAGAGTTGTAAATCAAAGGACCGTAGGTGTGGGAGAATATATTAGGACCACCAGATAACTCAGCGTAGTTGTCTGATAGGGGATGGCTTCCGTACCTGCTAGTGAAGTAGCTAAAGAACCTCATTATGCCTCTACCGAATTCGAAATGCTCATAGTAGTGGAGGGTGTCATCACTTATCTCATTCTCGATTAGAGCGTTGGCTATAGACCTAACTACATTCAACCCAGAGGTAACGTACCAACTGGACAAGTCCATAGGGGAAACTAACGGAGTGCTTGAGGGCCAAGCTGCATTGATTGTACCATCTTCGTGTAGGTACCCTGACACTATAGAACTAGCCTGTAGGAACTTCTCCATATCGTGAACTCGGTTCATGGTATAGATGATCTCTTCAAGCTGCCCTCTCCTTCCGTAGTTCATACAGTCCGAACTGGTTAGGTCTACCTTTCCTCTGGAAGGGAACGTATTGCTTACCGCGAACCCATAGAAGGAGCTAGAGGAGTTTAGGTTCTGACAGATTTCCCACACAGGCTCTATCCTCTTAATGAGGTTACCAATGAAAGGGGACACTGTGTTAACAGCTAAGGCTTGGGACTTGAACCCTAACTCAGATACAATATACCCAAGAGGAAGATACCCAAGATTGGAGTCGTAAGTAGCACTAGAGAACTCTAAGGACCCAGGGTTGTTCCTTCCGTTTCTCATAAACAACTTAGTCTCAGGCAAGGTGTTCTTGTAGCTACGTCTCCTTAAGGAGTTGCGTTTAACAGGAGTGTAATCTGTTGCTGCTAGAGATCCAGTGTGTAGAAGGTCAGTAGGGTCATCCACATCGCCTCTTCTGAAGTGCTTAGAGTTTGCTCCAGCAAGCAACTCCATATCCAAGGCACTACCATCGAAGTTAGTTGTTACTTGACCTGAGCCCTCATACACATCGTAGTAGTTTGGCCTAATCTCTCTACAGTCATTGTCATTGATGGCCTCCAAAGAATCCTCCACACTAGACAGGGACACAAGGATCTCTGGGATAGCATGAGCGGGAACTACCTGCTCGATGATGGGTAGGATTTCTCCTAAGCCATAGAAGGTGTCATAACGCAGATCATTAGAAGCCCAATCAAACGAGCTAGAATCAAATGACACTAGGAAGTTAGAGGACTTACCGTTCCACAAGCTAAGCAGGCTGATGGGGTCTGGGATGGAGTTCTTGGTAGCGTTGTTTATTACTACAGAGTAGTTGGGTGCATACGTTGGTGCGTTACCTAGTAGAAGGAAGCTGTTCTTTAGCCTAGAGTTCTCTACGGACTCATTGGTGTAGTCCTTAATGTAAGAGGACACTGCTTCAGCAAATGCGGAGTCTACTCCATAACACTTAAGCCAAAACTCAATCCTGTCAGACATTTTATTGGTTACAGAAATGTTAGTGTAGTACTGCCTCTTCTCATAAGGAGGTACGAACCAATCTCTGTTCCTATAGTGGAATACGAAATCTCCGTTAGCCTTAGCCTCCAGATCAACGGAGTTAGGTGTCTCTACAAACCCAGTCCTATATACGGCTTCCCCATCCCTAAGGATTAGGTGCCATAACCCATCATATACTAAAGCATCATCAGTACCGAATACTAATTGTGGCGTAGGGAAAGGCTTACCCCCTAAGATGAAGCTATCAGGGAACTCCTTCACTAGGTTACTGATTATGGTATCAACAGCGTACTTAATGTTGGTGTCGAAATCCGTAGCATCGTAGTGAGGGATACCCAAGTGAACCGCTAAGTCCTTATCGTACACATCAAAGTTCTTGAAGGCTGCTGAGCTAGTGGCTAAACTATAGTACAGCATGTCAGGAATATACGACTCCCAAAGCTCACTAATGTTAGTCTCAATATTGAACGTGTCTTCACCAAACAAGGAGTCTAGAAGAAGCTGTATAGAAGCCTTGGTTCCTTTCTTCTTGTATATCTCTACAGCGTTACGGAGTTGAACTCTCCACTTATCTACGTTGGATCCTAGGAACTTCCACCCAATCAACTCTCCTAGTAACTCTAGGAACTCATCGGGGCATTTACCTATATCGTATAGCGTGTTTAGCTCACTCGCTTCTGTTACCCTGTCGGCTAAACTGTAACTAATCGCCTCAATGAACCTAGCAAAAGGCCCTGCTCCACTCTCCTCAGTGAGCATAGCTTGGTTGGTGTTATGCGCTGTGAAAGCAGTCTTAACCTTCTGGTCAGGACTGTCCAGGAAATGAGGAGAGTACACAATGCTATTAAGAGTCGTTAGCTTCTCTAGTAGCTGGGTGCCACTAGTGTGTACTCCTGATAAGGATCCTGTAGAGGACACGTAGTCTACAGGGATTATATCATCTGTAACGCCAGTCCAATGCACTTGGTTTCTCCACAGGTACTCCTGGTATACGGACATAGTGTCCTCAAGGACTACGGAGCGCCCTCTCCAAAAGTTAACCATCAACTCTGCTACTGACGATGAGGGATCAAAGCCTCCGGTAGGACCAGCACGGTTGAGGAAGTACATCCACCCTAAGTTAGTAGACAAGTAAGCATGAGTACCTGACGAGTCATTAGCGTACGAGCTAGTGGATAAAGTAGCTAGGTCTAAAGCGGTAGAGATTGCACATGGGATCGAGGGCAGCATGGTGCCACTAACGTAATCCAAGAAAGCTCCACTAGAGGTGAAGTTATTGTACGTCTTACTTAAGGGCCTAAGTATGTTTCTCTCGAAATCATCAGGGGTTATCGCAGCGGGAGAGCGTTGCTTGAAGAAGTATTTGGCAAACCCAACAGGGGTATTGATTGCGGATAGTGAGGCTACATGAGACACAGAGGACACAGGAAGAATAGTACTCTTGTTGTCGTTGGACAACATGTGGCTATTGATTAACTGATCCGTAAATGGTACATACGTTCCGCTTAACTGCTCCTCATCGTAGAAGTAGAACTTTGGGATAATCTTTGTGACGGCATCTATGTAGTTCCTCTTGAAGAAGCTCTGTGACCTAGCCTCACTTTGAAGGTTATCCTTAGTGGATACAATAGCAGTTATGACAGGTTTAATCTTACCCAGGCTATCGAACTTAGAGGTTTTTACATATCTTCTAGACATTACACAAAGACGGAATTGATAGTGAAGTTATTTAGTTGGATGATTTCGTTGAAGTCTACTTTCGTTTCTTCGGGTAAGTTGTCTACAGTTGCGTACCTAACATTAGGTAGGTCGAAGATCTCTCTGTTGAGGTTACTAGCTATAAAAGTTTTACCGAAGTCTGAGTTGTCGATACTGAAGAACTCAAGGATCTTCTCGGCAACCTCCTGTTGGATCTGACCTTCGATAGTCTTAAGTTCCTTCTCAATCCTAATGGTAACCACAAGGTCCAGAGTTCTAATCAAACCATCAACTACAACCACCTCATCGGTTAGCATCTTCTTTGGCTCTATTTCATTAAGAAGGTCCTGCTTGAACTGGGTGGAGGCTTTCTGTAGAGTCTGGTCGGTGGCTTTCTCTAGTGTGTACACATCTATCACGTTACCAGAGGAGTACGCATCCCTCACGGCAGCGGTAGTCTTACCGATGGTTCCTTGAGAACTTCTGAACGTGTTGCCAATAGCAATGAAGTCCTCTAAGGATACTACTCTGTCTTGTCTCTTAAAAGTGTATGGAGCATACTTCTTTGCATGTTCTGCGGTCTCAGCAGCGTTGCCTCCTCTAGCAGCAGTCCTGTTTTCTGTTACTCCATCAAGGGTAGTACCAGACTGTCTAGATTCCAAGGTAGTAGTTACATTAATTGTTCCCGTAGGGATGTTGCCCCTAGTTCCACCACCAACACGATAAGCCACAGTGAAAGCCGCTCCTGCTGTTGGTGATATACCTAAAGCGTTGTCACCGAATAATATAGTGGCCCCGTAGTCGTCGTCAGATACTACTTGGAAGATACGGTCAGTAGCGCCAGAGGAAGAGTACAACCTAGATACCTGCTTGTAGGCTCCAGTGGAGTCACTCCCAGTTCCATCGTCTACGTACACCTCAATGCTACCATCAATAACAGGGGAATCAGTTAACGAGATAGTTTTGTTTCCTTCCAAAGTATCGAAGACTCCTTTCTGCAATACAACAGATCCCTCCAACAACATCAAGTTAGTGTACACCGTCTTGTCAGGTGCGTTGTCAGACTCAGAATCTGTTAGTTGGAATGAGCCTGCTAGGTTAGCTATGTCAACAACGGAGTTATTCTCTAGTTTGTACAAGGTGTAGTTTACTAGATTACCGTCCTCTTTAGATGGGATAGAGAATACTCTGTTCTCAGCGGTGTATACCAGTGGGAAATCATTCGCATTAGGGATAGTTGTAAGGGTTAACTTGGCTCCAGCAGCCGCAGCAGTTGGCCCTCGTAAGTCTATTCCAATAAGCTCTAAAAGCTTCTGTAGGTTACTCCTAGACTTAACGGTTCTAAGGTAGTTCTCATTTGCAAGCATGTCAGACTTGAGAGAGTTAACCGCTCCCATGTATGACACTAGCTCAATAAGCATCATCCCCAAGTCGGACTCAGAGAAGTTGTTGTAATCGTTAGGGTAAATCGCTTTGATGTAATTGATTAGATCATCTCTGATAGAGAAGAAATCATTACCAGCGAAATTGATATACTGAACCTTCTTCTTATCGGGGATAGAAGTAAGCTTTAAAAAGTCTGAGTTAGTTGTTCCTGAGAATGCCATTATCCTACTGCTACCTGTACGTCGAAAATGTCTAGCGATTGATCCAGTAGCTGGAGGGTTAGGTCAATCCTTAGTATACTCCTCTCTTGTTCCCTGGGTGAGGACACTACAGCGATGTTTAATATCTTAACCTGTTTGAAGTACTTGGTTATGTTCAAAATAACCTCTCTCCTGATTAAGTAGAAGAGGGTTTGGTCTAAAGGCTCGAATAGGAACCTATGCATACTAAGACCATAATCAGGGAGCATGATTCGCTCCCCTTTTTGAGTCGATAGTAATTGTCGTAAGTTGTTTCTAATAAGGGATTTACCAGAACCAGAGTTAATATAGTTACCTTGATTTGCAGGAGAGCGTACAACCCCTCCTGAGATAGTCCTAGTTGCGTCCTGAACTAACGGGTATACTAGACCTACTATCTTCTTTTTCTTAGAGGTAACCGCCCTCTGAATTTCCAGAGAGATAGGTACTCCATACTTTTCAATTGTTGTAGTAGTAGCCATTACGTTTTAATGTTCTTGAAGAAGCCCCTCTGTGAGCCGTAGTTCTTAGCGATCTGTACTTGGGTTAGTGCCTTCTTATATAGTTTGAAACTGCCCATGAAACCATTTAGACCACTTTTCTTTCCACCCCATTTTCCACCCATGAAATTCATGCCTTCATTGGACCCCAGTACAGGGTGTATAGGGAACATACCATCTGTGTACCCACCTCCTAAAATCCAAGGTGTTAAGGGAGGTCCGTTATTAATGGAGGCGAACTTAGGACCATCGAAATGCCAGAAGTCCTCATAGCCTAATTGATTAGGAGGGAACGTAGGAGCCTTATCCCTAAAGGTATCCTCATAAATATTGGAGTAGGAGTAGGAACTAGTGTCCACCATGCTTGGTATGTTTGGAGGTCCAGCCCTGCCAAAAGTCTGTGCTACATTTTGGGACTTCATCAGGTTGCCATCTAGGTATACGGAAACTAGGTCAGCACCATAATCAACTGTCACTGACACTAAGCAGAAGGCAGAGGATACATCCCCAATCTTAGCCGAGTTCACAATTGTGGATGTGTCAACGAATATCCCATAGTATCCTGACCCAGCAACTGTATCTTGAGGACAGAACTGTACATCCGCAGAAGCAGCTAGGAAGGTTACCCCACTTGTGTTTATTGATTGTGTGGGGGCCATGTAGAAAACCAAACCATCATCAAGCTCATTGTCCACATTGGAGTTAGAGGGAGCGGCTCCTTGTGTCAATCTTCGGTCTCTGCTGAAGCCCATGAGAAGCCCTCTAACGGCATCGGACCCAAACTGTGGTCCCATTACCCAATCCTCGCTAGAGCTACTGACAGAGCCCCCACGGTTCTCACAGCCCATCACAACACGGTGTAGTGCTGACAGTTCATTACTAGCATTCCACCCTGGGCCATCTGCGTCATTTAGGTCTGGAACGTGCAGCCATGTTTCTATCGTAGCCCCTGTGTTTGAGTACAGCAAGCTATCCACATCGTTCCACCCACTTTGAATCCTAGAGTATCCGTAAGGACGGTATGGACTAAATAGGTATTGATCGTTGTCAGTGTAGTAGCTAGCTTTCGTGTTCCCGTCTCCACTAACCCCAGAGAAGAAGTTACACATACCTCTGAAGAAAGGTAAGCCAATACCAGAGGGGAATAAAGATGGGGTTGATGATGCTACCATCTGTGCAGGCATTTCTGTAGCATTCAAAGTAGCTTGGTTTAAGGACTCGTACACCTCGGAGTCAGGGCTAACCAAATCAGCGTCGAGGAAGTTGTAGATTACTACCAAATCCTCCATGGTTATCTGATCATTAAGAGACAGGACCGTTCCGCTAGTACCATCTGCTAAGTCCTGATCTACATTAAGTATCCCACCAGCACCGATAGTAGGTACTATCAGATCCCCTACTATGAACGTGTCCTGGGGAACCTCGCTCTTCACGAAGGAGGGGCACAGAGGAAGTACAATACCAGATACTTCATTGGGCTTGAACATTAGCTGCTCTTGAAGTGCTTTCTGTACTGCTATCAATCCATTATCTAAACCCTCCAGGTTGTTGATCGGGATAGCACCTAGCACAGCGTCAGGGTTCAAGGTGTAGTGTACCTCGATCTGCTTCTTCCTTCTATTGATCTTAGAGTCGTTGGTTGAGATACGAGAGAATAATACTTGCCTTTGGTTTATAACCAACGCGCTATCCTCACCTAAGCCACTGAAGGCGTAGTCTTGGATGATAGAGGATAGGTCGTACACCTCTCTGTTTCTCTGGTCAGTTAGTACTTGCAGGAAGGTGTCCGCTGAGTACCATGGCTGTATGTTAGGAGACTCATTGATAGTATCTAAGTTGAATACGGTGTTAGCCCAAACGTTGAACGTACTCCAAGACACGGCTTCCCCTTTACCTCCAATGTTAGGATTGTATTCTAGTAAGAACTCTAGGGCTTTTTCAGGCACACCTGTTCCAGGGATAGGCTTACCTTGGTCATCAAAATACACAGCACTTACGATGTTAGTGATACATCCCTCGTACTCTAACCCTCCGCTGTATGCATCATAATACAAACCAGTCTTAGAGAAGATGTACTGTCCCTCTTTGGCCTCAGGAGGACCAATCCTATCATCCTCAGAAGAGATAATCTCAGTATGCATAGCAGGGAATATGGGATTTCCAAACTCATCGAACTGTAAACAATCTAACACGTTCAAGGTATTATCAAGCTCGAATAGCTGCCTACCGTCAGGTAGCTCTAAGCATCCATTGAATATAGGCTCTGGGTTATTTAAAGGATCATCCTGCCTAGCTGCTAGGATCTCATTTATGTTTAGAAGCTGACTGTCTACCTTGTCAATGAATCCAGCAGCTATGGCAAGGTTCTCATTAAGATCAATGTAATCGTGGTTAGCTCCCTCGTTAGCTGGGGGAGGGATGTGATAGTTTGAGATAGGGAGACCAGTAAGAGGATCATATACTGTGAAGTCTACGAACTGATGGGCCAACTGTGAGGGTCCATTCTGCAAGGCTTTCAATGCTTTGTACTTATCAACACAAGCGGCTGCTTGGTTGTACTGGTCAGATAGTGCGCTTCCTAAAGCCCAAGCTTGCGCTCCAAAACCTAGGGCTGCTCCAATGAAGGATAGGTTATCTAGAATGCTCTTGGAGTCCTCCTCCACTCCCGCCTTAGAGGGCTGAGATACAAATGAAAACTTACCTGTCTCGTCATCGTACTGAAAAATATTCCCCAGTACGTTGATCTTGCCTAAAGTGTTATTGTATAGAGAGCTTGCTGCTCCCTTGCCTGCGTTCAGACTATCCTTAAAAGCACCTAAGGCACTAGAAGGCAACGCTGCTAGAAGCCCTTTAGAAAAATCAAGTAGGCATTGTGGGATCCCAAACTCACTACCCACCGCATCCAATACAGGGTCATCAGAGTTTGTGATTATGGTGGAGGCTTTCTTTACGTCAAACATTAGAGTTCAGGAGGGGAGTCGGGGAGATTGAGGGCAACAGTGCCACCATCAATATGTACGTCAGTACTACCGTTAATATCTATCTTAGGTGCATTCAATTCGATTTCTTCATCACTTTGTAGGGTGATCTTCTTCTTTGCTACTATATCTACTGTCCCACCAGTATTTATGATGATCTTGGTTTTACTTCCGGGGGCTTCTATACGGATAACTGAGTCCTCAGCTAGGGCCTCTAATATTACATTGTTGTTAGCAGACCTAAGCTCAACACATCCCCAAGTCTCATTGCCAACATCGGTGATACGTGAGCTAGCAGCAGCAGCAGTGTTGTCAACCTTAGCGTTTGGGGAGATACCACCCTTCTTGTACCCGTACTCTCCAGAAGCTAGGTTCTCTAGTTGTAGGTTGTGTCCCTCTTGAACCCAGTACCTCATGTTACTAGCGGTCGTGTACATATTCACAGGACCGTGTGTTCTAAGGAACCACTCTCCTTCTGAGAAGGAACCCCGTGTGCTATTACTAGATGAGAAGATGAAGTAGTCCTTTCCAACATGCTCATTAGACATGATGATTCCATCCACCTCAGGAGTATCTACAAGACGTATAGATTTTCCAGAACCACTCTGCATTTGAATACGGTAGTCTTGCATCTGCCCTCCAACAAAACCCTCTGGCCTGTGCCTACTAAACATGGAGAAGTTATCCCCACGCGCATTGGTCATTCCGATCTGGTCAGGGTAAAGCTCGGTAGCCTCATACATACTTTTGAAGCGTCTAGGCCATACAGTTCCATCAGATACTCTTCCTTCACTAACTGAGTCCTCATCAGGTTCTGGGGTAGTTCCTTTTCCCATGATGGATCCGATGTAATACCACCCAGCGTTGTCCCTACCAGAGCCTTCGTGGGCCTCAATCTTGGTGCATAGGACTAAGCTTCCAGGCGTGGGTATAGCTATGAAGCCTGACCCACTATTGCCATAAGGGCTAACGTAGGTAACCTGTTCTAAAACAACCTCGCCAACGGAGTCCTTCAGCCCGAACGATACCAAGAAGGTACCGTCCTGCTCAATAGAGGCGTTGGTCATCACTGTTCCTATGTTCATATTAAATTCCTGTTCCCTCAGAGTTAACCACTGCTTTAGCTATATTGAACTCAGAGGTTACCTCAGAGGCAGATACAATATGCGTAAACCCAAAGATGTTGTACACCCCACTGATCCAACTGTTCTTCTCCACGAACTCTGATTCCCCTGTAATACTCTGAGCGAATGAAGGCTCAACACCATCAACGTACACCTTACGGTTTATCGCCCTAGGAATACTAGATAGCCAGAACATAGGCAAAGTCTTAAACGTAGCGGATAAGTACTTGTCTCTAATATCGTTTGAGGCTTTAACTATACCATCTAATGGAGTCTGATTCTCGTCCAAAGTAACTTCAGTCTTACCAGTGACCGTGTAGGCATCAACCATCTTTTCCCACAGGAACCTGAAGGCTTCTGTACGTCCACGCATCTGCCCTTCGTCATCATCATTATAGAACACTGCGTCATCTATATCACTATCTTCTAGGTAGTCTAAGAACCCGTTATGGTTAAACCTACCAGGGAACCCTCCATGGTAAACATTAGTGGCAGCAGTTGCTACGTTTGAAATGTCGTCTACATACCCTTCTAAGGAATCAAGCACACCAGCATCGGGATTAGTATCTTCCGCGAAACCTGCAACAGCTACCTCTAAAAGTAAATCTGCTATAGCCTGACTCTCAGCGTCATCGCCTATAGTAGCGTCAATATAGAAGGGCTTGACTAGCGTTATGAACTCTGGAGGTACAACGGTATTACCTTGGTTATCAGCCACTAGCTTCTTTATCTTCTTCTCAAACTCGTCTTGCCTCTTAGGCTCTTCCCCTAAAACGGAAGTAACCAAAGTGTCTGTGTCTGAGACGAAACTAATACCATTTACCATAGAGGTCATTTGGAGGTTTATGTCAAGGTCTATGTTTAGTACATTAGGGTTACGTTTTCCAAAAGTAAAGATTGGTGATCGCGTTTGCAGCTTAGTACCAGGAACTCCGTTAAGGCTGTGTAAGCTACTAATGTACCCGTACACCCTAACAGCCAGAGCATCAGTCATCAAATCGGCATAGGAACCTTTAGTGTCTATAATGCTCATAGGGTTGGAAAGACCCCCTCCACCGTTAGGCTCCTCTGAAACGTTACCGTCAATCACCCTACTAATGGTATCTCTGTCCCCTACTATCAAGGCTGGTAGAGAGGGGTCGGTTATGATATCGTGTTCGTAGAGCATCTTCAGCACTCCAAAATCAGTCTCTACACGATAGGTAAAATCTACCTTCTTAGAGCCATCAGGGAGATTGGCATTGATCTTATCTTGTATAGTGGTAAGTGTGTCTGTAAGCACAGGAAGGAACTGTCTACCTTCTCCTATCCCGTCCGCTGTAACACTAGCTTTAACAACTAAGGCTTCTATGTACTCCTTTATAAAGTCCTTGGATTTAAAGGAGTTAAGGTCTGTTTGCCTTTCGAACTGTAGCTCTTGTAGTTTAGGGTTCGAAGCGAACTTACGACTAAAGTTACTTGGAGTAGTTTTAGTTACAGTGAGCCCGTTCGCTCTCAACACCCTGGTGTACGCTGACATTCTCTGTTGAGGTGAGAGGGATACGAACGTGCCTTGCTCTCTACGTAAAGACTCTGTTACCTGCGGGGACATTAGCTTGTCTAGGTCTGGAAGCAGGACTACCGAGTTCCCATTGTCCACCGCTGCGTTACAGAAGTTACGCAAAGTGGTAGTAATAACCTCATGTAAGTTCGGCTTGAAGGTAGAGAAGGCAGAATCAAAATCCACTCCTAGTCTACCACTTAGTACCTTGGTGTGAGCCTCATTAAAGATCTTATTAGAGTACCCTGATATTTGGACTTCCTTACCGTAAAGCTTCCTAGAGAATACATTGTCCTCAGTGAGGTTAGAGTGTACACCTACTCCATCGTACTTGAACTTAATAACCTTAGCACCGTTAGTGTTAAAGGAAAACTCAACCTTTAGAACCTTATCAAAGCACATAACAGGAGACCAATAAGACATAAGGTCTTCAGTACCGTAAGTAATGTATACTGACCTATGGGTTTTTGGAATCTGCTCCTTGAGTAATTTATCAAGCAGTGCTTTGTTTTGGCTGTACAAGGTTAGCTGAGTACCATGCTCCACATCTAATCCTAGAACATCGTTAGCTGTAGATTGTGTAGGGTTGGACAAAGCGTTAAGGCGGGTAAGGTCATCCTTGATTGATTTCTTAGCCTTGGTTAACCATTGAGACTTGCCCTCATCTAACTTAGCTAATTCAAGGTCTAGGTTCTTGCTTCCTAGAAGTTGCTTAATCAATCCCGTGCTGGGTGCGAAGGGATCCTCTATTACCCTCTTCAGTGAGTCAGTGAAAACCCCTTCTACATCTAGGAACTCCAACTCTAGTCCTATGGAGTCTACCCCTCCTTTAGACGTAGTAGTGTGCTTAAGGGATAGGAAGTTAGAGCTTGATCTATTAGAGAATACAATAGTCTCATCAGAGTCTGTGTGTTTCTCTATGAAGGACTTAACCGAGCCAGTTGCTACTAGCTCAGTTATAACATCCCTGTCATAGGACACTACTATATTAACAGTAGGTATCATATCTTAAGGCAGGTATATGCCGTCTCCTGGATCTAATTCTTCAAACACATCAAAAATACTATTAACCTCGCACACCTTCCACCAGGATGCCGAGCTACCATAGAATAGGTTAGCGATGAGGTCTGGCCTATGCTCATACCCCAGCGGTACCTTCTTAAAGCTAGTGCCTATTAGAGAGGAAGGCTTAATCCCGTTGTACCTACGCTCGTAAGCTTTGCTGCCAACCGAAGTGGGAATGTCCTTACCTTTATGTGATATCGTAATGAACCCATTACCTAATCTTGAATTTGCCATCTTAACTTTGTCCAGGGCTTATTGAATGTGGTGTGCCTATAACTGATTCCCATCCAGCTAGATTGTCCTTCTCTATCATAGAAGTCCTAACAAACTTACCGAAGTCTCCTACCCTAACTTCCTGCATATCCATAGTGATTACCAACCTCCTAGGAGTGAGAGTCTGTAGGTCATAACCAGCCTTCTCTTCCCAATCAATAGTGTACCCTTTTACAATGCAAGGAACACTGTCGTGTAGCACACCAAAGTTTAACCTAGCAAGAGGTGGACCTTGTACAGGGTTATCAGCGTTGTTTAGGATAGAGCTTCTCAAGATAGCTATGAAAAACATCATAGTATCAATAGCCCTATCGAACGAAGGGTTGTTAAGGAATGAAGCTTTGAGAGCATCGTTGTATTCAAAGGTTGACACTATCTGATCATTAACGTCTGCGTACTCCTGGTCAGTCAGTTCTGGGTTGCCTTGCTGATTGAACAGTTCGTTTGCTATCTGATTAGTTCCAGCCTCGAAGCTGTTCTCGAAATAGAACTTTCTAGCCTCTGATGCAATGGAGCTTAAGGAGGCTCTGTTAACATCTAGCTGCTCCTTAGTACCGAACGAGAAGTAGTCTCTCTGGGTGCCCTCATCGGATCCTTCAAAGATCCTTTTGTATCTGGCTATCCCCATAGGGTACGTCATTAAGTCTGGGAGAGTATACTTAGCTTCTACCCTAAACCGTCTAGACTTAGCGCCCGTGTATACGAACAGTGAGCTAGATCTAGCTAAGGGGTTGTACTCAACATAAGACGCTGTAGCTGACTCTGAGATCTTTGGGTTCTCAAAGAAAGGTAGCGTCATAATGGTATTGGCTTTATCCGGATACCAAAACTCTACGTTTGCCCTATCGGGTAGTAGTCTATCAAAATCTGTTGGGTAGTAATTAGGCATGTTATCTCTGTACCAATGCTGGTTTTAATTTAGCAATCATATCTCGTCTTTGATCCATAGCTCCAATACTAAGGTCTTGAATCTCCCTTAAGAGATCCTTCATATCAGTTAGGAGGTCAACGTTACGGTCTGAGTTACGAATCAGCATCTCAAGCTTATGGGTATGTATCTTAGAAACTAGTGTAGCGTTGACAGAATCTTTACTTACCCCCTTATTATCGTCTGTAAGTTTTTTGATCAAGACTACTATACCTCCGATTGCTGCTATTGCGGCTATGACCCCAAGCCCAGCTAAGGCCGCTCCACCTAGTCCTGTTGCTGCCGCTCCTCCAGTGACTACGGTAGCTGTTGCTGCTGTTGCACCCGCTGCTGTAGCTCCTGCTGCGCCTAGCCCAAATAGCCCTCCTATAAAACCAAGGCTCTTAACAAGAGCAATGAGAACACCCATGGTTCCTGCTACGGCTACTAATCCAGTACCAATCTTAACTAACAGATCGGAACCGAAATGCTCCTGTAGCTTAGCAAAGGTAGTTGACAGGAAGTCCATGAAGGGAGCTAGAACCCTCCCTTTAAACACGCTAAAGGATTTGATGAAATCAGAGTTCATCTTAGCCTCCATGTTTAACTTCTTAGTGTACTCAGATATCTGACCTCCAGCTCTAAGCTCTACGGCTTTGTGTAAAGCGGCTAGGTCAGCAACGCCTTGTCCAAACAATTCAGTGAACTTAGCCGCCATGAAGGTAGGCTCATCACTACCCCCAATGAAGCTATCCAATTTAGCGGACGCTCGTTCAGCAGCCTTTAGTACTAGCTTATTAGCGTCTCCTCCTGCAAGAGCAGCTCTCCTCATCTCGGAAACACCTAGTATCTGAGCGTGTACAATAGAGTTACCTTGGGTTATGAAGTCCAAGGACTTTACTCCCATGTCCCTTAGTGTGGGTCCTAATTCTGCTGCAAGAGTAGCAGCCGCTTCTGCCATCTCTGCTCCGATACCTATGGCACCGAACTCAGCCATGCGTCCTGATAGCCCTGCCATAGAGGAAGCGATATCATTAGTGCTGATCTTGAACCTTTGGCTTAACAAACCAATAGTGAGAGCGAGATGATCCATCTGCTCACGATTTAGCATTCCTCCTTTTGTTCCTTTTACTATATCGCTAGCTAAGGACTTTACGTTTCCACCAGTAGCCTTTGTTCGAGCACCAAGCTTAAACATGTTTTTGGAGTTGGTGTCCAATCCTGCTGAAAGGAACGCCATAGCTACTTCTATCGTTTCACCGAAACCTAGAAGCTTTCCAGACAGGTTATTAATTTGGGTGGAGTTCTTAGCTAGGATCTTGTTATAGGACATTCCTATAGACAGACTCTCTTTTTGAATCTTCTCTACATCCTGGAAGGACTGTAATAGCTCATGAGATATCTTAAGCTGGACACTGGCTATGGCGAGCTTCCTTTTTGATAAGCCTAGTAGACCGTTGTTAGCTAAATCATTAGCTCTTGATCCTTTTACTAGTTTACCTAAGGACGAGCTGATCTTACGGAAGATGCCTCCTAAAGGGGGTGATGGTGGTCCTTGTTGTTTTGCCATTAGATTTTCTTGTTAAGCATGTAGATAGTATTCATACCGTTCAGTCTGTAGGTACGGAAAGCGTCTGTACCTAATAAGGACTTTAGGCTCTTCACAATCTTTCCGTAGTAAGAGCTTGCTCTCCTGTTGTTATATAGTGTATCCATCACCAAGTCTATTACTGCATCAGACCCACCCGTTAGCTTAAAGCATGACAGTAGCCTTCCGCTTTTACCTGGAAACACTCCGTTCCCTCTCTTCGTCTTTACTATCAGTACTGCCCTCTGGCTGTTAGATGCTGGGCGAGATCCTCGTCGATCCATGTGGTATCTAAAGATTAGTACATCCCCAGCCTTAATCATATCAGCACTAGGGGGTATCTCTGTTAATACGCTGGCGTGTTCCTCGTTTATGTACGAGAGAAAAGTTAGGATCTCTGGACTTGGCTGATAGGCAGGCATACAGTATTTAGCCCACTTGAAAATAAAAGCCAGAATGGACTTGAATTATCAGGAAAGGATCGGTATGATAGTTTAGACATTAAATATTATGAGTACAGAAACAGACTTTATCGACTTCATTGACCTTATCAATTATACGCTTCATCAAGACTTTGTTGAAAAATGGAAGTATAAGTATAGTGTAAAGTTCATTAAGCACTTTCAGGTTAAGGTAGTTGATTCTTTATCTAAGCAAAAGCCTTTGAAGATATCAAGCCTTAGTAATTACCTTACCAAGAAGTGTAGGTACTCTAAAGACCAAGTTGAGAACTTCTTCAACTCAATAGACATTGACCTATACTACCCAGTGGTCATGAACGACACTAAGAGATGATCTGTGCAATCATACTAGTACTGGTCCTTGGTTGGATCAATGAGGCTCCTTCTAAGCCTAGAGGGGTCTTTAGCTTTATGGGTAAGCTGCTCATCCAGCTTTTAATAACCGTCACCTTACTAGTATTCCTGTGGAACTACGTAGAGTGGTGCATCGCAGAACTCCTCTAGTTACTTCTTCTTACGCCTTGGCTTGGTTGGTGCTGTCTTGAGTCTTTCTTCGCATACCATGCTTGGATTGAACTCAGGGCAGTACTTTTTATATCCACACCAATTACAGAACTGGTTCTGCATAGGCTTGAAGTCGTCAGCCTTCATCTTGCGTATCTTCCAGACCTGATCAATCTTCTCCCTGAGGTACACAGCTATTTGAGTTGCTGAATACTTACAAGTGACGAAGTTGTTTGTCAGCGGGTAGTAGTGGCCTACCGTGACCTTATCAAGGGGCACATCCAGGATCTGGCTGATAGCGAAAGCATAGCCTTGCATTTGACGGTCTTGGTAGAGGTCGATCTTCTTTAGCTCTCTCTTAGAGGTCTTGTAGTCGATCACAAGGTAGCCTCCATCGGTGCCTTTAACCACACGGTCAATGATCCCGTTAAGACTGATCTCCTTCTCCTTGTCCACCGTAACCTCGTAGACCATCTCAGTTGAGACAGTTGTGGTTAAGGTCGCGTTGAAGCGCAAGAAGTTCTTTAAGCACTTCTCGATCTTGGGTTCATATGTTTTCCCAAAAGAATAGTTTTTCTTCTCGATCTCGGCTATCTTAAGTAGCTCAGCGAGGCTAGTAGCCATCACACCGTCCTCCAAGATCTTATGGATGAACGAGCCAAAGTGCAGCGGGTCTGTGTTAGTTCCTGATTCTTTCAACCGTTTGACGTAGTTAAACTTGTACTTAAGTTGACATTCTTTGAATGTCTTCGATTTCGATTCTGATATTGTATTGATAAACATGATGAACTCCGAATTTATTAGAGACTACCTGATGGAAAAGTTCAAGGATAACTCTAGATTATCGTCAACAGGAAGTGAACTAGTGGTCCCCTCATGCTTCGCCCAGGACGATTACAACAGGCACATGAGCATCAACGTTGAGACTGGCCTCTGGCAGTGTTTCAAGACTGGGAGGGTTGGTAACTTCTTTCAGCTTTACGCTTTCCTAGAGGGGATAACATATAATAGAGCAAAGTCCGAGATGCTATTCAAGGAGTTTTCGGGTCTCATCCCCAAAGCTAAGCCTAAGGTAGAGGAGGCTATAACCTACCCTAGTGAGGATATGGGTTTGCTTGAAGTAAGGGCTAACTCACACGAATCTAGTAACCCACTAGTAGTTAGGGCTTGGGCCTTCTTAATAGAACGCAACCTTATAACTGAGGACTCCCTTTTCTACGTATCCTACGATTCTGAGTCTAGGTACGAAGGAAGATTAATCATTCCTTTTATGGAAGATGGTGAACTTTTCTACTTTCAGGCTCGCTCACTAGACGAGCAGAGACCTAAATACCTTAACCCCTCCGAAGGCTGGCCTAAGGGGTCGCATATCCTCTATCCCTTTGATGAGGAAGCAAGCGAAGTTCTGGTTTGCGAAGGACCGTTGGACGCTAGATCCCTCCAGGATTCAGGTGTTAACGCTACCTGTACGCTAGGATCCTCTGTGTCAGATCAACAGATCGAAATCCTAAGGGACTTCAAAGGCAAGATTGTCATCGCGTATGATAACGACCCTGCGGGTCAACATGGGATCAACAAATTCGATTACTTACGACGATTAAAAAGGATGGCAGACCTGTTTATCTGCCATCCACCTTCGGATGTAAAAGATTGGAATGAAGCCCTGATTAAGGGCATCGACTTACAGCAGTTTGTCGCGGATCATACTAGAAAATATGATTACGACTACCTCGTAGATCACCTCCTTACGACACTGTGAGATAGTACAGCGGACTTATAATCGTCTGATTGAGTATTGTGTATTTAACTCTGACGCTATAAGTTCCATTAGAACTTCCGAAGGCTGCACTACAGACGATATCATTGGTGTCCCAATTGTAAAGCAATGTATTGTCAGCCGTAATATCCATCGTTGCTGATGTTACTACTGAGAAGGGGCCTTCTAGCGAAGGGTCTTGATTCACCTTCTTAATAGTTACGGTAGCTGATGTTATCACTGAGTCCTTAAATATGTTCTGAACAGATTTAGGGATGTTCTTGTTTTGTACTGTAGTATCCGTAGTTACCTTGAGGTCGATCACCTCTCCAAACCTTACCTTCTTATTCAACAGCTTATTGGAGGCTGTCAACATTAGGGGTTCAGTAAAGGCGAAGAAGGTATCTTCGAATAGAGTGAAGTCCTGGCTGATTACTTGGTAATTAGAAGCCTGTGCTAGCTTCACTGTCCAAAGATCCACGTACTGTCCAACACTAGATGTAGAAGCTCCACCATTCTCTGTGCTAGTCTCTGCGTCCCACCCAGATAGGTTAACAGAGTTGTCTAGGACTACTACGTACTTACCTTGGCTTAGCCTGAAAATACCACTAGCAGAGTCATGGGGAGTGTAGTTACTTTCGTCGAAGTTGGAGTCAGTAGTAAGCGTAGCGCCTGATGCCCCGAAGGTCATTAGAGGAACACCACTAACTAGGTTCGTAGCATTAAGAACAGAGCTAGGGGTTAATGTTGCTGACCTGTCAAAGATTTGAACCGCGCTCACCTCATAGGGGTCTACGTAAGCTCCATCGTTGATGAAGTAAACTACTAAGCCTACTCTCTGAGTATAGTTTGGTCTGTTTCCTCGGTCTATTACTGTAACGTTATTGATTTGCATCTTTGATATCTCGTAGCTCCTCGCTATAGTACTTCAGGAATACGGTTCGCTCTGCTCTTGGCATTCTTTCCACGGCACTATAGGAGAAGTTGCAGTGCTTTACAAGTATATAGGCTTCACGTAGAAGTTCGTTCAGGTCAAAATCCTCTTTTAGCTCCCTGAAAAAAAATCAGCCGTAATAGGCAAGTCGATTATTTCAGTGTTAGGACACTGCTCACACGCAAACTGTACTTTTGTCTGTACACCTAATCCGTCTCCTCCAAGGACATTGAGCATTACATGAGCATCTTTCAAGGGAAGTTGTTCTGCTACCTTGGATAGGATAGTCTTCTTCTTATACCCATCAACGTCTACTAGGAATCTCCAAAAATTGTTAGTAGTAGATTCTGTAGTAACTAAGTACTTCTCGTCCTTAATCCTGGGTAGCTCAATCTTAGCATCCTTATCTAAGGTTGGGAAGTGTACGCATACCGGATTGGTGTACCCTTCTGGCATATAGGTAACTCCTAGCTCTGATAGCTTGAAGATTATCTCGCTGCTCTTCTTACACGCAGGGCATGTAACCACTGCTTTGTAGTCATCACCATAAGAGATCTCCCTGATCTTCATAATGAGGAATAGCTTATCAACAAGTAGTAAGTCTCCTACTGACACGTTAGACACGCACCTAGCTAGTAGGGTGTTGATGATATCAATGTCCCCTGCTTTATTGGATACCATAGCCTTCTCATCTTGGAATGTCATAGCTCTCACTGTAACTGGCTCAGCAGGGTCAATAAGCGTGTAGAACATATTCCTTGATGGCAAATCAATAGGGATATCAGAGGAGCTAGGAACATTGGCTAGTAGATCAGCAATGATCTCATCTTCGGTCTTGGTAGGGGTTTCTGTTTTGGGGGTCATATGATGTAGCTCCTTTATTGGTAAGGGTCTAGGCTATAATAGTCCGATGAGGATTACTATAAACACACTGGAATCTGTGCTTCACACTGATAATGAGAAGCTGATGGGAGCTTTGTACACACTATATAGCTTCAAGGCCAAAGGAGCGAGGTATAGCCCAGCATACAAGAAAGGTCATTGGGATGGAAAGACGCACTTCATAACTAAGGGTGGCAAGTTCCGAACAGGGCTCATGCCTAAGGTACTTGCTGATCTAGAGAAGATTGAGTGTGTACCTGAGTTGGAGTATGAAACAGAACCTGTAGCCTTCGACCTAGTTGATGACCTAGATATAGAAGGCTTCACCTATTACGACTACCAATCAGATCTAATTGATGAAGCTCTAAGAGTACAACGATGTGTACTAAAGTCCCCCACTGGTTCAGGGAAAACTTTGATCATGGCTGGCATGGTCAAGGCTCTGATCAAGGAGGGACGAAAGATGGTTATCCTCTTCAACGCAAAACACTTAATAACACAGACTTATGAATTCCTCACTGATGTATGTGGTTTCGATAACATTGGCATTTGTTTTGGCGAGGGCTATGTTTATGGCGATATTATGCTATGCACTGTCCAGAGTATTGAAAGGATCATCGACACACACGTTGAAGAAACGCAAGTCTTGATGGTTGACGAGTGCCATGAGTTCTGTAATGGGGAGAGAACACTAGCTGCCATCCAGAGCTTCCCTAACGCTCAGTACCGCTACGGATTCACAGCTACGCCTCCGAGGGAGGATATCCCTCTGCACAGCCTACAGGGAGCTTTCGGAGCGATCATTGAAACTGTGACCACATCAGACCTTGTAAAGTCTGGGCACCTAACAAAACCTATCATCCAACTAGTAAAGAGAGATTACACAGCTAGTGGAGAAGACGATGACCTGACCTACTTAGAGGTCTATGATGAGTACATCGTCAATAACGAATCACGCAACGACAAAATAAAGGAGATCGTAGATGCCATCAAAGAAAACAACAGAAGACCCCGTGTACTTGTACTTACCCGATCACTTGCTCATGGAAGAGCCTTGGAAAAGTTACTTGGAGGGCAGTGCGAGTTTCTTGAGGGGGCCAACTCACTCGGAGAAAGGTATCAAAGTATATCTAGATTCAGAGGATGTGAAGGACCTAGCGTACTCATTGGTACTAAAATCCTCCAAACAGGTGTTAACATTGAGGAGATAACCCATCTCATCAACGCAAGGGGTATGAAATCAGAGATAGCAACGCTACAAGCCCTTGGTCGTGCCCTAAGAAAGCATAAGACCAAGAAGGAAGTGTACGTTTATGATTTCTTGGACCAAGAAAAGTACTTAAGAGGCCATTCTACTTCTAGAAGGCGGCATTACAAGCGGGAAGGACACGAGATTAACATAATATGAGACAAAAAAAGGATTTGATTGCGTCACAGGCCAAACTTTCACCATCTGAGGTGTCTGACCTTCAGTGGATCAACGTAGAGTTGGAGAAGTTCATCGAAAACAAGACTGTTAACGAAGATGAGCTTGTTAGACTGGAAAATCTAACAAGCTCATTGCTTACTTTGAAGGATACTTACGTTAAGAGGCTTATTAGCCTGCTAAAACAAGGCCACATGTTGGACTAAGGGTGTTCCTCTACTGTGGGAACGTTTAGGGTTGGATTTAGCATCTGCAACTCTAGTGCAAACAAGCGTTGATCCACGTTAGTCCAATGCGTAGACTGGGTTTCAATCAATAGGTCTAGCTTAGCATTAGTAAGATTGAATAATGTAGTAAGCCAGATGACCCCACCTAGTACGGCAGCGGTTGCCCCTAAGGGCATTAGAGTCTTTTTACTTATCGTAGGGTGGTAGTCGATGTTAGGGGGAATTTTATTGTTCATAGCTTAATCCGAGGTTGAGAATACTTCCACTAGAGTAGCGGCTATTCCAAAAGTGTCAATCGTTCCAACGGTACTTCCAAGAGTACCATGTTTGAATCGTATGCTGTCCCCATGGTTTAGGGTAACGCACCCAGCAACAGAGGCAGAGTTCTTAGAGTTGGTCCTTGCAGGAGTTCCAACGTAAAGGATAGTTGAGGTTACCGCTGCCTCAGTAGCACCATCATAAGTGTAAGGTATTACTCTCATCTCAAACTCAGCAGCGGCTGTAGTCTTAGCGGTGCATTTTAGAGACAGGTCGAAGGTAGAAGTTCGACCTCCTTGCCATACAATATCATCATAGTAATCACCTGAGCCTGTGTCACTCATAGTGAACCCGTTGTTAGTAACAGCGGTTCCTGAGGCAAAGATGTTGTAGGTTAAGGAAGCAGTGGGAGTGACAGCAGTACCCGCCATAACAGCGCACACATACCCCCTATTAACTTGTGGAGTACTTGATAGCTGGTATTGTGGATGATCGTTATCAGCTAGCCCAGCTATTGATCCATGGTCAATAGAAGCTTCAGTAAAGTGTACAGAAGAGCTAGCGTCATGAGCAACATAATCAACAGCTATAGCGTACTGAGGGTGATCATCATCCCCAAGTCCAGAAAGGGAACCATGGTCGGTAGCTACAGGAACTCCAACCCAATCTGATCCGTCATAAACTCTTAGAACGCCCATGATTACCTACCGTTTGCATCTGAGTTAACTAAGAAGAAGTCTAAGGATACTTCAATTTTAGAGGTAGCCGAGGCTTTAGCTCTAAACCAAACATCAGTTAGAGCCTTAATCTTAATATGTGACTTGAATTCTTTCTCTATGGGTTGATCTACAGCACTCTCTTGCCATAAAACTCTTCTAGGAGAGAAGGAGGTTGTAACGTCCAAAAGATCATCCCTTTCATAAAGAACAACATCAACCGTCTTATTAGTAGCTACGTCAGGAATAACGGTTAGTCTAGTAATATACATAACTTTTCCAAGAGGAACAGACCAATACCCGTTCCCCGCCTCACCGGATCCGTACTGAACAGTGGAGCCAGCGGCTCCCTCTACTCCTGTCATTTTAGATAGTACTGGCCCTCCACCTTCCGCTTGACAAGTAATATCTCCCTGATGCGAGCCCCCATAAGTTCCTACCGACTCACTATGCAGCTTGTTTACCCGTGAATAAGTTAATGTGGATACAGAAGCTGTTGTTCCTGATGTAGTGATAATTTCGGACTGGTCTATACCACCTGTACTTAGACCATGTACCTCAACACTCTGAACTCCTAGTCCTGCTCCTGTATCAGCAGCGTTTGTACTTATAATCTCTATAGCAGAAGCAGTAGTAAGCCAAGTAATATCTCCACCAGTGGGGTGAATGTCTTCCCAATTCGTATCAACTGCATTATTGAAGCCAAAGAAGAAGAACGATTGCTGTCCTGTTATATGCTCTCTGGCAGAGTCTAAATCAAAATCAGTTCCTGGCCTTACCAGGATAGCCTCATCCTCTGTTGAGAGGATAGAACCCAACTCATGGGCTAATAGAATATCAGCGTTAGTTGAGTACTGAACTTGAATGGACAGATTTGTAGCTGCTACAGCACCATTGGTGTATTTTACCCTAAAGTACTTTTCAACAATGTTCCACATGTGGGGTTTACCAAATCTGGTATCAGCCCAAGATCTCGTTGGTCCTCCCCAAGTTACACCATCATGGCTAACTTCCACGGTGAGAACACCAGAGGTAGCGTTATCAGAGGTTACAGCAATACCCGCACGACCGTATGTGGATACATCTTCTCCTGTACCTTGGAACACCTCGTCCGCAGCAAAAGATGCTATGGCGCTAGTGTTAAGCGTCGAGATCGTATTAGTTGTATTTGGGAAGTATGTCATATTATAAGATCCACCATTCTACTCCATCGCTGGATACAGTTAGAGCTTCCTTAGCTCCGATTGTAGCACTAAGGGATTCATCTACTGTTTCCGTTCCATCAGCGTCTAAGGTTACTATCCCTGTTCCAATGTTCTTCACCCAGAGAACTTTGCCACCTAATCCTACAGCACTGGGCAGCGTAGCGGTAAATGTTCCGTTACAGTACACAACTGAGTCAGAGGATAGTATAGTGTATGTAGTAGTCTGAGTAGTGTATGGTAGCCCATCCGTTTCAGTTGTAGCTGTACTTGTATCCAACCAAAGTTGACCTATGGCTGGCGTAGTAGGAGCGGTAGCTTGTACCATTACCGTACCTAAGTCCGAAGCTTGATAACTTCCTGCTCCCCAGTTAGCGGTTAAAGGTCGAGTCCCATCAACAAGTAAATGGGTAGATTCATCAATCCATGTTAGCGTATCATAGGAAACAGTTACGGATTCTCCATCAACAAAATCAGTAGGACCATTATCAAAGGTGTTGACGGATATTGATCTCCATGTTCCATTGTCAACTACAGCAGCAGATACTACATATACACCCCAAGCATCCTCAGTGAAATCACTTTGGATTCTTATAGTGTCCCCATCCTGAACATTCTTAAGAAGCCTAGTTTGGTCCTGTAGGTTAGCGTTACTCTCTGATATAAATATCTTAGTAGCGTCTC
>TARA_R110000782_G_scaffold30348_11_pt1 | contig 41432 bp, 26 predicted proteins | sample TARA_R110000782 | Tara Oceans TARA_R110000782 (sample SAMEA4397859) | marine metagenome | biome: Polar Biome; feature: [SRF] surface water layer (ENVO:00010504); material: water (ENVO:00002006), including particulate matter (ENVO:01000060) such as... | depth 5 m | reverse complement strand
TGGGGGGGGGGTGACTGGTCTAAGCGAGGCCTTCGGGCGTCTCTTCTGCTCACGTTCGAACATTCATGGCAAGATGTCGACGAACTGTGCGGCGGATCTGCAAATCGTTATGTATGGGATGTCAACGCCGAGCGAGACGCACTTGAGAAGCTATCGGCGGATAGTGTTCTGTCGCTGCCAGAGAGCGAGCGGCCGAAGCGTATAGAGGCGGTGCTCGCGTTGATTTCGAAGCGCGCCCGTGGTGGCAATGCGACTTATCTCCGGTATGTTCTCGATACGCCACTATCCGAGAAGCGGATTCAGTCTTTCGAGCAACAGGCCTTGGATTCATGGGCGCAGCACCGGCCATGGATCGATGTGCTGAGGGTTAGCCTTCCCTTGTTGCCGGAGCATGCGGAAGTACCGCGAGTAGCCGAATCGGGCATTTGGGTGCCTCGTGAATACCTCCTCGACGACAATAACTGGGGGTCGGGGTTCGGCAGTCACTTGGGCGAGGCCGCGGGTATGCGAGAATGCGTAAACCTCTTTGGCAAATTGGAGGAAGTCGCTGCCGCAGGCGAGAGTGTCCAGTACCTCGCGAAGCTCCCCGAAGTCATCCGACGAGCGGTTCGTGCAATGACGGATGATGGCCACACTCCTGACTTGCTGGTACTTCCTCGGGAGGAACGGTTCGCCGGCGCACTGTTCCGAAAGCCTCTCTGGCAGATCGAAGGACGGCGTAAGTACGGATCGGCGAGCGTTGGTGATTGGGAAGGGCTCCACGTGCTCAGATACCCCTACACAGATCCCAAGGCAATCCTGCTGATCGATACAGCGAACGCGTTGGCAGGTCGGACTACAGCGGATCCGACTCGGGCGAGCATCGTGATCGATGAAGAGCCAGAGAATGAGGATGCCAAGACAAAGCGAGAAGCTGCACAGAGTGCACTCCGTGATGCCTCGACCGAACTTCCCAAGTCGAGTGACATCGTGGTGCTCGCCCGGATGAAGGTGAAACCGATACTCGGAATCGCGGACGCGGCAGCCGCGCTGAAGCTGTCGATCGAGAACTCAGATGGCGGTTTCGCGATCTCGAAGGTTTCGGATCTCTACCACCGTCCGTCGTGCCCAGATATTGAGTTCGAGGACGTCGAGTATGTGCTCCAAGCGCCGAAAGGGAGTGGCCGGAAGCCGTGCCCGACATGTCAGCCAGAGAAGTGGAATTCTGAGGGGCGCAGGGGTCAAGTTGACGGCGATCGTCAATCGGAATGACGTCAAGTCACCGTCCTCAGCCGCTGCAGGTGCGACGGCCGTCACAGATGCTCGCGACTGCAGCTACTGTTTTAGGAGTGCCCTAGTTCCGAGGTTCAAAGCCGGCAGAACGCGTGCTTGAGCCGGAAGGGCGGCATGCGGCTAACACTTTAATACAGCTCGCTTTATGGCAAATGCCGCGATTCGGGCTCATCCGCCATGCCTGCGCTAATCAGTCCCCCCCTCCGTTGTTTTGTGATCCGTGTGAAACGGTGTTCCTGCGGGGAGGCCGTTTCGGTCATTTTGGGGCGTAGCGGGGGCTGATCCGGGTTCATTGGCACGGTTTCGCCCGGGTTTGTCCCCGTCCAAAGTCGGCGGGAATTCACGCGGTGCGCTGTGCCTACGTCCGACGCTCCGCACGGGGATCCGAACGGTTTGGCGCCAGGGGCTTTGGAGACTCAGGTCCGATACCGAGGAGCCGGATCGGGCGAGGGGTGGCGTGGACATAGCCGCGAAAGGCTTTCCGGTGTGCGTCGCGGGCGGATTGCGGGGGGTTGCGTGGCTGGGCCTTGAGAAACATTTCTGGCGGTCCGATGGCGGTTGTCATAGAATGTGGATCGTCCGGTGTTTTTCCGCTTGCAGGAGCCCAGACCGCCCCCGATTGCTACACCGATCCCACCGACCTTGCCTCAGCACGGAGCTTTGAACATGCCGCAGACGACGGAATACACCCGGACCGAGAAGGAACAGGCATTCCTCGATCGTGTGATCGACACGCAGTACAAGCGGGAGATCATCAACGGGCTGGCTCCGTTCCTGGACGAGAAGGCGCCCGAGGACATGATGGGGTTTTACAGCTCGGACGAGATCGTGCAGCTGCGGGTGCTCAAGGGCACCGAGCGCGATGTCGAGAAGCGGATGCCGGTGAAGATCACGCGGCACTTCTATGAGCTGGCCAAGCGGAGCCCGGCGATCCAGCGGCTGGTCAAGGCCAGCCCGGACGAGACCGTCGATCTGGCGGGGTCGGAGGATCCGGGGAACCAGATGGATTACAGCCCGGTCGAGGGGCTGCTGCACAAGTACGAGATGGGGCTGATGTACGTGGTGTCCACGTGCTCGGCCCACTGCCGGTTCTGCTATCGCGAGGAGCTGATCGCGCGGAAGGAGATCGCGCGGCAGGACGGGACGGTGGCGAAGAAGGGCCTGGCGAAGATCCCCGAGATCGTCGCGTACGTCCGCTCGTTCAACGAGGAAGTGGCGGCCAACGGCGGGCGGCACCCCGAGTCCGGGCGCGAGAAGCTGCGGGAGATCCTGCTCTCGGGCGGGGACCCGATGGTGCTGAACAACTCGAAGATCGCCGCGTGGCTGGCGGCGCTGGCCGAGGTCGGCATCGAGTCGATCCGGATCGGCACGAAGGAGATGGCGTTCTTCCCGCAGCGGTTCGACGACAACTTCTTCGCGATGCTCGATGAGTTCCACGCCGCGTACCCGCGGGTGGGGTTGCACATGATGGTGCACTTCGAGCATCCCGACGAGTTTCTCGTCAAGAACGACGACGGGCAGTACGAGCAGGACGAGATGGGGATCCTCAGTTGGGTTCCGGAGACCGAGGCGGCGATGCGGGGGCTGCTCGCCCGCGGCTGGATCACCGTGGAGAACCAGACGCCGATCATCCGGGACATCAATAATGACCCGGACGCGTTGCGCATCATGCAGCGGGAGATGAAGCGGGTGGGCGCGGAGAACCACTACTTCTTCTGCGGGCGTGACATCGTCGCGTACAAAGCGTTCAACATCCCGATCGAAACGGCCTGGAACATCCTCAACGAGTCCCAGAAGGGGCTCTCGGGCGTGGAGACCCACGCGCGGCTCTCGATCACGCACTACAAGGGCAAGACCGAGGTGGCCGCGGTGACGAACGAGCCGATCCCGGGGCTGGCGGGCAGCGAGAACGGCGTGGTGATCTTCAAGATCCTGCGCAACGCGGGCGGCGCGAGCGATCGCGGCAAGGTGTGCATCGTCGGTCGCAACCCGAAGGCGGTCTGGTTCGACGGGTACGCGGACCGCGTGCTCTTCGACGAGGCGGGGTTGTTCGACTACGCACGGGTGACCAACCCGAAACTCGCGCACAAGTAGGACAGCGATGATCAACAAAGAAGTGCCGAGTGTCGCGGAGGCCGTCGCGGACGTGTTCGACGGCGCGACGGTCATGATCGGCGGGTTCGGCGAGGCCGGCAGCCCGATCGAACTGATCCACGCGCTGATCGATCAGGGGGCCAAGGACCTGACGGTCGTCAGCAACAACACCGGCAGCGGTGAGGTGGGGCTGGCGGCGCTGCTCAGGGCCGAGCGGGTTTCCAAGATCATCTGCTCGTTCCCGCGGACGGCCAACTCGACGGTGTTCCCGGAGTTGTACCGCAGCGGGAAGACCCGGCTCGAGCTGGTGCCGCAGGGAACGCTGGCGGAACGGATCCGCGCGGGCGGGGCGGGGATCCCGGCGTTCTACACGCCGGCCGCGGTGGGCACGCCGCTGGCGGAGGGCAAAGAGTGCCGGTCGTTCGACGGGCGTGAGTACGTGCTCGAGCGTGGGCTGCGGGCCGACTTTGCGCTGATCAAGGGCCGGCGGGCGGACACCTTCGGCAACGTCACATACAACAAGACGGCCCGCAACTTCGGGCCGCTGATGGCGATGGCGGCGAAGGTCGCGATGGTGCAGGTTGACGAGATCGTCGAGCCGGGGGCCATCGACCCGGAGATCGTGGTGACACCGGGCATTTTCGTCGCTCGGGTGGTCGGGGTGGCGAACCCGGTGTACGAGTCGGACCTGGTGGCCGCGGGAGTGTCGTACCCATGACCGAACAGCACGAGATCGCCGGATGGACGCGGGAGGAGATGGCCGAGCGGCTGGCGCGGGACATCCCCAACGGGTCGTACGTGAATCTGGGCATCGGGATCCCCGAGCTGGTGGCCAGGTTCGTGCCGGACGACCGCACGCTGATCTACCACACCGAGAACGGTCTGCTCGGGATGGGGCCGTCGCCGGAAGCGGGCGGTGGCGACCCGGAGCTGATCAACGCGGGCAAGCGCCGGGTGACGAGCATCCCCGGGGCGGCGTACTTCCACCACGCGGACAGCTTCGCGATGATCCGGGGCGGGCACATCGATCTTTGCGTGCTGGGCGCGATGCAGGTCTCGCAGCACGGAGACCTCGCGAACTGGTCCACCGGCGAGCCGGACGCCATTCCCGCGGTGGGCGGCGCCATGGACCTGGTGGCCGGGGTCAAGTCGGTGTACGTCATCACCCAGCACTGCACGAAGCACGGCGAGCCCAAGCTGGTTGAGTCCTGCACCTATCCGCTGACCGGGCGCCGGGTGATCGACCGGGTGTACACGGAGCTGGCGGTGATCGATATCACGCCGGAGGGCTTCCGGCTGGTGGAGCTGAGCCCGGGCGTCGGCTTCGACGAGGTGGCGCGGCGCACGGGTGCGCCGCTGCTGCCGATGGCGCACCAACAACGGGGGTCGCTCGCGTGAGTACGAACGTGGAAACGTCCAGGAGTGCCGCACTCTTCGCCCGGGCCCTGGGCGTGCTGCCGGGGGGCGTGAGCCGCAACGCGGTGCTGCGCGAGCCGCATCCGCTCTACGTCGATCACGGGTCGGGCTGCCGGCTGGTGGACGTGGAGGGCGTGACTCGGATCGACTTTGCCAACAACATGGCCTCGCTCATCCACGGGCACGCGGACCCGGTCATGATCCGGGCGGTCGAGCAGCAGCTGGCCAGGGGCACCGCGTTCAACATGGGCACCGAGATCGAGATCCGCTACGCCGAGGCGCTGACCGCGCGCAACAGCGGGTTCGAGCGGCTGCGATTCGTCAACTCCGGCACCGAGGCGGTGATGGTGGCGATCAAAGCGGCGAGGGCCTTTACGGGGCGTCCGATGATCGCCAAGGCGGAGGGGGCCTACCACGGCGGGTACGACTACGTGGAGGTGAGCCAGGCGCCCGGGCCGGACCGCTGGGGCGACGCGGCCAGGCCCACCGGCGTGCCGCTGGTCTCGGGGACGCCCGGTTCGGCGGTGGACGACGTCGTGGTGATCCCCTTCAACGACGCGGAGGGGTCGATCGCGCTGCTCGACCGGCACGCCGAGCGGCTCGCCTGCATCGTGCTGGACCTGATGCCGCACCGCGTCGGGCTCAACCCGGCGGAGCCGGCGTTCGTCGAGGCCATCCGCGACTGGGCGACGCGGAACGACGTTCTGCTGGTGCTCGACGAGGTGATCACGTTCCGGTCCGAGTTCGGCGGCCTGCAGTCGCGCTACGGGCTCACCGCGGATCTGACCGCGCTGGGCAAGATGATCGGGGGCGGCTTTCCGATCGGAGCGGTGACGGGGCGTGCGGACGTGATGGACGTGCTCAACCCGAAGTCGGGCCGGTACCTGTTCCCGCACTCGGGCACGTTCTCGGCGAACCCGATCGGCATGACCGCGGGTCTGGTGACGATGGAGCGGTTCGACGAGGCCGCGGTGCAACGGCTCAACGCCCTGGCCACGCGGGCCGTGGACGGGATCAACGAGGCGATCCGCTCGACCGGCGTTGGCGCGAGCGTGACCGGGGTTGGGTCGATGTTCCGGGTGCACGTCAAGGCGCACGCGCCGCGGAACTACCGCGAGGCGTACCTGTCCGCGGATGAGAACCGGCGGCTGAAGATGCTGCTCGATCACATGTTCGACGAGGGGTACATGCTGATCAATACCTGCTCGTCCGCGCTGTCCACGCCGATGGGCGAGGCGGAGATCGACGGGCTCGTGGACGCCTTCCGGCGCGGGTTCGAGAAGGTGGTCGCGGGCGCCTGATCGGCCCGCGGTGCGCGGGGCTCAGCGGCGTTCGAACACGGTCGCCAGGCCCTGCCCCACGCCCACACAGAGCGACGCGAGCCCGCGGGGGGTGTCGGAGCGGACCATCTCGTGGATGAGTGTGGTGGCGATGCGGGCCCCGCTGCACCCCAGCGGGTGGCCCATGGCGATCGCGCCGCCGTTGACGTTGAGCCGATCATCGGGGATGTCCAGCTCGCGGGCGCAGGCGAGCGACTGGGCCGCGAACGCCTCGTTGAGTTCGATCAGGCCGATGTCTCCGAGCGTGATCCCGGCCCGGCCCAGGGCCTTGCGGACCGCGGGGACCGGCCCGACGCCCATGTAGGCCGGGTCCACACCGGCGGCCGCGCTGGGGCCCACGAACGCCAGCGGTGTGAGCCCGAGCTCGCGGGCGCGGGATTCCTCGACGAGCAGCAGGGCCGCGGAACCGTCGTTGATGCCCGAGGAGTTGCCCGCGGTGACGGTGCCCTGGTCGTCCTTGGCGAAGACGGGGCGGAGCGCGGCGAGCTTCTGGATGGTGGTGTCCGGCCGGGGGTGCTCGTCGGTGTCGAAGCGGAGCGGATCGCCCTTGCGCTGCGGGATGGGGAACGGCGCGATCTCGTCCTTGAACGAGCCCTTGGCGTGGGCGGCCGCCCACTTCTGCTGGCTGGCCAGGGCGAAGGCGTCCTGATCGGCGCGGCTGATCCCGTGCTTTCGCGCCACGTTCTCGGCCGTCTCGCCCATGGCGAACGGGTGGTGCAACTCGGCGAGGCGCGGGTTGACGAACCGCCAGCCGATGGAGGTGTCGAAGAGTTCCTGGTTGCGGCCGAACGCCGCGTCGGGTTTGCTGAGCACGTACGGCGCCCGGGTCATCGACTCGACACCGCCGGCGACGAAGACGTCCCCGTGGTCGGCCTCGATCATCCGGGCGGCGATGTTGATCGCGTCCAGGCCCGAGGCGCAGAGCCGATTGACGGTCGAGCCGGGCACGGTGGGCGGCAGCCCCGCGATGAGCGCCGCCATGCGCGCCACGTTGCGGTTGTCCTCGCCGGCCTGGTTGGCCGCGCCGAAATACACGTCGTCGATCAGCGCGGGGTCGATGCCCGATCGGTCGACGATCTGCCGGATGATGAAGGCGGCGAGATCGTCGGGGCGAACCTGGGAGAGGGCGCCACCGAACCGGGCGATCGGGGTTCGCAGGGCGGTGACAACAGCGGCGCGTCGTGGCATAGCGGGCATTGTAGCGACGGGCCCGTGCCGCCCGGGGCGGTCGGGAGGCGATGGTGGTGCGGGCCAAGCGGCGTGCGGTGGCTGGAATCTCCATGTGCCGATGACCAGCGCGTCCCTGCAGGGGCTGCTCCGGGTCGATCCGATTGCCGGCGATTGCTTTGGCCTCGTTCCCCGTCCGAGAACGGGGCCCTTTTTTTGGGAGCGGGACGGTTGCGGCCGCGTTGGGCGGCACCGGAGGGCATTTTGACGGATTCAATGTCACCTGCCGCCGGGAAATCTCGCTTGGGTTGTGGCACGCGTGCGGATTCGCGTGGAACGCACCTAGGACACCCAAGCGATCGGATCTTCCATGCAGGCTCATTCACGGGTTCTCTTCGCAAGCATGCTCATGGCCGGCGCCGGTTCGGCCCGGGCCGACATCTTCACCTGGCTGGCCGGGAGCGGGGCCTGGGAGAACCCGGCCATGTGGAACGGGCCGGCGGGGCAGTACCCCGACTCGATCCTGGACACGGCGACCGTCAGCGGCCAGCTCGTGTCGGCCACGCTCAACCAGAACCTGGCCGTCGGGACGCTGAACATCCTCAACGGCGCGGCCGTCTACAGCGGCGGGAACACCGTGTTCGTCAACGCGGACACGCAGCTGATCGGAGCGGGCAGTTCGCTGAGCGTCACCGAGTCGCCATCCACGCGTGATTTCGACACCGACACGCTGACGATCTCCGCGGGCATCCTCGCGATGTACAACGGGCTTGCCCAGTTCGACGAGGCCCTGGTCATCACCAACAACGGCGGGGTGCTGGGGACGGGAATCCTTGAGATGAACAGCACCTCGGGGAACATGGACCTGACCACCGGCACGATCTGGGCCATGGCCGGCGCGGTGGGCGACACGCTCCGGATGCGGCGCACCGTGTCGAGCACGTCGAGGCTGAACTGGACGAGCGCCGGCGCGTCGATCATCGTCTGGGACGGCAAGACCGTCCACAACGAGCTGCCATACGCCGGATCGCTGGGCGGACGGATCTCCGTCTCGGGCCTGGGCGGCACCGCACGCTTCGTCAGCGACCAGGCCTTTGTCGCCGGGAACGGTTCGGAACTGGAGCTGCGCGGGCTCAACAGCCAGAGCACCGCACGGATCGAGGCGTCGGCGGTCGATTCCTACGGGCACGTTGAGGTGACCGGCTACGGAGTCATCGACGCGCCGCTCGTCGCGCTGCGCGGGACGGTCGCGCTGGAGGCGGACGCGTTCCTCTCCGTGCCGGCCGGCTTGCTGATCTTCGATTCGTTGAATGTTCAGGCCAGCGTGCCCGGCACCCGGGTTCAGCTGGCCAAGGCCGGCAGCACCCTGAGCGTCACCGGCGGACTTTCCAGCATCAGCATGGGAGCCGGGAGCGAGTTCGACCTGGACGGCACGGGCGACAAGGTCGTCAACATCGCGAACGGCTCGACCCTCTCGCTGGACGTCGGATCGATCGATATCGGCGCGTTCCCGAGCTTCGGCGGCACGCTGAACATCGACGGGGCGCTGCACGTCGCGGCCCACTCGGGCGCTGACACATGGCGGAGCAACGGACAGATCGTGCTCGACTCCGGTGCGATCACCGGGCGACGCATCGACAACGCGGGCACCGTCCGGGGGACCGGCGTCATCGGCTCGGCCGTGATCAACAACGGCGAGATTACCGCGGACGGCGGGACGCTCCAGTTGGGTGTCGTCGATATGGACGGAGACTCCAGCCCCGCGAACGGCGTGCTGCGCGCTCAGACCGGGGACCTGGTCATGAACATGCAGGCGAACGGGGCGAGCCAGTTCTTCACCGGGTCCATCTTCGTCGGCGACGGGGCGGGCGTTCGGGAGGTGCTCAACGCCGACGTCAATCTTGTCATCCGCGATCAGAACGGGGAACGCGGATCAATGCACCTCAACTCTGGGTTCGTTGTGCTCAGTGATTTCTCGAACTCCGGCGATCTGACGGCGCAGGGCGTTTCGCTGCTCCGCACCACGGGGATCGACCCTGTCGACCGGATCGAGTTCAACAACCAGAGCGTGAACACCATCTCCGGAGTGCTGGAGGTCGACGGCGAGACCTGGTTCGGGCCGGACGCGACGTTCATCGGCGAGGGCACCATCAAGGCTGTTTCGAGCTCGAAGCGCGTCTTCTTTCAGGAGGATGCGAGCCTGAGCGACGTGAGTCTCGTCAGCGCCGGAGAAGTGCACATCTGGAGTTTGTTCCAGGACAACCAGGCGACGATGGGCTCGCTCACGCTCGAGAGCACCGCGTCGTTGCGGGTCGACATGGGCGACGTGCTCGCTCCGGTCACTTCCGAGAGGTTCGTCGTGCTGGACAATGCCCACCTCGACGGCACGCTCGTCCTGGACTGGGCGGGGAACAACGACGCCCCCGTCGGCGAGACCGTGACCATCCTCACCGCCTCGAGCATCAGCGGCGCCTTCGACGGCATCGACGATTCCGGGATGGGGTTCAACCGCCGGGCCCACGTCACCGTCGGCAGCAACTCGATCGAGGTGTTCGTGACCTGTTTGGCCGACCTCAACGCGGACGGCCTGGCCAACTTCTTTGACCTGTCGGCCTATCTGGCGATGTTCAACGGGATGGATCCGGCGGCGGACCTGAACGATGACGGGCTGCTGAACTTCTTCGACGTCGCGATCTTTGTCGGCCGGCTTCAGCTCGGCTGCTGACCACCCCGGATCGGCCGGTCGTGAGAAGGGTTCCTCCACGGGTGCGGGCGTGCCGGGCCGGACAGCGGTGTCCCGTCCGGCCGCTTTGTACGGCTCGCCGGCCCGCTTTCCTTCAACCCCTGCTTCGGAACAAACCCATGTTGACACCCATCGCCAGCCGCTCCGACCACGCTCGGGACAGGAAAAGAGCGTGCGCCGGCCCCGGGCCGATTGGTATACTCCACCCCGACGGCCGACGGGGGCGGGCGAGGACCACTCGGACCGGCGGGGGCAGCGCTGCGATGTCAGAGCATCGGGAACAACCGGGGCCGGAGCGCGGCCTGCCGCGGGGCGATCTCACGCTGCTCATCGAGCGTGCCCAATCGGGGCGCGCCCAGGCTCAGGAACAGCTGTTCACGGAGGTCTATCGCGAGCTGCGGACGATCGCCGCCTCGTTCATGCGGCACGAGCGGCCCGGGCACACCCTGGGCGCGACCGCGCTGGTGAACGAGTCCTATCTGAGGCTCTTCGGTGGGGTGACGCCGACAGAAATGAGCTTCGCCCACCGTCACGCGTTCTTCAAGGCGGCGTCGGTCGCCATGCGTCGCATTCTGATCGATCACGCACGCGGCAAGGCGGCCGCCAAGCGATCGCCCGGGAAGGGCCGGCACGTGATCAGCGCCGATCTCGAGATCGCCTCGCAGGACGCGGACCCGCACGATCTGATGGCGCTCGACGAGGCTCTGAACACCCTCGAGGCCGAGGACAAGCGCTCCGCCGACGTGGTCCAGCTGCGGTTCTATGCGGGACGGTCCCTGCTCGAGATCGCCGAGATGCTGGGCGTCTCGGAGCGCACCATCAAACGGGACTGGGAGTTCGCCCGCGCACGCCTCCAGCAACTGCTCGACCTGCCGGCCGACCGGGTCGGGGTTGACCCATGACGCACGACGGGCGTGCGGGCGCCGGGCAAACAGAAACCGAGCTGTCGGCGATCAAAGAGCTTTTCGGGGCGGTCATCGAGGCCCGCTCCCGAGGCGGCGACGAAGACTCGTGCCGCATGCTCCGCGCCGCGACGCCCTCGGTGCGTTCCGCGGTCGAGGCGTTGCTGGCGGCTCATCAGCGGGCGTCCGGCGTCCTGCTGGACGACAGCCCCCGTCCCGGAGCGTCCGCGACCCACGACACGGTGCCGGGGTCGGACGCTGGCGTGCCCGTGCCGACCGTGGCGGGCTATGAGATCCTGCGGGAGCTCGGTCGCGGCGGGTTCGGGATCGTGTACGCGGCGCGGCAGCGGACGCCGATCGATCGCGAGGTCGCCATCAAGGTGCTCCGGCGTGAGTTCGTCGGCGAGGACGCCATCGCGCGGTTCCGGGCCGAGTCGGTCATGCTGGCGCGCATGAGCCACGAGTCGATCGCGAAGGTCTACGACGCGGGGTTGACCGACCAGGGCCAGCCGTTCGTGGCGATGGAGCTGATCGACGCCGCGCCCCTGGGCGAGGCGTGCACGGCTTTGGGGCTGACCACGAGGCAGCGGGTCGCGCTCATGGCGCGGGTCTGCGACGCGGTGCAGCACGCCCACCAGCGGGCGGTGATCCATCGCGACCTCAAGCCCGCGAACATTCTCGTCGAGTCGCGGGGCGGCGAGCAGAGGCCGCGCGTCATCGACTTCGGCATCGCGAAGCTGCTCGAGAGCGATCCCGGCGGCCCGCACACCAGCGCCCACGTGCGGCTCGGGACGCCGCGGTACATGAGCCCCGAGCAACGCACCGGCAAAGAAACAGGGGACGTCCGCGTCGACGTGTACGCGATGGGGGCGATGCTGTGCGAGCTGCTCGCGGGCGACGTGCCGGCCGCCGGATCGAGCGGAGGCGGCGACCCCGGGTCCGGCCTCACACGCCCCAGCAAGATCGCCGCGGAACGGACGGGCCGAACCACCACGCACCCCAAGTCCCTGCGCGGCGATCTGGACCGGATCGTGCTCAAGGCGTGCGCGGACGATCCGGAGCTGCGCTACCCCTCCGCGCAGGCGATGGGCGACGATCTCCGCCGGTACCTCGACGGCCGCCCGGTTTCCGCGTCGCCCCCGAGCATCGTCTATCTCTCACGCAAGTTTGTGCGCCGTCACCGGGCCTCGGTCTCGCTGGCGGGCTTGCTGGGCGTCGCCCTGCTCGGAGCGATGGGGGTTGCGGCGCTCAAGTGGCACGAGGCCAATGTGGAACGCGACCGGGCCCGGGCCAGCACCGACCGGGTCGCCTTCATCGGCGACTTCATGCTCGAGATGCTCCTGCTCACCGCGGACAGCAACGCGCGCGGGTCCGCCCCGATCCTGACCGGTGCGGCCATGCAGGACATCGCCGATCGGGCAGCCGGCGGCCTCGCCGATGACCCCGAGCGGATGCTGCCCATGCTCGAGGGCATCGGCCGCTTCCAGACCCAGTCGGGCTATCCCGAACTGGGTACCGCGACCGTCCGGCGTGCGCTCGATTTCGCCATTGATTTCTACGGGGTTCCGAGCGCGGAGGTGATCGAGCTCCGCATCCGGCTCCACGACCTGCTCTGGGGCCACGGGATGGACGGGTGGAAGGAACAGATCGCCCTCGCGGAAGAAGAATCGGCGCAGTTGTTCGGCGAGGAAGACCCCCGCCGCCTGCGTGTGCTCCAGCGATCGCAGGGAACGATCGAGAACCTGGAACGCATCATCTCCGTCTATGAGACGCTGCCCGACGTCGATCCTTCCGAGATGTACCACGCGCTGTTCGCCCTGGGCATGCAGCAGCGTTTCGGTCCCACGCCCGGCGATCAGCTCGAAACCAACCGACGCCTCTACGAGCTCGCCTCGAGCCACTTCCCGCCCGATCACGGGTACGTCATCGACAGCATGTCCATGTACGGCGACGCGATGACGGCGTACGCCCCGTCCGAAGCGACCGCCGAACTCTTGAACACGGCGTACGCGCGGTCCATCCGCGTTTTCGGGTACGACCATTTCACGACCGAGTCCATCCGCAGGGGGCTCGCACGGATCTACGGGAAGCTCGGACGTCCGGAGGAGGGCATCCCCTTTGCTCTGGCCGACCTCGAGTCGGTGGCCCGCGGCATGGGCAACGAATCGATCCAGTACGCCAACGCCCTCGCCGAGCTCGGGCGGCTGTACCAGTACGCCGAGCGTTTCGTCGAGGCGCGCTCCGCGCTGGAGCGGGCGCTGGCGCTCAAGCAAGACCTGTGGCCCCCCGGGCACGCCCAGATCACCTCCACGCAGATTGTCCTGGGTCAGGTCTGCCACCATCTGGAAGACCACGCGGCCGCCGAGCAACTCTGCGCGGACGCGATCCGGAACCTCCGCGAGCCGCGCCACGCCATGAACTTCGTCAGCGCCATGAGCGTGCGGATCTCCGGGCGCGTGCGGACCGGCGACACATCCGGCGCCGACGATCTGAGGGCCCAGACACGCGAGCACCTCGCGCAGCTGGGGATGACCCCCGAGCAGATCCGCGCGATGCTCGAATAGTTCGGCCTTGGAGGTCCGCTGCCCAACGCGATCGACTCGGACGCGGGACCACGCACAGCACCCGTGTGATTCACTTGGGGGCCAGCGCCAGGCTCACGCCCACCGGGTCCTGGATCACGGCGCAGGTCAGAGTCCCATCGGACCCGCGCATCTCCTTGATGACCACGCCACCTTCCGCTCGCACGCGTCGGAGGCTCTCGGCCAGGTCCGCGACCGGGAGGTAAATCATCCAGACCGGCGGCAGGTCCCGGTTGACGCCCCGCGCATGGCAGACGCCGGCGGCCGGTTGCCCGTCGCCGCCGAGCATGTTGAAGTCGGCGTAGCGCCCGCCCGCGTCCTTCATCTCGACGTCCTGAACGGACCAGCCGACGACCTTCCGGTAGAAGTCGCGGGTGGCCAAAGCATCGGGGACCGTGAGGTCGAGCCACGCGATGCAACCCGCACGCGCCGCGGCGCCGCCGTCGGCCGGGGGCATCGCCTCCGCGGGGACGACCGGGATGATCCCGAACGCCGCCCCGTTCGGATCGAGCAGCACGGCCCACTGGCTGCGACCCTGGTCGTCCTTGCCGTGCATGAGCTCCCGCCCCCCGAGGTCGACCGCACGCTGCGCGCTGGCCGCGACATCGGCGACCTGGATGTGCGGCATCCATTGGAGCGGGAGCCGCTCGTACTCCGCGGTGCGTGCGCCCAGGCCGATGACCGGCGTGCCGAGGTTGTTCATCAGGTCCTCACGCCAGAGCGGCTCGTCGCCGGTACCGAGCACCCGGGCGTAGAAGCGCACCTCACGTTCGTGCTCGGGAACGGCGATGTCGGCACTGATCACTCCGCCGACGCGTGAGACAAAGGTGTTGCCCATGGCTGGTGTCCTGTGCAGGCGTGTGCGTTCTGATCCGATGGTCAAAGGCCGCCTCCGAGCGGAGCAACGCCACGGCCGGGGCGTCGGGCGCTGGGTTGGCGCAGCCGCTTGAGCGGCCGATTTCAGTCTAATCAATGACAAACGCCGATGCGGTTGCGCGCTGTACGGGAGGAACCCTCGCGCACGGGACAGCCGCTCAAACGGGGCTTTTCCGGCGCGTAATGCGGTGAACGGGCCAGACGCGGGGGCGGCGTACCGCCCAGGGACCAGGGATTACAACGGATATGGCTGTCTGCTTTTCCGGCCGTTCGCCGGGATCCGGTGGACTCGAACCGACAGGCTCCCGATGTCCGCTTTGAACGATGGACCGCGCCGCGCTCGGCGCGGCGGTCGCGGAGGGACACCGTGCGAGCACCAGAGCATCCCAAAGAAGCACAACGCCTCGCCGCCGTGGCGGAGACCGGGCTGGTCGGTGCGCTTCCCAACCACCTCCAGGAGGCGGCCGTCCGCCTGGCGAGCGAGATCTGCCAGACGCCGATCGCCGCGGTGAGCCTCGTCGACAAGGACCGCCAGTGGTTCTCGGCGATCCACGGGCTGGAGTGCCGGGAGACGCCCAGGGACGTGGCGTTCTGTGCGCACACGATCCTTCAGGACACGCCGTTGATCGTCGGGGACGCGACGCTGGACCCGCGGTTCGCGGACAACTCGCTGGTCACCGGCGACCCGAGCATCCGCTTCTACGCGGGGGTTCCGCTGCAAACGCTCGACGATCCGCCGGTGGGCAGCCTGTGCGTGATCGACAACCAGCCCAGGACCATGACCGACGGCCAGATCGAGAGCCTCAAGACCCTGGGCGGGCTGGTCGCGTCGCAGCTGGAGATGTACCGCTACAACCGGCGGCTCCGGGCTCAGTCCGAGCAGCACCGCCAGCTGCTCGAGCGGCTGACCAAGATCGCGTCGCAGGTGCCGGGCGTGATCTACCAGTTCCGCAGCGGCCCGGACGGCTCCTCGTCGTTCCCGTACGCGAGCGACCGCATCCGGGAGATCTACCGGGTCTCGCCCGAGGACGTCGAGCACGACGCGGCGGCGGTGTTCGCCGTGCTGCACCCCGAGGACCGGGCGGCGGTCGAGGCGTCGATCACGGAATCGCACCGCACGCTGGCCCCGTGGAAGTGCGAGTACCGGGTGCGGTTCGAGGACGGGACGGAGGAATGGCTGCTCGGCAACGCCGTTCCCCAGCGCGAGCCCGACGGCGGCACGCTCTGGCACGGTTTCATCCAGAACATCTCCGAACGCAAACGGGTCGAGGGCACGCTGCTGCAATCGCGCCGGATCATCGGCCAGCAGAACGTCGAGCTCTCGCGGATGGCGGACCGGGCCCACCGCGTGGTGGACGACGTCTCTCATGAGTTCCGCACGCCGCTGGCGGTGATCAAGGAGTTCGCGTCGATCATCCGCGATGGGATCGCCGGGCCGGTTTCGGACGACCAGGCCCGGTACCTGGAGATCATGTCCGGCGCGGTGGTGGACCTGAACCACATGGTCGAGGACCTGCTCGACTCCAGCAAGCTGCGCGCGGGAATCCTGCGGGTGGAGCGGCAGGGTCACACCGTCGCGGACATCTTCGAGGCCGTGCGCCCGACCCTGGAGCGCAAGGCGTCCTCGCGGTCGATCCGAATCGTCGAGGAGATCGCCGACGGGCTTGATCGGGTGTTCGCCGACGAGGAGAAGGTGCGGCGGGTGATCACCAACCTGATGACCAACGCGATCAAGTTCTCGCCCGAGGGAGGTCAGATCGTGCTCTCGGCAGGGTCCGGGCCGCGGCAGGGCGAGATCTCTGTTTCGGTGACGGACCGGGGGCCGGGGCTGTCCGCGGAGGAGATCGCGCAGATCTTCGGACGGTTCCAGCAGACCGACTCGGGGCGCGACGTCACAGCCAAGGGGTTCGGGCTGGGCCTGAGCATTGCGCACGAACTGACGGGGCTGAACCTGGGACGGATCTCGGTGCTCAGCCGCAAGGGAGCGGGGTCCACGTTCTCGTTCACCCTGCCGGCCTGCGATACCGGCTCGGTCCTGTCGCACTACTTCGAGTCGCTCTCGGCCATCGAGCGCCCCGGGCCGACGCTGGCGCTGCTGCGGGCGACCACGGACGCCGGCGCCGACCCGGGCGAGCCCGGGGCGTTCCTCGCGTCGATGACCTACGCGACGGACCTGGTCCTGCCCGGGGACGGCCCCGGCGGGCGCGAACCCCGAGGCGGGCAACCCCGCTCCTGGTGGGTGCTCGGCTGCACGGACTCCATCGGGGGCTGGGTCGATCGGATCCTGGCGGCCCGGGCGCAGCAGATCGGAGACCGGCCCGATTCGGTCGGGCCGCTGGCCATCGAGGTGTGCGGGTCCTGGGTGTGGGCGGACGGGCACGACGAGGCCGCGTCCGCGGTGCGAAACGCGATTGCGGGGGAGGTGTGCCGTGGGACACCGCGTTCTGATCATCGATGACGAATGGGCGATCCAGCTGGCGTTGCGGGCGCGACTGGCGGCCCACGGCTTCTCCGTCGAGACCGCGAGCGACGGCCCGGCCGGGCTGGCCGCGGCCTGCGCCAACCCCCCGGAGCTGATCCTGCTGGACCTGCGCATGCCCGACATGGACGGGCTGGAGGTGCTCCGCCGGCTCCGCGACGACCAGCGGACCGCGGTGATCCCCGTGATCATGCTGACGGCCAACGTGCAGGACACGGTCAAGCAGCAGGCGCTCAACGCGGGGGCGGCGGGGTTCCTGACCAAGCCGTACGAGTCCGAAGTTGTTCTGGAAGCGATCCGAACCGCCCTTTCTCCCGCGGGTGCTGCCGCGGGCGAAACCGACACCACACAGCACGGGAGAAACGAAGGATGACACGCAAGATTCTCATCGCGGACGACGACCACGCGTTGCTCACTTCGCTGGCCGTGCGGCTGCGGAGCGAGGGGTACGAGGTTGTGTGCGCCCAGGACGGCTATCAGGCGGTCGAACAGGCCCGGCGCGTCGGGCCGGACGTGATCATCCTCGATGTGCACATGCCCGCGGGCGACGGCTTCACCGTGCAGGACCGCCTCGACAAGATGTCCGACTTCGCCGGCACGCCGGTGATCTACCTAACAGGCGAACGATCTGAGCACGTGCGTGCGCTGGTCGAGGGCCACGGCGCCTTTGCGCTGCTCCTCAAGCCGTTCGACACCGGCGACCTGCTGGCGACGGTGCGTGAAGCGATCGACGCACGGCTCGCCCGCTCGGCGGCGTGAGCCGACGCGGAAGTTCCGCGGCCCAGATCTGGTTTCTCATCCACCCCCGCGAGCCGGCGGGGGTTTTCTCGTGCCGCGACCGACCAATGCACGATGTTCGCATTTCGATAGGGCTTCGTGGTCTACAGCCGTGAGGGTCCGACGAAATGTCGCCCGAAGGGGATTGACAAGCGGATGAAAACCTTTACATTGGAGGGGCGGCCGGAATCCCGGCCTCGCTTGGAGGGAACACAGATGAGAAATGGATTGCGCGTCGGGCTCGTGCCCGCGATCGGTGCCCTGGCCCTTTGCGGCGCGGGCGTTCAGGCAGGCGACGACTGCGTCCTGCTGACCAACCCCGGCTTCGAGGACGTCAACCCCGGCTTCCCCGATCTGCCGATCGGCTGGAACGGCATCAACATGACCAGCGACGACTACGTCGACATCAACGACCCGGGCGCCGAGGTGCGCTCGGGCCAGAAGTCCATCCGGCTCACCCCGGCCGCGGGCGACGCCGACCGCTTCAAGGGCTGGACGACCAACCTGTTCCGCCCGGACGGCAGCGACCTGTACGACCCGGACTACGAGTACCTGGGCGGCGACGTGACCGTGTCGGGCTACTACCTGGTTCCCGAGGGTCAGGTGCTGCAGGACACGATCGTCGGTGTCAAGCTTGAGTTCCGGCGCGAGCCGCCGAACTTCTCGATCTACACCGCGTTCGAGTTCTCCTTCCCGGACGCGTCGACCGGCGGCTTCTGGATGCCGTTCTCGTTCGAGGTGACCGACGACATGATGGCCGCGGTCGGCGACTTCCCGCCGTACCCGACGAGCGTGTCGGTGCTGCCGTTCCGGTTCTTCGGCGGGCAGTTCGGGCCGGGCACCTCGCCCACCGGCACGGTGTTCATCGACGATCTGTGCATAGTGCAGGACATGGGCGGCCCCGGCTGCAGCCCGGCCGACGTGGCCGAGCCGTTCGGCACGCTGAACTTCTTCGACGTGTCCACGTTCATCTCGATGTACAACGCGGGCGACCCCGACGCGGACTTGGCCGCGCCGTTCGGCTCGTTCAACTTCTTCGACGTGGCCGCGTTCATCAGCCTCTACAACGACGGCTGCCCGTGATCGCGGGGCTTTCGGCCCGGCACGGAACCTGATGTGAAAGGCCCCACGCCCGGCGTGGGGCCTTTTTCCTCCCCCCATGTCCCGCCCGTTCGTCGGCTTCCGGAGATCCCATGGCCCGCACGCACGAACACCACACCACCGCCGCCCGCGACCGGATCCCCTGGGTCCAGCTGATCGCCTACGGGATGGGCGGGTTCGTGCCGATCGCGCTGTTCAACTCGGTCGGCCAGCTGTCCGGGCTGATCCTCAACGTGGGGCTCGGGATCAGCGCGATCCTGGTGGGCGTGGCGCAGATGGTCCCCCGCTTCTGGGACGCGATCACCGACCCGATCATGGGCCACATCTCCGACAACACCCGCGGGCGGTGGGGTCGCCGGCGCCCGTACATCTTCGTAGGCGGGCTGCTCGTGTCGGTGTCGTTCGTGGCGATGTGGTCGGTTCCGCGTGAGTGGGACTCGATGGCCCAGTTCTGGTATTTCCTGTGCATGTCGCTGTTGTTCTACACGGCGGTGACCGTGTTCGAGGTGCCGCACGGCGCGCTCGGGATGGAGATGACCGACGACTACCACGAGCGCACGCGGCTGTTCAGCGCCAAGAGCTTTATCGGGAACGTCGGCGCGATCATCACGCCGTGGTTCTACGCCCTGTCGCACTGGGAGATCTTCAAGGGCGACGGCGACGAGGTCGACGGCATGCGTAAGGTGGCGTACCTGGCCGGCGGCATCGTGCTGATCCCGGCGTTCGCGTGCGCCTTCCTGTGCAAGGAGCGGCACTTCAAGCAGGTCCGCCGGCAGGACCGCGAATCGCTGTTCACGAGCCTGCGGCACACCGGGACGAACCGCAACTTCCTGCTGCTGGTCGGGATCGTCTTCGCCACGGTGATGGGGTTCAACCTCGTCAACGGGTTCGCCAACTACATCGCCGTGTTCTACCTGTTCTCCGGCAACCGGGACGCGGCGTCGGAGCTGCTGGGCGTGAACGGCACGGCGTGGGGCATCACGTCCGTGGTCGCGGTGTTCCCGCTGGTGTTCATGAGCAGGCGGCTGGGCAAGAACAAGACCATGACGACGGCGATCCTGCTGATGGGCGGGGCCCAGGCCCTCAAGATCGTCTGCTACAACCCCGAGCTGCCCTACCTGGCGCTCATCCCCACGGTGTTCCTGGCGGCGGGCATGCTGATGTTCTTCACGCTGGCCAGCGCGATGGTGGCCGACGTGTGCGACGCCGACGAACTCGAGACGGGAACGCGCAGCGAGGGCTCGTACTACGCGGTGTTCTGGTGGTTTATGAAGATGGGCATGGCGGTGGCGTACCTGGTCGCCGGCGTGCTGATCGAGCTGACCGGCTTCGACCAGAAGCAAACGATCCAGACCGAGGGCACGCTGCTGATGATGCGGGTGTTCGAGATCGGCCTGCCGCTGTGCCTGTGCGTGGTGTCGCTGGTGCTCGTCCGGTCCTACCCGCTGACGGAGTCGCGGATGTACAAGATCAAGGCCGAGCTCGACGCCCGCCGGGCCGCCCGCGGAACGGACGAGGCCGAGTAACACGGGCGGCCGCTTCGATGCGCGATCGCTACGCGATGACAGGCCGCGCTGGGGCGGCCTGCCATCCGGGGAGGAGCATGTTTCCGGGGCGGCGGGCGTCCCGGCGCCGGCAGGTTCAGCCGCCGGCGCCCATCTGACGCTTCATGTCGTTGATGCGTTGGACGGTCTCCTGCCACTCCGTCTTGTTGACGAGCACGCCGGTGGGGCGGCCCTCGGAGAACTGGCTGGGGATGCCGCCGTTCTCGTCGATCAGCCCGTTCTGGAGCAGGAGCAACCGTTCGAACTGCCCGCGGTTCATCGTCCACTCGTCGCCGGTCTCGGTGTCGCGGATCGTGACCGTCTCGGAGCGGCGTTCGAGGCTGTCCGGCGCCGTGTTGCGTCCCGAACGGAACGCGAGGTAGACCGCGAGCAGCACCGCGACGATCGCGATGGTGCGCCCGATCGCCGGGTGCTGGTTGAGCTTTTCTCGGATGTTCATCGCGTGTTTCCCGTGACGGATGGGGTTTGCTGCGGGCCGTGAACGCTCGCGGGGCAGTCTAGTTGTCGGGGTAGTAGTGGCCCCAGTTCCAGAAGTTGGGGGCGGACTTGTAGAAGTCGCGTTCGAGGATGTACTCGGCCTCGGTCTTCTGCTGCACGCGCAGATCGCCGCGGAGGATGTTGCTGGCGCCCATGGTCGAGAACCCCGTCGTGTTCACGACCGCGGCCGAGCGGTGGCGCGGGATCCAGTCGACCGCGTCGATCGCGATCACGACCTCGCCGGGGTTGCGCACCAGACGCAGCGCCTGCCCGGAGACGCCGACGTACGGGTTCTGCTGGCTGACCGGTGAGTCGTTGAACCAGTACTCGGTGTACTCCTCGGTGCCGTCCTGGTCGTAGTCGAGGACCTGGACGCGCCCGCTGAACTCCATGGCAAGGCGCGTCTGGTATTCGAGCACGGAGGACAGGCCGCGGGCCGCCGGGCACACGAACGTGGGCTGGCTCTCGCCGCCCAGGTAGGGCGTGAGGATGCGCATGGCGTTCCAGCGGTGCGCGCGGTAGTCGTGCGAACCGGTGAGGGGGTTGACCTCTTTGCCCGGCAGGAACGGGAGCATGTCCATGAACCGGGGGTCTTTCTGGTCGTCGAGATACATCTGGGTGCCGATGCCGATCTGACGCAGGTTGCTCTGGCAGATGACGTTCTGGGCCGTCTGGCGCGCCCGCCCGAGCGAGGGCAGCAGGATGCTGATGAGCAGCGCGATCACGGCGATGACGACGAGCAGTTCGATCAGCGTGAACCCGGCGCGGCGGCTGCGCACGCCGACCATTGCGGGCAGGCTCGATTCCCTCGAGATCATGTCGGGCTCCTTTCACGGTTGCACACGTGGACCTGCGGCGTGGTGTCCGCGGTGGATCCCCAGGTGACGCCGACCTCAGCGGACGATCCCGCGGGAATCATCGACTCGCTGAGGAGATTCGAATCGAGTTCCACGCCGCCCAGCGAGAGCACGCAGGGCAGGTCCGAACGGTACTCCGCGGCGTCGAAGGTGATGGTGATGTCGCGCCCGCGCCAGCGTCGGACGGCCCTGACGCGGCCGAGTTCGGGCATGGGGCAGGGGTCGATCCGCAGACCCCCCCACTCCGCGCGGGCACCGAGCACGTGCTCGACGCCGACCCGGGCGAGCCACGCGGCCGAGCCGGTGTACCAGGTCCAGCCGGCGCGCCCGGGGCTGGTCGAGAGCGGCCCGTCCACGTTGCCGGGCAGGCAGAACGGCTCGGCGGCGTACGCGTCGGAGTCCTGAGACCGCAGGGGCGGGGAGATGGAGCGCCAGATCGAGCCGACCGCGGCGACGTCGCGCCGCTGGGCGGCGGCGGCCAGCGCCCACGTGGCCGCGTGCATGTACACGCCGCCGTTCTCACGCGAGCCCGGGGCGTAGCGGGAGAGATAGCCGATGTCGGGGTCCGGCACGGTGTAGGCCGGGGCGAGCAGCAGCGGGCCGTAGGGCGTCAGCAGACGCTGCTTGAGCGAGTCCCAGGCCTGGTCGCGCTGGGCGGCGCTGCCGGCCCGGGCGAACTGGGCCCAGGTCTGGGCGTTGAGGAAGATCTGGCCCTCGACCGAGTCCTTGGACCCGACCCAACGCCCGTTGGAGTCGGTGGCGCGGCGGAACCAGGCGCCGTCCCACGCGTGCTCGCACACCGCACGCTGGAGCTTCTCGCGCTCGGCGGCGTACCGCTTGGGGGTCTGCGTGTCGCCGGTCTCGGCCAGGACGCGCCCGAACTCGTCGAGGATGACCATCAGGAAGAAAGCCACCCAGACGGACTCGCCGGTGCCGCTCTTGCCCAAGGCGGAGAGGCCGTCGTTCCAGTCGTTGTCGCCGATCAACGGAAGCCCGCGGGCGCTCCGGCGGGACAGCGACCGCTCGATGGATCGCTTCGCGTGCTCGCGGAGCGTGGCCGGGGTCTTGTCGTCCACGAAGGGGGCTGTCCGGTCGAGGATGGCCGTGTCGCCGGTCTCGCGGATGTACGAGGCGGCGATGAAGGGCAGCCAGAGGTAGTCGTCGCTGCACTGGTCGTGCAGGCCGGTCTCGGTGATGGGGTTCCACCAGTGGTACACGCTGCCGTCGGCGAACTGATGGGCCGCGTGGAGCATGATCTGATCCCGGCAGCGGTCCGGCTCGCGGTGCAGCCAGACCTGGCTGTCCTGGAGCTGATCGCGGAACCCGTACGCGCCGGACTGCTGGTAGTAGCCGCTGCGGGCCCAGAGCCGGGCGCTGATCGCCTGGTAGGGCAGCCAGTGGTTGTTGAGCAGATCAAAGTCCGTGCATTCGCTCTCGACCCGCGTGGGCGAGAGGCGGTCGTGCCACCCGGCGGCCGATGCGTCCATCGCGGCCCGGACGTCGTCCTCGCCCGTGAACTTGTCCAGTGTGCGCTCCAGAGACGGCTGGTCCTCGGCGACGGCGAGCACGAAGACGCGGGTGAGGCTCTGGCCCGGGGCGAGTTCGATGTCGGCGCCGACCGCGGCGCACGGGTCGGCGAAGCGGCCGAACGACGGCTCGCAGCCGTCCGTCATGGCGGCGGGGCGGCGCTGATCCCCGAGCCGACCGAGGAACCCCTCGGTGTCGGCCGTGGCCCAAGCCCGGTCGCCCTCGACGCCGGGCATCGCGAAGCCGGCGATGTAGGGCCACGGGCGGTTCCAGTGGTCGTCGGGCGTGCCGAAGGGGGCGTTCCAGACGTTCTTGGTGGCGAGCACGGCGTTGCGCTCGGTGTCGTGGCGGGTGGTGAAAAACAGGCGGTGGAACTCGCGGGCCGAGTCCGGCGCGGCGTCGCAGCACCACTGGAAGAACCCCGCGGCCCGGATCCGGCGCGGACGATCGGTGTCGTTGCGCAGCGTCAGCGTCCACAGCTCGGCCTGATCGTCCGGCGCGACGCCCAGCGTCCACGAGGCGTGAATGCCGTGCAGGGAAGACTCGAAGGTCGTGCTGCCGGCGCGGTGCACGCAGCGGTACGAGTCGAGCGGCACGCGGCACGGGTGCGGCGTGACGGACCACACGGCGTCGGCGTCGTCCAGGTCAGCCAGGTACACGAATCGCCCGTGGTCGTCGCGGATGTGGTCCATCCGCCACTGGGTCAGCACGTTGAGCTGGCAGTGGTCGAGCCACGAGAAGCCCGCGCCGTTCTGGCTGACCACAAACCCGTAGCGGCCGTTGCTGACGACGTTGACCCAGGGTCTGGGCGTCGCGTGGTCGGTGATCTCGTACGCTCGGCCGCCTTCGATGAAGCGTCCGTACTTGCTCTTGAGCGTCATGCTCGTCCCTCGTTCAGATGCGTGTCCCGGCGGAGGCGGGTTCGCCTCGGAAGGGCCGGGAAGGCCCGCTGGGGCCTTCCCGACCGGAGTTTTTGTCTGGGGGCTCCGAGCCCCGGCAGGAACTCAGCGACGCCGGCGGGCCGCGACGAGCCCGGCCAGCGAGAGCAGGCCGAGCGAGGCCGGGGTGGGCACCGCGGTGGTGATATTGGAGAAGTTGATGTCCACCACGGCATCGGGCGCGGGCGAGTTGATCTGGGCGCCGACACCGGCGAAGAAGTCGAAGGAGCTGGGGATGCCGCCCTCGGTGGTGGTGAAGTCGATCAGGCCGCTGGTGACCCAGCCGCTGCCCGTGGTGAGGTTGTTGTACATGTACTCCATGGTCGACGGGGTGCCGGAGAACTGGCCGGCGCCGGGGCTGTGGACCATGCGGAGCATGACCTCGTCGCCGACGTTGTAGACGCCGGCGCCGAAGGAATGGAACGGCAGGACGGAGCCGAAGGCGGCGATCTCGCCGCTGGCGCTGAGCACGCCGAAGAGCCCGAAGCCGAACAGGTCGGCCTGGAACCCGGCCTCGACGTTTCCGACGCCGGTGGCCTGGTTGATCTGCATGGTCATCTGGATGTCGAAGCCGTCCTCGTAGTTGAAGTCGACCTTGTTGGGCCCGCCGTCGCCGAACCAGGTGGCGTGGCGGTTGGCAAAGTTGCCGGAGCCGTAGTTCTCCTCGTGGAGCATCACGCTGCTGCCGGCGGGGTTGTAGACGCTGGTGTAGGTCAGCGAACTGCCGGCGAAGTCGTTGAACAGGCGCGGCTGATCGATGAAGCCGGCGATGTCGCCCGCGCCCGACGCGGAGGCCATCGAAGACGCGCACAAAAGCAACCCGGTCCCGATGATGGTGTTCACTCGCATGATTCCCTCCTCTTTCGTGTTCTGGTCATCTCTCTCTGCGTCGCCGGACGGACGCGGACTCTTCGGAGGCCGCGCCATCCAGTGATGTAAACGGTTACATTCTGCCAGAATCCGGCCCCCGTTGCAAGCGCGAACGCCGGGAACATCAAGATTCTGCATCGCCACGAGCCGGGACGCCAAGCGCGTACGCCGGGATCACACTGAGCATAACCACCCAGAAACTCATTCGGATAGGCCGAGGTCCAGGCGCCGCAGACCGTCCCGGACGTGGGGACTGTCCATGAACAGCCGCCAGATCAGACCCGTCCGCGCGTTCTCGATCCCCAAAAGAAGGGGCCCTTGGCTGATGGCCACGAAGTCCTCCGCGATCCAGTCGGCGTGCCCGTGCTCGTCGAGGCGGAAGGCGTCGGCGAAGCCCCAGCCGCCCGGATGCCCGCCGCGCCAGACCCCGGGGCCGCCGTCGGGCGCGGTGGCGTCGCGGGCGAGGCGCAGGGCGGCCACGGCCAACCCCGGCTCGAACATGATCGAGGCGCCGGACGCGTAGGGGGCGATCACGCCGTCGCCCCAGTTGTCGCTGGGCTGGTACCGCGAGAAGTCCCGCCCGGGCAGGGCGTTGCGCATGGTGACCGGCTCTGGAAACTGCTGGGAAACCAGGTAGCCGTCGGGCCCGTCGCTGGCGGAGAAGCCCCACGCGTCGGGGCCGAGGGTCGGCAGGTCGAGGGGGTTGGCGATCGCGCGGTCGCGGTGCAGGTGCACGAGGCGGCGGCTGTTCTCCCACCAATCGACGCGGGCCCGGTGCGTCTGGGCGTGCCGGGCGGGGGTGTCGGTGCCGAGTGCCGCGTAGTCCACAAAGAGGTGGGCGAAGAACGCCGTGAAGAGCGCCCCCGAATAGGGGAACCAGACCACGTGGCCCTGGCCTTTGTGCCATCCGAGCTGTCGGCGCAATCCCCAGTAGGTTTCGGTCGGGACCCGGAACGCGGGGTTGGGCGCGCAGACACCCAGGAAGGTGGCAAGCCGGTGCTCGTCGCCGCTGTCGAGCCAGTAGTAGGGAAGCAGCTCGCCGTCGCCGGTGGGTCGGTCGTCGGAGGCGGGTTTCCAGCCGAGGCTGAGATAGCGCCCCGTCGGGCCGCCCTCGCCGGGGTCGGCCAGGAAGAAGGACCAGTCGGCCTGGGCGTAGAGCCGGTTGGCGGTGTCCTGGATGTCGGTGCCGAAGTACTCGCCGGCGACGAGCATGCCCGCGAAGAGCAGGGCGGAATCGATCGTGCTGACGACCAGCTCCCGCCCGACCCGCCGGGCGGAAGCGTCGTGGGGATTGATGAAGTGGTAGAACAGGCCCGCCTTGCGGTTGCTGGGCTCGGACTCGAGCGCCGAGAGGATCTGCCCGGCGCGGGCGGCGGCGTCGGCGCGGTCGATCCAGCCCCGCTCGACCCCGATGGGCAGGGCGGCGAGCTGGAACCCCACGCCGGCGACACTGACCACGTCGCTGCTGGTGCGGTCGTAGACCATGCCCGAGTCGGGGCTGACGGCCGACCAGAAGTAGTCGAAGGTCGCGCGGCTGATCTCGTCGAGCAGGGCGGCGTCGGCGGGGGCGAACTCGAAGGGCGGGCGGGGCGTGCCGCGCGCGGGTTCGATAACGACCGAGCCGGCGTGAACGGTCCGCTCGGGGGCGGGCGGGGCCGGCGGCGGCGCCCAGCAGCCGATCGTGGCGGCGGCGGAAAGGGCGAACGCCACAGGGATTTGTGTTCGTGTAACCGTTTTCATGTGGCATAATATTGATGCATGAGGAGCCAGGAAGCAAACGGAGTACGGCGCCCCGTTTCGGTTTCGATCCGGAACGTGGCCGATCGGGCCGGGGTGTCGATCGCCACGGTCAGCCGGGTGCTGAACGCGCCGGATCAGGTTTCCGCTTCCACGGCCGAGCGGGTGCGGGCGGCGATCCGGGACTTGGAGTATCGCCCCAATCTGTTCGCCAAGGGCCTGCTGACCAATCGGAGCCGGGTTCTGGGGGTGTCCCTGCCTGACATCCACGGCGAGTTCTACTCCGAGCTGATGTTCGCGATGGACGACCGTGCGTGCGAGCTGGGGTATCACCTGCTGATCAGCTCGAACGCGCACCGGCTCGAGCACCGCCCGGAGAACGGGTTTGCGCTGGACCTGGTCGACGGGCTGGTGGTCATGCTGACCGAACGCAGCGGGGTTGACCTCGACGGCATCGGCCGGCTGGAGCAGCCGGCGGTGGTGATCGGGATGGAGGACCCGGCGCTGGGGGTCGAGACGATCACGGTGGACAACCGGACGGGCGCGCGGGAGGCGACCGAGCACCTGCTCGAGGGTACGGCGCCGGACCGCTGCTTCTTTGTCGGCGCCCGCGCCGGCAACTTCGACTCGGACGAGCGACGCGAGGCTTTCTGCGGCGTGCTTCGGGCGGCCGGTCACGCCCCGTCGGCGGACCAGATCGCCCTGAAGGAGTACTCGTTCGACTGGGGACGCCAGTGGGCGGAGGAGCAGATCGCCGCCGGGGGCCTGGAGCGGGCCGCGGTGTTCGCGGCCAACGACGAGATCGCGATCGGCATCGCCAACGCGGCGAGGGACCACGGCATCGGGCTTCCGGACCGGCTGCGTCTGGTGGGATTCGACGACTCGCGTCTTTGCAGCCTGCTGCGTCCGCGGCTTTCGTCTGTGCGGATGCCGATGCGGGAGATCGGTTTCACGGCGATCGACGCGATCGTCCAGCGGATCGAAGATCCCACGCGTCCGGCCGGCCACACCACGTTGGCGACGGGCCTGATCCGGCGCGAGTCCAGCGGGCCGAACCCGGACACATGAACCACTCCCGGAGGCGCGATGCGTTCAGGCAGGCCCCGAATCGGACGAGCAATCCTTCCCGCCCTGCTGGGTTCGGTGATGTTGTGGGCCGCGCCGGCAGCCGCGGCCCCGGTGACCGAACCTTGGGGCGGCGGCACCGATCGCGCGGACGTCGTGGGTGCGGCGGCGCTGAGCGGCTGGTACGCGACCGGGGAAACGGCGGGCGACACGGTGGAGATCCGCGACGTGCGGCGGACGCTGGTCCGGCGCATCACGCGGGATGAGATCCTGGCGTTGGCGCCTTGGATGACGCTGGATTCGGGCGGGGACGGGCCGGCGGCGCTGGCCTGGACGGACTCGGGGCGGAGCTTGTTCATCGTGGTCGCGGACGCCGCGCCGAGCACGGACGGGCTGGGATCGGACGTGGTGCTGCGGTACGACACGAGCACGGGACAGCTGACGCGCTTTGCGCGGGCCGAGATCGGCGACGGGACCGCGGGGGGGCTGGGCGCGATGCACTTCCGCGGGACGCTGTGGGTGGCGACGCAGGCGGGCACGGTACGGATGTACAACGCGGGCCGCAACGATCTGGCCGGCTCGCTCCGGTACGCGTGGTCGATGCCGGGCGGCGCGATCGCCCGGGGGTTGGACGCGGCTCGCGGGCTGGACCTGGCGTTCGTCGTGAGCGACACGATGCTGTACCGGGTCGACCTGACACAGCAGTTCGCGTCGGCCGTGGCCGTGGGGCCGGTGTCGCACGGGACCGGGGTTGCGTACAGCAACCATTACGGCACCGCGTCGCTCGACGGGGTGTTCGTGGCGGAGGCGGGCGGGTCCGGCGTGGACGCGCGGGTGCTCTGGGTGCCGTGGTTCCAGGCCGCGGGCCTGATCGGTTACAACCCGATCGCGTACATGGCTTCGGGAGATGATCTTCGGGACATCGCGGCGACGGCGTGCGGACGGCTGCTGCTGGGCACCGACGCGGGGGGGCGGTCGGTCCGCGACTCCGAGGACACGCGTCTGGGCTACGAAGACTGGGTGCGGGACGAGTTCGACCAGGTCGTGGCGTTTGCGCGGGGGCTGGTGGGCGCGGACGGCCGGCCCGCGGGCTGGGTGACGGACGCGGACACCGCGGCCGGGGCGGCGCGGTTCCACCCGCCGAGCCCGGACGGGGCCGCGTGGGTGGTGATGCTCCAGATCGCCAAGGATTTCGTGGACGGGGGCGACGGATCGCGTCCGATCGTCCGCGACGTGCTGCGCCGCTATGCCGGCCTGATGCCCGACGGGATCGCGCCCGGGGTGACCGCCGACGGGATCTTGCGCCACTGGTACAACCCGTGGACCGGGGGGGCCGCCCCGGGCTGGGACCCGGAGTACGCGACGCTGAGCACGATGCTGCTGGTCGCGGCGGCCGATCGGGCCCGGCGGTTCTACGGCCACGACGCGGAGATCGTCGCGGCGGCAGACACCATCATCGGACGGGTGCGGAACTGGGACGCGTACATCCAGCCGGGCTCGGAGGCGCTGTACCTGCGTGCGGCGGCGAGCGGGGGGCCGGACTTCGGCTCGGCCGGGGGGCCGTTTTACGAGGGGGTGATGTTCGTCGAGCAGGCGGCGGTGTACGGCTCGAGCGACGCCGAACTGGCGCACTGGCTGGACCGGACCGTGCTGCCGCAGGCGACGTTCGTGCCCGGTCAGCCGGTGACGACGAACGTGCCGGGCGGGCACCTTCCGGCGTTCGTCACGCTGTACCCCTGGATTGCGCAGGACCCGTTCCGGATCGACCCGGCCTGGCGGACGCACACGCGGAACCTGCTGGCGTCGCACGGCGCGTGGATCGACGACAACGGGCCGCGGTTCATGACCGTGTTCAGCGCCGGGACGACACGGGGGGACTGGGGCGGCTATCACGCGGACTCGCTGTCGGACCACCCGGGCGAGGTGACGACCTTCCCGTCGCTGATGGGGTTCTCCTCGCTCGGGCTGACCGCGCCGAGCGTGGGCGCGTACCACGCGTACCGGCTCGGGGCGCGGCAGCGGTTTTCGACCGGCGCGGAGATCCTCTACCGGCGTTCCGAGGTCGATCCGGCGTACACGCCGGGGGACGCGGGGCTGCCCGACGTGGTGATCGGCGCGCTCGGGCTGGCGGAGCTGCTGCGGCCGGGGACCGCGGACGCGGTGCTCGCCGTGGCCTATCGGCCGGCGTGCCCGGCCGATCTGGCCCCGCCGGCGGGCGTGCTCAACTTCTTCGACGTGTCGGCGTTCCTGAGCGCGTTCTCGGCGCGGGAGTCGTCGGCCGATCTGGTCGGTCCGTTCGGCCAGCATGATTTCTTCGATGTGGCCGCGTACCTGTCGCGGTTCAACGCCGGCTGCCCGTGACGCGCTCAAGGAGCATTCAGACGTGATCCGACGCATTCTTCGTGGTTCCGCGCGGGGGCGCTTTCCGCCGGGCCTGGTCGCGGCGGTCATTCTGGGGCTCTGGGTCGCGGGCGCGCGGGCGGACGTGATCGACGATTTCTCCGACACGTCGGGCTGGACGCTCGTCGCGGCCGACGGCGTGAAGGGGGCCATCGTCGGTGTCGATGGCGCGTTGCGCCTGGACTACGACTTTTCGGCCGGCGCCGGGTACTGCGTGGCGCGGCGCCGGGTGGATCTGCCGTTGGATCCGAACTACCGGTTCGCGGTGCGTTACCGGGGCGAGGGGCCGCGGAACACGATCGAGTTCAAACTGGTGGATCCTTCGGGCGAGAACGTGTGGTGGAACGTGCGGCGGGGTGTGGCGTTCCCGGCGGACTGGAGCACGCTCTCGCTGCGGAAACGAAACCTGTCTTTCGCGTGGGGGCCGAGCGGAGGCAAGCCGCTGACGCGGGTGGGGTACATCGAGGTCGCCGTGACGGCCGACGCCGGGGGGCGAGGCAGCCTGTGGCTGGATGATCTGGTGTACGAGGCCTTGCCCGAGATTGAGCCCGAGCCGGTTGAGCCCCGGGTGTTCGGGACCGATGGTTTGCCGCTGGGCCGGGTCGGGGCGGATGGCTCGATCCGATGGGCGTCCGACGGTGCGGACGTGCTGGAGTTGCGATTCGATGAACTGGTCGCCTTCAGCGGCATCGAACTCCGTTGGGCGGAGGGCGGTGCGCCGGACGGTTACCGCGTGGAGGTTTCGGCGGACGGGGACGCTTTCCGGAGTGTCGGCGCGGTGCGTGGCTCGGACGGCGGCGCGGACGTGCTCTTCACCCCCGAGTGTGAAGCGCGGGTGGTGCGGTGTGTGGTGGACGGGCCCGCGGTGATCGCGGGTGTTCGCTTCCTGCCGGTCGAGCGGTTGAAGATCGCGAACGACTACTTCGCGATGCTGGCAGAGGATGCAACGCCGGGGGCGTTTCCGCCGTACTTCGGATCCCTCTCGGCGTGGACCGTGATCGGGTTGCCGGGTCGGCCGGACGAGGCGCTGGTGTCGGCGGTGGGCGCGGTCGAGCCGGTCAAGGCCGGGCCGGCGCTCGAGCCGTTTCTGGTGCGCGACGGGCGGGTGCTGACGTGGGCGGACGCGACCATCGGGCACACGCTCGAGGACGGGTCGCTCCCCATCCCTTCGGTGCGGTGGACTTTGGACGGACTTGTGCTGGACATCACCGCGGTCGTCAGTGACGCGGGAAGCGAAGCGGGCGTGGAGCAAGTGCTGGTCCGTTACACGGTGACAAACACCGGATTCCGGGCGCAATCTCCGACGCTGGCGCTGGCGGCCAGACCGTTCCAGGTGCTTCCGGCGGCTCAGTTCCTCAATACGGTTGGTGGAGCGGTGGCCGTCGAGTCCGTTGAGGTTGGGTCGGACGCGATCCGTGTGGATGGGCGGCTCTTTGCGCGGGCGGACCGGACCAGCAACGGTGCGGTGGCCGCCGACGCGCCCGGGGGCGGCCTGGTGTCGCGGCTGGCTGATCCGATGCGTCGATCGGGCCCGGTGGGTTCACGCGGTGACTTTCCGTCGGGCGCCATGTTGTTTGACCTTGCGATCGAGCCGGGCGCTTCCGAGTCGGTGGTTGTGACGATGCCGATGGGCGATGCCGGCGCGGTCGGCGACGTGAGTTTCGAGCGCGTGCTCGACCACGAGCGGGCTCGGTGGCGAGCGCTTCTCAACGGGACCGATCTGCTGGTGCCCGAGTCGGCCGTCGGCCTGCGCGACACGATGCGGGCGAACCTCGCCTACATCCTGATCCACGCGGACGGGCCGGGGATCCAGCCCGGCTCGCGGACCTACGAGCGATCGTGGATCCGCGACGGGGCGATGACCTCGGCGGCGTTGATCGCGCTGGGGCGGGCGGACGAGGCGCGGTCGTTCATCGAGTGGTATGCGGGGTATCAGTACGAGAACGGCAAGATTCCGTGTGTGGTGGACTATCGCGGGCCGGATCCGGTGGACGAGAACGACGCGCCCGGTGAGTTCCTCTTCGCGATCCGCAACAGCGCCGAGGCGGGCGGTGTGTTCGACGCGGCGTTCGCACGCTCGATGTATCCGAGGGTGCGGGCGACGGTGGGCTACATCGATTTCATGCGGAGCAAGCGGCTGACCGACGCGTACACACGCTCGGAGGACCCCGTCCTGAGGGCGTGCGCGGGGCTGATGCCCGAGTCGATCAGCCACGAGGGGTACTCGGAAAAGCCGATGCACTCCTACTGGGATGACTTCTGGGTATACAAGGGTCTGCGGGACGCCGCGGTGATCGCGGGGCGCCTGGGCGAACGGGATGACCAGGCCGCGTTTACGGCGTCCGCCGACGCGTTCGGCCGTGCGATTTCCCGGTCTGTCGCCCTGGCGACGGCGCATCACGGGATCGGGTACGTGCCGGGGTGCGTGGAGTTGGGCGATTTCGACGCGACGTCGACCGCGATCGCGTACTACCCGACCGGCGCGGCGGAGTTGCTCGATCCCGATCTGCTCGCGTCCACCTTCGAGCGGGCGTGGGCCGCGACCGAAGATCGCATCAACGGGTCGCCGTGGGAAGGCATGACACCGTACGAGGTCCGGGTTGTGGGGACGTTCATCCGGCTCGGCTGGGTGGAGCGGGCGCACGTGTACATGGACTGGCTGATGGGGCTGCGGGATCCGGCGGGTTGGAGGCAATGGGGCGAGATCGCGTGGCGGGAGCGGGCGCCGTCGCGGTTTGTCGGGGACATGCCGCACACGTGGGTGGGGTCGGGGGCGATCCTGTCGATCCTTTCGATGTTCGCGTATGAACAGCGCGATGCCCTGGTGCTGGCGGGCGGCGTACCGACCGATTGGCTGGCGGTTGGCCGGCCCGTGGGCGTGCGCGGCCAGGTGACGCGGTACGGCACGTTGAGCTACACCGCCCGGCTGTTGGACGACCGGCTGGTGATCGAGATCGAAGCGGGTTGCGAGCCGCCGTCGGGCTGGCGGATCGACGCGGGCCGGCTGCTGGGAACGGGCGGTGGGCCCGCCGGGCGGCTGAGCGCCGTCGCCGACGGTCGGGATCTGGAGGTCGACGCGGGCGGGATCGTGCGGGCGCCGGGCGGGGTTCGCAGGATCGAGATCGGCCGGTGAACCGCGCGGCGGCGACTCAATCGGACCCGGTCACGCGGCCCGGGATTTGGGCCGCCATCGGGCGGGGCGAGGAAACGCCAGGCGGTGGCGCCTCGTCCGCCGGTCGCGCCAGGGCGCCCGCGTAGAGGCGCGGGGCGTCGGCGGGCAGGTCGAGATCGAACACCACGCGCATGGTGCGGGAGACGGGGTCGATCCGCGGCTCGACGTAGCGGACGGCGCCGGCGATCACCGCCGGTGCGGGCTGCTGGACGGCGAGAGCGTAGCGGTCGCCCACGTCGAGATTTGCGGCGAGGGAGGCCGGCAGGTACAGGTCGACGCACAGGCCGTCGACGGACATCAGCTCGACGATGGGTTTGCCCGAGGCCAGCATCGAGCCCGGCTCGGCGTGGACACGGACCACCACGGCGTCGAAGGGGGCGCGGACGCTGTGCTCTTCCAGGCGGGCGCGGGCGAGTTGGAGGCTGGCGCGGGCTTCGGCGCGGGCCTCGCGGGCGTAGAGCAGGTCGGCCAGGGCCTTCTTGTGCTCGGCCTCGGCGGCGACGAGTTCGGACTCGGCGGCGGCGTTGAGATCGCGGACCACGCGGATGCGCCGGAGCATGTCGGCGGTGTGCACGACGGCGGCCTCGGCGCGGTCGATCTGGGCGCTGCGGAGGGCTTCCTGCTCGGCGAGTCGGACCGCGGCCTGGACGACCCGGTCATCGAGCACCGCGACGACGTCGCCCGCGATGACGGTCTGGCCCTCCCGGACCATCAGCCGCGCGAGGAGCGTGTCGAACGGGGAGGAGAGCGTGACCTCGTGCACGGGCCGGATGGTGCCGGGGAGGATGTCCGAATCCGGGCCGGCCAACAGGCGGACGGGGGGACTGGCGGACACTCCGTCGCCGACGGCGGTCCAGGGCCCGGCCATGGACAGGAGCAATGTCGAAACAATCAGTGCGAGCGGCGTCATATCTGGATCTCCGCGGGTCTTCTCGGTTGATCGGACCAACGGGGACGGTGCTTGAGCCCGTTTTATTGGGCGTTCGACTCGCGGATCCGGTTGAGGAACCGTTTGACGCGGCGCTCGAGCATCTGGGCGGTCGTCCGGGGATGGGAGGGAAGCTCGGCCTTGAGGAGGCTCCCGGCGAAACGGGCGTCCTCGTGGGGGAGGCTCAGGTGGATCTCGAAGTAGGCGTCGATCACCTCGCCGGTGGCGCCGTTGATGGGCACCAGCCCGTCGGGCGCCGCGCGGGAAATGCGCGGTTCGATCGCGCGGGCCCCGACACGTCCGATATGCGTGACCGTGCCGACGATGTCCCGCGCGGGGTAGGCCGGTGATCGGCAGACCACCCGGTCGCCCAAGACCAGCCGGAGGGACTGAAAGTCCAGCGCCCGGACGTGGAAGACGGCCTCGACGCCGCCGGAGCCGTGGACGAGCACGGCGTCGCCACGCTCGACCGCGATCCCGGTCTTGGGGATGAGCACGTCGAGCACCCGGCCGTCGGCGGGGGCGATGAGGCGGAGTTCCTCGAGGTCCTGACCGATCTGGCCGCGATGGGACTCGATCTGCGTGGTCTCCGCGAGAGCCATGAGGGCTTCGCCGGGCGAGGTCATGGACGCGAGAACGACGCGGGCGCGGCTCGCCTCGGCGTCGACGCCGAGGTTGCGGTGCTCGGCCTCGAGGTCGGCGTTTCGCAGGACGGCGAGGGTCTCGCCCCGGACGGTGCGCTGGCCGACCAGGGCGGGCATCTCGGTGAGCACGCCCCGCGACGGGGCCCGGATGGCCGCGACGTGCTCGAACGAGACGAGCCCGTTGGCGGCGATGGGGTAGGGGATGGGGATCAGCGCCACGCCTGCGACGGTGATCGCGGCCGCGCCGACCGTGGTCACGGCCGCCCGGAAGCGGACGGGGGCGATCTCTTCCGACGAGATCAGGTAGCGTGCGAGCTTGATCAGGCCCTTGCCCAGTCCCAGCCCGGTGATGAGCACGGCCAGGACCATGCCGGCGGCGCCGAGCTTCATGATGAGCACCGCGGAGATGGAGATCATGACCGTGACCCGGTAGGCGAGCTGGGCGAAGCCGAACGTGGCGAGCCCGGGGCTGACGCTGATCGGCTCGCCGTCGGGCGTGGTCCGCAGGCCGTAGACGGTCCGCTTGAGGAGGGCGGCAACCGCCTCCTGGCACCGGGCGCGGAGGTTCGGGATGCCCGCGAGATCGCTGACCAGGTAGTAGGCGTCGTAGCGGAGCAGGGGGTTGAGGTTGAACAGCGCGGTCGTGACCGTGGAGAGCACCATGACCTGGTAGGCCAGCGTGTTGAGGGTGGAAGGCTCGGTGGTCGCCCAGACGAAGACGGCCATGGCGCCCAGGATGGACTCGAAGTAGACGCCGCCGAGCGTAACGATGGCTCGCCGGCGGGTCTTGCTGAACGTCCACGAATCGGAGGCGTCCACGTACGCCAGCGGCGTGAAGATCACCAGGAACATGCCCATCTCGGGCACGTGCCCGCCGAAGGCGCGGCAGGCGTAGGCGTGCCCGAACTCGTGGATGATCTTCAGACCGATGAGGGCCGCGAAGAGCATGTAGACGTTGTTGCCCTCGAGCATGGTGAGGACGGGGGACGAGAGCTCGCCGAACCGGGCCACCACCACGGCGCCCGCCGCTCCCATAAGCAGCGCCCAGAGCACCAGGGCGGGCAGCGTGAACATCCAGCGAAAGAACGGGAGCGTTCGGGCCAGGAACTGGTCCGGGTTGAACAGCGGCACCCGCATGAAGAACACGCCCATGACGCGGCCGAGGTTCTCGGCGCGGCGACGCTTCTCGAACCGCTGGAACAGCGTGTCGGCGTCGTTGATGGGCAGGCTGAGCAGGCTGCGCTGGTGCAGGTCGAGCACGAAGGCGTAGTAGCTCTCCTCGTCCTCCTTGGCCAGGTGGCCGGAATTCACGAGTTGCTCGAACACCTCGCCGAGGGTGCCGTCGCCGCGGATGGCGTTGAGGACCTGATAGTCCTCGGGGTCGAACCGGTGGGTGGCGAACGTGATCGGGTCGCGGACGACGTAGGCCGGGCCGGCCCGGAAGACGTGGCGGCTGATGTCCAGCTCGCCGCGGATCGCGACGACGACGTCCCGCAGGCGGGCGGCCAGACCGGGTTGGGCGGCGGTGGGTGGCATCAGTCGAACCAGAAACTCAGTCGGGCCTTGTCAACGAGGCGATGGACGGCCAGCCACCAGTTGGGACGCTCCCCCGCTTCCACCATGGCGACGCCCTCCATGCCGGGCCGGAGCCATGTCTGGTCCCCGGGCAGCGCGGCGTCGGCGATGAACACGGATCGTCCGGCCCGCTGCACGGTGGACGGGGCGACGGTGTCGAGCGTGGTGAAACCGGGCAGCTCGGGCCGGGCGTGGCTGGCGAAGCGGAGGCGGCTGCCGACTTCCAGGTCGCTGACCCGGCTCTGCGGCACGCGCAGTTCGAGCGCCAGGGATCCGTCCTCGGCGATGGCGATCATGGGCTCGCCCACGGCGACCACCCGTCCGGTCAGGTCCGCCAGCTCAGGCGCGACGACGATGCCGGCCTTGGGGGCGCGGACGGTGGCCTCGCCGATCTGCTGGAGCACGCGGTCCATCCGGGAACGGATGGCCCGCAGTTCGCTCTGGGCGATCGAGGCCGCGGAGGGATCCCGGGCGGCGACGCCCTCGGCCATGCGCAGTTCCGCGTTGGTCATCTGGGAGGCCAGGTCCCGGCGTTCGAGTTCGAGGGCCGACGTGCTCATGCGGAGCAGCGTCTGGCCGGCCTCGACGCGGTCGCCGGCGCGGACGAGCACCTCCGAAACGGCCCCCTCGATGGGCGCCGCGATGATGTGCTCGCGTTCGGCGACGACGACGGCCGGGACCGCCACGCGGTAGGGGCGTGAACCGAGCGCACCCCACCCGGCGAGGCCGAGCGCGGAGGCGATGACCAGCTTGCGGCGCAGTGTCTTGGGCCCGAAGCACCAGCGGGCGGCGGCCCGGCACGAGTGGGTCGCGTGGGCGTGCAGCGGGCGTGTGGCCCGGGTCACGAGCGGGATGGCGCCGGCGAGCGGGGCGAGGAGCTTCTGGGCCGCCTCGATGTCCTCGGCGTCGAAGGGCTGCTCGGCGGACCGGCGGAACGACACCACGGCGACCGTGCCGTCCCCGCCGTCGATGGGGATGCTCAGCACGCAGGCGCCGTTGACCGAGGCTCGCCATCGCTGGTGGAGCAGGCCGTCGTCGGCCAGACCGGAATCTTCCCACCGGTCGCGCGGCTGGGCAACGACCGGGCAGGCCGCGTCGGCGCACTCGCCCATGGCCTGCTCGATCTGGTGGACGCCCGGGCTTCTGGGCTTGACGTCGTCGAGGCCCGAGATGCAGACGACGCGGACCTTGTCGGCCCGGACGACGCCCATGGCGGCCTGATCGCAGTTGAACCGCTGGCGTGCCGAGTTGGTGATGGTGTAGGCGAACTCGTGGATGCTGCGGAACTGCCCGGCGCGGGTGTACACGCGGGCCATGTCGCTCATCTCGACGCCCGCGCGGTTCGTCGCCCGGCGCGTCATGACCGTGGCCATCTGGAGGCAGGCGGCGCGGAGGTGGAGCTGGATGCGCTCGGCCTGGGCGGTGCTCGCGCACCGGACGAGCACGGCGACCGCGCCGAAGGGGTCCCGCCCGGCGTTGTCGATCGGGCAGGCGATCACCGCGTACTTGGGCGTGGCGCCCGGCCCGAAGAGCCGGGCGATGGAGCGGGCGTGGGAACGGGCCTCGAGCGCGGTGGACCGCAGGTTGGCGGCCCAGGCCTCCACCCCCTCGACGTCGCCGGCGCGGCTCAGGTCGATCTCGTCGCCGGAGATGCCCACCGAGACGCACGCGGAGAGGCAGCCGAGGCACTCGATCACCGCGTCCAGGAGCGCGGCGGCCCGCTCGCGGGGCGCGTGCTGGGCCCGTTCGATGGCCGCGATGCTCGCCAGCAGGTCGGCCGGCCGGTCCCCGGAGGGATCGCGCCAGTTCCGCTCGTCGGCGTCGTTCATCGCGATCGTCTTTGGGGCGTTGGTCATGGAAGCGGTCTCTGAGCTTGACGCAGGGTCAGACGATCAGTCCGGGGTCGGACTCTTTGGGGGAGGCGGAGGGCAGGTTGATCTGCTCGAGGAAGCGCAAGCCGGCCTCGTAGGCGTCGGGCCGGACCATCCGCCCGCGGAGGCAGACGGCGTAGACGGGGGGTATGTCCAGCTCCTTGCGGTCGAAGCTGATCTGGTAGAGATCGCCGATGGCCAGCGGGCGTGCGAGCAGGATCTGGGTCCCGCCGGCGGAGATATCGCCGGTGACGCCCTGGAGGCGCACGCCGCTGCGGTGGCTCAGGCTGGCCGCTTCGACGTAGACCTTCGCCCGCACGGAGAGGCGGGTGTGGGTGCGGAGCTGCTTGATGGCGTCGTTGGAACTCTTGGCGAGTTCGTCGATCAGCGCCTCGGTCTGGGCGTCGCTGGGGATGGCGGGTTCTCGTGAAGTCAGCATCGTTTATCTCCGGTCATCCTCGGCGTCCGCGCGAGGCGTGCTGGCTGGTTTCCTGCTCGTCGTTGGTGTTGCGGACGCCCAGCGACCTGACCAGACCCCACAGCATGGTGAAGGCGCGGGAGAACCGGTCCTGCTGGGAATCGCCGGCATCGGAACCGGTGGCGACCGAGGCGTCGTCGCCGGAGCCGAATCCGGCGCCGCCGTCGCGTCGTGCGGCGCCTTCCTCGATCTGGTCGGCGTTCTCGGCGCGGACGAACTCGTACAGGGGGCGGTCGGGCGGGGGCACCGACTCGGTCTGGTCGCCCGCCTCGGCGACGATCGGTGTGATCTCCTCCAGTAGGTCGTTGCCCAGCTGGGTCGCCTGGATCCCGATCTCGGCGTCGGCCAGCTCGATCTCGCCCAGCTTGGTGCCGATCTCGTCGAACGCGCCGTCGAAGTCGGTGTCCTCGCCGATCACGCCCAGCTCGAGGTCGCCGTCCCAATCGATCTCGCCCGGCGCGTTGGGGATCGGCAGCGGGGCCTTGTCCTCGGGTTCTGCGGCCTCGGGTTCTTCTTCGGGGGTCTCGGCCACGTGCACCCGCACGCCGATCGATCCCTCGCTGATCGCGGTGGATTCGCCGTCGACGCTGGTCGCGGTGACGTCCAGCTGCATGAGCCCGGCGAACCCACGCTGCGGGCGGATCGTCAGGTCGGTCAGGTCGTCGGGCGAGAGCGTCCACGTGCCGTCGCCGTTGTTGGTGCCGGCGGACAGGGTCGCCCCGCGGGGGACGTTGGAGATGGTGATGGTCAGCGTTTCGGACCCGTCGGTGTCGGTCAGGGCCGACGAGATGACCAGCGGGATGTCGTTACCCTGGTACCCGTCGGCATCGGCGAATGTCAGGGCCGGTGTGTCGGCGACGGCCTCGATCTCGACGGTGATCGCGCCCGTTGTCACCGCCGTCTGGCCGTCGGCGTCGGTGGCCGACGCGGTGACGGTCAGCTCGATGGTGCCGGCGAAGTCCTCGGGCGGCGTGATCCGCAGCCCGTCCAGATCGGACGGGGCCAACGTCCAGGTGCCGTCGCCGTTGTCGGTTCCCGCCGACAGCGTGGCGCCGGTCGGCACGCCGCCGATGACCAGATCGTCCAGGGTCTCGGGTCCGTCGGGGTCGGTCAGGGCCGCGGCGATGTCCAGACTGATGGCCGTGTCTTCGGCGCCGGAGGCGGCCGACACCGCCAGGGACGGCGCGTCGGTGACCGGGGCCACCTCCACGGTCAGCGTGGACGTCGAGTCGGTCGAGTCACCGTCCGCCTCCGTGCTGGTGGCGGTGACCGTCAGGTCGAACGATCCGGAGTAGTTGGACGGCGGGTTGATGCGCAGGCCGTCCAGGTCGGACGGGGCCAGGGTCCAGGTGCCGTCGCCGTTGTCCACGCCCGCCGACAGGGTCGCGCCGGTGGGCACGCCGCCGATCACGATGGACAGCGATTCTGATCCGTCGGTGTCGGTCAGGTTCGGCGCGATGTCCAGGCCGATGGGGGCGTCCTCGAACCCCGAGGCGGCGGAAACGACCAGCGCCGGTGCGTCGGCGACACCGCTCACCTCGACGGTCATGCTCGACGTGGTGGTGGCCGTGTCCCCGTCCGCCTCGGCCGAGATCGCCGTCACGGACAGGTCGAAGCTTCCGGAGAAGTTGCTCGGGGGGGTGACGGTCAGTCCGTCCAGGTCGGCCGGGGTCAGGGTCCAGGTGCCGTCACCGTTGTCCGTGCCGGCCGACAGCGTCGCGCCGGTGGGAACGCCGCCCACGACCACGGACAAGGTCTCCGAGCCGTCGGTGTCCGACAGGGCGGGGGCGATGTCGAGGCCGATGGGGGTATCTTCCGCGCCAGAGGCATGTTGGACCGCCAGAGACGGCGCATCGGCCACACCGCTCACATCAACGGTGATCGTCGCGTTCGTGGTGACGGTGTCGCCGTCGGCTTCGGCGCTGATGGCGGTGACTGTCAGGTCGAACGATCCGGAATAGTTGCTCGGCGGGGTGACGGTCAGCCCGTCCAGGTCGGACGGGGTCAGGGTCCAGGTGCCGTCGCCGTTGTTCACGCCGGCCGACAGGCTCGCGCCGGTGGGCACGCCGCCCACGACCACGGACAGGGACTCCGATCCGTCGGTGTCCGCCAGCGCGGAACCGATCGACAGGGCGATGGGCGCGTCTTCCACGCCGGAGGCGTCGGACACGGTCAGCGCGGGTGTGTCGGCCACGCCGCTCACGGTTACCGTGAAGCTTGAGGTGGTCGAGGCGGTGTCGCCGTCGGACTCGGTGGTCGAGGCGGTGACCGTCAGATCGAACGAGCCCGAGTAGTCGCTCGGGGGCATGATCTGCAGGCCGTTCAGGTCCGACGGGGTCAGGGTCCAGGTGCCGTCGCCGTTGTCCACGCCCGCCGACAGTGTGGCGCCGGTGGGTACGCCGGCAACGGTGACCGACAGCGTCTCCGAGCCGTCGGTGTCCGTCAGGGCGGCCGAGATGTCCAGCCCGATCGCCGTGTCTTCCGCGCCCGAGACGTCGGACGCGGTCAGCGTGGGCGCATCGGCCACGCCGCTGACGTCCACGGTGATCGTCGCGGTCGAAGCCGCGGTGTCGCCGTCG
>TARA_R110000782_G_scaffold253743_1_pt1 | contig 41910 bp, 52 predicted proteins | sample TARA_R110000782 | Tara Oceans TARA_R110000782 (sample SAMEA4397859) | marine metagenome | biome: Polar Biome; feature: [SRF] surface water layer (ENVO:00010504); material: water (ENVO:00002006), including particulate matter (ENVO:01000060) such as... | depth 5 m | reverse complement strand
GCAAGGGCTCACCGCGAAGCAGCGCCGCAGGATTCGCCGCGGGCTTCGCCGTGGGAACACCCGGTTCATTCGCTATTCGAGGCCGACACTGTCGACCGACGAGCGGGTCCGCAACTACAAGGCCCAGTGGTTCGCCTTGGCTGAAGCCCGGTCACGTACCGACCCCTACCCGTGGCTAGGCGCGGAGGCTCACTTCGAACCGTGGGTGTCACCCCGTGGGTAAGGCCCAGCGCGACAAGGGCAAGCGCGGCGAGCTCATGCTCCGCGACATCCTGCGGCGCCACGGGTGGGCCGGTGCCGAGCGGGGCCAGCAACGGCACGGCGGCCCCGAGTCGCCTGACGTGCGCGGAGGCCCCGTCGGGTATCACTTCGAGTGCAAGTTCGTAGAGGCCCTCAACGTGCGCTCTGCGCTCGTGCAAGCCGCGGAGGACGCTGGGGAGGGTGAAGTGCCGATCGTCGCACACAAGCGATCCTCGCAAGCCTGGACGGCCACCCTGGACCTAGACCAACTCCTAACCCTGTTGCGCGAACTCGAAGTTCGGCGCATGATGGATTGACATGACCAAGGCACCTCACGAGCACGTCATCCAGAAGCTCGGCGGCCGAACAGGTCGCGTCGAGCTCATCGCCCTTTGCCGCACGCGCGCGATCGAGAACGGGTCGACGCTCGAAACAATGATCTGGGACGTGATGCACGGCCTGCAACGCGAGGCGAAAGCCGGGAACGTGCCGGCGGCGAAGCTGTTCTTCTCGCAACTCGTGAAGATGGAAAAGGAACAGTCGACCGACCCCGCGACCGCGCGCTTGATCGAAGACCTACGCGACGAGATCGAGGAAGCGAAGTCGGCACGGACGCGCGCGCTCGGGCCACCGGTGCCGGAGGCCGTCACCGATTATGTCGCCCTCGGCAACCAGATGCTTGACGAGCTCGACCTCTTGCAATGACCGCGGTCGCCATAGCCAACCCCGCAGCGCCGACGCCCAACGAACGGCTCAAGCTATTCGCGGAGGCGATGCGACGCACGCGCAAGGGCGCCGACATCGTGCGCGTGGCCGAGCGGTTCGCGCCGGGGATCGTCGGCAACCCCTTCTGCCCGCACTTCCCGCACCCGAGGCAGCTCGCCGGCCTGTTCCTGCCCGAGTGGCACAACGACAAGCTCGGCCCGTTCGAGATGCTCTTCGGCGGCGCAGCCGGCGGGGGCAAGAGCGATTGGCTCTTGATGCTCGCAGCGATGCGCGCGTTCAAGCACGGCCATTACCGGTGCGTGATCCTGCGACGCACGCACCAGGAGATGTTGAAGGCCGGTGCGATCCTCTCGCGCGCGATGCAATGGTGGTTGCCGATGGGCGTGCACTGGGACGGCACGAATAAGAAGTTCCGTTTCCCGAGCGGGGCCGAGGTCGAGTTCGGATACCACGCGAGCCGCAAGGACGACGCGCAGTTCCAGGGTACGGAATACCACGACGCATTGTTTGACGAGCTCACACACTGGCCCGACGACGCCGCATTCGACTGGCTCAAGACGCGCCTACGCACCAACTCAAACGACCCTCTCGTCCGCCGGTTGCTCGCGACGAGCAACCCGGGAGGCGAAGGGCACACGTGGGTTAAAGAGCGGTTCATCGGGGGCACCGACATTGTCACGGGCAAGAGCTTCGGCGCCAAGTCGTTCTACCTCCCCTCGAAGATCACCGACAACCCGAGCCTCGACCGCGAGGCGTATATCGCGACGCTCGAAGACCTGCACCCGACGCGCCGCGCGCAACTACTCGACGGCGACTGGGGCGCCCGCGAGCCCGGTGACTACTTCCGCCAAGAATGGTTCGGCCCGCTGCTCACCTCGTCGCCGACCGACGGCATCGCGATACGTTGGTGGGATCTCGCCGCGAGCGAGGGTCAGCACGCCGCGCGCACCGCCGGCGTTCGCGTGATCCGTTTACGCAAGGGCGCTCGCGTCATCACTCACGCCACCGCATTCCGCGCGACACCGGGCAAGCGCGACGCCAAGATCCTACAGCAAGCGCAGCTCGACGGCCACGGCACGACCGTCGGGGTCGAGATCGAACCGGGCAGCGGCGGTATCGCGCAGTTCGACGCGATCTCGAAGCTACTCAGGCAAGAGGGCTTTAAGGTGGTGGGCGCGCGACCGCGAGCGCACGGCCCCGAGCTCACCGAGAACGAGAAGGCCGCGCTCGCGATGAATACCCCGAGCGATAAAGGCAAGGAAGGCCGCGCGGCGCCCGTGGCCTCGTGCCTTGAGCGGGGCTATCAACGACGCGGCGAGACGGACAACGTGCACGAGTCACCATACTGGGGTCTCGACGCGGGTCTCGCGATCGAGGAACAGCGCGACGGCCTCCGCCTAGTCGCCGGCCCGTGGACGCAAGGCTTCCTCGACGAGGTCGAGGGCTTCCCGGGGGCGAAGCTAAAAGACCTCGTCGACGCGCTCTCGGGCGCGTGGGGGTGGTTGCAGGCGCACCCGTTCGGCTTGAGCGCGGCACCGCAGAACGCGATAGCCTTGCCCGCGGTGACGCACAACACGCACCCCGACGACCGCGGCGAAGACGAACGCGACGAGAGCCAGAAGCGCCAAGGTCGTTGGCGCCAATAAAAGAGCGGGGCGAGGGTTGACAGGGGCCGGGAGTTCGATTACCTTGAGGTTAGGTCTCGGCCGCGACATCGCCGCCCGCGGAAGAAACCCAATAAAACATAGGGGCCTTGGTTGACAAGGCTCCCCGAAACCTTTACTGTCGGGGCATGGCAGCAACCGAAACAACCCTCCGCAAGTGGCTTTGGCAACAATGCCGTGGCGGCGCGTCCTTGGGCGCAATCTTCTCAACCTTCTCAAAGCAGCGCGCAAGCGCACCAACCACCCTCACGTGGGCCGACGCCAAGTCGGCCCTCACCACCCTCGCTGGTAGCGGCTGGGTCTCCTACCACCCCGCGATCGGCGAATACTTCGCCGAGGGCGAGTAAAACATAGGGGCCTTGGTTGACAAGGCCCCCCGAAACCACTACCATTAATCGCATGACCAACCTGACCGCTAAGAACATCACCCCCGAGAACACCACGCGCGGCGACCTTATCGCCTTTACCGACAAGCGCGGCCGCGCGTGCGTCGGTCGCGTCGCCGCGGTCCATCCGGGCGGCCCGGACGTCTACAAGGTTTCGTGCGAGGGCGTGCCGCCGGGCACATACCTCGCCGCCAACCCGGTGCACCTGCGGTGGGGCGACCGCCGCACCCGTCGCGGCGACGAGATGCCGGGGCACCCCTACGCCGCGAGGGCGAACTAGTGGCGTCGCTCACGGGCTACCGTTCGCCGTGCAACCCGAAACGGTTTCGCGTGTTGATCGCGACCACGGTCGCCACGTGCGCCAAGCCGCGCTCGGGTTACCGCCTTTGCGTCGGCCTCGCCAAGCCGCACCGCCGCGCGTCGTGGCGCTACGTCGTCTCGTTCGCGACCTACGCGCAGGCCGCCGAGTATGGGGCCAAGCAAGACCGCGCGCTCGGCTTCGCGGTCCTCTCGCCCGATTGCGTCGACGTCGACTTCGTCGACCTCGCCGGAAAGGTGCTCAAGTAGCGCGCGAAGTTTTCCGATAAAACATAGGGGCCTTGGTTGACAGGGCCCCGCTAAACCTTTACCGTTTCAGCATGACGACCACCACCGACGCCTCTCTCGCCTTGTTCCTCGACCTCGCCCGCGATATGGGTAACTGGAGCGGGACGCCGCTCGTGACCGCGAGCCCCGCGCAACGGGGGAACCTAACCGACTTGAAGCAGAAGGGGTTGCTCACGACGTTCGACGATGACGGGTGCAAGTTCGCCGAGTTCACCGCCGCGGGATTCGACCTCGCGAAGGCGAACGGCGTCGACCTCGATTTCTGGCGGGCATAAAAAACATCGGGGCCTTGGTTGACAGGGCCCCGCAGAACCTTTACCGTTTGTAAGTCGAGCACGCGCTCGACCCGCGCGCGACGGACTCGCGAAACCCCGAAAGGACTTAGAAAGATGACCAACGTTAACCACACGATCTCCGCCCCGAAGAGCCTCGACACCCTACGCACTTGGGAGCCCGTCGCCAAGGAGACGTGGTATCGCGACCAGAACGGCACGCTCCGCAACACCGAGAACGTCTCGAAGGTAGTGTTCCGCAACGACACCGGCGCGGCCGTCGGCTCGATCGGCGCGAGCGCCGGCATCGTCAGCAACGCGGCGAAGATCGAGCTCTTCGAGTCGCTCGAAACGCGCGGCGTGCTCTCCAACCTCAAGTGCGGCGAGTTCCGCGGCGGCGCTCGCGTCTGGCTCCGCGGCACCTCGAAGGCGAACTCGTTCGAGCTAAAGCCCGGCCACGAGATCGCGCATAACCTCATGCTCGTCGACGGCTACGACGGCGGCATTTCGATGTTGCTCGCCGACACGGCCATTAACTACGCTTGCGAGAATATGTTCTCGACGTTGCACAAGGCCAAGAGCACGCAAAAGATTCGCCACACGGTCAACGTCGAGGCCCGCTTCGCCGCCCTCGTGCAGCAGATCCACGCGAGCGTGACGGGCTTCGAGAAGACCAAGGCCGCCTTGCAGCACCTCACGACGCAACGCGCCAACTTCGGCGACCTCCGCGCGATGCTCGACGAGTTCTTCCCGATGCCGGCCGCCGACGCGGACAGCAACGGCCGCAAGGCGACCAACACGCAAACGACCCGCAACCGCGTCGCGTGGGCCTACGAGAACGCCCCCGGTGCCGACGCCGGCACGCGCTACGGCCTCTACCAAGCCGCCACCTACTGGCTCACGCACGAGCGCGGGCGCGACGGTAGCCGCTTCGAGCAGAACATCACCGGCGAAGGCGCTCGCCTTAACCGCGCGTTCCTCGCGCACGCGCTCAACTAGCCTTTCCGGCCCGGGGTCGCGCCCCCATTCCGGGGGAGACAACGACCACGTTAGACCCCGGGCCACCTTTTCTGATAAAACATAGGGGCCTTGGTTGACAGGCTCCCGCGAAACCTTTACCGTTGGGGCATGACCACCGCCGCCAACTTCCCCGCGCCCGCCGCCTTCGCCTTCGACTTCCTCGCCGCCGACGGCACCACGTTCGCCGCGTTCTCCCCTGTCGCTACGTTCGAGGAGGCCGAGGCCGCCGCGCGCTCCGCCCGCCGCTCGGGCTTCGACGTCGGCTTGATCTTCTCGGTCGACGCCGACGGCACTCGCCACGACCTCACCGAATACGGCCTCCGCCTCGCGGCGCACTGGAGCCGATAAAACATTGGGGCCTTGGTTGACAAGGCTCCGCAAAACCTGTCTAGTGAATCCATGACCACCGCACCTACCAACGCTCAAGTGACCATCTACTACCGCGCGAACAAGCGCACGTGGTGGACGATGCCCCTCGCCGATATGCCCGCCTCGATCGCGGCGTTCGCCGAGGTGGCGCGAGAGGCATACCGCGTGAGCACCGAGTGGTGCCCGCCGAACCGCCGCCACAACGCGATGGTAGACGCGCGCAGGTGGCTCGAAGGCCAGCGCCCGGCCAAGCCCGCTCCCGCAGGCCGCGAGCACTGCGCCCGCTGCGACGGCACCGGGAGGCTCTTGGCGTTCTCGCACGTCGCGGGTGGCGCCTGCTTCGGTTGTGAAGGGCGCGGCCACGTGCGCGGCTAGCCTTTTCGGCCCGGGGGCTACTCCTCTCCGGGGGAATTAAACGACCATACGGTCCCCGGGCCACCTTACATGCGCCCGCCGCGTCCCGTGCCTCTCGCCGACACTTTCGCCGGCGGGGGCGGTTAAACGGGACGCGGCGGGTGCGTTTTCTTGCTAGCATCCGGGCATGACACAATGCGGAGGCTGCGAAGCCCACACGCCCCGACGGATTGAGCTCGGCGCGTCGGTGCCCTTAAACCCGAGCCCCACGGACCCCGGTAGCTTCGAGTCGGTCGCGCTCGGCCCTGCTTTCCGGGGCTACCTCGACGACGATGACTCTTACAGCGTGCTCGTGACTACGCTGACAGTCACCCCCGTCAACGGGGAGTGCGACAGTGATTGCACCGAGGTGACCTCGTGCTCCTACGACGTTGTGGTCAGTATCGGGGGCGCGGCGGTGACAGAAGACCCCAACTACACAGGCCCTTCGCTTACGCTCACACCGCCCGTAAACACCGCAGCCGGCGCGGGCGGGACGACGGCAAGCCCCGCGCTAAGCAGCGGGACATACGACGCCGTGACCGGGATCTTCACCTATTCGATCGACTGGACTTGGAACCTGACGATCACGCCGACATGCCTCATAAGCTCGGTCGACGTGACGTTCACCGACGAAAGCTTCAGCATCGCCGCGGGCACGGGGAGCTGGTCAAAGGAAGTAGCCTCCGACAGCAAGGACTTGACCTACGTGTTCGGGTGCGCGCCGTGCGACGGAACCAAATACGAGTCGACGACACAGTCGACGAAGAAGAACGAGAACGCCGCGAGCATCACGAGCACCACCGCGATATGAGAGCCCCGGCCCTAGCATTCCTCGCGCTCGCCTCGTGCGCGGCGACCCCTCCCGAGCTCCCTCCGATGTTCGCCGCAGCGCCGACGATGCTCGACGCAGCAGCCGGGTCGCCGGTGCCTGACCGCTTCGGCCCCCGGGGCCGGTTCCGCGTCGTGCACGGGAGCGCGTGCGATACGCCAGGGGGCAACCCTCTCGTGATCCCCGACCTATCGGCACCGCCCGCAGCAGGCCAGCCGCTGCGCGTCGTCTGGACGATGGCCCCGTCGGCGCCCTTCCCGAGCTCCGACTCGGCGTTCTTGCTCGTGAGCTTCGGCGACGTGGCACCTGTTCGACTCCCCGCGTCGGCGGGGCTTCCCGGCTGCACGCTGCACGTCAACCCGAACAAGGCGGCCTTGAGGGCGCTCGCCCCGGCGCAAGGGTCGATCCTCACCGCCGAGGGCGGTCGCGTGTGGCTGCACTGGACGCCCGCGGCGGCGTTCGCGGGCCATGAGATCAATTGCCAGCTTGTCGTGCGGAGGGGCGGACGGTGGGCGCTCTCACCGGGCCTCGAGATATGGATCGGCTCAGGTAACTAGCCTCGCGGAGCGCGGGGCGCTACGCTTCCCCGCATGGCTACACGTCCAGGCGTCCTACTGTTCGGCGACCACCGAGGGTTTAACGGGGGCACCACGCCGATTACGCGGATCGTCGAGACGGTCGTCGGCGGCACTACGCTCGGGACCGTCGAGTCGTCGCTCCAGTGGAACATGGATCTACACCAGATCATCCCCGCGGGCACCGACAATGAGCCCGACGCGGCGGTCTTGAGCTGGTGGCCGTGGTTCGACGGGATGCAAGGGGGGCTTGAGACCAACAGCGGCACCCCCTACGTCATCGCGAGCGTCACGTCGACGACGGCCACCATCACCGGTGCCGGCTGGACGGTCGACGAGTGGATCGGCTACGAGATCACCAACAACAACGCCAGCGGCTACGGGTGGCACAATCAAGCCGTGGTCGTCGTCAGCAACACGGCCGACACAGTCACCGTTGCCGCGTGGACGGGGGGCACCCCGGACGTCGGCGAGGGTCTATGGTTCAACGAGGGCCGGTTCGGCGACTACCACGTCGCCGGGGGTTGGCGTTCGCTACTGGAGTTCGTCGGGAGCGCCGTGCAGGTCCGAGGGGGGAGCACGTGGCAGAACTCCAACAACGGTCTCGGCTACGATGCCGGCCTCGTCCGCGAGCTATTCACCCGGGTATATCCGGCGGACCCCTATTTCCAGTGCTTTAAGTGGACGCCCACCGACGCCAAGGTCAAGGACTACGCCACGGCGGGTGCGAGTCGAACAGCCTTCGAGACCAAGCTCGCGCGCGTCAACGTGTGTGCCACGCAAAGATACTCGCCCGACACTATCTCGTGGGACTATTGCGTATTCGACATGGCTCAAGGGGACGTGCACGACTGGATCGCGAACCCCGGCAACGAGGCGGGATACCTCGCCAACCTACAGGCGACGCTCACGTGGTTGAGGTCGGCCGCGGTATGCAACAACGCCAACATGCGCGTGCTCCTCATCAACCACGACCACGTGCTGCGCAACGTCGACGCCGCGGGCAAGACGGCTGCGGCCAGCACCTACCAGACGGCCGCGGCTATCCTTGACGCGAACACCCGCATCGTCGAGTTTAACGGGCAGGACTTCCCGACGAAGGGCACCGCGCTATCCGCGACGCTATGGCTCGCGACCGAAGACCGCGAGGGGTACCACGTCGACACCTACGCCAGCCGCGCGCCGGCGTTGATCTCCAAGCATATCGAGCTCTGGGAGGCTGGCGCGGCGCCCGCCGCAGACGGTGCGCTCCCGATGTATATCCTGCTCGGCGACAGTATCGAGGTGGGGTCGATGACGAGCACCTACACGACCGCGCTTGTATCGGGGTCGTTGACGGGATCAGTCAGGGACGCCCGGCAGAAGATATGGAACCGCTCGACGCAGGCGGTCGAGGCATACACCCCGCACACCAACAGCCAGACCAGCGGTTCGACCCTGTTCGGCGCCATCGCGGGGCCAGAGTTTAGCTTGATGCAAGAGCTGATGATCCGCCACCCCGACACCGGCTTCGTCATCGTCAAGAGGGCCAGCGTCGGCGCGGGTCTCGCAGCGGAGGCCAACGCCTACGACGCGAACGACAACGGGGGCACGTGGGCTTCCACCGTCGACAGCGAGCATTGGGACGAGCTCGCGACCGACATCGCCGGCGCGACGCAATATGTGAACACGGTGCTCGGCAAGCAGGTCGAGCTCATGGCCATCCACGTCGGCCTGGGGAGCAACGACTCGGCGGTCTCCGGCGGCGGTGCCATATTCGCCACGGAGTTACCCCAGTTCGTCGCCCAGCTCCGAGACGCCTACGGCACGCACAACACCGGCAAGGCCACCCCGATATTGTGGCGGAAGCCGCAGCTAGGGGTAGGGGTCGCCATCCGAACCGAGATGGTCGCCATCCGCGCGGCCCTCACTTCGCTCGCGAAGACGGATAAACAGTTCCGCCTCGTCGACGTGGACGACCTCGAACGGCAGGTCGACAACATCCACGAGACCCCCGAGACGACTATCGAGCGGGGCCGGCGCATCAACGCGCAACTCAACTTCGTCGAGTTGCCTAACTGCTAAAGTCGGGGCGGGCGGCGGTCGATACTTGGGCATGAGTTCACGCCGCCGCCTGCTCCGCATCATTCTCCGCCGCACCCGTTGCCCCGTCATGCGCTCAGTCGCGAAGCGGCTGCGCCTCGAAGCCCGCCTCGCCGAGCAAAGATTCGCGAAGGCGCAAGTTTGACGCGGCGCACCGCACGCACTAGCGTCGGCACGTGCCTTACAAGGATACGGAGAAGGCCCGCGCGTATCAGGCCGCGTGGCAGAGGAAGAAGAAAGGCCACAAGGAGCGGCCCCGGTTCGACGTCAGCCGCGAGGACGCCGACCCTCGCGCTTGTTGGTGGCGGTTCCACACGACGAACCCTTGCCGGAACGTCGCGAGGTGGGTCACCGTAACGACCGCAACCCGTTGGTGCGACAAGCACAAGAACGAACTCGACTGGGTGGTTGACGTGGTTCGCATCCCCGAGGAAACTCCAGGGCATGGCAGCACCCCGAAGGTATCCCCCGACCCTCCCGACGACCCGCCGCCGCGAACCCCGCCGCGACCCCTCCCCACGTTCGACGTTTAGCTCGTTCTTCGGGGGCGCCATGGGCGTATTCGCGGCCGGTGCCGTGCTCTTCGGCGGCCTCGTGCTGGGGCTTGTGGCGCTGGCATTGATTGCGCGAGCGTCCAACGGCTAGAGATATTCGGCCGGGAGTGCTAGCATTTCGGCCATATGTCAAGCGCCGATATTCCGTTCGAGCATCCCGACGACCCGAAGCCCGTAAGCAAGGACGCATTGCGAGCTCGCAAGGCAGCGATCCGCGACGGCACTCTCATCGCACCTGCGCGCGACACGCTCGCCCGCGAAGCCGCAGCCGAGCCCGCGCCCATGATCGTCGTCGAGCTCGAAGCCGTTGAGCTAGTCGAAGACGTCGAAGACGTCGAAGACGTCGAAGTCACCGAGCAAGAGACCGGCGAGGGCGAAGGCTAACCCGTGTCCACCGAGCTACGCCTACGGAACCAGTCGCAGCAACTCTACGTTACGGCACTTTCGTCGGCGTGGCGCAACGGCGTCGAGCTGCACGACCCGTCGTTGTGGCTCACGCGCGAGCCCGAGCTTGAGGAGAAGATGTTGCGCGATGCCGACATCGCGCACGCCGTGCAGTATCGCCGGCACATGATCGCCGGCCAGCGGTGGGCGTGCCTCCCGCGCGTCGAGGGGTCTCCCCGCGCGCCGGTCGCGGTGTCGGTGGCGACGGAGCTTCTCGACGGGATCAAGAACTTCACTCAGGCGCGACTAAACCTCTCGCGCGCATTCTTCTCGGGCAGCCGCTTCGGCTACATCCACGGGAAGATGCGCAAGCTCAAGATCGGCGACGGCGTCGAGCGTTGGTGGTGGTGCCCGGTCACGATCGAGGACCGCGACAAGCGCATTTACCGCATTGTGCCGCACAACGACGGCGAGTCGTTGTCAGCGCATTGGGAGCGGTGGAACATCGCGAAGGCAGTGTTCGAGCCGGAGTCGATCGAAGACACCGCGCAGACGATCCGCCACGTATACCAGGACGATCAAGCAAGCCTCGGCCACGGTCGCGCGCTCCGCGAGGCGCTCGGGTGGTGGTGGTACGCGAAGGAACACGTTTTCCAGGAGAGCCTGCAAGCCGTCGAGCGGTTCGCTCAAGGCATCCTCTCGGCCAAGGTCGACGGCGCCCGCGACGCGAAGACCGGCCTACCAAATACCGAGCTCATCACGCAGTGGAAGAACGTGCTCGAAGATATGCGAGCGCGCAACGTGCTCGTCTACGACTCAAGCGACCAAGTCGAAATGGTCAACATGAGCGGCGAGGGGTGGCAGATGTTGAAGGAGGTCCGCGAGGAACTCCGGTCAACTATCTTCACCCTCGTGCTCGGCGCGAACCTGACCACCGGTGCCAATGACGGCGGCAGCTACGCGCTCGCGTCGATCCAAGAGAACAGCACCGAGGCGCTCATTCAATACGACCGCGAGACGCTAGAGGAAACGCTCTCCGACGACCTGCTCGGGTGCGTGTGGTTCAAGAACCACGCGAACCTAGTCGAGCTCGGGATCGACGAAGAGAAGCCCCGGTTCAACGTCACGCAAGAGAAGCGCGAAGACCCGAAGGAACGCGCCGAAGTCGCGAGCGTGCTCAACGCGATGGGCGTCGAGCTATCGCTCGAAGACGTCATGGAGCAGACCGGATTCCGCAAGCCGGAGCCGGGCGAGGCGATCGTCGAGAAGCCCGTCGCACCAGCGCCGGACCCGTTCGGCGGTTTCGGCGGTGGAGCTCCGGCACCGTCGCCGCAACCCCCCGCCCCCGTCGGCCAAGCATGATAGACCCCGCCAAGTTTCTCGAAGACGTCTCGGGCCGGTTCGCGGCCAGCTACTTCGCCGCGATCCACGACATATACGTCGCGACCGTGCGCAAGAACCGCGTCAACCTACGGGCCGCGCGCGAGGAACTGGCGCGCGTCATGGCCGAGACCATGGGCGCGAGCGAGGTGCTCGGCGCAATGCTCGCGCTCGAAGCCGTCAGCAAGACCGCGCGAGGTGCGCAGTTCGCCAGCGCGGCGGATCAAAACATCTTGCCCCGCGTCACGCTCACCGAGGCGCTCGAAGACCTCGTCGAGCGTGCGCCGATGACGCTCAAGAACGCAGCCGAGCGCACCGCGCAGAACATCGGCAAGCTGTACACGCAAGAAGGCGCCATGGCGTTCGCCCGCGCGGCGGAGCAGACCGTCACCGTCGAGGCGCAACGGTTCGTCGGCCGCATGTTCAAGCAAGGCGTCGACGAGAACACCGCAGGCCGTAGGCTCGCGATGGGTGTCGAAGAAGTGCGCAAGCTCACCGAGCCGTGGTCCGAGGGCTACGCGCGAATGGTTTTCCGCACCAACGTCAACAGCTCAATCACCGCCGGCCGCTTCCGCCAGACGCAAGACCCGGACATAAAAGCGGCGGTGCCGGCGTTCCGGTTCGACTCGGTCGGCGACGGCGACACGCGACACAACCACAACGCAGCCGACGGCATCATCATGGCCGTCGACGACACCCGGTGGAGCAAGATCGCGCCGCCGCTCGGCTACAACTGCCGGTGCCAAATATCCCACGTGAGCATCGACGAGCTCGAAGCTATGGGCCGCATTAAGGATGGCAAGGTCGTCGCCAGCCACATCCCCGGAAACGCGGGCCCCGACGACGGCTTCGTCCACGGCGGGCGGCCGGACCTCATTTGACCGACTGGGACGACACCCGGCGGAACTTCCGACGCATCGCAGCCAAGGAAGGCGTGCGAAAGGTCGCGAAGGAAGTGCCCGCGAATCATGTCACCGCGTACCGCATAATCAGCGGCGAGACGACGAACCCGTCGCAAGCCATCAAGCAAGGCATCGAGCGCGTCGTCGAGTCGCGCAAGGACTCCAACCAATGAACGACTACAGGGCCGAACTAAAGAAGACCACCTCGGACACGACGAAGGCGCAGAACGTCAACCTCTTCGGCGTCGACTTCCAGCTCAGGCGGGAAGGTAACGTGTGCAGGATCTCGATACAGGCGACCGCCGCGGTCGAGCTGGCACTCGTGCCGAACTCAGGGTCGGCGGTGCACCTCAACGGGGGCGCCGCGCTAACGGCGAACGGGCTGCACACGTTCGAGCTTTACCTCGACCAGAGCCGCACTTGGAACATCCAAACGCCAAACGCGGCGGGCATCACGGTCGAGTTCTGCACGGTCGTCGAGGCGCAGGCGTGATCTACAAGCAATCACGTAACGGCATGGGGCACCTCGTGGTACACCGCGTGCCCATCTTCGTCGAGTGCAAGCGCGGCGACACCGACTACAACGCCGCGTGGCTCAACAAGGCAGTGCGGGCCGCGAGCGTCGCGGAGCTCGAAGGCTACTTCCCGCCGCTGCACATTCGCCACCACGGCGACGGCAACGTCGAGAGCGCGGGCTTCTTCAAGATCACCGGCGCGGGGCCGATCACGTTCAAGGGCACGACGAAGACCGCGGTCTTCGCCGACCTCGTCATCACCGCGCCGTGGGTCGAGGATTCCATCCTCGCCGCCCGACTCCCCTACCGCTCGGTCGAGATCATCGACGTCGACCAGCCGGCGTTTAGCTCGCTCGCGCTCCTCGATCACGAGCCCCCATACCTTGAGCTACCTATGCTCATGGTCGCCCAGGCCGACGCCGAGGATTCGACCCCCCGCCGTCCCGGGGACTCTCCGGGGTCTCTTACCCCTGTTGCAAATGCAACATTCGCCAACCCGTGGCAAGCGGAAAGCCTCAACCCCGACTCGATGGTGGTAGCGTGCTTCCGTCGCGGCTCGTCCGCCCACATCCTATTTCAAGACCAGGACGAAACACCTATGGCAGTCAAGAAGACGAACACCCCGGCCCCGAAGGGCGCGCACTTTGCCGACGACAAGTACGAGAAGGACGACGGCCCGCCGAAGAAGGAAGGCGACGACGGCGACAAGATGGAAGGCGACGAAGGCGCGCTCGACATCGCCGCCGTGTGTAAGGCGATCGGAGACGGCTCGATCAGCGTCGCCGAGATGGAAGAGATCAAAGCCGCAATTATCGCCCAGCAAGGCGAGGTCGCAGCAGAGCCCGAAGAGGAAGAAGCACCCGCGGCAGCGCCCGCACCCGCCCCAGGCGAAGCCATGAGCAAGAACCAGTCGACCCATTTCGCGAAGCTGCAAGGCAAGATCGACGCGCAAGACGCAAAGATCAACGCCATGGAGACCAAGGCAGTCCGCGCCGAGGCCATCGCCAACGCGCTCGAGACCCTCGAAGGTCGCCCGCTCGGCGCAGACCCCGAGGCCAAGTTCGGCAAGTTCTTCGACGACCACGGTGCCGCAGCCTTCTCGGCCTACGTCGCCGAATACAAGTCGACGTTCGCGGCCATGTCCACCAACGGTGACACGAAGAACGCGGCATTCGCCGCACAGAAGAACGGCGCCGCTACCGGCGTTGCGCTCGCCTACACCGAGCAAGGCACCGAAGCCGTCACGAAGGCCGCGCAGTTTGCCGCAGAGCACAAGCAGCTCGGCGGTCGCGTCAAGTCGAACGAGGCGAGTTACGTCAGCTTCAACATGGCGCGCGCAGGCTTCGCGGCCCCCACCCCGGCCGCGAAGTAACCCTTCCCAACAAACCAAGGATCTGACAGATGACCAACCCGACCGTATCAGTGCTGCACAAGACGCAAACGCGCAGCGGCTTTAACGCCTACCCGATCGCCAACGGCGTGACCCTCCACGTAGGGCAGCTCGTCGGCCTCGTGGCCGGCTACCTCAACACGTGGGACGACGGCGCGGCCTCCGTCTTCGCCGGCATCGTGCTCGGCGACGCCATGGGCATCGCCCCCGGTGCCGCAATGCTCGGCGTTGTGCCGGCCGCCACAGGCACCGTTATTGGCGAGGCGCGCGTCGACGAAAGCGGCGTAACCCTCATGCACCTCGCAGCCATCGGCGGCACGCCGACGCAAGCCAAGGTCGGTGACCTCGTCTACGCAGCGGACGGCAACAGCCTTACCGCGATCACCCTCACGGCCGGTTCCTTGAATCACCCGATTGGCTACTTGAGCAAGTTCCGCTCGGCGACTGACTCCGACGTCACGCTCTTCACCCCCGCAGAGATGCTAGCCCAGGCGACCGCGTAACCCGCGGACGTCTGACACCCCCACAACCACAACGAACTAAGACAACATGAGCGAAGTCATTACGAGTGGAGTGCTAGCCAACGGCCTGCGCACCGATTTCTGGGACACCTACGCGGCTATCCGCAACAGGCAAGCCGACAGCCGCCTCGCCTTGGTCATGGACCTCGGCGTGCCCGCGGACAACCGCGAGCATACGTTCGGCTACATCGAAGCGGCTCCGCACTTCGAGCAGTGGATTCGAGGCCAGAGCATCCCCGCCGATGCGATGAACTCCGTGAGCTTCACGGTGCCCGTCTACACCTGGGGCCGCCGCGTCAAGTGGCACAACGAAGACCGCGAAGACGACCGCACGCAGTCGCTATTCGACATCGCGCGTTCCGCGGGCGAGTCGGCCGGCCTGCTCCCCGAGCGTTTCTTCTTCGACCTTTTGCAGAACGCGACTGGCACCTTGCCGGCCGTTCCGCTTGCCCCCGATGGTGCGGCGTTCTTCTCCGAGACCAACGGAAACGGCGACGACCGCTTCGGCGTGTCGGGCGGCAACCTCCTCGGGGGTAACGGCGTGGGTTCGGTCTCGCAGATCCGCACCGACTTCTACAACGGAATCGAGCAGTGGAAGGCGTTACAGGACGGCAAGGGTCAGCCGCTACTCAGCCCCGAGGTCATCGACTCGGGCGTCGTGATCGTGCACGGTTCGGGCAATACCGAAGCCTTCGAGGAGACCTTCCTTCAGAAGCGCCAGGGCGAAGTGATCGGCACCGACGCCGGCGCGACCCCGACGAACCTCGTGCAGGACGCCAGCCGCTCCGTGCAGCTTTGGGGCTCGTCCCGCATCGCCGATAACGATTGGTTTATGTTCCTCAAGAACGCCCCGAAGAAGTCGACGTTCGTGCTCGACCGCAAGGGCATCATGGAAGAGACCTCGATCCGCGGCGAGAACAACGGTGACTACACCCGCGACACCGGCGGTGAATACATCCAGTGGCATAGCCGCTCGGGTGCAGGTATCGCGCTGCCGTTTGGCGCAATGAAAGTGAACAATTAGCCGCAGGGCTAGTTTGTCGCTAAGGTAAGGGGGCCGGTCGTCATTCTGACGCCCGGCCCCTTTTCAATGAACCGGTTACCTACCCGGATTGAACCATGAGCAAGAAAGCTAAAGACAACGATCTCGACAACGACCTCACCCCCTCGGACATCAAGGGCGAAGTGTTGCCGACCGCGGTCGACGAGAACCTCCCGCCCGCGGCGAACCCCGACACCGGCGCACCTACCACCCCCGGTGCCGCAGTTGGCCCGCCACCGAAGATCGACACGCACGTCCGAGGCTCGGACCTCGTGCCCAACATCGAAGCGCACAGCGCCAATACCGGCGTTCTCAAGCGATACCGCTACTGGGTTGGCGTCACCCCGTCGTGCCCCGTGGAAGGTATCGACATCGCGGGCGTCAACTTCCCGAAGATGAACGAGAAGTTGATCCCCGACCCCCAGCGCAGCGGCGAGACGAAGCGCCAAGGCGTGGTCGGCGCGCTCGTGTGGCTCACCGAGGCCAAGATCGAGAAGCTCCGCGCGCACCTCCCGCTTACCGTGATTCGGTTCCTCAAAGATCCGGGCGCGCGCGAAGAGCCGGGCACGGGTCAGAACATCGGCGACAACGCCGCGCGCCCGCGCAAGGGCCACCCCATCCGCATCCCGACCCCCGCCGAAGTCCGCGACCGTCAGAAGAAGGGCAAGCCGACCCGAGCGTACTCGCCCGACATGCTGCGCGACGTCCCGGCGGCCCGGTTCATGTTTGCGCAGCTTTGCCCTAACCAAGAACACCCCGAGCGGGGAGAATACTACCCCCCAGTTCTCGAAGTCACCGGCCTCGATTGGCCGGACAGGATCGAGAGCCTAGTCGCCGACCTACTAAGCTAGACACATGAGCGGAACACCAAGCGAAGCCCAGATCCAGGACCAGTGGAAAAAGGCCATCAACATCCTTGAGACCTTCCGCGCGCATGTCGACGGCACGCACGCGGGGGACGGCAACCTTTGGGATACGCTCGTAGTGGCGCTAAAGGGCGACTACCTACCCGTCGAGATGGCGCAGTTTGTAGAGACGTTCCGGGGCCAGTGTTCCGCTCTCATTTCGCCGGCCCTCGCGAGGCAGGTCATGGAGCCGATCCTCGCGGAGTACGCGGCGTTGATCGACACCGAGGCGACCGGGACGCAGGGCTTCGGCTCGGGCTACAGGTCCGCCGAGGAGCTGTTCCGCACGCTCTACGATTGGTTCATCGACAACACGCTCACCGTCGAGAGCCGTGCGATCGCCTACGACGTCACGGCGACGACCAGCGGCACCGGCAACGGCGCCATGTCGCGGCTGACGGTCGACGAGAACGGGCACGACCTCGAAGCCTGCACGGTCGAGAAGAAGCGCTTCCGTTGCGTCGCCGACCAGAACACCGGGCAGAACGAGCTCCAAGAGATATTCGAGGCACTCGGCGAAGCGCCGAGTCCCGACTCGGTCTTGCGGGCCAGCTTCGGCAGCGGTGCCGGCACGAACACGACCTTCGCGAACAAGCACGCCGGCCAAGGCGCGGGCGGCTCGCTTCTCGCGAACTCGTCGTTCTCCGAATACACGGCCGCCGCGTCACCGGAGTTCACCGGGTGGGTCGAGAGCGCGGTTCCTGCCGGGTCGCTCGATCAAGACCTCACCAACTTCTACGTGTCGCACCCCGGCGCGCAGACCGACGCCTCGCTTGAGATCACCGGCGGGCTCGGCACGGTCACGATCAAGCAGCCGCTCACCTCGATGCGCGTGCGCAGGCTCGACGCTGACACGCCCTACATGCTGCGCGTGATGTTCAACCCGACGATCGGCACCGCCGCCGCCGGCGGCTCGCTTACGATCAGGTGCGGCAGCAACTCGGCGACGATCGCGGTGTCGGCGATGGCCGGGGGGTGGGAAGAGCTCGCGCTCGCACTCGACGCGAACCTTTGGGCGCGGGCGTTCAACGAGGATGCGTTCGACGTCGAGATCGAATGGAGCGGCTCGACGAGCGGCACCCTACTCGTCGACGACGTTATCTTCGTGCCAATGGATCTCATCGACGGCACGTATTGGTTTCTTCGCATGAACCACGCGACGCCGGTCTCGTGGTTGATGCACGACGCGCTCGTCTTCACAGACACGGGAGGCGCCCCCGCCACGGGCAAGATCCAGTGGTGGCTTTACGTCGCGGGCCTCGGCTACTTGCCGAGCTCGGGCACCCCGTCCCTCGCCGACCCGACCTAAGCCATGGCAGACAAAGACACGATTTGGGCCTACGTTAAAACCGTATACGATGCCGACGGCCTCGTCACGTTGACGAACATCCGCGACCGCACCGCGAGCACGGCAGACGATGCCGTCGGCACCGCGGCTGCGCTCTCGGTCATTAACTACTGGCCCGCCTACGCGCAGGTCGCGTTCGACGTCACCGACGGTCTGCACCTCGAAGCAGCGGTCGAGGGCGTTATCGCCGTGCTATGGAAACGGGGCGGTGCCGCGTCAGGTATCGAACAGGTCAAGTGGGACACGGTCTTCGGCGAGGGCGGCACCTTGGAGAAGCTCCGCCGCACCGACCCCCGCGGCCGTCAAGGCCCGTCGACCAATTCGGGCATCCAGACCTCGCGAGAGAACGACAACGGGGCCACCCCTTTCGGTTGGTCCGACCGCCGCAGCCTCCCCCACGGGCTTCTGCCGGGCACCTCCGACAACGGGAACCTGTGACCACCGGGCGCGTAACCTTCGACAAGGGCGCGAAGATCGCGCGCATGGAGAAGGGGCTCGACGACCCTACGCCGGTGCTCAAACAGATCGGCGTCCTCATGGTTGCCGAGAGTCAGCGCGCATTCAAAGAGCAGAAGCACGGCGGCAAGTCGTGGGACGAACGCGCACCCGTCAACATCTTCGGCATCATCGCCGACTTCGCCGCCGGCAAGCGCAAGCCCCCGAACCGCCGCTTCGAGACGCGCCCCGCGCTCCGAGATACGGGAGCCCTCGCCAAGTCGATCGCGTTCGAGGTCCGCGGCAAGGTCGTCGAGGTGGGCACCAACCTCGACTACGCAGCCGTCCACCAGTTCGGCGGCAAGGTCGAGTCGAAGACACTAACCAGCGACGTGCGCCGCCTCCTGTGGGGCTGGCTCAAGCGGCAGGATAGCCAGATGCAAAGCCGCATCGGGTGGGTGCTCAACGCCAAATACAAGGGCAAGAAGATCGAGGCCGAAGTGCCTGCGCGGCCGTTTATCGGTATCACCGAGTCGGTGCGAAAGGCCGTGCGCAAGCTCGCCAACGTCGAGATATTCGAGGTCAAACCATGACAGCAGGAACAGCTAGCCGCGTCCTACGCGCCCCCGGGAGGCTCGTCGTCAACCCGACGGACCTCACGCTCGACTACCCCTACGGAGGCACCGAGGTCGGACTGACGAAGCTCGTCGCGCTCACGAGCCAGGGCACGCACACGCGGATACCGTCGGAAGGTCTCGGGGGAGACTCGAGCGACGTGCTCGAACGCTCCAACCTCTACGTCTTCGTGTGCTTCTTGCGCGGGTGGGACGACGAGGCGGTCGAGAAGTTCTTCGCCAAAAACTACGTGCAGGGCGCGGTATCGGGGCACGCGGTGTTCCGAGAGCCCGGCGACCGCGGCCCCGGTGCCTCGGTCCTCGCACGCGAGGTGAAGCTTCTATACGTCCCCGACGACCCTGTCAGCAACCCGGCGCTGCTCATATATCGCGGCGTGCCCGACTGGGGCGACGGCTCCGAGTTGGCGTTTCAGCGCAAAGAAGAGCTCGGAATCCCCCTCCTAGTCGAGCTCGTCCGCGGCGCCACGGGCAAGATCGTAGAGGTGGGACGCCTCGCCGATCTCTCGTTGACGTAGACTAGCGGGCATGTTCTCCCGCAAGAAAGCAGCGCCCGAACTCACCAACGACGTTTACCAGTGGTGGCTCGAAGCGCAGCGCCCCCCGTTCGAGTGGTTCCTACGGCTCTCGAAGATCGAGCAGGAGACGCTAGCGAATATCGGCGTCGCGCATAGCCAAGACCTCGCGCTCGCGGTGGGTCATGCAGTGCAAGACCCAGACGGCAGCGCCGACTCACGCGACGCACGCGCCGGCGACCCTGCGGCCGAAGAGTCATTGATCCGCCGCATCGCCGGAACCTTCGTCGAGAAGATCCAGGCATCGCGCGCACCGCAGCAGGCCCCCGAGCCTGCGCAAGAATGGCCGCCCCGGGAGTCGCTCGCGGGCGCCGGCGAGCGCCGCAAAGAGACGCACGAGCGTAAGGGCAGAGCACCCGCCAAGCTGTTCGGACAGGCCCCCGACGAGGCGGTCGCACCGTGAACCCCTGGCAACTCGCGCAGCAACTCAAGCACGAGCTCGCGCAGATCGCGTGGCCCGCAGGGTCCAAGGGTCTCGTGTTCGGCCCGCGCTCCGTATTTGTCTTCGCCGGTGCCCCGAGCGACGACCTGCACCCGCCGGCGTTCCCGTTCGCGCTCATCACGATCGAGGGGGGCACGCCGGACGACGACGAGCCGTCGATCCTTGAGCAGTCGTTTTCGGTGCTCACGGCGGTCGAGGCCGCCGGCGACCCCATCGGCGAGTTTGCCGTAATCGGGTCGAGCCGTGCGGACATGGGCAAGAGCGCCGGCGCGGGTATCGGCGAGGTGGCCGAGCGAGTGCGCAAAGCAGCGCAAGACCTCTCGACCTTCGACGGTGCCTCGATCCTTCTGTCGGGGTCCGGCGTCACCGCGCCCGCGAGCCTCGGCCGCGGCAAGTCGCTCGCGTTCGACCAGTTCGAGGTAACGGCGACGTGCACGAGTCAGCCGACGTTCTCCGCGCCGCAAGAGCTCAAGCTCGTCGGCGGCACGTGGTCTTGGGCAGGCAGTTGGTGCCCGCAGCGGTTCGACTTCGTCCGGTACCATTTGGTCTTCACCACGGGCACGGCCGTCGTCGCTACCCCCGGTGACGCCACTGGCACTGTATATGCGGGCACCGACCTCGAAGCGTGGGCGCCTCCGGTCGCGGGTCGCGTCTACCAGATATTTGCCGAGTACAACGCGCGCGGCACCGGCCCCGTCGACTCGTCGCCGGCAGAGCGGGGGAGCTACCTGCTCGTATGAGTCGCCGCGACGACATGGTTATCGCGCCGAACATCGGCGACGCGCACAAGCCGACCGCGAAGGCACGCTCGCGCGTCGACCGCATGATCGCGGACCAGACAAACGACACGGGCCGCGGAGGGGGGAGCGTGCTGCGCAAGCTACGCACGGCGAGGCACCTTGCGAAGCGGCGCACCCGTATGCGCGCGGTCAAAGCCGGGCGCATGAAGCAACAGTTCGCACGTCAGGGCGCGCGCGCCGCAGGGCGCGCGGGCGCAGGGTTGGCGGGCCGTGCGGCGGGCCGCGGCATCGCTACGCCGGTGGGCGCTATCGTGGCGGGCTTGATCGTCGTCGGGGTCGTGGCGGTTCGTATCGCGACCGACAGGCCCCTCGAAGGGTTGGGGGAAGACCTCAACAGGATGTTCCTCGGAGACGCAGACGACGAGGCCCGCGCATCGACGGCGGCCCGGAAGCACCTCACATCTAACGCGCACGTGATGATGACGGCCAAGCACAAGGGCGCCCGCGAGCAGCTCGGCAGCGTTTACGACGACATTTACAGCGTGAACCTTCGCACGGAGAAGGCCGCCTCGAAGTTCCGCGAGATGTTCCCCGTGAACAACGTGTTCGACATGATGATTAAGCGCGTCGAACCTGCGCTGCGGGCGGTCGTCAAGACGTGGAGCACCGGGTCGCTCGCGCAGGAGGCGTTCCGCAAGCTAGTCCGCCTCGCATCCAACCAGCCCAACAGTAAAAGCTCAGGACGCTAGACCATGGCAGACGAAGCAAAAGTAAAGATGCGCCTCGACACGAAGCAGGCGAAGCGAGACCTAAAGGGCTTCGTCAGCGAAAGCGCGATGGCCGCCGGCAAGATTTCCGGGGGCATCAAGTCGACGATCGGCAAGGGTCTCGGTGCCGTCGGGCTCGGCGCGGGCCTCGCTACAGGCATGGGCGCGATACGCGGGGCGACATCGGGCGGCGTGTCGGACATCGCAGGGGAAGCGTTCGGCGCTATCGGCCGCCAGATCGGGGACTTCATCCTCGGCGACTTCCCCGAAGAGGCGCGCGCTACGCACGCGGCGCGCGAGCAAACCATCGCAGCGTTCGGCGCCCTCTCCCGCGACGGGAACATCCCCGCGGGTGCGCTATCTACTTTTAAGTCGATCAAGGGTCCGCTACTTGACCAAGAGCTCGGACGCAAGGCGATCGAGTCGGACCCCCGGTTTAGGTCAGGGGTCGACGTCGACGACATCATCGAGCGGATTGGCGCCACGCTAGGTAAGGAGTTGCAGGCCGCCGTGCAGTCGTTCCTAGTCGGTCTCGTTACCCCCGAGTTCTTGAAATAACTATGTCAGTCACCAACCCGTTTTCGATCACGTTCGACGGTGTCGAGATTGGGGGCACCTCGTCGGCGTACCAGCTCTTCGGCCCCTACATCATCAACAGGGCATACGACACGATCCAGGTAGCTGCCGACGTGGTCGTCGTTGCCGAGACGATCGCGTCGCTGCAAGCGTTGTGCGAGACGCTGGAGTCTGCTTTCAGTAAGCGGCTAGTCGACGACGATACGCTCGTCCTCGACATGGACGGCAGCGCGTGGACTTACACCGCGGGCAAGACCATCCTCGCCGTCACAAGCACGATCACGAAGAGCGGCAACCCCGACCTCGACAAGGCGTTCTCGCGTGGCTACACGGTGACGATCACCGGGCAGCTACCCGCGAGCGACGAGGACGACGGAGGGCTCCGCGACATCGAGACGTTTGTCGACTTCGAGGCGACCCGCCAGAAGATGGTTTCGTTCCGCGGCATCTACACGGCGACGGAGGACGGCAACGCGAAAGCCAACTACGCGACCAACGCCGACGGCGTTTGCCTCGACCTCTTGGGCGTCGTCAGCGGCACCGCCACTTGGGAGCTCGTCGACGAGACCTACACGCTCGACCGCGAAGGCGCCGGCACCGGGTCAGGTATCGCGCACTCGCCGCACGTGCTCACGTTCACGCGGCAGTATATCGAGCTTCTCGCGAACCAGTCGCAGTCGGCGCTCAACGACGGCCAGATCAAAGACCACCGCATTACGTTTACCGACCTCGGATCGTACCCCGGCGACTCGACCGAGGACGCGACGCGGCTCCGCCGCGTGATGGGCAACTACGATTGCGCAGTCGACACCGAGTCGACGACGAACCTGCAAAGCGTCTTTGCGAGCAAGATCAAGAACCACATCCGCGCGTTGTTCCAGTCGAACTTCAACCCGTCGCAATTCGCGGTCGAAGAGGAGCGAATCAGCTACGACGAAACGTCGAAGCGGATCTCGGTCACGTTCCAGTTCGTCTACCAGACGCAGAGTGGTGAGCGCCTCGTCGAGATCCAGCAGTCGATGACCTACCGCGAGGCGCGCAACATCATCTACACCCCGACGCACGAGGACGACGAGTTTGCCTACGAGGCCGACCCGGGCTTCGCGACGTTCGAGCGCGTATGGACGCGCACCGCCGTCGGTATCGGTGCCTTCGCGCCAAACAACCGCATCCTCAAGAAGGCGGGGGGCTCGAATACCATCGGCCCGTTTTCCGACACGATCGGCGGCGTGCAAGGCGTCGACCACCGCGAGACGGACAAGGTGCAAAAGGAGGGGTGGAACGTCATTTCCAACACCAGCCAAGTAACCCCCCGCCACCTCGGGAGCCCCGACGGGGCGCAGCGCATCGAAGTCACCATCCTAAACGAGACCGTCGTCGAGCGGTTCCACCGCAAGCCAGGGCAGCGGACGACCGCGTCGATCCCCACCGGGCCGATCACAGGCTAACCAATGGCAGAAGCAAAGAAGGCGAAAGTCACCCTCGGCGGCGAGGTGCTCGCGGCATCGTCGAACATCACGTGGAGTTTCGTTACCGGGGTCCAGCCTTACCGTACGATCTTCACCGTCCACAAGGACGCTTGGCAGAAGCTCAAGGGCAAGAAGGGCCAACCGCTCACGCTCAAGATCGTCGACGGCCGCGGCGTCACGACGGAGATCGAGCAGGTATTCATCATGCACGAGGCGCCGAGCGACGCGCCTGCGCACCGCTCGTTCGTCGTCGCCGACCGTAGGTGGAAGTGGGCTCACGAGCTCGTGGTCCGTGACTACAACATGCCGAGGAAGACCGGCGACCGCACAGCCTTCGGCACCGTGCCCGCGACGCAGTCCGTCACCGATCAATACGACTACCTGCCCTACTCGCTCAAGGGCGAGCAGGGCGAGCGGTGGACCGCTCAGGCCGCCGTGGAGGACGTGCTAGAGCAGATCGAAGAAGCCGCGGGCGGTGACTACAAGATCGAGTCGTTCCCGATCAAGGACACCAGCGGCGGCGATAGCGGGCAGTTCACAATGCAGGGCGTCACGCTCCGCGACTCGGGCGAAGTCGCGCTCGCGCGGCTGCTCGGGTACGTGCCCGGTGCCGAAGTCTACATCGACGCCAAGGGGGTCGCGGTCGTGATCGACGCGGCCGACCTCGACAAGACCGAGGCATACTTCCACACGCTACCCGTCAGCACGTACGCAGGCGAGAAGGCCGCATGGATTGAGCGCAAGGCGATCCGCCCTAAGAAGGTGAACGTCTACTACCAGCGCGAGATGGAAGTGATGCTCGACTACGAGGATAACTACTCGGGCAACACGTCGGCGAACCCGGGCCGCAACACGCCGTTCATCGAAAACGTGTGCCCCACGGTGGACCCCGAGACGACCATCGACTCAGTCTACGACCCCGAGATTAACCAGTCGCTACCGTTGAAGGTGCCGCCGGGAACCTACGTCAATATGCGGAAGCTGTTGTTCGAGTGGGACAAGGAAAAGCCCGACGGCTCATTCCCTTGGACGTTCGAGACGATCCGCCGCCACTGGGTCGCGGGCAACTTGGAGATGGCACTCGGCGCAACCACGGGCGCCGACATCGACAAAAAGGCGAATGTCGCGATGCGCGTTGCAGCCATCCGCCAACATTTCCGCCAGACGTTCCGCATTAACGGCAGGTATATGTCGAGAGTGCGATCGCTGCGCGCGGTGCGCGTTGGCGTGCTCGATCCAGTCACCGGCGCGCGAGCTCCTGCGGTCGTGTGGGGCCAAGCGTGTCTCGTCCCTTCGCGCAAGGGCATCAACATCCAAGCGCGCGGCACCGAGGAAGAACAGAAGCAGGGCGCGTACCACAACGTCGACAGTTTCAACTCAACCGTCGGCGGCGGGGACATGCTCAAACGCCCGATAAGCCCCGCGCGCGTCAGCATCATCGACGAAGAGCTCGGCGTCTTCTCGCTCGACTGGGTCGCAGACCCTTACGGCACCGTGGGCAGCATCATCCCGAGCTTGCTCGTCAACCCCGGCAATCCCGGCGGCGTGGTGCCTTCGCGTCTCTTACGCAAGCAGGACGGCGCAACCCCCATGGGGCCGGGCATGACGAACGAGGACGGTGCGAACGGCTTGTGGCTCGCGAATAAGCTAGAGTTCGCCGCCGTCGTCACGATCGTTCCGTCGTCACCGAACAACAAAAAGCAGTTCCACAAGGAGACCATCGAGCCGCGCGACGTGCAATCGCTCTTCCAACGCGAGTTCCGTATTCAGAACGGCGAAGGCCCCGAGCTGCACGTTTACGTTTCGCCCGGCGAGGCGACGGCCCGGTTCGCACTCACCGACGAGGACGCGGGGCGCACGGGTATCAGCGAGGTGCTCGGCCTCTCGGGGGCTCCGCAGACCGCGGGCATCGAAGGCCCCGACGTTCCCGGCTACACGTTCACGAACCGCGAGCGCGAGATCAAGCCGCACGCCAAGAGCTTCGCGGCCGAGTTGCTGACCCCGTTCGCGGACAACGTGCAAGGCACGATCTCGACCGTCGTGCCGCAGAGCGGTCTCAAGCTCGTCGGGAATATGGCAGGCGCGAGCGTTCGGGTATCGACAGGTGCTAAGGTAGACGCCGTGCACCAATTCCCCGGACAGCAGCGGCCGATTTCCCGATACGCGACGATGCCGTCGAACGCGCGCCACCTTCTCTTAGGCACCTTGGTATTTAGCACATGAGCGGCGGCATAGCAGACTACATGGACGTCGGGTTTTTCCCGCTCCAAGATCATGCCCACGGGCCGAACGGTGACGGCACCCCAGTCGACGCACGCGCGATGATGGTCGGCTGCCGGATCGGCAAGGTGCCCACGCCGGCGACATCGGCCACGGCGAAGGAGGTCCAGTACGCAAAGGACGACGAGGGCCTCGGCACGATCGGCGACATGCACCCGTGGATGCTTTGGCAGACCCGCGAGCGCGGCGTCCGGGGCATGGGCTCCTACGCCCAGGCGTTCGGCGCAATGGCCGTCGGTGCCGACGGCTACTACGCGAAGATCGAGGCGCAGCCGATCAAGAACGACCAGTTCGAGAACGACACCCGCTACAAGATGCTCGACCCGGCGTGGCCGGCGGGCGTGTCTCACGTTCCGCGCGGCGCGATGGTCGTCGTGCTCCCCGGCACCGACGAGACCGAGCAGCACGAAAATGCGTATTGGGCAGACCCGCGCCTAATTGCACCCAACGCCAGCGGACCCGGCCAGTGCGGCACGCTCGTCGTCGACTTGCAGCCGACGCACGAAATCTGCATGGACGAAAGCGAGCTCCCCGGCATCGGCGGCCGGCACGCACGCCTGCAAACGCTCATGCGTGTGATCGCGGTCGAGCCGGGCACAGCATTCGCCGGCAGGGGTGGCCCGGGCAACGAGGGCAACATCCTCGCGCTCAACTTCGCCGCCACCGGTGTCGAAGGCATCCCGAACTACGGCGCGTTCTTCGGGTTGACCGAAGCCGGATCGCCGTCCGGGCCTATCACCGGAGGCCCCGGGGGGTCAGGCACCTCGGGTCCGATCACCGGCCCCCACGGCGCTAAGTCGACCGGACCCGACACCCCGTCCGTAGGGGGTGGCTCGTTCGGATCGCTCGAAAGCGGCGAAGGTGAGGGCGAGGAGTCGGTCAAGGTAAACAGCTTCGGCGCCTACGAGACGAAGCGCGTCGACGGCCATGGTATCGGCCTGATGGCATCCCTTGGTGGCTACGGCCCCATCCACCCCGGCGCCGCCGGCGACAAGCACAACCACGGCACCGACCGCGACGGCCACCCGATCAACGCCGGGCATATCGGCGTTGGTGCCTACTACTATCAAGACCCCGACAGGGACGCGCCGCTTGAGTTCGGCGGCGACTGGCCCGACCCGGGTAGCGCGCCGATGGCGACGCACGGGCACATCACCTACGACCCCAACTCGCAGCACCCGTTCAAGGACGGCACGCGCCAAGGCAAGTGGCGCGTGTGGTGCGAGACGCCCGACATCACGCCCGTACTCCCGAACACGCCCACAGGCGGCGGGGGTGGCGGAGGCGGCGGGGGTGGCGGCGGCGGCGGCGGTGGAGGCGGCGGCGGAGGCGGCGGCGGCCGGCGCACCGGCGGCGGCGGCAAGCCCACCGGCGGCGGCACGCCCACCACCGGGGGTAAGAGCGTCCCCGGCGGTACGCCGAGCGGCCCCGGCGGCAAGCCCGGAGGCCCCATCACAGGCCCGAGGCCCGGCGGCGGCGGCGGCACGCCGAGCGGCCCTTCCACGGGGGGTGCGGGCGGTCAGCCCGGGACACCTTGCAAGCGACCCGAAAAGGAGAAGCCCCGGTGGTGGGCAAGATCCCCGCGCGCACCCGAGAACGGAGGCGGGGGCGCGAACAAACCCGGCGGCCCGATCAGATCGGGGGGTGGTGGCCCTACCCGGTCAGGAGGCAACGACTACATCGGCCCCGGCGGCCCAGGCTCAGAAGGCTACGGGGGGGACGGAGGCCGCGGCCGAGGAGGCAAGGGCACCGGCGGTTACGGGGGCAACCCCGGCGGGCGCTCGGGGAGCACTCCGTCGAAGAAGGGTGGCGGCGGTGGTCGCGGCGGCACGAGGGGTAGCAACGGCCCTATCAAGACCGGCGGACAGGCCAGCACCGCGGGGAGCTACGCGGTACCCCCCTCGGGCACCCGCGCGATCGGTTCGCACGAGGTCATCCGCGACGGCTACACCGGAGGCCCCGGTGCCGGCGGCACGACGACCGTCGACGGCCGCGCGCAGCTCGGCCGATGGTCCGGTATGGACGTGCACACGAACACGCCGCACGAAGTGCCGGGCGTCGTCGAGCGCATCGGTGCCGTGACCCGCGAAGAGGTCGCGCTGTACACGATCTTCCGCCCCATGGCGCAGGGCTTCGCGTCGGTCAACTTCCGGCCGCAGCTCACGATCAACGGCCTTCCCAACTTCGAGCACAACCCGCAGCTACCCGCGGCGATGTTCCGAAACGACGAAGAGGTCCGCCCCCAGGTGCTCACGCTGCGCGCGTTTGGCGCGCAGAGTCAGGCGAATGGCGATTGGGGCCACGTCGAAATACCCGACGAGTCGCGCGCACGCGGCGGCACCGGCCACGGTGGCGTCGTCTTCTCACCGCCGCGCTTCGAGCTCTCAGACTACTACGGGATTGGCGCCGACCCGATGGACGTTAGCGACACGACTTCCGCGCAGGCGACGACGAGCTACGTGCTCGCGTCGCACGGCGTGAGCTACGCGCTAGGGCTCCCGAACCCCGACGGCTCTCTCAAGGCGAACGCCGTTACGATCGGCCAAGAGCCGGGCACCTCCGGCGTTCCGCTCGTCATCGCGCACAACGCCGTCGAGGTGGTGCGCGCACTCAGCAGCGGCACCGAGGTTTCGGTAACGATCGGCGGCACGACGGGTCTCACGATCCCCGTCGGCACGACGGCGCAGCGCGCGTCTACACCGGCGGCGGGCATGATCCGCGTCAACACGAGCGGCGGTGCCCACGTCGTCGAGTTCTACGAGGCCAACGGCGCAGCGTGGACGTCGCTAGCCGCCGGCGGCGGCGGCGGGGGGATCGAAACTCTCACGGGCGACGTCACCGCGACAGGCTCCGGCTCCGTCGCCGCGACAATCGCCGCCGGTGTCGTGACGTATGCGAAGATCCAAGACGTCAGCGCGACCGACAAGCTACTCGCGCGCGTTTCGGCCGGCGCCGGCAGCGTGGAAGAAGTCGACTTTACGAACCTCGCGCAGACGCTACTAGCCGACGCGACGACTAGCGCGATGAACATCACGCTCGGGTTGCAGATCGGGACCAACGTGCAGGCGCAGGACGCATCGCTGCAAGCCATCGCGGCGATCACGCCGAAACTCGGCTCGATCCTCGTCGGGACGGGCACTGACACTTGGACGACTTTCGACTCGAAGGCAACCGCTATGGAGGTCGTCGACCTCACGGCGGCGACGGACAAGATCGCATACTTCGCCAGCGCCTCCGCGATGGCGCTCGCCGACTTCACCTCGACAGGCCGCAGCCTTGTCGCGGCGACGAGCGCGGCAACGATCGCGGCAGTAACTAAAGGCTCCTACTCGGTAGCCTCAGAAGCCGAGGGTAGCCAAGTAGGGCAGAGTACGACTTCGTTCCAATCGATGTGGTCGTTCACCGTGCCCGCCAATTCCCTCGGCACAACAGGTCGCGCCGTCGTCGAGTTCGAGTTCGAGATGCAGCCAAACACCGGGAACACAAAAATACGGTTTCTCGTAGGTGGTGCGACCGTCTGGAATGGCACCGGCAACCAACTAACAGCCGGTACGACACACCCCTACCGCGTGATTATCCGGGCCACCTTGAAGGCTAACGGGACGACCAGCTCGCAGCGCGGAAACTACAGCGGGGAGATCGTGAACGACGGAACCTCCTACGCCGACTCGGGCACCGCGTACGGAAGCTGGGGGTACGGTCAAAACTCCGTGTCGGGGTCGTTCGCCGACACCTCGGTCGCCACGACCAGCGACATGGTCTTCGCGTTTGACGCCGGATTCTCAACGAGTCATGCGAGCAACTACGTGCAGCTAATCGGCGCCACGATGACCATCGACCCGCCGGAGTAGGCACCGCCCCGAAGTCATCTAGCCGCCGCGCCCTTTACGCGATACCATCACCCCCCTATGTCAGACAAAAAAGCAGCGGCAGCGCCCGTCCCCGAGCTCGTCCCTCCCGTCGACCCCCGCGTCGAGCAGCAGCAGCGCGCGGCGGCGTGCGGTGCCGAGATCGAGCGCGTGTTGAACGACTACAATTGCAAGATCCAGACCTTCTTTAACCCCGCCGAGACAGTCGGCGACGGGTCGAAGATGATGGTCTCGGCGAGCTTCGGCGTATTCCCCCTCGCGTAACTCATGACGACCACGACCACCATCACGCCGACGACGAAAGTCAACCTCGGCATTCTTGTCCTGATGCTCGGCGCGGTCGGCGGCGGGGCGACGTTTATCTCCAAGCTCGACACGAACGTCGAGACCTTGATATCGGTGAATGAGAAGATGGTGCGCGCGATCGACCGCAACACGGCGCAGCTCGCAGCTAACGCGACGGCGCTCGCGGTGCACGAGAACCGGCTCGACGCAATCGAAGCTAAGAAGTAGCCCGTCCCGAAATTGTAAACCTGTTAAGATTGGGGCACGTGCGGAAGTTATACGTCTGGATGCGCCAACAACCCGCGACCTTCGCCACCCTCGGTGGCTTGGTCTGTATCTCGGTGCTCGTCACGATGACGGGCGCGCGAGTCATCGACCTCGACAGCCGGATCGCCCGGCTCATCACGACCAACACCGATAACGCGGATCGAATGCCAACCCTCACCGAGCAAGTCAAGCGCCCTAGCGGCCGGATCACCACGGTAACGACACCGGCGCTGGAGGGGGAGACCCCCGACGCACACCTCGCGAGGCACGACGCCCTCGTCGCGCTCGCCCGGGCCAGCGGCTAGAGTGGCCGGATGCTTAACGCATCCAAACATCACGCAGCACGCGCCGCCCTCTTCGTCCTCTCGGGCAAGTGGGTCCAGGTCGCCGGGCTGCTCGCCCTCTCCGCACTCTTGACCGGGTGCTCGTTCTTGACCGGTGCCGCAGCCGGCCCCGTCGAGGCCGCGATCGTCGACGGCGTGCTCGTCGGTGCCGCTGCGATCGACTGGATGCTCGCGAACAACGTCCTCCCGCCCGACATGGCCGCCGACCTCGGCGCGTGGTTCGCGCAGACAAACGACGCCCTCGACGTTGCGCAGCGCGGCGTGGTCGAAGTGCGCGAGAACTCGATCACCATCGAACAGGCGCAGTACGGCGCCGGCGGCATCGTGGCCGGGCTTCTCGGCGTCGTGCGCGCGTGGCGCGGCGGCGCGAGCAAAGGCCTCGTGGCGGCCACAGCAGGCGCTCTTCGCGGCGTTCTCGCAGCAGGCAAGACGCAGCCCGTCGCTAAGGCACCGCCGACCGAGTAAGGTCGGGGCATGTCAGACAGCAGCCCCACCCGCGATATTCTAAAGGCCGAGCCGAGGCCGGCCTTCGTCCCCAACCGATTCCGCGAGGCGATCTACCACGAGATTGACGACGCGATGCCGCTCGCCTACACGCGCGAGCTCGGCAAGTGGCTCTACGCGAACCGCGACAAGCTCGTCCGCGGCGGCGACGACCGCGGTGCCTCGCGTTTCAACCACGAGATTACGACGCTAGAGCGTGACCTACCAACGGAGCTCTACGTTCCGTTCCGCAAGATGCTCATCGAGAAGGCTCTCGCGGCCGACGTCCTCGACAAGCTCGCGACCCCCGATTTCGACCTCCGCTACATCGAGACGCACGCGACGCTCTACCACCACGGCTCGCACTTCGAGTGGCACGACGACGCACCGGGCTACGACCAGGAGATCGTGCCGACGCGGCGCGTCACGTTCTGCTATTACCTGCACTCAGACCCGAAGATGTTCGAGGGCGGCGAGCTGGAGTTCCTCGACGGCACGTTGATAACCCCCAGCAACAACAAGCTAACGCTCTTCCACCCGGTGCAGCAGCACCGTGTGAGGCGCGTCGACTGCTGGTCGGCGAAGCTGTTGCATGGCCGGTGGGCGCTCATGGGGTGGATTCACGGCGACCCGCCCGAAGGCTACATCGAGCGGATGCCCGAGCTCCGCGGCCGGCCGCACAGTGGCTAAAAAGAAAGCCCCGCGGGGTCAAATCCGCGGGGCTTTCTAGCTCTCACCTCACACTCGTCCGGTCACACTCGGGAAATCATAGTAGCTGCGCACCGCCCCGGCGGCAACTGCTACGAACGGTCGCGGACCCGAAGGCCGGCGGCCTTGCACTTCGCCGCGAACTGCTGCACGGCTTGACGGGATAACCCGTAGTAGTCGCCCAGGCTCGCGAACGTGTAATCAGAATTGACGAGATCCGCGACAAGTTTGAGACGTGACTCGGGAGGCTCGCCATCGGCGCGCGCCGCCATCACTCCGTATTCATCGCAGGCGCCGCGCACGAGCGTCGGCCCGACGCCGAACTTGGCGCACGCAGCCTTGACGGGATTCTCGCGGCAGAACTCGGCGATCTCCTTACGTCGCGCCGCGCGCTCCTCGTGAGTTACAGGCACGACAGCACCACGAGCAGCGCGATCGCCGCGACGGTCAGGACAACGGCGGTGCCGCCGGCGTCGGATTCGAGGCTCGCGGCGGTGCGACCCTGGCCGCCCTTGACAAGGGGGGTATCGCTTTCTTCGGTCGATGGCTTCATAGTGGACCCATGGAACACGAACCCCGTCACCGTGTCAACCCCGCGCCCTATGAATAAGTGCTATTCGTGTCGACACTGGCAGAAGGTGCCTCCGGTGAAAGGTAAGCGCCTCCGCGTCGCCGGCGAGGATGTTGGCGTGTGCAGTCAAGGCCCTCGCCTCGCGTTCAAGGCCGGCGAGGATCATTGCGAACACCAGCGGCAGCGCATCGACCCGCCGCCATGTCACGCTAAGAAGGTGCCGCGGGCGTAGACCCGTTCGACCACGGCGCAACCCACCCCGAGGGACGCAGTAACCCGACGGGGGAGGGACCAGGGGGACACCCACCCGACGGGGCAATCGAACTCGGACACGAAAACCGCGCACCCCCGCGCCACGAGACCTTCGCACCACGCCCAGAACTCGCGGGCGCAGGTAGTGTGGGTGTACCCCGTGGTCCCTGCGTACGGAGGGTCGCAGTAAACGACGGCACCGTCGGGGATGGGCGTCTCGCGGTAGTCTCCCGCGTGCAGGGATGCGCCCTTGAGGTACGGCCGTTTACGGAGGGTCGCGCGCGAGCTCTCGGCGGCGTAGTCGCGGTTCGTTTTACGCCCGCGTGCGAACCCTCCCCAGCACTTGCCCGCGAAGGAAGCCCCGAACGCCGCGAACACCGTGTCAGGGTCCATCATGTCACCGACGCGCCGGAGGGTGTCGTAGGTGGCTTCGTCCACGTGGGGAGGCGACCACTCCCCATCTCGCAGCGCGCGCCACATCCCGACCAGACCCTCGTGGGCGTCGTTAAGGATGACGCGGCAACCGGAGGGCACCTTCAATACCGGAAGCACGTTACACGCGCCCACGAAAGGCTCGACGAAGGTGGGCCGGCCCGCGTCAATCTCCGCCTGGAGAAGCCACGCGAACGACTTCGCGAGTCTCGACTTGCCCCCTAGATACATCACCCGCGGAACCGCTTGGCCCGGTAGCCGTCGACGTTGATCGGGCACGTCGTCGCCCATCGTGGCGGCGACGCCATCACCTCGCAGAACTCGCGGACGTCGCGGGTGCCCGCGAGAACCTCGGCGGCGATACTGTCGTGGACGTCCATGACGATAGGGTAGTCGAGAGCGTCGAGCCGAAGCATCGCTTCGCCTAGAAGATCGCGCGCGACGCGCTGGGTAATGTTCTCGACGAGCTTGCCGCCGTAAGTATCAGTGAGGACCATGTCGTCCTTCGAGTCGCTCTGAGTCCAGAACTGGAGCGTCAGGCCCTCGAACTCCTTCTCGACGAGGTTGTCTTCCTTGTCGTAGAACTTGACCGTCTTCGACTTCATCACCAGCGACGGCCGCCAGTAGAAGATTTCGCCACCGCCGGGGAGCTTGATGCGGAGCGCGTCGCGCTCGACCACGAAGCGGACCCGGCCGACCGTGTGCGAGGTGCCGGGCTCTTTAACGGCCGCGTGTGCCGCGTCCTGGCACTCATCCCAGAAGTCGACGATCTGCTTGTTCGTCGCGCGCCAAGCCCGCTGCACGCGGCTCGCCTGGACAGGCGCGAGAGGCACGCCCCACGCGGTGGCGGTGTCGGCGAACTTGATGCCGCCCATTTGATAGCCGAGCGCGAGCTCGGCTACCTTGCCCAACTGGCGCGAGTCGCTACCGATCGACTCGGCGCAGAACTCGTAGACGTCTTGCGGCTTCGTGAGGATCTCGCCGCGGTTGAAGCGGCCAAGCTCGCGGAAATACGTGTGCAGGAAGTCGAGCTTGTCCTCTTGGCCGGCGAGCCACGCGAGAACGCACGCCTCGACCGACGAGAAGTCGCCCGCGATCAAGTCGTGCCCCGGTGCCGCAGCAATCACCGAGCGCAGCTTTTGCGATAGCGCGGCGAGAGGGCGGTCGGTCACGAGCTTGAGGAACTCGATGTCGTCGTTTGCGACGGCGAGGTCGACCAGCCCCGACAGGTCTTCGAGCTTGTCCTTCGGCAGATTGTGAATCTGGAGCCCGCTCGACGTCCAGCGCAGCGTATTGGCCGCTGCGTACTGGAGCGCGTTACGCAAGCGACCGTCGGCACCGGCCATGAGGGGCACGCGGCGCAGCTTCCGCAGCGAGGTGGCCTTCGTCGCCTCAAGCCTGTTTTCGAGCACCGCGCGGACGGCCTTGTCGAGATCTTGGCGCGCGAGGATCTCGCCGATCGACCGCTTGTCGGCGCTCGCGGTCTTCTTGAACTTGCCGTCCTTGCCCTTGCGCATGACCATGGGCAGTTCGACGCCCTTCGCGATCAGCCACTTCTTGAGCGCCGGCGGTGCCACCGAATCTTCGAGCTCTTGCCCGGAGTCGCGGTGAGCCTCGCACGCGAGTTGCCGCGAGCGGCGCTCGGCCATGTCTTGCAGGCGCTTCGCATAGGGCGCGTCAAGGTAGACGCCCCGCAGGTTGACACGTTGGTCGAGTCGCCACAGCCGATCCTCGAACGGCGACAGCGGTTGCAGCTTAAAGAATGCGTGCAGCATCGCGAGGACGTCGTCGTCGCAGTAGTCCGACAGGCGGTCGAGCTTCGCCCCCGTGATCGGCGGGTATAGGTAGACGCCGGGAACGGGCTCGGACGCGACGGCGAGTTCGAGCATTAGCTTCTTGCCCGCCGTGTCCTTCTTTACCTTCGTGCCCAGCGCCTTCGCGAGGCCGTCGAGGGCTTGCGGCAGGTTGACCACGTTGCCGAGGGCTTGCGTATCGCGCCACTGGCCCAGGTCGAACGCCGGGAAGTCATGGCGCAAGAGCAGGATGTTGAGCCAGATCGCGATCTCGAAACCGGCGTTGTGCGCGAGCAGGCGCCCGCCGGCGCGAATGTATTCGAGCAGCTCGAGCGGCAGCACGTCGCCGGGATACCACCGCTGCACCGTGCGCATCGCCACGGGGCTTTCGGCGTAGGCCCACGAGACCACGTAGACCTTCGTGCTCGGGTGCTGCGAGTAGGCCCAGGCGCCGTACTGCTTGAGGTCCGCGGCGCTCGTCGTTTCAATGTCGAGGCCGACGATGCCCTTGTGAGCATCGAGCGGAAGAAGGTGGGCACCGGGGTCGCGTGAGTAGTTCACTGTTGAGGGTCCGTTGTTGAGCGACCCCGGTGCCGAGGCCAGCGTAACCTAGCCGAGCAGTCGCGCCAAGGGATCGTCGGTGCCGTCATCCGGCGCCGCGTCGACACCGTCAGGCAGCGGCGCGTCGTCCCCCATGTCGACAGCGTCGAACAGGTCGTTCGCATCCTTGCGGCCGGCGAAGGCCGTGTCGTCCTTGAACAACTGGACGGCTTCGAGCGAGAAGCTCACGCCCTTACCCGATGCGTTGTCCCACCCGTAGGCGCGCACGAAGAAGCGGCACCAGCAGCCCGAGTAGACGCGACGCTCGGCGTCGGCGATAGCTTGGTCGACCTCCTGCTGCGACGACCCCGCCGGTAGCGCCTTGAGCACGGCTTGCTTGGCTTGGTCGACGATCTGCGGCACATACTTGTTCATCGCCTTGAAGTGGTAGCCGCCCTTCTCGAAGCCGACGTAGGGCCGACCGTCTTGCGTCGTCTGGCCGCCCGACTCCTTGAGAGGCATACAGCGGCCTTCGAGCTTGATCGGCTTGCCGAACTTCTCGACCATCGCGGCCTTGATCGCGTTCGCGTAGGGGCTCATGTCCGAGCCCTTCGGGATCAGAACAGTGGCCTGATAGCGCACCTCCGTCGGTGTCGTCGGGTGCTTGGGGGTTGCCTTGAACAGCGACGCGAAAGCGAGGCGGCAGGGCACGGTGAGGATTTCGTTGTCTTTGAGGTCCATAGTTGGAGTCGTAGTTAGCAGTCAGAGAAAACGTCCGCCGCCGAAATGGCCGCGGGTCGTGTGTCGTCATTGGGGGCGAGCTTCTTGCCCGCCTTCCGCGTGACCATCGGAGCAACAAGCTCGTCGGCCGTCTTTTTGTTGTGCTTGGTGCCGGCCATGATGACCTTGACAGCAGCAGCGACCGAGACGGTCTTCGCCGGCGCGACGGGGTCGAGCCCTAGCGTCGCCAGGAAGCCCGCGGCGGCCTGTTCGTCTTTCCACTTCCGGTCTCCAAGGGTGTCGACGAGCTTGAAGCCCGGAACGTCTTGGCCGTTGTGAGCGAGCTCGTCGGCGCGCTCTCGCACGGCCTTGATATAGCTCTCGACGCGGGGGAATATCTGGAGCATCTGCGCGATGCTCTCGACCGATAGGCTCGGCACGTCGATCGTCTTCTCGACGGCGACACCGGCGACGGGCGCGTCGAAGACGTCTTGCGCGACGGTCAACATTTCGGCCTTGCGTGCGGGGCAAGTATTGGCGGCGTTGCAGAAAGTGCACTGCTTTTCGCCGGGCACTAGGTGCTCCTCGACGCGGGCGCGCACGCCGCTCGTCCCGAGGTCGAGCGCGAGGCGCGCGGCGGGCAGACATTCTTCGTCGGCCCACTTGCACAGGTCGGCGGCAGTGATCTCCCACGTGCGCCACGCGGGGCCGCGGTGGTGTCGTGGCTGCACGATATGCAGCCGCACCCGTTTGATGCCGGGGTGCGATTGGATGAACGTGACGATCGCGGCAGCGCCGTAGATCATCGCCTGTTCGTTGGCCTTCTCGTCGACGTAGACACCGGCCCCATATTTGAAGTCGAAGACGTCAAGCACGCCCGGCGAGAAGACCAGGGCGTCGGCGGTGCCCCACAGGGACGGCGCGAGCACGCCGGCCATGGCAACCCGCTTCTCGACGTGGAGCTCGCCGCCGGTGAACGTCGCGACCGCGCGCACCGCGTCCAGATACACCTGGACGTTTTCGACCATCTCATCGTCGACCGTGAACGCGCCATCGGCACTCACGACACCGCGATAACGCGACGCCGAGAAGAGCTTGTCGAGGCACTTAGCCGCGACGAGGTGCGCGAACGTGCCCTCGGCAGCCGCCGGGCTCGACGTGTCGGGCTGCTCGCCGTGCAGTTTGAGCGAGCCGGGGCAGCGCATCCAGCGCGCCGCCGAGCTCGGCGATAGCTTTGCGTGCGCGCCCACGGGGTTAGCTCAACTCCTTGACGACCGCGGCACGGTCCTCGGGCTTGACCAAGGAAAGGCTGGTGGCGCCCACGAGCTTAAACGCGGCCTGCACCTTGGTAATACCCTCGGGGCCGGTCTGGCACGCCGACTGGATCGCGTCGGTGAACGCCTTGTCGGACATCACCTCGGCAGCCGGTGCCTCGGGGGCGGGGATGCCGAGCGCGGCCATCGGGTCGTCGTCCGGGGCGAGGTCTTCCGCGGCCTCGGTCGGCTCCGGTGCCGGCGTGTCCTTCGGCTTGTTCTTCGCGCCGGCGGGGCGGCCACGCCTCTTCGGCTTCTCGGGCGGTGCGACATCTTCGACAGGCGCAACCTCCTCGACGGAAACCGCCGAGGGGGAGCTAACGGCGATCGTCGTGCCGGTGATGCGGGCGACGACGAGAGCGAGTTCCGCCGCGTCGGCGAACTCGATAGTGAGGGTAGTTTTCATAGGATTAGAGCACGTGCTTGAGGGTGTCGATCACCATCAGAGCTTGGTTTGCCGCATCGTGCGCGGCGTTGTGTTTGATGCCGTATTGAGGCGGCACCGGAAGGGGTGGGAGCTTGAGCTTCGCGCGGATCATCTTGACCGTGCGAACGCATCGCGACGCCCAGAAACGTAGCGGGAACTCGTCAACCATGCGAGCGCGTTTCCACGCTTGGCGCATAATAATCTCGTCGAACGTCGGCCCGTTCGACCAGATGTTCGCGCACTTGTGGGCGCGCGTAAACGCGACGAACTGTTCGAGCGCGTCCTTGAGCGGGAACGCATGACCATCGAACAGGCACGCGACGGCGGCCTTGTCCTGCTTTAACCACCATTCAACGGTCGACTTGTCGATCGTGCCGAGCGGGTCGTCAACGATGACGTGCTTGATGGCCTTAATCTCGCCGGTGGTGTCGAAGGCGCACAGGCCCATGGAAAGGATGCAGGAGTTTACGCCGGTGCCCAGGGTCTCCAGGTCAACCATTAGGTCGGTCATTTCTTGATTCCAGCCCACGCTTTGAAGCGGGCGAGCAGTTCGGTCAGGTCTTCGGGGGAGCCCACGAAGTTAGGGGTCACGCATTGGTCGGCACCGTCGACGACGAACTCGCCTGCGGTGATGACGACGTCGGCTTCGGGGCTTTGCTTGTGCTCGACGTCGAAGACGCGGGCCTCGATCTTGAGGCCGCACCCGAAGAGCTTCTCGTTTACGCGGGGCACGCACGCCAACCGGGCGACACCGACCTCGTGTTCGGTGACGCCGTCATCCGACGCGAACGAGAAGCGGAAGGCAACGAGGGTGCTCACAGTGCCCCCTTGAACGTCTCGCCGGCGACATGGTCAGGCGTCCACATCCGGCGACGGACACCGGCGTCGCCGCTCTTGAGGATCTGCCGACCGAAAAGCCGTATCTGGCCCAGGATCAGCGCCGCGTCGCACAGCACGAACAGCAGGCCGTTGTAACGGAAGATCGACTCGTCGACCGTCCAGCCCCGGTGCGCGAGGTGCGCGTCGACGACTTCCACGGCAGCGCGGCCGCGCGCGTCGTCCGCCTCCTCTCGTGCCTTGTAGGCTGCGGCGTGGTTGGAGTGCGCGAGCGCGAGACGCTCGGCTGTTGTTTGCGTGGTCACTTTATCACCTCGTTAATCATGTCGGTCTTGCGGCGCAGCACGTCGACGAGAGGCTCGTCGAGAGTGCCAGCCAGGGATACGAATCGGATGCGGCACTTCCGCTCTTGCCCGATCCTACGAATGCGGATAGCCGCTTGAGTGTTCTCGCCGGGCACGAACGACATCTCGGCGAACACGAGCTCGGCCGATGCCGTGAGCGTGTTTCCGGTGCCGCCGGCGATGATGTTGCACACCATCACGCGCACGTCGCTCCGCTCTTGGAACGCCTTGACGTTCGCGGTGCGGTCAGCAGCCGACGTGGCGCCCGTGATCGTCCGCACGCCGTAACGCTTGAGCGCATCGGCGATGATGTTGACGACGTCGGTATGGTGAGCCATCACGACAACCTTGTCGAGTTGCTTGTCCTTGAGCTCGAAGTCGAGCAGCTCCGCGACGGCCTCGGCTTTCGCCAGCCCACACCAGCGGCGATACTCGGCGAACGCACGGTTCGCACCCATCAATTCGAGCGCGTCCTCGGGGGTAAGGTCAGGGTCGAGCAGCGCCCGCTGCACGTGCTCGGGCAGCGCCTCGGCAAGCGCGCCGATCTCGGCGGGCATCTTGGTTGGCTTGAGAGCCACCGTCTCGTATCGCACCGGCGGCAGGTTTAGAACGTCGTTTGTGCGGCGGCGAAGGATCTTACCCTTGAGGCGCTCGCGCAGCTCTTCGGTATTCTTCGAGCCGATCACCTTGACGTTGTCGCCGTAGCGCGTCCAGCACGTGAGGCAGTAGCGCGCGCGGAACTCGGCGTAGGTCTCGGTAAACTCCTCGGGCCACATGCCGTGGCACATCGTCCACAGGTCCGAGGGGTCGTTCGGCATCGGCGTCCCGCTCAACATCCACACGCGCTCACACATAGGGGCGACGCACTCCTCGGCGATCGTGTCGAGCGCCATGAGGATGTTCGAGCGTTTCGATCGGGGGCCGCGGAAGAAGTGCGACTCGTCGACGACGCATAGATCCCACTGCTTGCGACACACGGCGCGGCGCACATCCTTGTTAAGCAACATGCCGTGCGTGACGATGACGTTGTCGGCCTTCTCGATCAGCGAGGCATACCGCCCCGACGTAATCACGACGGGTTGGCGCCACGGCGACCAGACGTCGAGCTCGTGGTGCCAGTTCCAAACGACGCACGTCGGCGCGATGACCAGCATACTATGAGCTTGTGCCTTGTCGGCGGCGGTGATGGCCGTAATGGTCTTACCGAGGCCGGGCTCGTCGGCGAGACAAGCGCGCGAACGCTCGGCCAGCCAGTCGCGGCCGGTAGGTTGGTGCGGGTATAGCACTACGGGTTGACCTCGAACTCTAAGACCTCGGAAACCCCGGAAACCCCGGTGTGTAGCTGCGCAAAGAACGTCAGCCCGACTAGGAACGGGGGCAGGTCGATACTCATGCCCCAGATCCCGTTTCCCCTTGCGACGAAGACCGTGCCCGGTGCCGGGGCGAGCGAAAACGATATGGCTAGCTGATCCTGGCAGACCAGGGATGGCCCCGGTGGCGCAACCATCGCGGTACCGATCGCCACGATCGCCACCTCGGCGTATCCGGTGGCCGGGTAGTCGTGGTTCGCCCATGAGATCTCGAATGGGATCGGGTCGGAAACAGATGCGAACTGGCGGTAGGACTTCAACCTCACGCCGCAGTACACAGCTTGCGCGTGCCGGATGGCTGCGGTCTGCGCGGGCAGGGTCGCAGCGAGTGCAAGTAGGGCGGCGAATCTCATCGCTTGGCCTCAGGCGCTGGCTCGGCTAGCAGTCGGTCGAGTTCTTTGCGCCAGGCACAGACAGCCCGCCAGGCTTCGTGTAGGCCACGGACCTTGTGCACGCCATCGACAGAGGCTTGCCCTGTATGCACCGGGACAGCGTCAGCCAAAGCATCCCCCGCCGCCCGAAGCCTGTCCCGCTCCTCAACCAGCGCTCGAATTGAACCCTCGATCGTGATCGCTCGAACGCCAGCATCGCGCAGCAGATCGCCGCAAGGGACATACATTTTCTGGAAGCCCTTGACCGTCTCCGTGAGCCTGTCCCGCTCCGCCCTGACGCGGGCGAGTTCGGCGCGGTCGACATGACCCTCGCTGCGCTGGCGCTCACATTCGGCCGCGAACGAAACAGCCTCACGCAGACGAGCCTGCCACACATCGGTCGTTATGGAGCGCGCCTCATCTAAGTCCATGTCAGTCAAAAAGCACGCCTCCAAGATTGTCGGGCGCACATTTGGGTCATCGTGGTCATCCATTAGTCCGCACCCCCATCGGTCTCGGCTAGCAGGCGGTCGATCTCTCGAACGTGCCCCGGCTCATAGTGCGTCTTGCAGGTGAGCCAATCGCGATATGCCCGCAGCTTCGCGTCCCCGCTGGCCTCGGCCTTCGCCAACCGTGCCAAGTCAAATGATCGAGCCGACCGCTCATCCGCGTAGTGAGCCTCGGCCTTCTCGGCACGAACCCTCCATTCGCGGGAACAATGCATCCACTCGTCGCGATCGTCATGTGCCACTTGAGTCAATGTGCGCTGGGTGTCAGTATCCGCCTTCGCCGCCGCAAGCTGCTGCTTCAGGTCGATCACCTCTGGCGAGTCCGGCTTGCCCCGCATCCACGTCGGGTCAACCACCCCCTCCGCCAACAGCCCCGCGCTCGCCTTGGCCTCGGGCGCTGGCACGCTTGCGGTGGTGGCGAGGTGAATCCCGACCTTCCTTAACTCCGCCAAG
>TARA_R110000782_G_scaffold29959_6_pt1 | contig 41947 bp, 45 predicted proteins | sample TARA_R110000782 | Tara Oceans TARA_R110000782 (sample SAMEA4397859) | marine metagenome | biome: Polar Biome; feature: [SRF] surface water layer (ENVO:00010504); material: water (ENVO:00002006), including particulate matter (ENVO:01000060) such as... | depth 5 m | reverse complement strand
CGGCGATGCCGGCCGGTATCTGAAGCGATGACGCATCGGCACGTGCTACCGGCGCTGCTGTACCAGTACCGACGGCAATGCCGACCAGCAAAAGGGATTTGGGATATGATCGGTTCATGGTTCTGACCTCGTTTCTGTGGGCATGAGGAAATCGCCCTTCGCTTCCGCAGGCATTTCCGCGGTGACGGGCTGTTCAGGCGGCCCCGCGCTTTCAGGCTCCAGCTCGCGGTTCCAGTCGATGGCAGTGACGTAGAGTCCAAGCGGGTTTTTGCGGAGGACATCTACGGAGCGCGGGGGCCGGACGTCGAAGGTCAGGATCGCATTCCAGCGCTCGGTTCGTGCAAGGCTGCCATGCTGATAATGGCGCTCGGTCCATTGCAGCTGAAACGAGCGCGCCGAGGCGCGCAGCGCGCTCGTCACCTGCACCGAGATACTGCGGTTTCCGATCTCCGCGAAAGGATCGTTTTCGCGTGCGTACTCATCGAGAAAGCGCGCGCCGCGGCCATCCGCAAAATCGTAGGCGGCGAGCCACGCCTCGCGCATCAGTACCGGATCAAGCGCCACGCTGCGGACGTTCTTGATAAACCGCGCAAGATGCCATGCGATCTGTGGGTCGCCGGGCGTATAATCCTGCGTCACCGGTACGGCCGCGAGTGCCTGACCGAGCCGGTCGACTTCAACCACGTAGGGCACGACGCGAGACTGCTGCGATTGCCAAATGAGCGCAGCGGCGAGTCCCGCTGTGAGCGCGAGGTTGCCGAGCGCCATCAGGCGCCAGTTTCGTGCCTGAACGCGCGCTGTTCCGATACGCTCATCCCAGAGCTGACTGGCACGCTGGTAGGGCGTTTCCGGTTCGGGCGTCTGTCCGTAACGCTGCAGGCTTCGTTTGAAGATCATCATTCAATCCCTTTCGCTGATGTCGGGCGCTGCGCCCGCGCCGCCGCGGTCTCCATCGCGGAGCGCATGGACCACGGCATGGCGGCGCTGGCGCTGGATCTGCCGGGCATGGAGCGCCTGCGCCCAGGCGGGAGCGGATTCGCCGGAGGCGTTTGCACCTCTTGTGGGCGCCATCCCGGCCCGCCACGCAGCCTTGCGCCCGCGCTCGGCGGCGGCACCGATCCCGAGCGCCTCGCCGGCGCGCCGGACGGCACCGGCCTTTGCCGCCCAAGCAACTCCGCCCAGACCGCTTCGCATCGTGGTCGTGCCCGAGGTTTCCTGACCGAGCTGGTAAGCGGTCGAGGCTGCGGCGCCCATCGTTGTCGCTGCCCGGATCGCGCCGAGTGTTCCGCCTGCGAGCCCGCGGGCCGCTGCAAGTCCGGCTGCGCCGCCCATGGCAAGTCCGCCCGCGGCGAGCGCTGCCGTACCGAATGCCGTGCCGGCGCCAAGCTGCGGTGCGCCCGCGAGAAGCCCCGAGGCAATGCCGGGGCCGAAGACGCCAAGGCCGAAAAGCGCGAGACTGGCGAGCACGAGGCTCATCGCTGCGCCGATATCGGGCTCCGCGCCGGCAAGCGCACCAACAAAGTCGCCGAAGAAGCCTGAGCCGATGCCGACGATGACGGCGAGTACCATCACCTTGACGCCCGAGGCCACGACATTGCCGAGCACGCGCTCGGCGAGGAAGCCGGTGCGGTTCCAGAGCGCAAACGGCACGAGCACGAAGCCCGCGAGCGCGGTCAGCTTGAATTCGAGGATCGTGATGAAAAGCTGGACCGCGAGAACGAAGAACGCGGCGATGACGATCACCCACGCGATCAGCAGTACGGTGATGACGAGCACATTGTCGAAAAAGCTCGCAAAACCCAGCATTTTGCTCGCCTGATCAAGAAGCGGCCAGGCCGCCTCGAACCCTGTGCCGGCGAGACGTCCGGGCTTCAGGAGGTCGTCTGCGCTGATCGTGCCGCCGCCGGCGACAAGCCCGAGCCCTGCAAACGATCGGAAGACGATATCGGCGAGCACGGAAAAGTTGTTCAGAATGAGCGCGAAAGCCCCGACGTAGAGGATTTTCTTCACGAGCTTCGCGATGACATCGTCCTCGCCGCCGAGCGCCCAGAACAGTCCGGCGAGCGTGATGTCGATGCCGATCAGGATCGTGGTGAGGAACGCCACGTCGCCGCCCAGCAGGCCGAAGCCGCTGTCGATGTAGCGGATGAAGACATCCAGAAACCGGTCGATGACGCCGAGGTCGTCCATGTGTTCGCTCACGCTTCCTCAAAGCTTTGCCGCGGATGCCCCCGGGGCCTGGAGGCGACAGTCCATACGGGGACATCCGCGGCGAGACGGCGGCAGCCGGGAGGGGTGGAGCTGCGCCCGTCTCAACTCATTCGTAGGCCTTGCCTGATCCCAGAAAGGCGCGTGTCGCGGCGCGCGCGTCGCTTTCCGCCTGCGCGCGACGTGCGAGCTCGGCGCTTTCGCTCCGGAACTGCGCGGCGAGCATCTGCTGCGTTTGCAGTTGCTGTTTCGCGGCGAGCGCGAGCAGCTGGTTCGTTGATTGCTGCGCCTGCAGGCTGCCCTCGGCGTCCTGGCTTCGCGCTATGATTGCGGCGAGCGTCCCGGCATCCGCCTCGACATCGGCTGCGATGCGGTTCTGCACGTCCATCGTATGACGAAACGCTGCCATGCTCGCTTCAAGTCGACCGCGCGCGGCGCGCACATGCGCGTCGCTGCCCGCCGCCGCATCGAAGGCGTCCGGGAACAGCTCCCGAAACTGCGCGTCGAAGTCCGCGATCTCGAAGCCGATCCCGCTCGCGCGCTTCATCAGCGTATCGATTTCGGCAAGACGCCGGGCGAGTGCATCGACCTCGGGAAAGGCCGTACGCGAGAGATTCTTCGCCATGTTCGTCAGCATCAGCGCTTCGTTCTGCAGCGACCGGATCTGGTTGTTGATCTGGGCGAGCGTCCGCGCGGCCACGAGGAGGTTCTGTGCATAGTTGGCACTGTCGAACACCGGGATCGCAAGCGCCGGCCCGGGGAGCGTCAGCGTCGATATGCCGAGCGCGCACCAGAGGGCACCGCGCAATAGCCATGCGTGCGAACGGGTTTTCATGGTCGGTCTCCCTGCTTTTCGGGGGTAGAAAGGGCGCCTGGAAAATCGGCGAGCAGCGCGGCGGCCCAGTCGAGACCGGCGCTTTCAAGGAGGTGAGCTGCAAAGCCATCCGGGCCATGCGCGGCGAGAATCGCGTCGATGCGCGCCTGCCCGGCCGCGTCGGAGGTTCCGCAGAACGTGCGCGCGACGGGTCCGAGCCCGAGTTCGAACAGACGGTTGCCGCGCGCCGACTGCAGATAATATTGCCGCTTCGGCTCCGCGCGCGCGATGATCTCGAGCTGCCGGCCGCTGAGTCCGAAGCGTGCATAGCCCTCGCGGCTCTGCGGCTCCAGCGCGCGATCATTCGGCAGGAAAATACGCTGCGGGCAGCTTTCGATGATTGCAGGCGCAATGGCGCTGCCAGCGATATCGGCAAGGCTTTGCGTCGCGAACACGACCGCGACGTTCTTCTTGCGCAGTGTCTTCAGCCATTCGCGAAGCCGCGCTGCGAACAGCGGATGGTCGAGAAAGACCCAGGCCTCGTCGAGGATGAGGAGTGTCGGGCGGCCATCGAACCGCGTTTCGAGGCGATGAAACAGATACGCGAGCACTGGCGCTGCCGCACCCGGCGTACCCATGAGCGCCTCGGTTTCGAAGCATTGAAGATCGGCGATGGCGAGCGCGTCGTCAGATGCGTCGAGAAGCGCGCCGTAAGGCCCTTCGAGCGTGAACGACGCGAGCGCCGCGCGAACATCCTCCGATTGCAGAAGCAGTCCAAGCCCGGTCAGCGTCCGCTCGGCAGGCGGCGCGCCAGCAAGGCTGGCGAGCGCCGACCAGACCGTCTCCCGGATCTCCGGGGTCAGGATCAGCTTTTCGTGCGCCAGAAGACCGCAGATCCAGTCGTCCGCCCAGGCACGCTCGGCGGGCACGTCGATATGCCTCAGGGGCTGAAAGGCTAGCACGGCCTCGTTCGCCACAAGGCCAAGATCCGCGTATCCACCGCTGCACGCGAGTGTTGCCGCGCGTGCTGAACGCCCCTTGTCGAACAGGAAGACCTGCGCGCCGTCGTACCGGCGGAACTGCATCGCGAGCAGCGAGAGAAGCACCGATTTCCCCGCGCCCGTCGGGCCGACGACCATCATGTGCCCGACATCGCCGACGTGCGTCGACAGGCGGAACGGCGTCGATCCACGCGTTTCGGCGTGGAATACCGGCGGGCCGTCAAGGTGGCCATTCTGCTCAGGGCCTGCCCAGATCGCAGCGAGCGGCATCAGATGCGCAAGGTTGAGCGTATGGATGAGCGGCTGGCGGACGTTCGCGTAAACGTGACCGGGAAGCGAGGAGAGCCAGGCCTCGACGGCATTCACCTCCTCGCGAATGGCCGCGAAACCGAGACCGTTCACGATGCGCAGGACCGCGCGGACCTTTTCGTCTGCGCGCGCTCGGTCCCGATCTGCGACCGTGATCGTCGTCGTCAGATAGCCGAATGCCACGCTGTCTTCGCCGAGCGCCTGAAGCGCAAGGTCGGCATCCTCGACCTTGTTGCCGGCGTCGCTGTCGAGGAGTTGCGCGGGCTGGTTGTACATGATCTCGCGGAGCAGCGCCGTGATCGACTTGCGCTTGTTGAACCATTGCCGGCGGAGCCGCGTCAGCACACGCGCCGCGTCCGCCTTGTCGAGCGCAATGAAGCGCGTCACCCATCGGTACGCAAAATCGGCTCCGTTCAGCGCATCGAGAAGTCCCGGACGGCTGACCCCCGGAAATCCGGTCAGCGTCAGTGTGCGCATATGAAGATCGCCGAGCCTTGGCTCGAGCCCGCCGACGAGCGGCGTGTCGACGAGCAGCCCGTCGAGATACATGGGAACGTCGGGCACATTGATGGGATGCGGGCGCGCGGATATCGCGCTGTGCAGGTATGTGAGCGTTTCGGCGTCGCCGAGCGCGCGCACTTCGGGCATGAAGCCCGCGAAGAGATCGAGCGCCCGGTCGGTCTCGGCGATGAATTCGCGAAGCGCATGCCGCCAGTCGCGGCCCTTCTGCGCTGCGTCGCCACTGCCGCGTTCGAGCAGCACCCTCCCCGCCGTATCGACCTGATCGGCCGGGTGCAGATAGACGAGCGTCAGGTAATACCGGCTTTCAAAATGCTGCCCGGCAGCCTCGAACGCGGCGCGGCGTTCCTCGTCGAGGAGCCACGAGGCAGCGTCGGGGAAACGGCTTGAAGGATAGCCAGGCGCTTCCTGGCGCGCGGCCTCGAAGAAGAGCGCCCAGCCTGAGCCGAAGCGCCTCAGCGCATTGTTGGCGCGCGCGCAGACGGAGACGAGTGCCGCCTCGCCCGCGCTTTCAAGATCGGGACCGCGGAACGCGAGCGTGCGCTGGAAGCTCCCGTCCTTGTTGAGGACGACGCCTGGCGCGGCAAGCGCTGCCCATGGCAGATGGTCGGCGAGCCGGTCGGTGCGGCGGCGGTATTCGTGGAGCGCTAGCACGACCAGTATCCCTTCTGGCGTATGTGGCGCGCAAGGACGGTCGCGAAGTCGGAGTCGCGCCGCGCGGCGAACACGCCAAGCGTATGACCGAGCGCCCAGAGCGCGAGCCCCGCGATCCATTGCTGAAGCCCCAGCCCCAGCGCGGCGGCGGCAGTGCCGTTCACGATTGCGATCGTGCGCGGCACTCCGCCAAGCAGGATCGGCTCGACAAGCGCGCGGTGCAGGGGCACCTCGAAGCCTTCGGGCGGGGCGCCGATGTGCGCGCTCATCCGACAAGTGCCCCGCCACCGAAGCTGAAGAACGAGAGGAAGAACGAGCTCGCGGCAAACGCGATCGACAGGCCGAAGACGATCTGGATAAGCCGCCGGAAGCCGCCTGCGGATTCGCCGAACGCCAGCGTGAGGCCGGTTACGATGATGATGATCACCGCGACGATCTTGGCGACGGGACCCTGCACCGATTCGAGCACCTGCTGCAGGGGCTCTTCCCACGGCATGCCGGAACCTGCCGCATGGGCGCTGGTCGCCATGCCCACCACAAGTGCACAAACTGCCGCGTGCACGAGGGCGGAACGGCGCGAGAAATTACGGGTCATCATTTGTCTCCTTGCTCGGGATGAATGGGTGTGACCGACCAGACGCCGGCGGCATCGAGGCCCTCGACGCCGAGAATGCTGCTCACGCGCCGGCCGGGACCGCGCCCCGAAATGAACACGACCATGTCGAGCGCATCGGCGATGAGCCGGCGCGGCGCGTTCACGACGCTCTCTTCGACAAGCTGTTCGAGCCGGTAGAGCGCTGCCAGCGCACTGTTGGCATGGACGGTCGCAATGCCGCCGGGGTGGCCGGTATTCCAGGCCTTCAGCATGTCGAGCGCCTCTCCGCCCCGCACCTCGCCGATCACGATCCGGTCGGGCCGCAGGCGCAGCGTCGAGCGGACGAGGTCGGCCATGCTGACGCTGCCCGGTCGGGTTCTGAGGGAAATGCTGTCGCGCGCTGCGCACTGCAGTTCGCGCGTGTCCTCGATGAGGATGATGCGCTCGTCGATACCCGCCATTTCGGCGAGCAGCGCATTTGCAAGCGTCGTCTTTCCCGACGAGGTCCCGCCCGCGATCAGGATGTTACGGCGCCCCGCGACGGCGAGCGCCAGAACGCGCGCAGCCTCGGCCGTCAGAACATTCGCCTCAACATAATCGAGAAGCGTGAAGATGCGCGCCGCCGGCTTGCGGATCGAGAAACAGGGTGCGGTCGATACGGGCGGCAGCACGCCCTCGAACCGTTCCCCTGCCCCGCCCCTGTCCGTCGGCAGCTCCGCCGAGACGATGGGCGCCCCCGCATGCGCCGGGGTCCGCGTACCGCTGGCGACGAGGCGGATGATGCGTTCGACGTCGGCTGCGCCCATTCGCACGCCGGTATCGATGCACCCCTCGCCCGCAATGTCGAGGCGGAGTGCGCCGTCGGGATTAACCATGATCTCGAGGACGCGCGCATCGCCGAGCGCGGCGCCGATCGCCGGTCCCATCGCCGTTTGCAGCATGGTGCGGCGCCGTTCGAGGGCGATCGCGGGACTCATGCCGGGATCTCCGTATCGCTCTCTTCTTCCCCAGCTTCTTCGAAGGCGAACGCGGATTTTCCGGCGGCAAGCTGCCGCCCCAGTTGTCCGATGAAGGCTTCGAACTGCTGATGGCCGAGTGCCAGCACAGCCGGACCCGGGTCCGGCGCACCGGCCGAAAGGATGAGCTGATGCCGTACAAACAGGCCGAACGCCTCGATCAGCACGCCGAGATCGCGCTGCAGATGCCCGATGTTCCGCGACAACCGGTCGAAGCGCGGCTTGATCAGCGCATCGATCTCGCGCTGTGCGCGCCGCGCCATGTAGGCGGCAATGGCCTCGGTCGCGATCTTCGATTTGTTTGTCCCCGGCGCCGCCGCCATGGCCGTCAGCGCGTCGCCGATCTCGCGCTCCAGATAGAGGTTGTGCCGCGTCTTCATCGCGTCAGATCCCCGGGACGAGGTCGCGACCGCGACCCTGATTCATCGCATGCGCGCGCTGCACGCCCTGTTGCTGGACCCTTCCGGTGGCGCGCGCCTGATCCATGGCCAGCTTGTCTGCGGCCGCATCGGCGTCGCCGCCATCATGGGCAGGCTCGGGCGCTGGCTGCACCGCCTTCATCTTTCGCAGCTTCTGCCCCGGCACCCGCTGGCGCTGCAGTCCCCCGTCTCTGGTTTCGGACGCGTCGGAAGAGGCTTTCGGGCGCTTCACGAGCGGCCTGGGACCATATCCTTCCCAGTCGTGCGCGCGCAGAACCGGCCGATCTGCATAAACGTCGCCTTCGAGCTTCGGCGCCGGCAGCAGGCGCTGCGTAAAATTGGAATCGGCGTAGTGGCGCAGCTTGTTCGCACGGATCGGCGCGAGCCCCGACACCATGACGATCGCATCGGAGGGCGGCAGTTGCATGATCTCGCCCGTGGTCAGCAGTGGCCGCGCGGTTTCCTGGCGGCTGACCATGACATGCGCGAGCCACGGCGCGAGACGGTGGCCGGCATAGTTGCGCATTGCCCGCTGCTCGGTGGCCGTGCCGAGGGCGTCCGAGATCCGCTTCGCGGTGCGCTCGTCGTTGGTCGCGAATGTGATGCGGACATGGCAGTTGTCGAGGATAGCGTTGCTCTCGCCGTAAGCTCTGGCGATCTGGTTGAGCGACTGCGCGATCAGGAAAGCACGGATTCCGTACCCCGCCATGAACGCGAGCGCGGATTCGAAGAAGTCGAGACGGCCGAGCGCCGGAAACTCGTCAAGCATCAGAAGCAGGCGGTGACGGCGCCCGTCCTTCGCGCCCTTGAGATCCTCGGTCAGCCGCCGTCCGATCTGGTTCAGAACAAGCCGGACGAGCGGTTTTGTCCGGGAAATGTCGGCAGGCGGGATGACAAAATAGAGCGAGAGCGGACGCTCAGCCTCTACAAGATCGGCAATGCGCCAGTCGCAGCGTGACGTGACCATCGCAACCGTGGGATCGCGGTAGAGCCCGAGGAACGACATCGCAGTCGACAGGACCCCCGAGCGCTCGTTCTCGCTCTTGTTGAGGAGTTCACGTGCCGCGGATGCGACCACCGGATGGACCCGGGGCGCCTCGGCCGTGCCGAGGTGGTTGGTCGCCATCATCCGCCCGAGCGTCGAGACGAAGCTCCTCTCAGGGTCGGAGAGCAGCGCCGCGACGCGGGCCAGCGTTTTCTCCTCCTCGGCGTAAAGGACATGCAGAATCGCACCGACGAGCAGGCTGTGGCTGGTCTTCTCCCAGTGATTGCGGCGTTCAAGCGCGCCTTCAGGATCGACAAGCACGTCGGCGATATTCTGGACGTCGCGCACTTCCTGGCTACCGCGCCGTACCTCGAGCAGCGGATTGTAGAATGCCGAACGGACATCGGTCGGGTTGAAGAGCAGGCAGTGGGAAAACAGCCGTCGCCAGCCGGCGGTCAGCGCCCAGTTCTCACCCTTGATATCGTGGATGACGGCCGATCCGGTCCAACTGAGCAACGTGGGGACGACGAGGCCCACGCCCTTGCCCGACCGCGTCGGCGCGAACGCCATGACATGCTCCGGGCCATCGTGGCGGAGGTAATGCCGTTTGAAGCCGCCGAGAAACACCCCGGAGTATTCAAACAGCCCTGCGCGCGCGATTTCCCGTCGTCCCGCCCAGCGCGCTGAACCATAGGTCGTGACCCGGCGCTGCTGGCGGGCGCGCCACAGCGAGCCACCGATAGCCGCTGCGCAGCCCAGAAATCCACTTCCGCCGGCAATCAGGCCGGCTTCGTCGAAGATTTCTGGCGCGTACGCCTCATAGTGGAACCACCACAAAAAGATCGACCAGGGATCGTAGACGGGTGTGCCAAAGAGGGTGAACCATGCCTGCCCGAGGGCGCCCTGATAGCCCAGCATCGCCGCCGCCCACTGTGTCGCCGCCCACACGCCCAGCATCATGACGGCAAGAACCGCCAGCATCTGGCCAATGAGAAGTTTTGTGGGCGTCATCCCGCACCTCCCGACGGGCAAAAGCCGCGTCTTCACGAGTCGGGATGATCAGATCTGTGGGCAGCCCGGGACAGTACAGTTTTGATGCATATTAGTGCTTATTGACGCAAACTGAAATTTTCGACGCCAGCAGGGGCAGCTTTCGACCGCAATGTTCGACGTTCCGGTTTGTCTCCTTTCGGACGCGCAATGGGGATAGCGGCCATCCCGAACTTTGGATCGGCTTATTAACTTCGCGCTCAATAATCGGTCAGTCGATCCAAATACATGGGTTCCCAAGGGCGGTCATGCGACAGAGCAGTGACAGATGTTCCAGATTTGCTAAATCTAGTCGTAAAATATTCCGGATTTACGAAAGGCGAGCACCAGAGTGGCGCGAACCGACTATAGTGGCAAGCGCGGAAGCAATGCCGGCGACGAATATCACGAGCTCTGGGCCGCACGCCGCGCACTAGAACTGATCACACCGGGGACCGATCTCGTTGAACTCACGGTCGAGGGCGTTCGTGCCGATGATGCCGAGGGTCTGGATGAAGCCTTGTGGGATGGGGTTGATGCCGCTTTCTATTACGGTCCGGATGTCGACACGATCGAAGGCGTTGACCTCGTCCAGTTCAAATATTCAGGAAGCGATCCCGATACGCCTTGGACCGTAGCGCGGCTCGCTTATGCGAAAAACAAGGCGAAGACCAACGCGCTGATCGCCCGCCTTGCCAGCGCCTGGAAGGGGATGCGCAAACAGCGGCGCGAGCTTGATGCTGCGGACAAGATTGTCGTGAAGCTCGCCAGCAACCAGCCACTTGCGCAAGAAGTGCTGGATGCGTTGGTCGCAGCACCCGGCGATGCGATGCGAACCAAGCTGCAAAAGGCGAGTGGCCTGACACTCGCCGAGTTTGCCGCTTTTGCTCCCGCCCTGGACTTCAGCGATTGTGGCAACCAGTCGCGGTTCGCGCATGAGGAGCGGGTCATTCAGACGCTCTCCGGCCTCGCAGATGGCGACGTACGGGCCGAGTTTGCGGTATTGCGCGAGTTTATCCGCAAGCGGATGCGGCCCGAAGGCAGCCGGGAGACAATTACCGCAGAAAGCGTGTTCGGCATCTTCGGCCATGCTGACAAGCGCATCTTCTATCCTTGTCCGACCGAGATAGCCCGCGTCTCCGAGTTGGTTCCCCGCGCCGCGGCCGGCGCGATTGAAACGCTGTTCGCCCAAGGCACGCAGAAAATCTGTTTGGCGGGTGCGGGCGGTGAGGGCAAGACGACGGTCTTGCAGGATCTCGCGCAGCGCCTGCCAACGGGCTCCGAGCTGATCGTCTATGACTGTTATGGCGGCGGCACCTATCTCAATTCCAACAGCTACCGGCATCGCGCCGAAGATGCATTCTTGCAGCTTGCCAATGACACAGCCGCTCGGCTGCTATTGCCGCCTTTATTCTCCGAAACGGGTGTCGATCATCCGCGCCGCTTTGCACGGAAGCTGGATGCGACGGCCGCTGCCTTGGCTTCGAGGCATCCCGATGCGTTGCTGGTCATTGCTGTAGACGCCGCGGACAACGCAGTTACCGCAGCATCGCAGTGCGTACCGCCCGAGCGCGCCTTTGTGCATGATCTCGCGCGGCTGGGCGGGGTGCCGGCAAATGTCCGGTTGATGTTCAGCGCGCGGACTGGCCGCCTCGCCGATCTCGAACTTCCAGATGATGTTGTCCCGGTCCCGTTGGGACCATTCGGGCCAGAAGAATCCATCCGCTTTGCAGAAGCCAGGCTGGGGCCGCAAGCCGAGGACTGGCATGAGGAGTTCCATTTCCATTCGGGCGGCAATCCGCGGGTGCAGCGCTATGCCATCGAATTTGCCGGTGAAGTAGCCGACGCCGCGCTCGACTATCTCAAGCCGAACGGCAAAAATCTCGAGCTGATCTTCACAACTCGCTTTGAGGAAGCGCGGACCAAGTCTGGCAGCACTGCCGAGCTGACCCGCTTCTGCGCGGCATTGATCGTGCTGCCAAGGCCAGTGCCGATCGGCCAGCTTGCTGGCGTACTCGGCGCTGAACCGGCACATATCCGTGACCTCATAGCGGACCTCGCGCCCGGCTTGGTTCTCGCGGACGAGCTGGTGAGCTTTGCCGACGAGGATTTCGAGTATTTCCTTCGTGAAGCCGGTGCATCGGCGATGTCTGCAATGGGCGCGCGCGCCGCCGATCATTTGATGGCCCGGCGGATGGCTGATCCCTATGCCGCTAGCCATGTCGCCAATCTGGCTTTGCTCGCGGGTCGGCGCGAGGACGTCATTGCCCTAGTTCGTGAGCCGGTAGCCGACTATCCGATTGCCGATCCGGCTGCACGCGGGGAAGTCCATCGCCGAAGATTGCGCGCGGCAATGCATGGTGACAGCAACAAGACCGTTCGCGACGAAGCCGGTGGCGAGGACCGGGAAGAGACGTTCCGTTTCTTGAAAACCTACACCGTTTTCAACGTGGCGCAGATCGACGGATTGCCCGAACGGTTCCATAGCGTACCGGAAACCGCGCCGGCGGTTGAACGCATCGAGTGCGCGGAGGCTTTCTTTGCCAGCATCCCCGCAACCGTGAACCACGGCGGTGACCGTGCCTTTTATATGCCGTCAGCCGACCGCATCCAACTTCCGCCTTTTGCGGCCTTCCACGACGCCCATAGTTATTATACCACCCGAGGCCACGAAACCGTGCACTGGACTCGTCACGCGAGCCGCCTGGACCGCAGCTTTGGCCGCGAAAAATGGGGCGATGAAGGCTATGCCCGCGAGGAACTTGTCGCCGAATTGGGAGCAGCTTTCCTCTCCGCCGACCTTGGCCTCGCCATCGAACCTCGCCATGATCATGCCAGCTATCTGGCAAGCTGGATAAAGGTCTTGCAGAACGATACGCACGCCATCGTTCAGGCCGCCGCCCACGCCGAACGTGCGGTTGCCTATCTGCATCAACTGGCGAAATCCGAGGAAGCGCGGGCGGCGGCATAACGGCGGCGGATGGAGAAGCCCCCCGTTAGCGACCGGGCCACTCGGACCGAGGGAGCCGTTGAGGATCGCCGGGGGGTCCGGTCAGGCCGTTTTTTCTTCCGCTCTCACCTGCTTTTATCGAACAGCGCTGAGACGAGCTGCGGACCTTATTTGGCTATCCGACGTTAACGATACTCGCGCGCGCCCCAGCCCTTCGCGCGCCATGTCGTCGGTCGCTTTAACAGGACCGGCGACATGTGGCGGGGCGGCCAGCGTTATAGCGGCGGCCTTTTGTGCGTAGAATTCAGCAAGTTGGTCATGGATGTGTCTGATGGCGGGACTTATCGCGCCTCGTGCCATGGCGCGGCTATCGGCCTCGCGCCTTCGATAATACTCAAGGGTTGCTTCCATGGTAGCTGCTCCTGCTTGAACTCAAGCGGCAGCTTATTCGGCTGTCAGACGATCCCAGCTCGCAAATACACGGAGTCGACAAGACATGATAGCCCAGTGCCGGCTTTTCGCCAAACATCACCGCCCCCCTCTGCGTACCCTAGGCATACAGTCAGTCTTGCCAAACTGTTCACTTCATATTCTCCTCCGTTCATGCCTCGACTCGACCCCAGCCAACTTGCATCACTCCTGTTGACCGCCCCTCTCGGCGCCCGCATTGGGATAGCAACGCACAGCGACGCGGCCCGTCAAGACGCTGCGCGAGCGCTGGCCGAGAGTGTGGTGCGGCGCATGGAAGCTGCGCAGGAGGTCGACCGAAACCAGTTGCGGTTGCCCATCTAGCGTATCTCAAGTTCCTGGCACGCCTGATCTACGAGGCTGGGGGGAGGCGATGGACGAGAACATCGCGCCCAATGACCGGCTGATCCCCGGCATTGCCGAACCGATGGTTCGGCAAATCCCGCTGAACCTTCAGGATGTCTCACGCGAAAATCATATCCCCGCATTTCGTCGCTGCCTCGCCAACGAGAAAGGAGAGTCGGACACCCTCCAGGCAATCCGGGTAGCAGGCATGGCCGACGGCGTCGGAGTGGCCGCGGTTCCTGTCGGCGATGACAGCCGCCCCGCTTGCAAAACGCGCGCCCTGCTTTTTATTTCTGCGGTGGTCGCGGGACTATCCAGAGCGCCAACGCAAATGCTCATGAAGCGTTGTTGCGCGCGATGCTGTCCTCGCCTCGCCATCGACCGTCTTTCTTTAGACAAGCTTACTCTGTCGTGCGACCATCGAAATGTTCATGATCGGCATTCGCGTCGGCGCATGTCTTGTGAACCGTACCGTCGACATGCTCGGCCGGCCCATAGATCGTATAAAGCCGAAGCGGTTCGTCACCGGTGCTTATCACGTTATGCCTGGCTCCCTGGGGGACGATGATGCCATCGTCCGCCTTGACCTTGTGGCACGCGCCATCGATCCAGATTTCCCCTTCGCCCCCTTCGACGCGGAAGAACTGGTCACGATCATCGTGGACCTCTTCCCCAATCTCATCGCCCGGCTGAATGGCCATAAGCACAAGCTGGAGATTGCGGCCCGTGTAAAGCACGCGCCGGAAATCGTCGTTCTCTTCCGTTAGCTTTTCGATATTGTCAACGAAGCCCCTCATTCCAGTATGCTCCTGTCCAACGGCCACCCGCTGAAGCCAGCTTATCGGATTTGTCCTGTCCATGCCATCAGGCTTGAATCCATTTCCATGTCGTCCAGTTTGATCTCCGCCAAGTGCATCCTGACGCCGCCTGCGTCTCGGTTGCGGTCAGACAATGAGGATGCCGCGGAGTGCACTCGGAGCGCTGCGATGTTTGGCTAGCGATCCGAAGGGTAGCGCGCGCCGTCGGCGGCAGAGGGGTATGACCGCCAGCAATGCCTCGCTGACAGTGCGTCGAACTCGCGAAAGAGGTGCAGCTGGACGCCAACAGCCCGGCCTCCGCCGCAAAAATGGCCCTCTAATCGATGGACACAGGCAGCGCTTGACTGTGGACCTCTTCAAGAAGGCCGCAGCCACCGCCACGTGCTCGGGACTTTATCGATAGCGCTTGCCAAAACATTGAGAATGGCGAAGAATCCCAGCCATGCGCACCGACGTTGATCATCTTCCTGCCGCGAAGCAGCGCGAGCTTGAGCGCATCGTTGAGATCATTTTCGAGGAGTTTCGTGAGGCCACCGAGAACGCGGTCGGACGGCGCAAGGGCGCGCGCATCCTTAAAATCATTCTGTTCGGTAGCCATGCGCGCGGCGATTGGGTCGATGCGCCGCTGTCGGCGAACCAGTACAAGTCCGACTACGACATCCTCATCATCGTCAGCCAGAAGGAGCTGACCGACCGCGCCGCCTATTGGGCGAAGGCCGAGGAACGGCTGATCCGGGCCTATACGATCGAGAAGACGCTGCGCACGCCGGTCAATTTCATCGTCCACTCGCTGCATGAGGTGAACGACGGTCTGGCGCATGGCCGCGTTTTTTTCATGGAAGTCGCCAAGGACGGTGTCGCGCTTTATGAAGCCGATGGACGAGAACTAGCGACACCTAAGCCCAAGACGCCCGAACAGGCACTCGGGACGGCTAGGGAATATTTTGAAGAGTATTATCCCGGCGCCGTTGTTTGGCTGAACACATCGAGAGAGTTGGCGAAACAAAAACGCCCCAAAGAAGCAGCCTTTCTGCTGCATCAAGCTACAGAACGGCTATATTCGTGCCTGTTACTCACAGTGACATACTACACGCCCTACAACCACAATATCGCCTTCCTACGGTCGCTCGCGGAAGGTCTGGACCGACGCCTGTTCGGGATTTGGCCCGAAGATAACCGCCGCGACCGCGCTATGTTTCAGAAACTGAAGGAAGCCTACACCAAGGCCCGCTACTCCAAGCATTACAAGATCAGTGATGAAGAGCTGACTTGGCTCGGCGCGCGTGTCGAAGAGCTTGGGCGCGTTGTTCATCAGGTTTGCTCGGAACGCATCGCCGAATTGGAAGCGGCCGCAAAGAAATAAGCACCGGCCCTACCCCGGCAACTTGCCGAACAGCCCGGATTCTGGCATATTCCCTGCCACGGGATGGAATGACTGGCGGCCATCTCCGGGATAACCCTGCCAGGCATCATGCAGGCTCGGCCAATATGGTCGGGCAGTTGCTGTAAGCCGCATCGGCGGCACGCAGCGGACACCGCTTGCACATCCGCGCATGAACGCGCGGACCGCTGGTGTGCGAGCTGCATATGACTCCCCCTATCGACGTTTACGCGCGCGAGGTCGTGATGGCGCGCGTCGGCCATCTCATCCGCCGCAAGCAGAGCGAGGTCGAACGGATCGCGCGCATCGTGCGCGGCTGCTTCGACCCCGAACAGGTGCAGGCGCCAGAGCCGGGCCAGATCAAGCGGATCATCCTGATTGGCCCCTATGCGCGGCGCTCCTGGTACGAAGACCGGCACACGCTTGCCTTTTCCGACTACGAACTCTGGATCGTCGTCAACCACCCGCTGTTCACCGACGACCGCTGCTGGCGCCGCGCTCGCGCCGCCATTGACCGCGAACTCGGCGATCGCTGCGCGGTCGATCTTCAAATCTACGCCAAGTCGGACATTCGCACCGCCCGGGCCGAACGGGATACGTTCATCCTCGACCGTGTCGAGGCAGGCATCACGCTGTACCGCGCCTCGCGCGATGAACCGCTCTTTGCGCGTGAACGCCGGGGAGCACGGCCATGACGCGCGATTCGACCGCCGCGTTCGCGGCCTTCTATCGGGCCGAGCAAGCGCGACTGTTGCGTTACTTCAGGACGAGGGTCGGGCGCGATGATGCGCCCGATCTTGTGCAGGAGACGTTCGCGCGCCTGCTGCGCAGCGGGGCTTTCGAGCGGATGGACAATCCACAGGCCTACCTCACCCGCTCCGCCCGCAATCTGCTGATCGATCGCGCGCGCCGGGACAAGCAGTCGCAAGCCGTCATCTTTCCCTTCGACGAAGGCTGTGATGCCCCCGTCTGCCCTGAGCAGACGTGGCGAATCGAGGAGGCCGACTTGCGGCGGGCTTATGGACGCGCGCTCCGCGCCATGTCGCGCAGAACCCGGCGCGTTTTCATGATGCACCGGATGAGGCGCATGACCTACACGGAGATTGCGAAACAGCTCGGCATCGGCGACAAGGGCGTGCAACATCACATGACTTTGGCGTTGGCGCGGATTCGCCGAGCATTGACAGGCTGGAGTGTGGCTGGGTAGTCACACTTTGGCAGGGGCCTTTCCGGGGGCAGTTTGGTTTTCAAACTCCTCGCAATGCCTTGTTTTCATAGAGAAAATGAGCCGGAATGCGATTCCGGCTCCGCCTTCGGGTTCCGCTAGCGCTTCGGCGAGAACGTCGCACCGGCAGGCGTTTCAATCGATAAGCGGTAGCGTTTCGAACTGGTGGTAGGGTGGAGGACTCGACAGTGTCCATTCCAGCGTTGTCGCGCCTTCACCCCACGGATTGCTGGCGGCTTTGGGTCCGCGCAGGGACGACCACAGAATGTTGGCGAAGAAGAAAACCATGCCGAGGGCCATGATGACGTAGCCGAGCGACGCGATGTGGTTCCAGTATGCGAACGCATCCGGATAATCCGGGTAGCGGCGCGGCATGCCGTCCTGGCCGAGGAAATGCATCGGGAAGAACAGCACGTTCACGCCGATGAAGAAGACCCAGAAGTGCAGCTTACCGAGTGTTTCAGAATACATCCGTCCCGTCATCTTCGGCCACCAGTAGTAGAATGCCGCGAACAGCGCGAAGACCGCGCCCAGCGACAGCACGTAGTGGAAATGCGCGATCACATAATACGTATCCTGCAGCAGGTCGTCGACGCCGCCGTTGGCAAGCACCACGCCGGTGACGCCGCCGATGGTAAACATGATGATGAAGCCGATCGCCCAGAGAAGTGGCGTTCTGAACGTCAACGAGCCGCCCCACATAGTAGCGATCCACGAGAAGACCTTGATGCCGGTGGGCACCGCGATGATCATCGAAGCAAGCGAAAAATAGAGCTTGGTGTTGATTGAAAGACCGACGGTGAACATGTGGTGCGCCCATACGATGAAGCCGATGAGGCCGATCGCGACCATCGCATAGGCCATGCCGAGGTAACCAAACACCGGCTTGCGGCTAAACGTCGCCGTGACCTGGCTGATGATGCCGAAGCCGGGAAGGATCATAATGTAGACTTCCGGGTGCCCGAAGAACCAGAACAGGTGCTGATAGAGTATGGGATCACCGCCGCCCGTCGGATCGAAGAACGTTGTGCCGAAGTTACGGTCTGTAAGCAGCATGGTGATCGCGCCCGCAAGCACCGGGAGCGCGAACAGCAGCATGAAGGCTGTCACCAGCATCGACCAGCAAAACAACGGCATCTTGTGCAGCGTCATGCCCGGCGCGCGCATGTTGAGGATGGTCGTGATGAAGTTGATCGCACCGAGGATCGACGAGATGCCCGCAAGATGCATTGAGAGGATCACCATGTCGACGGCAGGGCCCGGTGAGCCGGTGGTGGAAAGCGGCGCGTAGAGCGTCCAACCCGTCCCCGCTCCGTTGCCGGCGCCGCCCGGCACGAACGCCGAGCCGATAAACAGCAGGAAGGCGGGCACCAGCAGCCAGAACGAGATGTTGTTCATGCGCGGGAACGCCATGTCCGGCGCTCCGATCATGATCGGCACGAACCAGTTGCCGAACCCGCCGATCATCGCAGGCATGATCGCGAAGAAGATCATGATGAGGCCGTGCGCGGTGACGAGCACGTTCCACAGGTGGAGCGCCGCGGAATAATCCTCACCGCCTGCCCACAGCGGCAGATACTGGATGCCCGGCGCGGCGAGCTCGAGGCGCATCATACCCGAAAGGGCGGCGCCGAACGCACCAGCGACGATCGCGAAGATCAGATACAGCGTGCCTATGTCCTTATGATTGGTCGACAGGAACCAGCGCGTAAGGAAGGCTGGCTTCTCGCCATGTCCGCGCGCTTCGCCTGCGAGATCACGCGGCATGTTCACCCCTGCGGTATCGACCATCATCACCTCCACGGTCAGCCGGATGACAACTGCGCGTGCGAACAAAACCGTCCGCCCATATGGGCAAGTCGGCCAGCTTCATTTCAGTTTCGCGGATCGTCTTCCGGCTGCGGCGTAACACCCGCACCGCGCCCGACAAAGATCATCTTTTCGCTGGTATACAGCAAACATTTTGCAGGCTTCATGGAGGACATTTTCAGCTGGACTGGCAGCAGCAGCTGCGGAGGTTCGATTGCACCATGCGTTTCGAACCTGCGTTATGCCGAGATCGCGGCGGCAGCGCGCAGCCCACCGCGAATTCGGTCCATGACGCCTGCATCCGCCTTGGCCGAATGGACGACATAGGCGGAACAGGAGTATTCCAGATTGCCCGGATAGCGCGCAAGGCGTCGCTCCTCAAGACAGGGCCGGTGAAACCCCGGCGGAAATACCGCTGCCGCCGGTCGCCAGAATACAATCAAGCGCCAGCCGGCCGTGCAGATCGAGAGCACAGCGTTGGGCTGATCGGGAAAGGCCGCCTGGTAGCTCGCGGCAAAATCATCGCCCCAGTCGATCTGGACATGATCTTCGGGCGCAAGTGCCTGCGTGACGGGCGTGGTGCGCACCAGCACCAGCAGGTCTTGCCGGGTCACGCGAGGACCGTCGCGATTGTCGTCGTCGATGGCGGCGCGCGCGGCTATTACCAGCATTCTAGCGCTTTGACGAAGACGATGCGTCCGTCGCCGCAAGGACATGGGGGCGATAATCGTCGGGTTTGGCGGTGTTATCGATGCGGGCTCGGGAGCAACGTCGACCAACTTGCGTGCAAACGCTAGGTTGCCCCGGCGGGGAGAACCGGCAAGCAGGCTATACCGACAAATGTGATGGAACTCGTCGCGTTCAGGTTCATGACCCGCTGATGCTCCGGGCCTTCGCGCTTGTAGCCCTTGTAGCGGAAGGCGATGCCGGTCTCGTTGAAAGCGAGCAGCCGGGGGTTGGGTAGCCGGCGCTTGGTTCGTCCCAGCTTTTCGCGCGCATCGAACGGCTGCACCGCGTTCTGTTCGCGCTTTCGCTCGTTACGGTGCTTGGCGCCGTCGCGCGAAGCCACGTCTGTGGCCTTTGAATCAGTCAAACAAGAAAACCGAGCGGATGATGGGTTCTCGCAACCCAATAGATATACCCGAAGACCAGCGCGGCACCGGCGAGTGACAGCAGCCTGGTCCTTCGGTTTTGACCCCGGAGCGCGTAAGAACCGAGCAGGATATAGGGGGCGAGCAACAGCACCTTTACCGTCAGCCATCCGTCGGCGAACGGATACTGCCGGATGATCGTCGTCAGCATGAGTGCGGCGGTCAGCAGCACCGTATCCACGGTCCAGGAAAAATAACGAAAAGGGGCGGCCAGCGCCCAGCGTGCGCCGAACAGATTGAGCGCCAGCCCGCGCAGCAGCAGAAGCGCGCCGCTCGTCAGCACCGCGGTAATATGGACCTGCCGTATCTCGAGGTAGAACGCCTCCATCAATGGCGGTCAGGCGGCGCGGGCCGCGCGGGTCGCTTCCGCCTCGTCACTCGATGTCGGCACCTCATGGGGCTCGCGCCGAGGGCGCAGCCACAGGCTGGCGACGAACCAGGTGAGTACGAGCGCGCCGATGGAGAAAATCGTGTCGCCGGGCACGCGCATCCACACCAGCAGGTCGACAATCGGCCGCTGCATGAACTCGGCCGAGCGGGCATACCAATAGCCCTCGTTGATCGCAGCGAGGAGTTGCAGTGTGCCCATCGGCAGCAGCGTCAGCAGCGCCATGAGCGCGAGGCCGACGTTGAAGCACCAGAAGGCGATCTTCAGCGGCCGTTCGTCCCACCTGAGTTCCGGCTTCATGCCCCGCAGGCAAAACAGCACCAGGCCGATGCCGAGCATGCCGTAGACGCCGAACAACGCAGTATGGCCATGCAGCGGCGTCAGGTTGAGACCTTGCATATAGTAGAGCGATAGGGGCGGATTGATGAGGAAGCCGAACAGCCCTGCGCCGACCAGATTCCAGAACGACACCGCAAGGAAGAACATCACCGGCCACTTGTAACGCTGCATCCACGGCGTCGCGCTGGAGAGTTTCCAGTGCTCATAGGCCTCGAAGCCGATATAGGCGAGCGGCACCACTTCGAGCGCCGAAAAGCTTGCGCCGAGCGCCAGCACCGCCATCGACGTGCCGGCGAAGTAGAGATGGTGCAGCGTGCCAAGCACGCCGCCCGCCATGAAGATGATCGTCGCGAACAGTACGGCCACGGTCGCGATCCTGATCGGGATCAGCCCAAGGCGGGTGAACAGGAAGGCGATCACTGCGGTGGCGAAGACCTCGAAAAAGCCCTCCACCCACAAGTGCACCAACCACCAGCGCCAATATTCGACCATCGATAGCGAGGTGTGCTCATTCCACAGGAGCGCCGCGCCGAAAAACAGGCCGATCGCGACCGCGGAAAGGAAGAACAGCATGGTGATGTGTTTGGCTTCCGAGTTCTCGCGCAGCGCGGGCATCAATGCGCGGCCGACGAGGAATAGCCAAAGCATCAGGCCGACGAACAGGAACCATTGCCAGAAGCGCCCCATGTCCGCGTATTCCCAGCCCTGGTGACCGAACCAGAAGTTGTTCTCCAGTCCTAGCTTCTGCATGATCGCGAGCCATTGGCCGGCGAACGAGCCGACCACGATGATCAGCAGGCAGCCCCACAGGACATTGACTCCGAGTGCCTGGAATTTCGGCTCGTAGCCGGAGATCGCCGGGGCGATGTAGAGCCCGGTGCCAAGCCAGGCGACGGCGATCCACAGCACCGCGAGCTGCGTGTGCCAGGTGCGGGTGATCGAATAGGGCAGAATTTCGACCGCCTCATATCCATACACCAGCTGTCCCTCGACCTGGTAGTGCGCGGTCATCGCGCCGAACAGGATCTGTACGAGAAAAAGCGCCAGCAGCACCCAGAAATACTTGGCGGTCGCCTTCATCGACGGCGTCACCACCACCTTGCGCAACGGGTCGCTCGCGGGCAGGTCGTGCTCGCGCTCCCTACGACCGTGCGTGACCGCGTGATGCCAGCCGAGCAGGCCGATGCCCGCGAGCAGGAAGGTGACGCTGAAGGCGGACCAGATGAATGTGCTCGCCGGCGGCCGATTGCCGACCAGGGGCTCGTGCGGCCAGTTGTTTGTATAGGTGATCTCGTGTCCCGGCCGCTCGGTCGTGGCTGCCCAGGCGGTCCACCAGAAGAATGCGGACAACTTCTCGCGGTGCTCCGGATCGGGCACCGTGTTGTTTTTCATCGCGTAGTTCTCGCGCAGCTCCGCCATCGCCAGATCGTCGCCAAACAGGCTTTCGTAATGATCCGACACCTCCGCGATCGCCGCCGCCCGCTCGTCGCTGATCGTGATCGTGTCGGTGGCCGGATCGTAGGTGTTGGCGCGCATCTGCGTTCGCAGGCGCTGCTGAAGTGCCGACTGCTGCTCGGTATTCAGGCTGGCATAGTCGCCGTCCGCCCAGCCGCCCAGCAACGCCATCGATTCGCGGTGCAGCCAGTCGGCCGACCAGTCGGGCGCGACATAGCCGCCGTGGCCCCAGATCGAGCCGAGTTGCATACCGCCCATCGACTGCCAGACCTGTCGCCCGCGCTGGATGTCCGCGCGGGTGTAGACGGGCTGCCCGCTTTGCGTAACCACCCGCTCAGGAACCGGCGGATCCTTGAGGCTGATGTCGTAGCCGACCCAGAGCAGAACGCCGAAAGAGACGAGAAGAAGCGTAATCAACGCTGTCCAGAGCTTGCGGGTGCTTGTCATCGGGAGGCGACTCCTGTTGGGCTGCGAATTTTCCTCAATTCATTGCACCGGCGAGACTTTTCTCGCCTCTAACAACGCACTTGTAACGAGCATTGCTGGTGAATCAAAGAAAACAATGCCAAAAACATCGTCATGGTTTTCCGTTTGAAAGATACGGCGATGACTGAAAGCAATGAAATCATGACGCGAGGCGAACGAATGTTGGCGATGCGAAAGTCGCGCATGGCGGCAGCCCCGCCGTTTCTGAGGGGCGGCTTTCGGCCGTTCTTTTTTGGCGGACCGCTGTGGGCGGTAATTGCTTTGGCCTTGTGGCTTTTCGCGTTTCTTGGCGGCCTTGAACTGCCAAGCGCCTTCGACGCCTTGTCATGGCACCGGCACGAGATGCTGTTCGGCTTCGTCGGCGCGATTATCGCCGGCTTTCTGTTGACGGCAATTCCAAACTGGACCGGCCGGCTGCCCATCGCCGGTTGGCCGCTTGCAACATTGTTTGCCTCGTGGCTCGCCGGACGGCTCGCCCTGCTGTGGTCACAGACGGTCGGACTCGCCCTCGCGGCCGTGCTCGACGTCGGCTTCTACGTCGTCTTTGCGCTGATCGCGGGTCGCGAGGTGATCGCCGCCAAGAACCGCAACCTGCCGGTGGTCGCGATGGTCATGCTCTTCGGTCTCGCCGACGCGGCGGACTACGCGGCAGTCTCCGGGCTGATCCTCGACGGCGAAGCGGGTTTCCGCGCCGGTATCGCCCTGGTCGTGCTGATCATCTCATTGATCGGCGGTCGCATCATTCCCTCCTTCACCCGCAATTGGATGACGAAGCAAGGCATGGGAAATGGCCTCCCGACGCAGCCCGGCCGGTTCGACCAGGTCGTAATCGCACTGACAACGCTGGCGCTGCTTGGTTGGGTGCTTGCACCCAGTGCGATGGCCACAGGCGCCGCATTGTGCGCTGCCGGCGCGCTGCAACTTGTTCGCCTGGCGCGGTGGCGCGGATGGCGGACGCTGCCCGACCCAATAGTTCTGGTTCTCCACGGCGGCTATCTGTGGGTGCCGGTCGGCTTGCTCCTGCTCGGCTGGAGTATCCTCGACATCGCCGTTCCTCGAACTGCCGCGCTTCATGCGCTGACGGCCGGAGCGATGGCGACGATGATCCTTGCCGTCATGACCCGCGCAACGCTTGGCCACACCGGCCGCGCGCTGAAGGCCGATGCCGCCACGGTTTTCGTCTATGTCTTCGTTACCCTCGGTGCGCTGCTGCGCGTGGCCGCATCGCTCGGCTTTTTCGAGTCCAACATCGGCATGGCGGTCGCCGGCGCCTTCTGGGGCGGTGCCTTCATTCTGTTTCTTCTTGCCTACGGCACCAAGCTGTTCGCTCCGAGACTGGACGAGAAGCTGTGAGCGTGAGTTGATGCAAGAATAGTCTGGTCGTTATTCCGGCCGCAATTGCACGCGCGGCGATCTCAACAGGTCCCTTCGAGAAAAAAGTTCGAACTTCTCTCCGCCCTAAGAATGTCAATCGGCAGTTCAATCAACACACAGCGCTTCAAAGTGGCCGAAAATCGCTCTAGTTGAGTGTGGGCATTACTGGGCCGCCCGCTTTCAACAGCTTACGGGCAAACTCCCCGACGCTGTGGTCTAGGCTCTTCGCGCGGCGGAACGTCTGCTTCTCGAGCGCGCGAAATTCAGGTTCTGACGCATTAAACTTATAGCCTCCGCGGCAGCGGATCGCGATGCCTACAACGCGACGATTGGCTTCCACAAAGGAGTCCGACATTCTAACCTCCAGTCTGTGCCGGCGGCTGCAGGTCGGTTGAGCGGAACGAGCAGTCGGCGGCTTATATCAAGGACAGGAGTGGCCCCGGTCGTGCCAGCGAAGGCCGGCACCGGCCGGGGCTCAGGAGCCCGCGACGATGCTGCCGGGGTGAAGCTCACGAGAGCGTCGGGAAGAAAAACTGCTCATAACAAGAAGATCGTTATTCCAGCAGGGTTAGTCAAGATCAGGGCGATGGATTGACATCGATCCCATTTAGTCCATCTTGAGTGGTGATATGTCTAATGTCGTGTCCATTGGGCGCTTGACGCACCACGCAGGCCGCCAGCTCCGAGGCTAGCCTCCCCGAGCCCATTACAGGGCTCGGGGTCATCACCCTTCCCATAGGTCGATGGAGGCGGCGGCGAACGCCGCCGGGAGCATGCCCAAGAGCGATCGAGAAAACGTGGCGCCCGCGAAAGGCGAGGCGCATCGTAACAAGGCGCAGACTGCGGACGAGAGGGTCCTTGTGCCTTTTCACGACCCAGCGCGGATTAGCCTCACCTGCCCGGGATGAAGAGGACTCCGCTCCGCGGGCAGCGGCGTGAATCGTCGGGTTGAGTCCATCCAATGGAGAAGAAATTGTCGAGTGATACCGTGTGTCAGCCTGGCCTTTTGGTCGACTTGATCGACCGGGCGGCGCGGCGCGCGCACGATGTGCTGCGCCTGCCTTCGGGCATCCTGATCGCAAAGCGCATAGAGGACGATGGTCTAAGCAGGATAGAACGGCTGGAATTGTCGCCCCTGGTCGATGACCAGTTGCTTGCACTCGCCTTCCGGCGAGCGGGTCAGCTTGACGGAGCGAGCCTGAGAGAAGATTTGATCCAGGTCTTTGAGGCCAGCCTTTCGAGCTTTGCGGTTGAAGCCCAACGCCGCGCCGTTATGGCGGATCTGCCGGGTTCCGGCTTGCCGGTAGCCGCGGCAGTGCGTACCGTCGACGCGCTGATCGAAGCCGAAAATCAGTCCTGCATTCGCGACCAATCCGCCTTTTTCCGCGCCTATGCGGACCTCTATGCCGACCTGTGGTGCGATCCGCGGCTCGGCGCTCCGGTTTCGGTGCGGCGTATCATGGTAACAATGGTCACGCGACTCCATGAATTGGCCTGCGGCAGGGTATCGTTAGAGGGTAGATGAGCCATGCCCGATACCAGAACACAGTTTCTCTGGTGGCCCTTCACCCTTGATGAGGTCCTGGGATGGGTTGTCGTCTTGGCCATCGCCATGCTCTACGCTGTAACGTTCGCGCTCACCCGGCCTGCCAAGCGTCTTTGGTGGATGACGGCCGCCGTCACTCTCGCGCTCATAGCGGGATTGATCTGGAGCAGTCCTCGCGCATAGCGGAGGTAGCGGTTCTGGCATTGTCCATCTACCCGCTCATACGAGACTATCAGAACGAAGTTGGGTGCGGTCACTGCTGCAAGTTCCACTCCTGGTAGACCGACCCAGCGCGCTAATCTCACCAAAGCGCCCTCAGCGCCAGGTACCGAAGGGTTGAAGTGCGCTCGACCAGCCGCATCGCTCCTGAAATAGCCTGTGTCGGTTCGTGGCACCCAAGATACGACCTCAGCCGGGCAGCATTTCCTGAAGGCCACGCGAGACAATAACGGGGATCGTCGGCCACGACGACATCAGATCCGTTAGCCTCGGTCAATATCTTTGAAAGCAGCGGAACGATGAACTGCCGCTGTTGAGGACGATACCGCGATCCAAGATGTCGCGACGGAGCTCGGGTGGCGTCACGTTCAACGTATCGACGACGGCTTCGACGACCAGTGTAAAATGCTTCACCAGTACATCATCAAAGGCGTTGCGCCGTAGGGTCAGGACGATTGGCGGTCCCAATTCAACGCTGCGACCGCGGATTGTCATGTCGCAGTCCGTGCCAGATCCCATCACGGGCTCGGTCGCGAGCTCGTGTTTGAGATTTTCTACCGATTGCTCGCCGATCAAGAATTTATGAGGGGAAGCAGGAAATCGGTAATGGCCTGGTCAAGGGTCGCGCCACCGTCCCACACCGTCCGGCTGACGCACACGCCGCCCAAGGAGATCCGCCCCGCCTCGGTGTACCTGCCCCGCGCTCGACCGGCATGCAGACCATTGCCTCCATGATGAGAATCCCGCACCGATCGCCGCAACCACGGGATCGCTTACGAATTGAACAGCCTCCTGGTTCGTTTCGCGCGCAGCGGTCATGAGCGCGCGCCATTCGGTGTGCGCCGCATCGGCAGGAACATCGATCAGCGTCGACTTAGTCTTTGTCCGCCCGCGTCCTACGACGCACTTACCGGCGCGGCCTAGCAAGGCACGCGACGCATCAAGGTCCTGCAGGGCGCCCCGACGCAATGTCCGTCCTAGCCGAAGCTTCGAGGCGTACGGTCCGCCATCGGCGGCGCCTTGGCGCCCGCTGCGACCAATGCACCGTTATAAACATCGGCCTGAAAGCAGCAGATCGACGGCACGTCGCACGGAACACCGTCCTCGAACGATTTGGCGTAGGCGCTTTTTCTGCGCAGGTGTCAAATGCCGAGCGTGGCGCACCTCCCCAGGAAAACGAGCCTATCATGGGCTATGCAATGCCAACTCTGATTGCATTGTCTGCATTGGTTGGCAGGCAGGACACGGGCCCGGCCGGTCTCAGCCAGCAACGGGCAGGATATTATCGCAAGGGTGGACGGTGGTACGACTGGGAGATCCTTGGGATCATGCCTCCAAATATTGAACGGCGCCATAATAGTCCTACGGCCTCTCGTCGGACGAGCGGTCGCTCGGCCGATCCGCCTCGTCCAGGTGCAAGGTTGGCGCATTCTACAACTGCTCACGCATCAGGCGGACCGGGTAAACGTGCATCCCGAGATCGTAGGAAAGTTTTTCCCATGGGAAAGATGGCCTCGCGACAAGCTCGACGAGCAGTTGCGCGCGAAGCCGCTGGCGGCGTCTACAATGCAAAACACTGCGCATGCTTATCAGCGGACAAGCGCATGCTATTTCCGTTCAACCGCAAAACATTTGTGGCTTAGCACGGCTATGTTAGCGGGCCGTGGCAGGCGCGTGGTGCGGTATTCAATAGCGCATTCCGTCAGCAGGAATGTTCGTTCCAACAATATATTTGCGCTAAAATACCAATAATAGTCGTTTGCCTTATATACCATCGCTGCTCACACTGGCTTTTTTGCGAAAGTCGCTTCAAACGACGGCGTCTCGGGACGATCCGCCCGATCACACCGACGCCAGAAAGGGAAGCTGGAACGCCGAGGAACGAACGCATGGCAGCATCTGAGCTTTCAGGGAACCCTCTGACCCTGGAACAATGGCATCAGGTCGAAGGACTGACCCGGCTACTCGATCCGATGCAGGTGCGCTGGCTCAGTGGCTATTTCGCCGGCCTCGACGCCGCATTGTGGACGCCGCAACCGCAGCCGGTGTCGTCTGCCGCGTCGCGCGCGCTCACCATTCTCTATGGCACCGAAACCGGCAACGCCGCAGAACTGGCCCAAATGCTCGCAGCTGCCGTCCAGAACAAAGGGCTGAGCTGCATCCTCCATGACATGGCCAACTATAAAGTGCGTCAGCTGGCTCAGGAGCAGGATCTGCTGGTCATCGTCAGCACCTATGGCGAAGGCGATCCGCCACAACCGGCAACCGGCTTCTTCGAATTTGTCGAGGGCCGCAAAGCCCCGAAGCTCGAAGGGGTACGGTTCGCGGTGCTCGCGCTCGGCGATTCAACCTATGAATTTTATTGCCAGGCTGGAAAACGCATCGATCACCGCTTTGAGGAACTCGGTGCTGCGCGCCTTGTACCCAGGGTTGATTGCGATGTAGATTACGAAGAACCTGCCGAGGTCTGGATCGCGTCGATCGCGGACACTCTTGCGACAGAAATCGCGGTCCATCGCACACCAAGCGCACCCCTGCTCGGCGCTGCGACCGTCACGCCCGCGCTGGACTATGACAAGCGCAACCCTTTTCCGGCTGCGATCATCGAGAACATCTCGATCGTGGGCCGCGGTTCCACCAAGGAAACCCGACATATCGAATTCTCGCTGGCAGGCTCGCAGCTCACCTACGAACCGGGCGACGCGCTCGGTATCGCGACCCCGAACGATCCTACCGTCGTCGCCGAACTGCTGGACGTTCTCGGGCTCGCGCCCGAGGCCGATCTCGAGCTCAAAGGCAGCCACTGCACCCTCGGCGAGGCTTTGACGCATCGATTCGAGATCACGGCAGCAACGCCGCGCTTCCTCGACTATTGGACGCTCGTCAGCGGTGTCGAGTTGCTCAAACATTTGCAGGAAGAGGACCGCGCCGGCGAGCGCTCGGTGTTCCTGCGTACGCATCACCTCATCGACATCGTCCGCCGTTTTCCCGTTCGTGACATCATGCCACAAGGCTTCGTCTCCGCGCTCAGACCGCTCCAGCCACGGCTTTATTCCTTGGCGTCAAGCCTTAGCGCCGCGCCCGATGAAGCGCATCTCACTGTCGCGCCGCTTCGGTACACCCTTCACGGTGCACCGCGCAGCGGAGTCGCCTCCGGCCTCCTTGCAGACCGTGCGGATATCGACACCATTCTGCCTGTCTATATCCAGAGCAACCAGCATTTTCGCCTCCCGGCAACCGATGCCCCGATCCTGATGATCGGAGCCGGGACCGGGGTCGCGCCCTATCGGGCGTTCTTGCAGGATCGCGAGGCGAAGGCCGTTTCAGGCAGGAGCTGGCTGTTCTTCGGCGAGCGGAACTTTCGCACCGATTTTCTCTATCAAAGCGAGTGGCAGGATTGGCTCAAGGACGGCAGGCTGACGCGCATGGACGTCGCCTTCTCACGCGACCGCACCGACAAAGTCTATATCCAGCACCAGATGAAGGCGCAAAGCCGCGACATCTTCGCCTGGCTGGAAGAAGGCGCGCATGTCTACGTCTGCGGCGATGCCGCCAATCTCGCACCGGACGTCCACGAAGCCTTGATCAATATCGTGGCACGTGAAGCGCATACCGGACGCGAGGCAGCGGAGGACTATATCCGCTCTCTCCAAGCCGACCATCGCTACCAGCGCGATGTCTATTGAAGGGACCTGAAATGACCGACGCGACCGTCATCGACCGAACGCGCGACCTTTCGCAGCCACTCGAACGGCTTGGTCCGGACGAGAGCATGAAGGACCGCAGCGACTATCTGCGCGGTACCATTGCCGATGGCTTGCTCGACCAGATCACCGGTGCGGTTCCCTCAGCCGATGATGTGAAGCTGATGAAGTTTCACGGCATTTACCAGCAGGACGATCGCGACCTGCGCGACGAACGCCGGCGTCAGAAACTCGAACCGGCCTATCAGTTCATGATCCGGGTCCGACTGCCCGGCGGTGTCTGCACGCCCGCGCAATGGTTGAAGCTCGACGAGCTCGCACGTGCGCACGGCGGCGAAACGCTCCGCATCACCACCCGCCAGACCTTTCAGTTCCATTGGGTCCTGAAGGACAGCTTGCGCCCCGTCATCAAAGGATTGCACGACACGCTACTCGACACCATCGCGGCGTGCGGCGACGATAGCCGCGGCGTGATGTGTACGGTCGATCCGCAAAGCTCGCGCTTCCATGCCGAGGTCGCGGCCCTGGCAAAGCGCGTCAGCGACCATGTCATTCCCAAGACCCGGGCCTATCACGAGATCTGGTACGGCAGCGAGCGGGTCGCCACATCAGAGCCTGAAGAACCCTTTTACGGCCGCACTTACCTCCCCCGAAAATTCAAGATCGGCTTCGCATTGCCGCCCTCCAACGACATCGATGTCTATGCCCAGGATCTCGGGTTCATCGCGGTTGCCGACGAAGAGAGGATAGCCGGGTTCAACGTGGCAATCGGCGGCGGCATGGGCCGCACCGATCAAGCGCCCGAGACCTATCCGCGGCTCGCTACCGTCATCGGATTCGTGCCCGCCGACCGCGTCATCGCCTGTGCCGATGCAGTGATGGCCGTCCAGCGCGACTATGGCGACCGCAAGGACCGCCAGCGAGCGCGCTTCAAATATACGATCGACGACAAGGGCCTCGACTGGGTCAAGGCCGAGATCGAGCGGCGTATGGGCGTGCCGTTTGAAAGCGCGCGCGGCTTCAAGTTCACATCGAACGGCGACAACTATGGCTGGAACATAACCCCTGACGGTCGCCACCATTGTACACTCATCATCGAGAACGGACGCCTCAATCTCAAGCTGCTCGACGCGCTCAGGGATGTCGCCCGCGTCCATCGCGGGACTTTCCGGCTGACAGCCAACCAGAACCTCATCGTCGCCGGCGTCCGGGCAGAGGATCGGGCGGCGATCGATGCCATCCTGGCCGAGCACTTTCCGGACATCGATCAGTATTCGATCCTGCGGCGCAACGCGATCGCCTGCGTCGCCTTGCCGACCTGCGGCCTCGCGATGGCGGAAAGCGAGCGTTATCTGCCATCGCTGCTCGACAAGATCGAGGCGATCCTCGCCAAGCACGGCCTTTCCGACGAGCCGATCACCATCCGCATGAGTGGCTGCCCAAACGGCTGCTCGCGGCCCTATATCTCCGAGATCGGACTGACAGGGCGGGCACCAGGCAAGTATAATCTCTATCTTGGCGGCGGTTTCCATGGGGAACGCCTGAACCGCATGATTCGGGAGAATGTCGGAGAAGCGACAATCCTGGAGGTGCTGGCCGAAGTCCTCGCCCGCTATGCCCATGAGAGGCAGCCCGGCGAGCATTTCGGAGATTTCACCATCCGCGCCGGCATTGTCCGCCAAGTAACCGAAGGGCGCTTCTTCAATGACTGAATCCTTAGACGACCTCCGCCACCCGCAGACCATCACCGCCGCCCATGGCGTGGCCCGCGATACCGCATTCGGCGCCGTAGCGCCGCCGCTCTACCTCTCGAGTACCTACGAGTTCGCCGGATATGACGAACCGCGCATCTATGATTATGGGCGCGCCGGAAACCCGAACCGGGAATTGCTTGGCGATGCCCTTGCAAAGCTCGAAGGCGGGGCCGGCGCCGTCATCACGTCGAGCGGCATCTCTGCACTCGACCTGCTTATCGGCCGGCACCGCCCCGACGATCTGATCCTCGCGCCGCATGATTGCTATGGTGGCACCATGCGGCTTCTCAAGGCGCGCGCGGATCTCGGTCATTGCAGCGTGCGGTTCGTCGACCAATCCAACATAGGCGCGTTCGAAGCCGCGCTCGAGGAAGTGCCCGCGCTCGTCCTGATCGAGTCTCCAAGCAATCCTTTGATGCGCGTCGTCGATATCGCCGCACTCTCGCACAAGGCGCGGACAGCCGGAGCGGCGATCGCCGTCGACAATACCTTCCTGTCCCCCGCTATCCAGCGCCCGATCGAACTCGGTGCGGACTACGTGATCCATTCCACGACCAAATATCTCAATGGTCATTCGGACGTAATCGGCGGAGCGGTCGTGGCGGCCGACCCCGCGCAGGTCGAGCAATTGCGATACTGGGCGAATGTTGTCGGGAGTGCCGGCGCTCCGTTCGACGCCTGGCTGACATTGCGGGGCCTGCGCACGCTCTTCCCGCGCATGGAGCAGCAGCAGATCAATGCCATGTCGGTTGCGAACTTCCTCGAGAAGCATCCCGCCGTCGCGAAGGTTCACTATCCAGGCCTGCCCTCGCATCCGGGCCATGCCATTGCCTCGCGGCAGCAGCGCGGTTTTGGCGCGATGCTGAGCTTCGAACTGCACGGCGGCGTTCCCGCCGTTCGCCATTTCATCAGCGCGGTGCGGTTCTTCACGCTCGCGCAATCGCTCGGCGGCGTCGAAAGCCTTGTCGCCCATCCAGCGACGATGACCCACGCGGACATGGGCGAGGAGGCCCGCGCCACGGCCGGTATCAATGACAGCCTCTTGCGGCTTTCGATTGGTCTGGAGGCCGAACAGGATCTGCTCGCCGGCCTGGAGGCGGGCCTTGCGCCCTGCCGCCGCTGATGGCCGCCGGCTGCACGAAAAGGAACGAGCAGCAACGATGCCCGGATATGTATTTTTAGTCGATATCTTCGCCGTCATCCTCGCCGTCACCGGCTTTTCGATGGCGTTTCGCCAAGCGTTCGTCCGGCGCCTCATCGGTCGCCCCCCCACCGCCAGCCCCAACGGTCGTCGCGGCGAACAGCGATGAGGAGCCGATCACCTACATCCTGCGCATCGCCGGCGTCATGGTGATGATTTTCGGCATCGCGATCGGGGGAATGGTAACCCTGTTCAGCCTTGCCTAGCGATGGGCGCAGGCACGAAGGAGATCTCGATGGACGGTGCCGCCTCCTCGACCGCCCCGGACTGGCATGTGGCCCAATGGTTCAATGCCACCAGACCGCTTACCCTCCAGGACTTGCGCGGCAAGGTGGTCGTCCTTCACGCCTTCCAGATGCTGTGTCCGGGCTGCATCAGGAGCAGCATCCCGCAAGCTCAGCGCATCGCGCGCGCCTTCGATCCCGCCCACCTGGCTGTCATCGGCATCCATACGGTATTCGAGCATCACGACGTGATGACACCACTGGCCCTCACCGTCTTCATTCGGGAGTTTCAGCTGAGCTTCCCCATCGCTGTCGATCTTCCAGGTCCGTCGGGTCCGATCCCCCGGACCATGACCGCTTATGCTATGCAGGGGACGCCGACGCTGATCCTGATCGACCGCCGTGGCCGCCTGCGCAAACACGCGTTCGGGACGGAGGATGACATGCGCGTCGGGGCCGATATCGCCTTTCTGTTAGCAGAACGGGAGCTGTCCAATGACACATGACTGTAATGATCTGATCGATCCCGGCGAGCTGGCCGACACCGTCCGCTACATCGCGCAGCGCCACCGCGCGGAAGATCGCCCGCTCAAAGTGCTGGCAGAAGAAGTCGTCGATGAGCGCTTCCGCACTCGCCTGTCACCAAACCAAGCCGCTCGCAAAGGCAGCGTCAATTCGGATTGCGTCATCGAGATCTGCCGCCAGGTCCGCCTCTTACTCGCGAACGGGACTGTCATCGACGCCATCGACGAAGCATCGATCGAGTCCTTTCCCGCCAGCGACCCGCCCGCGTGGATCGGGCACAGACCGCCGGGAGAAAAGTGATGAGCACGCTGCGCGTCAAGCGCATCTATGAGCCCGCGCTGCCAAGTGACGGCTTCCGTGTTCTGGTCGACCGGCTTTGGCCCAGAGGTGTGTCCAAGGCAACGGCCGCCCTCGATCTCTGGCTCAAGGAGATTGCACCGTCAGCGGAGCTGCGGGAATGGTTCGGCCATGATCCAGCCCGGTTCGGCGAGTTTGTGAGGCGGTACCGTTCCGAGCTGAAGACCAACGTCGAGGCGGTCGACCACCTTCGCGGCATCGCCAAAGCCGGTGACACCACCCTGCTCTATGGAGCGCAAGATACGCATGCGAACCAGGCGGTTGTCCTCGCCGAGTTTCTTGCCGGGCAAGGATTGCATTTCGAGCGCGATGCCTGAACAGGCTTTCGACCGCATCGCCTTTTCGTGGCCACGCGCCAGAGCGCGGCGCGTAGCGCAAGGGTCGATGTGCGAACTGCTGCTGCCTAGCCTCCCGGCGGCGTCTATATTGCCGAGCATGAGTTTCGTTTTCCAGGCGTACTACCGTTCCAGCCTGCAACTAGAACGGACGTCGTATGACAGCTGTGCTGCCCAGCAATGCCAGGCCAACGCTCAGCCCCCGTTCGGTGCGCCTGGCCGATACTGGGTCGCCGCTGGATTTCTGGAGACCGGCGCTGGACACTCCCCGCTTGATCACCTCGCGCAGTCCAACGATTCAATCGAATTTATCGAAAATCTCGAGCAGCAACGGTCGCAGCCGCCGGATTTCCTCGCGGTGCACCGCGGAAAGCGACGCGAGAATGTCATAGGCCCTTGGGGTCAACCGCAGGAGCGTACGACGACGATCGTCCGGCGACACCTCGCGGATGATCAGACCCAATGCATCCAGGCGATCGACCAAGCCTGTCGCGCTATGCGCCTTCAGAATCAGCCGCTCGGCGATATAGCCGACAGTCGCCTGATCGGCATCGGCGGCACGAATAGCCAGCAACGCCTGATGCTGTTGCGGAGTCAGCCCGACCTTGCTCGCATGCGCCTCGCTAAACGCCTGAAAGCGCCGGATCTCGTGCCGAAAATCCGCCAGAGCGTGATAATCTCCCTCGGCCAGTAAAGCGCCCTTTGCACGCACAACCAATCTCCGCGTCGAACCATATCGCATTGCGATATAATGCGCCTCATCCAACAGCAAGAGGTTATGCCCGCCCTATGTCCCTAACCCCCACGCGAGTCGTTGAGACTCATCAACTAGCAGACCATTCCGTCGATCTGCGGATGCCGCTGCTGGCGCTCATGGCTGTGGTCGTGGGAACCGGCGGCGCCATAGGGTCGCTCTTCGCCCAATGCTTCTATCTGAGCGCTGCGGGACGAAAGACTTTGCTCGTTGCGGGCGCGGCCGCAGGTACGACTGCGATCTTCGGCACCCCGCTCGCCGCCATTCTTCTGGCGGTCGAGGTGCTCCTATTCGAATGGAAACCGCGCAGCTTCGTACCCGTCGTGGTCGCCGCGATCGTTTCTTTGGCGTGGCGGCCCCTTTTCCTTCGTTCGTGACCGATGTTTCCGATGATCGCAACAGCGCCCGATTCAAGCTGGGGCTTGCTCGCCGCCGCCGGCATCGGCCTTCTGGTCGGCTTTGAGGCAATGTTGCTGTCGACGTCGCTCTAAAGGATCGAAGACGTATTCCACAAATTGCCGGTCCATTGGATGTGGTGGCCGGCGATCGGCGCGATCGTCGTTGGCCTCGGCGGCTTGATCGACGCGCATGTCCTGGGCGCCGGCCATGCTAGCATCGAAGCCCTGTTGACGGGTTCGCTGGCGCTCAAGGTCGTCGTCGCGCTCCTCGGTGAAGGCCGTGGTCTGGCTCGTTGCGCTGGGCTCGGGAACGTCAGGCGGCGTCCTTGCGCCCCTTCTCATCCTCGGCGGCGCGGCCGGCTCCCTTATCGGCCAGTTCCTCCCCGGCGACGCGAGCTTGTGGGCGATGATCGGCATGGCCGGCATCATGAGCGGCGCGATGCGCGCACCGATGACCGGCGCGCTGTTCGCCGTCGAACTCACCGGGCATTTCGAAGCGGTCCCCTACACCGTCGCCGCCGCCGGAGCCGCCTATGCGATCAGCGTCTTGCTGATGCGCCGGTCGATCCTCACCGAAAAGATTGCGCGGCGCGGACGCCACATCCTTCAGGAATATACCGTCGATCCGCTCGATCTCCTGCAGGCGGCCCAGCTCATGACTCGTCATCCGCAAACGCTTTTTGGGGGGCTCACGATCGACCAAACGCTCGCCTTCTTCACGACCCAGGCCGAACATCGCAGCTATCCGGTCGTCGATGCCGAGGGCCGCCTGATCGGCCTCGTGTCCCGAACCGATGCGCTGCGCTGGCAAATCGGCCAGAGCCTCGCGAAAACCCTGCTCTCCGATGCCATCTCCGATTCAGCGCAACCCGTCGCCTATCCCGACACGCCCAGCGGAGTCGTGGCCGATCTGATCATCGAAACCGGAATCGGCCGAATCCCCATCATCGACCGCGCAACCCGCAGGGTGCTCGGGATCTTGTCGTGTCAGGATCTCCTTAAGGCCCGTAGTGCGAACCGGCTTGCTGAAACCGGACGGAATCGGTTTGTAGGCCGAACCAATCCCGCATCCTGAAGATAACAGTCGAAGAAGCTGGGTTGCGGGGCCAGGCTGTGCGTCGGAGCCTGCTCCGGCCCCGGCGCATCGCAGCGCGATCTCGGCGGCGGCGATCAGACGGCGATCTTTGCGGCGACGCGGAGCCCCTCGCGGATGCGATCCATCACGCCCGGATCGGCCTTGGTGGAGTGCACGACATATGCGGAATAGGAGAATTCCGGGCTGCCGGGAACAAGGACAAGCCGGTTCTCCTCAAGATAGGAGCGGATAATGCCTTTCCGAAAATAACCGCTACCGCCCGTCGCCAGAATATATTCCAGCGCCAACGGACCATAGCTAATTGAGACCACGGCGTTGGGATGATTGGGAAAGGCGGCCTGGAAACTCGCCGCAAACTCATCGCCCCAATCGATCTGGACATGGTCCTGCGGCGATAGGGGTGCTGTCGTGGGTGTGGTTCTCACCATCACCAGCTTCTCTTCGAACAAGAGCTCTGCGACAACGCCCGGCCGGTGCGGTGCGGCATAAAGGATCGCCACGTCGAGCGATCCATCCTGGACCTGCTCCATCAGATTATCCGCTGTGTCGATCTGCGTCCGAACCGCGATTTCGGGACATTCGCGCCGCATCCACAGGAGCCAGTGGCGCAGCAGCGGACTCCACAGGCTCAGTTCCGCGCCCACTGTGACCACCGTCTCACGACCCGGCGGCAAGGCCACCGCGCGGCGTGCCCGGGACCACACCTGCACCAGCGTCGTGGCGAACCTAAGGAACTGCTCGCCTGCGGGGGTCAATTTGGCACCGGCCTTGTTGCGGATGAACAGCGGGCAGTCGAGTTGCTCTTCCAAGCCCCGAATTCGTGCGCTGACAGCAGTCTGGGTGAGGTTGAGATTGGCGGCCGCCCCCACGAAGCTGCCGGTCTTCACAACCTCGAGAAAGGTTCGCGCTACCGCGATGTCCACTGTACAAATTCCTTGCGTATAACGCGCATTCATATTCGAATTTCGATTGCAATAGCGCGGGAAACGCGGTTACTCAAGAGCAGAGCGGGTTGGGTCGAGCTCCATCAATCCTGCGTCTGGCTAGATCGGGACAATAACCCGTTGTGGCACGACCTGACCGCCCTGACGCCCCACGACGTGCATGTGTCGGGCGCGGGTTCAACACGCCGCGTTTTCCGTATGAAGGAGGTCGGCGGCGCTCCGGATATTGCGCCTATGGCTTTCCAGCATGTCCTTGAGGACGCCGTGAAGCTGCTCGTCGCGCACACGCGGGAGCATCTCTTCCAGCTTTCGAACAACCCATGCTTGGCCCCGATTGAGGAAAGCCAGCCGGTCGAATGGATCCGCGATCGCCAACGCCTTTTCCCGAAACGCGCCCGTCTGGTGCGAAGGTGTCGCCTCCAGGCGCCCGATCTGCTCGGCGAGCATCGCGCACCAACGCGCTTCATCGGCCCAAATGGTGCGCATCAGCGCCGTATAGGCGCGCGTCGCTGGCATCCTGCTGCTGGCGAGCGCGACCTTGGCCCCCGCTCGCTCAGCCTCAAGCAACTCGTCGAGGCTCTTGAGAAGTTCGTCGCGGCCAGCAAAGCCCATATAGACGTCGTCTGCCTCGGCCATGTAGCAGACCGGAGATGAAGGCTCGTCCTCTGGTATCATGAGTCACCTCTCACACTGAAAGCGCCGCAGCCTCCCGGAGGCCCGCTCGGATGCGGTTCATCACCTCCTGGTCGGCTTTCGTCGAATGCACCACATGGGCGGAGTAAGAGAATTCCGGGCTATTCGGCACGAGCGCGAGTCGCCCTTCATCGAGATAGGACCGAATGAAACCCTGGCGGAAATAGCCGCAACCACCCGTCGCAAGGATATAGTCGAGGGCGAGCGGGCCATAACTGATCGACACCACCGCATTGGGTTCGTCGGGAAAGGCCGCCTGGTGGCTCGCGGCAAATTCCTCGCCCCAATCCACCAGTACGTGATCCTCGCGGGCAAGAGGCCGGTCGGTCGGTGTCGTGCGGACCAGGATAAGCTTCTCTTCAAACAGCAGTTCCGCGATGATCCCCGGCCGGCTCGGCGCCGCGTAGAGCACGGCAACGTCCAGCGATCCCTCCTGCACCTGCTCCATGAGACGCTCGGAAGCATCGATATGTGTGCCGACGGCGATGTCCGGACATTCACGCCGCATCCACAGAAGCCAGTGCCGCAAGAGCGGGCTCCAAAGGCTGAGTTCGACCCCCACGGTGACGACCGTTTCCCGGCCGGGCGGCAGCGCCACCGCACGCTGCGCCCGCGCCCAGACCTGAACCAATGTGGCTGCAAATCGCAGGAACTGCTCGCCGGCAGGCGTCAGTTTCGCGCCAGCCTTGTTGCGGACGAACAGCGGCCGATCGAGCTGGTCCTCCAACACCCGGATTCGAGCGCTGACCGCGGTTTGGGTTAAATGGAGATTGGCCGCCGCACTCACGAAGCTGCCGGTCTTGACGACTTCCAGAAAAGTGCGGGCGGCGCTGATGTCCATACAGCAAATTCCTTATGTACAAAGCGCAATAATATTCATTTGCATTATAGATGCTAGCGGATCGATGGTACCAGTGCAAGGTGACACCCTCACCCCTAACCATCATCGAAGAGACTGCAACGTTCGAGCATAATGCCCAGTGAGACATCCAGGATTCTTCCGGCCCGAACGCCCGCCCAGGAAATCTGAGCTGTACGCAACCATAGCTGCGCTCACCCTCCTGCTGGTCGGCGTGGGCCTAGGAATCCTCTATTTTCACGATCACGGCTTTTTCAGTACCGGCTTCTCGATCGCCGCGATTACGTTCTTCGCAGCGGTCTGCCTCGGTATTGTCGTCAGCCTTCACATCGAACGGTCGGCGCAGCGCCAGGTGCGTGAAAGTTCGCACGAGATTCCGCCGCCTTTCGACATTCATTCCGTTTGGCCGCCCGTCTCCGGCCCATCCAGACCAACGCACCGCGAGGATGTGAGCCAGCGACGGAGCGGACAGCGACGAAGCCGGCTATGGCGATGAAGAAAGACCCCCGCAAAGCCCGCATCCAGACCGGCAAGGATGAGAATGTCCGACCGCCGCATGCCTACTGGATGGTCGCGCTCGTGGGCGCCATCTTTTCGATCGGGGTCATGTTGTGGCTGCTCGAAGAGGCCCGTGTCGTGGACAAGAATGACGACGCCGTCGCGATGCTCCTCGCCTCAGTCGCGGCGCTGTTCTCCATCGGATGGCTCGCGCCCAAGCCCTAGGTTTATAATAATATTGTTGATGAGAAACATGAATATCATTCGCCGGTTTGATTTTTGCCAGCCCGTCACAATGGGCCCCGCAGCATGAAGGAGCGTCCATGACCATCCAGCTTGGGCAGATTGCCCCCGACTTCGAACAGAACAGCACGCACGGCCTCCTCCGGTTCCACGACTGGCTTGGGTCCAGCTGGGGCGTCCTGTTCAGCCATCCGAAGAACTTCACCCCGGTATGCACCACCGAACTCGGCGAAGTCGCCAAGCTCCGCCCTGAATGGGACAAGCGCAACGTCAAGCCAATCGGACTCTCGGTCGATCCGGTGGAAGCGCATCGCAGATGGGAGGTCGACATCGAGGAAACCCAAGGCGCGAAGCTCGATTTTCCGATGATCGCCGATCCCGATGCCCGCGTCTCGACGCTGTACGACATGATTCATCCGGAGAGTGATCCCACCGTCACCGTGCGATCGGTGTTCGTCATCGATCCTTTGCGCAAGGTCCGTCTGATTCTGACGTATCCGCCCTCGACGGGGCGTAATTTTGCGGAGATCCTGCGCGCAATCGACAGCCTCCAGCTTACCGACGCCCGCAGCATCGCAACGCCGGTCAACTGGAACCCAGGCGAGCCTGTGGTCATTTCGCCCAAATTGTCCGAGGAAGAGGCATCCCGCCTGTTCCCGCAGGGGTACACTACCCTCAAACCTTATCTCCGCGTCGTCGACCTCGAGAAGGCTACTCAGTGATGAGCGTGCGGGGGAATAGGGCGGCCGAAAAACCCGCCACCGTGACGCGCGGTGACGATAATGACCTCGCCGACCTGTTCGCCCGCAATCAGGCTTGGGCAAAGTCCAAGACTTTGGTCGATCCGAGCTTCTTCAGCCGCCTCGTCGGCCAGCAGAGGCCCAGCTACTTCTGGATAGGATGTTCAGATAGCCGCGTGCCTGCGACCGAGATCGTCAACCTCGATCCCGGCGAGATGTTCGTCCACCGCAACGTCGCCAATCTCGCAATGGAGAATGATCCCAACTTTGCAGCCGCGCTGCAATTCGCGATCGAGGCGCTGCACGTTCAACATATTATCGTCGTCGGCCATTATGGCTGTGGCGGCATCCAGGCCGCCATGGCGCCCGCAACAGCCGATGCGATCGGCGATTGGCTCGCACCGGTGCGGGCCGTTCACCACGCGCATCCCTGCAAGGCCGCACCCGATCAGGCCGACGCCAATGCGTTGTGCGAGCGGAACGTCGTCGCTCAGGTTGAAGCCCTCGCCGCCAACCGCCTCGTGCGTACTGCATGGGCGGCGAAAGCTGCCCTAACGCTGCACGGATGGGTTTATGCGATCAGCGATGGTCTGTTGCGCGCCGTCTGCGAGCCGGTCCACCAGGACGGTCGCGGCGTGCCTCCACCTGACGGCACGGGGCGCGCTCGATGAGCATGCTTTGCTCACCATCGGCCTTGGCGGGCGACAGTGGTGGAGCGCAGCTTGCGGTCGCCATTGCGGCCTGCCAACGGGCCATCACGCCAAGTCGCGCGCTTGATGGCGAGATCGCCCTGGCCGTGTTCCCCGCTTTGATCGAACTGCCCCGAGTCGAGGCCGGGATCTGGTCGCAAGCCGACGGTACACGCGTGCGGGCGCTGCGCTATTCCGAAGTCCGCTCGGCAGCTGCGACCCTCGTCCCGCCAGGCTGTTGGATCGAAGTGGACGGCACCCATGTGATCGTCGCGGGCGCGCAAGGCAGATGGCCGGGCGACCACGCGCATCGAGTGATTTCGCTCTGCATCGCCGCCCTCAACGCCCGCGCCGCAGGAGCTGGCCATGCCCACTGAGCCGCCGAACCCGCGTCCGTCCGTCACCGGTGCCTGCGAACTGCTCTCTTTTCCCCAAAATCAGGAGATTTCTATGGCTGATCTAGACTCAAGCACCTTACGGTCCTCTGTCGCGGGCGCCGTCGCATTCGCGCTCCCTCCCCTTCCCTATGGCATCGATACTCTGGTGCCCGTCCTCTCCGCGGAGACTTTGGCGATCCATCACGGCAAGCATCATGCGCGCTATGTCGAGACGCTCAATCGTCTGCTGGCCGAACGGAATGAAGCGGTATCGACACTCGAGGCCGTCATTCGCGCGGCCCATGCGAGCGGCACCCAAGGGTTGTTCAACAATGCAGCCCAAGCCTGGAACCATGGCTTCTTCTGGGAAAGCATGACGCCGGCGCCTGCTCAACCGGGCGACGTGCTCGCCACTACCATCAACGCCAGCTTTGGCGGGATGGAAGCGCTCGGAACGCGCTTCGTCGCAGAAGGCACAGGCCATTTCGCGTCCGGCTGGGTCTGGCTCGTGGCGCGAGGCAACAGGCTTGAGGTTATCTCAACCCATGATGCCGGATGTCCCGTTTTGGACGATGGTGTCACCCCGCTCCTGTGCTGCGACGTGTGGGAGCATGCCTATTACATCGATCATCGGCAGGATCGCGCCCAGTGGCTGACGCTATGGTGGACCAAGCTCGCCGACTGGTCCTTCGCCGAGAAACAATATGACGCTGCCCTCGGCCGAGCCGAGCCCTGGCAATATCCCGCGCCGTCCACTGTTCCCGTCAAATAAAGAGGAAACGAGATGCTAGTCGATGTCTTCGATGGTCGCGAGCATAAGAATGCCACACCCACCGGATGCTTTCATTTCGCGCGCTCCCCAACCCCGGGCGAGCAGGTCGAGATCAATGGCAAGATCCGGGTCGTCACCCGAGCCTGGCATCAGCCGGGCAGCTCTATGCCGGTGCGAAATTCGCCATTTTGATAAGCGAGCAGGTGGCGCCGGTCGACGAGCTGGAACCGTCAACCCCCGGCTATGACGTGGCTGGAGAAGTGGTTTAGCGCTCGGTCCGC